>Ga0334888_1001205_pt1 | contig 35068 bp, 21 predicted proteins | sample GraSluR1_MG_FD_207227 | JGI IMG/M metagenome (GOLD analysis project Ga0334888, IMG submission 207227) | Sludge microbial communities from methane-producing bioreactor in Wageningen University, Netherlands - Granular Sludge_3_08-R1 | ecosystem: Engineered > Bioreactor > Anaerobic > Unclassified ...
CGGTGGTGGACGATTTCGAACGAACGCTGAGCGCCGCCGGCGAGACGACGGGTTTCGAAGCCCTCGTCGAAGGCGTGCGCCTGGTGTACGAGAAACTGCTGAAGATTCTGAAGGACAACCACGTGGAGCCGATCGAGGCGGCGGGCAAGCCGTTCGACCCAGTTTTCCACAGCGTGATGATGCAGCGGCCGACTGCGGAGCACGCGCCCGGCACGGTGCTTCAGGAGGTGCAGAAGGGCTACTGCCTGCGGGAGCGCGTGGTGCGTCCCGCCCAGGTCATCATTGCCGGCCGCCCGGCGACCGGTGACGATACGGAGCCGTCGTAGCCGCGGCGGCGACCAGGAGTCCGATTCGATGCCGACGTATGAATACCAGTGCACAAGGTGTGGGGCCGTCTTCGAGCTGTTCCAACAAATCACAGAGAAACCCAAGCGCACCGTCAGGGCGGAGCTCAAGAACTGCACCTGCGACGCTCCGGTTCAGCGGCTGATCGGGTCGGGCGCGGGAGTCCTCTTCCGCGGAACGGGTTTCTACGAGACGGACTACCGAAGCGAAAGCTATCGGAAGGCCGCCAAGGCGGAGAAGGAATCCCAGTCGCCGTCGAAGCCCGAGGGTAAGAAGCCCGAAAGCGCGACCACACCCGCGGAGCCCAAGCCCGCCAAGAAGGGCAAGAAGGGGACCCAGGCCGCGTAGCGCCGCCCGGGAATCCTGCGCCGCCGGCGCCTTCGCCGGCGCGGGTCGCTTGCACATGCCGACGTATACCTGTCCAACCTGCGGATCGTCCGTGACCGTGCAACGCCGTGAGGACGCACCCTACCGCCCGTTCTGCTCCTACCGCTGCAAAATGATCGACCTGCACAAGTGGTTCGACGGGCAGTACCGCATCCGCGAGCCGCTCGACGTGCCAGGCGCCCACGACCGCCCCTCCACCCCCGCGTCAGGCCCATCGGAGGAGTAGCGCCGCGTTCCACAAGAAACGCGACGATCCGCGGCCGGCGCAACAACACCTCTGTTCCATGGACAGCCAATCGCGTGCGACCCGGTGTCTTCCGGCCTACGACCCTGTGAACGCGGCCTGGAGAACGCGGAAGTCGGCCAGATCCACGTCATTGTCATGTTCCAGGTCCGCCGGCTTGCAACCGGGAGCGGGCGGAATGTTCGGGCCGGTCATGCAGTCGGCGAAGAGAAGGAAGTCCGTAAGGTCCACGTTGTTATCGTTGTCGAGATCGCCGAGCACGGGCGCGGGCAGCACCAGGTCGGTGACCATCCCAAGATTGACGGCCACGTCCTCGGGATCCGATCCGTCCAGGTTCATCCGCATGATCTTGCCGACGTACGGTGGGAGGGAAACGTCCTGCCCCCAATAGACCTTGCCGCCCGGCAGGTCGAGCGCGATGCCCCCCGGATTGAGGTTTGCGCCCACGACGAAAAGGTCCTCCACGCCGGTCCCGTCGAGGTTCGCCCGACGAACCACGTCCAGCACATAGTCGGTCCAGTACACCTTGCCGCCGGCGACGTCGACGGCGATGGTTGCGGGCTTGCCCGCCCCCGTCACGACCGTCTCGATGCCGGAGCCGTCCAGGTTTGCCCGCCGGATTTCGCCCTGGGTGCCGGTGATGCTCGTGCTCCAGTAGATCTTGCCGTGGACCGCGTCGACGGCCAGCCCGCTGGAGAAGCTGGTGTCCAACAGTACTGCCGGGTTCGACCCGTCCAGATTGGCGCAGCCGATCAGGTTCAGGCCCTGGTCACCCCAGTAGAGCTTGCGGTTGAGCGGATTGAGGTCGATCGCCATCGGGAACTCCAGCCCCGCCGTGACGAGATCTTCCACGCCGGTGCCGTTCAGGTTGCACCGCCAAATCGCATCGGCGTTCACGTCCGTCCAGTAGATCTTGCCGGCGGCGCGATCGACGGCCACACCGCGCAGGCCGTCGCCGGTGTTCACCAGGGTTTGCAGGCCGGTGCCGTCGGTGTTGACCTTGCGGAGATACCCGTGTGAAAAGGTGGGATAGAAGATGTCCGCGTAGTAGAGCGTTTCCTGGGCGTGCCCCGACGCCGTCACCAGCAGCACGGTCGCCACGAACAGCGTGCCAGACACGGCGGCGTTCCGATTACACATTCTCCGGGCATTCTCTTGCAGTCTCATGGCTTCCTTTCCCTTCTTCGATTGCCCGGATGCTCGCGCCGCGAGCCCGCCCCGCGCAGGCCCGTCCTTGCCACTTCATCCGGCCGGCGGCATCCATGGAATTGCCCAGTGTACCGTATTCGCGACACCGATGGGAAGAGGGACAAACAGACAGAGTCGAACGACGACGCGTGTCCGGATCAGCCCGGCGGGGTCATTTCTGCTTGGTGTCGCCCGGCATTTGCCGCGGCATAAACTCACAGAAGGGCTCTTCCGCCAGGTAGTTACCGTGCTCATAGAACGCACGGGCGCGGCAACCGCCGCACACGGTGCGATACTCGCAGAAGCCGCACCGGCCCTCGAGCAGGTTCGGATCGCGCAGCTTCGCAAAGACCTCGCTGTTTGCCCAGATGTCCGCCAGGCTCTGGCGGGTCACGTTCCCCGCGGAGACGGGCAGGTAGCCGCAGGGAAACACGTCGCCTTCATGCGAGACGAAGCAGACGGCCGTGCCCGCCAGACAGCCCTTGGTAATCGCACCCATCGCGGATTGGGCGTGGCCCGCATCACCTCTGCCGGCATGCGCGTGCGGATGCCCCTGATGCCGGGGCATCGGCGTGCCCCGGGCCCTGGCCTCCTGGCGGATGATGCGGTAGTAGTGCGGGGCGCACGTCGCCTTCACCTGCAACGTCGTTGCTTGCTCCAGCTCGTAGACCTCCAGCAGTCGCCGCTCCACTTCTGACGCGTCCAGCATCTGGTCCTCGGCAATCTGCTCGCCGCAGCCCACCGGAACCAGCAGGAAGTAGTGCATGGCCGTCGCGTCCACGGACTCCGCCAGCTTCAGGACCGCTTCGAGCTGGTTCGCGTTGTGCTTGGCGATCGTGCAGTTCACCTGCGTGCTGACGCCGACCGCCTTCAGGTGCCTCAGGCCCCGGACCGCTCGCTCGAACGACCCCGGCAGCTTGCGGAACTCGTCGTGCGTGGCCGCGTCCGCCCCGTCCAGCGAGATGCTCACGCGATGGAAACCGGTGTCCGCGATGCGCCGGGCCATCGTCTCGTCGATCAGCGTCCCGTTGCTGGCCAGGGCGATCAGCAGCCCCTTGTCGCGGGCGTGGGTCGCCAGGTCGAACACGTCCGGCCGCATGAGCGGCTCGCCGCCGGAAAAGACCAGGATGCACCGGGCAAAGCTCGCCAGGTCGTCGATCATGCGGCGGGCCTGCTCGGTGCTCAGGTCCGATTTCATCAGCTCGTGGGAGACGTCCAGCCGGCGGCAGTGGATGCACTCCAGGTTGCACCCGGCCGTCGTTTCCCAGAAGAGCAACCGAAGCGAAGGGGGGTGGACGTTCATCCGCGTCTCCGGGCCGTCACGCACGTTCCGACAGCGCGATTATAGGCAGGCGCCTCGTACGCCGCGACCGGGGTGCCCGCGTCGCGGAATCCGCCCACCCCGGCGGCAACGATCCCCCGTGTCCATGCCCGAACCCACGCCCGGCGATGCCCGAAGGCGGCTCCCATGCATGGATGCACCGCAGACGGTACACTTTCGGGCATGAACGTCGAGACGCACACGCTTCGAGTGGCAACGCGCGGCAACAACCACGTGGTGAACGTCACGGACGTGATCGGGAAGAGCCTGCGGACCGGGTCAATTCAAAATGGGTTGGTGACGGCCTTTGTCGTCGGCTCCACGGCCGGGCTGACCACGACAGAGTTTGAGCCCGGACTCGCCGAGCACGACCTGGAGGCCGCTTTCGAGAAGCTGGCGCCCGCCGACGGCCGCTACGCGCACGAGGCCACGTGGCACGACGACAACGGGCATTCGCACGTGCGGGCGTCGCTGTTGGGACCGAGCCTCGCCGTGCCGCTGGTCGACGGCCGCCTGACGCTGGGCACGTGGCAGCAGATCGTGCTGCTGGATTTTGACACGCAGCCGCGCGAGCGTGTGCTGGTGGTTCAGGTGCTCGGCAGCGCCTGACGTCGGCGCGGGCCCGTCGGGTCTGCGGCCGGCTCACCGTGGCACGGTCCGTGCCAGCATCGCGAGGTGCTGCGCAAAGGAGGAGCCGCCCGAGGACACCTGCCGGCCCAGCTCGATCCAGTCCGGGTGTATGTCCACCGCGGGTGCGGCGGCCAGAGCGGTCGGGTCGGTCTTCTGCGACGGCCCCGAAACGCGGGACTGCCGACCGATGATGATGCCGATCGCCAGGACCGCCGCGGCCTTCATCACGCCGCCGCCGATCCGGCGCCACGCCGGGGGACGGCGCACCACCATGAGCGAAGCGGTCTGCCGGGCGGCCACGTCGGTCGATACGGTTTCGAGCCGTTGCAGCTTCTGCACGACGGCCTGGTATTCGACCACGCGGGCACGGCACGTCGAGCACGAAGCCAGGTGGCCCTCGCAAACATCGCGGTCGTCGGCGGACAGTTCCTCACCCAGGTAATCCGCCACTCGGCTCTCGAATTCTCGACAGTCCATGGGATCACTCCTCGTTCCAGTCCTTCAGGGCGTTGCGCAGGCCGTCCAGCGCCCGCACGTAGTGCGTTTTGGCCGCACTCTCCGAAATGCCCAGGGAAGCGGCAATGGCCGCGAATGTTTCCCGATCGTACACCTTGGCCACGAGCACGTCGCGCTGCCTGGGGCTGAGCATCTCCAACGCCGCCGTAATCTGGTCGTGAAGCTCTCGCCGCGCGAGCGTATCCGGACCGTCTGTCGAGGGGCCTTCGAGCGGCCCGGGGGTCTGAGGGCGCCGGCGCCGCAGCAGGTCGATGCAGTGATGGACGGTCGTGCTCCGCAGCCACGCCCGGCGGTTCTCCACGCGGTCATCCGCGCGGCGCAGCCACTTCAGCAGGACATCCTGCGTGGCGTCCAGCGCGTCATGATGGTTCTGCAGCAGCCGGTACGCCCACCGGTAAATGTCCGCCCGCATCACCGCGTCCATGCCCGGCCCCTCGCGCATCCTTCCGACACCGTCGTCACCGCCGGCCGGCGGCACTTTTCATTTGAAATTGGACATTTGAAATTGGCCATTTGACATTTGCCATTCTTACCGCGGTACGAACGACGTGGCCATGAGGATCACCTCCCGATCGTAGGTGGCCTTGCCCTCAAACGTCCAAGTCACCTGCTCGAAACCCCGGTCCATTCCGGCGGCCTGGGCTTCCTTCGCGTAGCCGCGAAGAACGTCGGCCAACGGCGGGAAGCCCGCCTCGGTCTCCCGCTCCGCGTCAAACATCAACGTGGCCGGCTCCGGCGCCTTTTCCGCGTTGTGGGCGATGATCCGCCCCGGCAGTGTCACCCACACCTCGATCTCCTCGTCCGCGAGGTCCGCGGTCACTTCGTACTCTGCCTGCACATGATCCCACGCTGCCAGAAACGCGTCCACCGTGGAGGCCGGCAGGCGTGATTCCGCCAGGGCCGCTTCCATGGCCTGCCTCGCCTCACGCCGAACCGCCTGCTCCATCGCCGCGCTTGCATCATCCGCATTATCCTTGTGGATCAGGCTCCGCATCCGCTTGAGAAGCTCCGGCGACTGATACACGTCCGTTACGCGATCCCGGGCGGTCAGCCAGGCATCTGCAGGCAGGGCCGGGCCAAGCGAGAGCGCAGCCAAGTTCACCATTTCACCCGCGCGAGCAGCCTCAAATGCGATCAGGGCCGTTGCCAGTTCCTGCCGATCCTCCTCGGTCATCTCGCCAGGCGCCTTGCGGGTGATGGATTTGAGCCGATCGGACTCCAGGATTTGGGCTCGGTGGTATTCGATCTGGGCCGCTCGCCGAGGCCGGTACGCCCGTCGGAAATGGTAGTACGTGCCGTCCGCCCGCCGTTCGATGGTCACGTCCGTGGGAAACTGCAGCGCCGCCCGCGCCAGCGGCGTGCCCGGCTCGGCGTAGGAGGACGGAATGGCCTCGCCCGCCGCCAGCCGGCGCACGGCCAGACGGATCACCTCTTCCCGATCGTCCTTCTGTTGCCGCCGTTCGGCGGTCTGCCAGCCGGACGCCTCCGACGGCATCGCATCCCCCGACCGGATGTCTTCGGGATCGCTGTGGATGACTACGGTCGCCCATCCGGAGCCGTCCGGGAGAATGACAAACCGTTCGGTCCGCCTGATGCACCCGATTGCCAGGAGCAGCACCGCTCCCGCCGCCAACGATTGCCACCGGATCATGTGTCAGCCTCCTCGCGCGGTGTTGCGCTCCCTTGTGAGCGGCACGGCGGCCGCCGATGCCGCGGGCCGGATTTGCCGATCCCGGCCTCCTGGAAAGGCCGCAGGCGTACGCTAACGCGGCCTCCACGTGTACTGACGCACGGGCGGACCGATTCGTCTACGCCGGGCGGCCGACATCCTGAGACGACATGACGGAACCTGTTATAGGGTAGAAGGTTACAGAACGCCTTGGCCGGCTGACGAGTGGCGAGGGCCGCAGGTTGCTCTCACCCACAGAGATTGGCCGGGCGGGCATCCAGCAGGCGAACGAGGGTTTCTGTGTCCATCTCGACGAGCACGCCGCGCCGGCCGCCGTTGACGATGATGCGGTCCAGGGCGAGAAGCGACTCCTCGATGTAGACGGGCAGCGGGCGTCGCATGGCAAACGGCGAGATGCCTCCGACCTGGTAGCCGGTGATCTTTTCCGCCTCTTGCGACTCCGCCAGGTCCGCGTGTTTGTCCCCGACGGCCCGGGCCGTCCGTTTTGCATCGAAGCGCTGGTCGCCCGGGACAATCGCCACGTAGAACGATTTGCCGTCGCCTTTGACGATCAGCGTTTTGCAGGTCATCTCCAGGGGCTGTCCCACGGCTTGGGCCGCGTGGTTGGCCCCGATCTCGGTGAACGTGTACTCCAGGGTCTCAAACTCCACGCCCTGCGTTCGCAGCCACTTGACGGCGTTCGTGTCGGCCATGCCGGCCAGTATGCCACGAACAGTGTCGGCGATCCACGCCCACGAGATATCAGAAGGGTCACCCGCTCCGAACCCGGCCGACCCGGGTCCGGCGGCCCCTCTCGAACCGCCGGACCCGGCATCGCGGACGGTGTTCCGCGTGATCCGTTCCTCATGCACCCGCGCTACGGCAGGAAGTTGGCATACGTCAGGGCGGTGTGGTTCACTCCGTTCAATGTGGCCACCAGGACGATCTCTGACTGCAGAAGAACCGTATTGCCGCCGCCGGTCGTATCGGTGGCCCCCAGGTAGATGGCCGTGTTTGTGCCGTCATAGACGGAGAACAACACTGAGGCATTGGCTTGTGTGGTGATGGTTCCGGCACCGGCCCCGCTGACCAGGGCATCCACCACCGTTGCCCCATCGGTTGAGAAGGTGCTCACGTTCTCGACGGTAATGCGGACGAGCCTCGCCGATGTGTTGACGGTCAGATTGCCGGACGTGGAGTGCTCCTGGATGGCCGCCGCCGATGCGAACGCATCGGACCCGGTCAGCACACCCACGTGAGCGACCCCGCCGGCGTTGTTGACGAAGTATCGGTCCGCGGCCGGCGTGAAGTCGGCGATCGTGTTCCTGGACTCCTGCAGATTCGCCCGGGAACCCGCCTGGTCCAGGGCAAACGTGTCGGCGCCGTCGCCGCCCGTCAGCAGGTCCTGTCCACCTCCGCCGGTGATCGTATCATTGCCGGCACCGCCGGAAATGGAATCACTGCCGGAAGAACCGAACAGAACGTCGTCGAATGCAGTTCCAGTTACTGTCATGCCCGATCCAGCCGCAGCCGCCCCCATGGTGAACGGTGCGCCCAGACCGGAGGCGTCGATCGTCCCGGCCGTGATTGCTCCAGACACGCTGAAAGCTACGGTGCCAGCCACCTCCAGTTCGCCCGATCCGAACGTCGGAAGCAGCGTAATGGCGGTTGCCGTGTTGGCCCCGCCGTCCGCGGCAGTACCGTCCGAGCCGTTGTCCGACACAATGATCAGGGTTTCGGCGCCGACGGCCGTCAGCGTATTGCCCAGGTCGGCGTTGAACAGGTTCAGTGTCGGCTGGTCGGCGGTCGAGACGCCGCTCACGCTGAGGTCCAGCGTATGCGCCGTATCGTCATTGTTCAGCGTCACTACCGGCAACGATCCCGTAGAGAAGTAGATGGTTGAGGCCCCACCCGTCAGGGACGTGCCGCCGACCGTGGTGTCCAGGATCACGTTGTCCACACCGAAGCGGAACGTGGTGACTGTACCGTTCAGCGAATCCGGGATCAGCAGGTTGGCCACGTTAGTAACGTTGGTCTGGTCCGTCGTGGCGGCCACCGCCTGGGCGCTGTTGACGCCAAGCGTGTCGTCGCCGGCCCCTCCGTCTATGGTATCGCCGCTGGTATATGTGCCGGCAAAGTTGATCACGTCATCGCCGGACCCGCCGACATACGCAACATTCAGGGCGCCGGCCACCGTCAGATCGCTGTCGCCCATGAACGCGCTCAAGTTGATGGTGTTCAGCGTGGCGGGCAGAGGGTCGCTGGCGACGGCACTGCCGCCGCCCAGACGGGCGACTCGCAGATCCTGCGAACCCGTCACGTTCAGCGTCTTCAACGTGGTGCCCGTCGTCTGGATGATCCGCTCCAGAGCGTTCGGCTGGGTACCCGCAGACTCGATGTTCAACGTCTCCAGGCCGTTCACCGGTGTGGTGATGTTGACGGTGCAGCCCGCGGTGTCCGCGTCGGCACCGCCGCCATCGGTGTCCGTGTCCGAGTCCGTGGCGCCGTTCAGGGTCAGCGTGATGGCGTCTGCCGCACCATCGGTGGCCGGCGAAACGTAGGTCACGGACAGGTCGTAGTCCGAAGCCAGCACGCCGAGGTCAGCCAATTCGGACACGTTCGTGATGTTGACGTTCGCCACACTCTCTGCGGAATTGATCACCGAAACGCCCGAGAAATGAGTCGCGGAGATCGTGGTGGTCGCGTTTCCGCCGAGGTCCGTGAAATTCAGGGTCTCGATGTTCGCCAGGGTGGCGGCGATCGTCAGGGGGGCCCCCGTGTTGTTGCTGTACGTCGCGTGCAGTAGGTCTTCGCCCGCCAGGCCGTCCGCTTCGTCGCCGGTTTGCAGAGTGGGAGCCAACTGGCCGGTCGCGGGCACCAATTCCTGGTTGGCCACGAATCTGTCCGCGTCGGCCGTGCCTATCAGAGCGTCGACGTACAAGGTGAAGTACATGGTGAGATCTTCGATAGGGACGCACTCGGCCGCGCTCTCCCCTTCCTGGCAGACCTCGGTGGCGTCTTCGCCCTCGTCGTCGCACGGTCGCGTGCCGGCCACGCAGTATCCGTCTTCGCCGCACGTCTCGTTGCCCGTACAGAACAGGCCGTCATCGCACGTTTCGTCCGTGGTGCATGCGATGGGGACGCACTGACCCCCCAGGCAGTCCTGGACCGGCCCGCAATCCTCGTCGATGTCGCATCGGGCGGACTCGCCCACGGTGATGCCCATACGCACGGAGTAGAAGTCCCCGTTGCACTCCCAGATTGCCACGAGCTCGGTGTCGTCGGACGCAGGAGTGTAGCTCGTCACGCGTTCGCTGACCGGATCGAAAGAGCCTGCCCCATTCACTGACCAGCCCACGAAGTCGCACTGGACCATCGACGCGCTGAAATCGCCCTCCGGCAAGGGAGCGGTCAGCTCCACAGGCTCGCCGGCCACCAGCGAATTGAAATCCACTCCCGGATTATCCGCCGCAAAGTCCACGCCTGTCTGAACGACTTCGCACCGGTCGGCATCCTCGTTGCATGTTTCACCCTCTTCGCACGGATCGTCGCCGAAGCCGCACGTGCCGGACTCGCTGCAAACCGGGTCGCCAGTGCAGAACAGGTCGTCATCGGCGCAGTCGGAATCCTCCAGGCATTCCAGGCAGGTGTCCTCCTCCTCGACGCAGAGGGCCGCGTCGCACGGCGGCGTACCGACCACGCACTGGCTTGTTTCCGTGTCGCAGGTTTCCGCTCCGTTGCAGAACAGCCCGTCATCGCAGTTCGCGTCGGAGCTGCAGCCCCCGGACGACGGCCGCGACGTCTGGCATCCGCTCGCCCCCCAGAACAGCGATATGCCCAGCAACATCCCCACTGCCAGGAGCGAGCACAGACCTCCTATGCATCTCACACGCCTTGTTGACTCTGTCATGATCACTGACCTCCAATCGGACCTCTCGATCCTCAGAACGTGCCCACACGTGAATCACGCAAGAAGCCCGCACCCGGTGGCAGGCCGGAAGGCGCCGCTGACTCCAAACCCACAGAGATCCGCGCAGCGGCGGGCTCACGTTTCATGGACCTCCGGCCACCAAGCCTCTCGACTACACCGGATGCGTGTGCGCCGTTCCGCCTCTAACCGTTCGGTGCGGCATTCGTCGCGAATCGCGTCCATCCAGAAGTGCCCGGGGGTTACGCGCGAGGCCGCCGTGGCGGACGCTCATCGGACGAACGACCCCGCTCTTACCGCGAGCGGCCGCACGCTTTCAGCCTGGCGCGAGAGGACGCATCCCGCCGCGCCACGGTGGGTCGAGTGTGCGCGAAGCCCGCAGGGTCGATCGCGGGACAGGTCAGACTAGCACAGGGCGGGCCCATGTCAACCAGAGACCCACAAATTGCATTACTACTGCACCTGGCGCACCAGTAGCACGCGGAGCGATTCCGGACACTCCAGGCTCTGCGTTTCCCGGGCTATCGGCCCAGTTCGCGGCTGCGGTTGCAGGCGGCGACGACGGCCTCCTTGATGTGTTCGAAGACGTCGTGGTTTCGCATGCAATCCATGGCGGCCTGGGTGGTGCCGCCAGCGGAAGTGACCTTCTGTCGGAGCACCGACGGCGGTTCCTTGCTTTCCATCATCATGCAGGCCGCCCCGTAGCAGGCCTGGGTGGCCAGCAGCATGGCTTCCGGATGAGACAGGCCGGCCGCCTCGCCAGCGGCCACGATGGTTTCGGTGAAGTAGTAGAAGTAGGCCGGCCCGGTGCCCGATACGGCCGTGACGGCGTCCATCAGGGCCTCGTCCGCCAGAATGAGCGTCTTGCCGGCGGCGTCGAAGATGCGTTGGGCCCGCAGAAGGTCCACTTCGTGCGCGTGCCGGCCGCGGAAGAGGCCCGCCATGCCGGCACCGACGTGCATGGCCAGATTGGGCATGACCCGGATCACCCGGGCCTGCACGCGGGGAAACTGCGCCTCCAGCGTGGCCGTGGAGACGCCGGCCATGATGGAGATGATGACATGGTCCGGTCGGATGAGGTCGGCGAACCCTTCGACGACCTGTTTGAACTGCTGTGGTTTGACGGCCAGGAGCACGATATAGCTGTTCTCGACGGCGCGGCGGTTGTCGTCGGTGACGGCAATGCCAAAGCGTCGGGCGAAGAGTTCGCGTCGGGTTTCGTTGGGATCGGTGGCGATGATGCGGTCGTCGAGGAGGATGCTGCGTCGGAGGATGCCGTGGACGATGCCTTCGGCCGCGTTTCCCGACCCGATGACCGCGATTTCATATTGTGTCTGCATCCGTCAGCCCTTCCCTCCGTGCCTTCGTCCCTTCGTGCCTTCTTTCATAAAAAACGCCCGGCGGGAGGAACCCACCGGGCGTTGTGGTTGCCCTTTGGCAATGGAATAAGCGGACGCATGTGAAGAACGCACACGAGTGATCCTTCGGCAGGCTTGAACGAGGGGCCGGCGATAGGCCAGCGCCTCATTAATGTGGTCAAGCCCTTGGCCATTAGTACGGGTCAGCTCAACACGTCTCCGTGCTTACACCTCCCGCCTATCGACCTGCTGGTCTTGCAGGGGCCTTCATCTCCGAAGAGAACCGAAGCCTGATCTTGAGGGGGGCTTCCCACTTAGATGCATTCAGCGGTTATCCTTTCCGAGCATAGCTACCCAGCGGTGCCCCGAGCGGGACAGCTGGTACACCAGCGGCTCGTACCTCCTAATCCTCTCGTACTAAGGAGATATCCTCTCAAGCTTCGTACGCCCACGGCAGATAGGGACCGACCTGGCTCACGCCGGTCTGAACCCAGCTCGCGTACCACTTTAATCGGCGAACAGCCGAACCCTTGGGAGCGCCTTCACCCCCAGGATGTGATGGGCCGACATCGAGGTGCCAAACGACTCCGCCGCTATGAACGCTCGGGAGTCATCAGCCTGTTATCCCCGGAGTACCTTTTATCCGTTGAGCGATAACCCTTCCACACGGGATTACCGGATCACTAAGGCCTACTTTCGTATCTGCTCGATTTGTATATCTCGCAGTTAAGCCCGCTTGTGCCTTTGCACTCGCCACGCGATTGCCAACCGCGTTGAGCGGACCTTTGCACTCCTCCGTTACTCTTTGGGAGGAGACCGCCCCAGTCAAACTGCCCACCTAGCACTGTCTTCCGCCCGGCTTCACGGGATTCGGAATGAGGGAACAAGTAGCACAAGGGTGGTATTCCACTGTTGGCTCCAGCCGGCCAGAACCGGCGTTTCATCGCCTCCCACCTATGCTCTGCATGAGATACCTGCGACCAATACCAGGCTACAGTAAAGGTTCACGGGGTCTTTCCGTCTTGCCGCGGGTATGTGGTATCTTCACCACAAATCCAATTTCACCGAGTCCGTCCTTGAGACAGTGCAGCAGTCGTTTCGCCATTCATGCGCGTCGGAACTTACCCGACAAGGAATTTCGCTACCTTAGGACCCTCATAGTTAGGGCCGCCGTTTACGGGTGCTTCGGTCGCCAGCTTCTCCCGGCAAGCCGGGATGACCGCCTTCCTTAACATTCCCGCACCGAGCAGGCGTCAGTCTCTATACGTCGTCTGTAGGACTTAGCAGAGACCTGTGTTTTTGATAAACAGTCGCCGCTGCCGATTCTCTGCGCCCTCCCCGACGAATCGGGGTAGGGACCCCTTGTCCCGGAGTTACGGGGTCAATTTGCCTAGTTCCTTAAGGACGGTTCTCTCGAGCGCCTGAGGCTACGCGCCTCACCTACCTGTGTCAGTTTTAGTACGGTTCCGCTGTTCGCCACCGCAGCTTTTCTTGGTTCTTCTGTTTCGCACTTCGGCAACAAATCGGCCTCGATCCCGACTTGCGTCGGGACAACCCTCGCGACTTACGGTGGGCTGCGATCTGGAAGAACGCACTACGGCTTAACCCCAGCGGAGGGCAGGAATATTAACCTGCTGTCCATCGACTACGCCTTTCAGCCTCGTCTTAGGGACCGCCTAACCCTGGGCGGATTTCCCTTCCCCAGGAAACCTTAGGTTTACGGCGAGAGGGATTTTCACCCTCTTTATCGTTACTCATACCGGCATAATCACTTGATAGGCCCGCAACCACTCCTTCCGGTATGGCCTGTATCTGCCTATCAACGCTCCCCTACCGAACTAGAGACAAGTCCCTAGTTCCCGTGGCTTCGGTACCATGCTTAGTCCCGTTCATTATCGGCGCCCAGTTTCTCGACGGGTAAGCTATTACGCACTTTTTAAATGGTGGCTGCTTCTAAGCCAACATCCCCGCTGTCTCGGAAAGAGGACTTCCTTATGCACTTAGCATGGATTCGGGACCTTAGCCGACGATCTGGGCTGTTTCCCTTTTGACCATGAAGCTTATCCCCCACAGTCTGACTCCCGGGATAGTCGGCGTGGTATTCGGAGTTTGGTTGAAGGAGGTAGGCTGGTGGCCCCCTCGTTTCATCCAGTAGCTCTACCCCCACGCCGTAGTGGCCCGAGGCTAGCCCAAAAGCTATTTCGGGGAGAACGAGATATCTCCAAGTTTGATTAGACTTTCACTCCTCCCCACAGCTCATCGGATAACTTTTCAACGTTAACCCGTTCGGCCCTCCGCGCCCGGTTAGAGGCACTTCAGCCTGGCCATGGGTAGATCACTTGGTTTCGCGTCTACAGCCTGCGACTGGATCGCCCGTTTAAGACTCGCTTTCGCTTCGGCTCCGCTGCGGAACAGCTTAACCTTGCCACAGACCGTAACTCGCCGGTTCATTATGCAAAAGGCACGCGGTCACACGCTGACCGAAGTCAAATCGTGCTCCCACCGCTTGTAGGTACATGGTTTCAGGTTCTTTTAACTCCCTTTGACGGGGTTCTTTTCACCATTCAATCACCCTACTTGTTCACTATCGGTCGTCGAGGAGTACTTAGCCTTGGATGGTGGTCCACCCGGCTTCACGCAGAGTTCCACGAGCTCTACGCTACTCTGGTACCTCCCGGGAGGGCTCTCGCTTTCGCGTACGGGGGTGTCACCCTCTGTGCCTGTCCTTTCCAGAACATTCCGCTAACGATGCCTTTGTCACTCCCATATGGGAGGCCCGCAACCCCGGAATGCAAGCACTCCGGTTTGGGCTCGTCCGCTTTCGCTCGCCGCTACTGACGGAGTCTCGGTTGATTTCTTCTCCTCCAGGTACTTAGATGTTTCAGTTCCCTGGGTTCGCTCCGACGGACTATGCATTCATCCGCCGGTGACGCCACTTATTCAGCGACGCCAGGTTTCCCCATTCGGAAATCCCCGGATCAACGCGCGTTTGACCACTCCCCGGGGCTTATCGCAGCCTACCACGTCCTTCTTCGCCTCTCGACGCCAAGGCATCCACCATGCACCCTTAGTAGCTTGACCACATTAATGAGAAGCTGGTTGCTTCCCCCGCGATCAAGCCGCCTTCAGACACTCGTATGGTCTGACCGGACCGGCCCCGACCCGACCCCGAACGAATCCCGAAAAACGAGTTCGCCCGACGCCACGCCGACACCGACCGGCTTGAACCTTGGTTCTCCACATACAACCTGTCATGCCTACGCACCCATTCGCCCGTTCGCCGGATGGCCAACGAACTCACAGGGCCGGCCTGACAGGCCGCGTCCGCTTATTCGATTGTCAAAGAGCCGCTTCGCCCACCCCGACGGGGCCGGACGAACACCCGGTTCATCACTGAGCCGGAGCCTCGAAAGTGTACCTGTCATCGGCCCGGCGTCAATGGGCGCCGATCGTTTTTTTTCGATTTCCCGGCGCGCGGTCCCAAACCCTTGTGAAACAAGAAGCTGCGACAGCCCCCCACGCACGCCCCGGCCCCGATTCGACCGACTCGATCCGACCGCGGACACCCGAGGCACACCACGCCGCGGCGGGTGGACCGGACGCGCCGGGCGGGGCGATCGGCCGCAACAGTCTTGCCGAACAGGAGTTAGACCGGCCGGGCCCGGTCGATCCGCCACCGGCCGGCGGCTGCGCCCCGGTGCCGGAGCGGACGGAATGCGGTACGATGCCCGGCGTGGGAAACCCTACGGACGACACTCCATGAGTGACGGAACCTCTTGCAACGCCGCCCGCCTGTCCGTGCGAGGACCGTATGCGGGGCACGGGTTCGCGGTGGCCGCGTTCGGCGGCCCGGCCGACCCCACTCGTGCCGCGGAAAGCGCGTATGTGGAGGTCGCCGCCTGGCTTACGAAGCATCGCCTGACGGTGCTGCACGAGCGTCTGTTCGGCAGCCGGGACGTCGCACCGGCCGCACTCGCCGCCCGTCGTCGGACGCTCGATCGAGCTGGTCTGGAGTCGGACGGGCCGGTCACGTTCGTGGCTGGTCGTCCGGCCTGGAGCGGACGTTTGGCCGGTGTCGTCGTACACGCGGTGCAGGTCTCGCAGGACGCGAGCGTCGTTGGCCTACGCGATGCGCAAGGACGGTCTTGCGGGCGCCGATGGTCGTGCCGTGATCTGGACTGGGTGGTGCTTCAGGACCTCCCCACCGAAATGGCGGACAATCCGAACGCGAGCGCGGAGGAATGGGCGCAGCGCGCGATCGAGCAGGCGGATTCGCTGCTGCTCACCGAGGGCCTTTCGTATCGGAACGTCGTTCGCACGTGGTTCTATCTGGACGGCATTGCCTCGTGGTACGATCGCTTCAACGCGATCCGCCACGCCAGGTACGAAGCGTTCGGCCTGATGCCGCGGGCGGACGGCAGCGCGCTGCGCCTGCCGGCCAGCACGGGGATCGGCGCGAGCGCGGGCCGACCGGTGTCCCTCGACGTGCTGGCCGTCGCGCCGCGCACGGCGCGGGCGGCCGTGACGCAATTGAGCAACCCCGCCCAGATGGATGCTTTTGCGTATGGTTCGGCGTTCTCGCGTGGAGCGCTTGTTCGCACGCCCGGGCTCACGCTGATGGAGTTGTCCGGCACGGCCAGCATCGATGAACGCGGCCGCACGATGCACCCGCACGACTTCGACCGGCAGGTCGGTGCAATGTTCGACCGGCTGGAGCGGCTTCTGGAAGGCGTGGGGACCCGGCCGGCGGACGCGTGTGCGGCCACGGCGTTTGTGAAGCGACCCGAGGACGTGCCTCGCTTCCGGCGGATGCTGGACGCCCGCGGCCTGTCGCAGTTGCCCGTGGTGTGCATCGTGGCGGACATCTGCCGCGAAGAGCTGGTGTTCGAGCTCGATGCCGAGTTGATGTGGTGCATGTAGAGAGGCGGGGATGATGCGGGATCGCATTCGGGTTCTGGCATGCGTGGCCGCGGTCGGGCTTCTCGGGGGGGTGGGCCGGGCCGCCCACGACCGCGGGTGCCCCGGCGTCGCGGCCCACGACGCTCCCCACCACGGCCCCGGCTGCTTCGCAGAGCGGTCCGCTGGCCGGCTCCGCGAGCTGCCGCGACTGCCATGAGCGATTCTACGACCTGTGGGCGACGTCGTACCACGGGCTGGCCATGCAGCCGTATACGCCTTCATTCGCCGCGACGAACCTGAAGCCGCAGAAGGGCGCGATTGCGATTGGCCGGCATCGCTACCGGGCCCAGATCGAGCCGGATCGCGGGTGGGTGCTGGAGGAGGGTCCGGACGGCGAGCGGAAGCTGCCCATCGCCCACGCACTGGGCGGCAAGAACGTGTATTACTTTCTGACGCCGTGGGAGCGGGGCCGTCTGCAGACGCTTCCCGTCGCGTACGACGTTCGGCGGCAGCAGTGGTACGACACGGCCCGCAGCGGGGTCCGCCATTTTCCCGGGCAGCCGCAGGACGAACCCCTGCACTGGACCGACCGCGAGTACACCTTCAACACCTCGTGTTACCGTTGCCACGTCAGCCAGCTTTCCACGAACTACGATCCGGCGTCGGACACGTACCGCACCGTCTGGGCCGAACCGGGCATCAACTGCGAGACGTGTCACGGCCCGAGCGCCGAGCACGTCCGCGTCTGCCTGGAGGCCGGGGACGGCGAAGAGCCCGAGGATTTGAAGATCATCAGCACCACGCGGCTCAGCGGCGAGCAGATCGACGCAATGTGCGCGCCGTGCCACGCGCGAATGGCGCCGCTGACCACCTCCTTCCTGCCCGGCGAAAGATACTTCGACCATTACGACCTGACCACGCTGGAGCACGCGGACTTCTATCCGGACGGGCGGGACCTTGGCGAGAACTTCACGTACACGCTGTGGCGTCTGAGCCCGTGTGTGAAGGCCGGCCAACTCCACTGCATGCACTGCCACACGTCGAGCGGCCGGTTCCGGTTCACGGACGACCCGAACCGATCCTGCGTTCCCTGTCACCAGGCCCGGGTGGACGACGCGACGGCCCACACGCACCATCCCCCGGACAGCCCGGGCAATCGCTGCATCGCCTGCCATATGCCGCAAACGTGGTTCGCCCGGATGCTGCGCAGCGACCACTCGCTGCTGCCGCCCACGCCCGCGGCGACGATCGAGTTCCAGTCGCCCAACGCCTGCAATCTGTGCCACACCGAGCAAGACGCGGCCTGGGCGGACCGCCACGTGCGGCAGTGGCGTTCCCGCGACTACCAGGCGCCGGTTCTGGCGCGGGCCCGGCTGATCGACGCCGCACGCCGGGGGAACTGGACGGCCCTGCCGGAGATGCTGGCATACGTGCAGAGGCCGGACCGCGACGAGGTGTATGCCACGTCGCTCGTCCGCCTGCTCCGGGCGTGCGACGATGCACGGAAGGGGCCGGTCCTGATCCGGGCGCTGCGGGATCCCTCGCCCCTAGTGCGGGCCGCGGCCGCCGAAGCGCTCGGCGACCCCGTCACACCGGATTCGCTGCCGGCGCTGCTGAACGCGACGCGGGACGAGTATCGCCTGGTACGGGTGCGGGCGGCCGCCGCGCTGGCCGTCGCCTGGCGACTGGACCTCGCGGAGGACGACCGGCGCTCGCTGCAAGCGGCCACAGCAGAGTTTCTGGCGGCGATGCGATGCCGGCCGGACGACCCCGTGTCGCACGACAACCTGGGTTCCTTCCACGCCGAGCGCGGCGAGCACGGCCAGGCGCTGGCCTGCTATGCCCAGGCGCACCGCCTGGACCCGCGGAACATCGCCCCGCTGGTGAATGCGTCACTGGTGTACAACACGCTCGGCCGGAACGACCAGGCGGAGCAGAACCTGCGACGTGCGTTGCAGATCGAACCGACGAGCTACCCCGCGCACCTGAACCTGGCAATGCTGCTTGGTGAGCTGGGCCGGACGCAGGAAGCGGAAGAGGCCTTCCGGACGGCCCTGCGGCTCGAACCGCAATCTGCGGTGGCGGCATACAACCTGGGCGTGCTCGTGGCCGGCCGGGACGTGAGCGAGGGAATCGTTCTGCTGCGGCATGCGAGTCGGCTGCGACCGGAAGAGCCGCGATACGCTTACGCGGTCGCCTACCACCTGCGCCGCGCCGGCGCCGGCGAGGAGGCCGTGCAGGAGCTGCAGCGGATGCTGGCCGCGCACCCCTCGTACGCGGACGGGTACGCCTTGCTGGGCGACATCCTGGTGGAGCAGGGTCGGGTGAGCGAGGCGGCGGACCTGTATCGGCGGGCATCCGAGAACGAGCGTTTGCCGCCGGCTGCCCGAGTGATGTGTGCGGAGAAGGCGACGCTCCTGTCAGCGCCGTAAGCGCCTCATCCGCGCGCCAGGACGCACCGGCGACGGAGCGTCACACAACGCCGAAGGGCTACCGCGCCTGCATCGCATCCACGATGTTGTTCCGTGCCGCGTGACGGGCCGGGCCGATGCCCGCCAGAACGCACACGACCACCGTCAGCGCCGTGCCCATCCACACGTTCGACCACGGAATCACGCACGGGAACGAGATTCCCACGATCCGCTCCGTGATTTCCGCGGCGCTCCACGACGTCTGGATTCCCAGCGCCACGCCCACCACGCAGCCCAGCAGCCCCAGCGAAATCGCCTCGGCGAACACCAGCCGCACAATCTGCGACTTCGTCGCCCCGACGGCCCGCAACACCGCAATCTGCCGCGTCCGCGCCGTCACGCTGACCATCATCAGGTTCGCCACCCCGAACGCCGCTACCGCCAGGGCCACCGCCGGCATGGCCGTCATCAACAGCGTCACCTCGCGGATGTCCCGGTCGATCTGTTGCTTGAGCAGCCGAACGGAGCCGACCATGGCGTCCGGCCGGCCCAGTTGCCCCGCAACCTGCAGCACCCGGTGCAGCACGAGCCGCTCGCGGAACACCACCCAGCGGTCGACCGGCTGCAGGGCGCTCCAATCCTCCGCGACGGACTGCAGCACAATCCGATACCGCTGCACCGTCTGCACCGCCAAACCGTCAAACGGCGCGAACGGATCCGCCAGCCGGGCCTGCACCTGCGGCACCACCGCCTCCAGCACGTCCTTCTCATTCGGCAGTGAGGACTGCCAGTCGATCATCGCCTGGAACACCGATCGCGCGTCCACGCCCGGCGGCTCGTCCGCGTCAAAGGCCGCCGGCCGTCGGGCCGAGGGCAGTTCCACGTTCAGCAGAAACATCCCCAACTCGCGCAGCCCGAAGCGTTCTTCGGCGTCCGCGATCGTACCCAGCACGGACACCGACGCCGCCTGCATCATGTAGCTGTCCGCCTGGAAATACGTCACGGCAATGTCCAGCGCCGGCGACTGCACGATGCCCGCCACCTCAAACGACGCGACCCGGCCGCCCAGCCGGATGTCGATCCGGTCCCCCCGCGACACGTTCAGCGTGTGGGCCGCTTCCGGCGGCAGCAGCACGTACCCGCCCCGTTCCAGTTTGGCCACCGCGTCTTCCAGGTTGCCTTCCAGAAAGCTCAGCCGGGTCATGGCCAGAAAGCGGTTCAGCTCGCCCGCCACAAAGGCCCCCCGCAGCCAGCCGCCCCGCGCAATCTCCGCCCTCGCCCACGGCGCCCGGGGGTTCGGCGTCCGAAGCTCGCAGAAGAAGTCGCCCACGACCGTCAGCTCCGCCACGCCGGGCAGCGCTTCGACTTCTGCCCGGGACTCGGCCGGGAACCGGCTGTTGCTCCACACGAACGCTTCCGGCATGGCCTTGGGAAAATCCCACGCCGCGATGATCCCTTCGGCCCGGGCCGCGATGTACACGATGAGCGACAGCCCCACCATCAGCATCCAGCACACGCCCGCGCTGCGCCACGGCGCGCGCCGCACCTGGTCCCGGGCCAGCCGTCGCTTCAACCGCAGCAGCGGCGCCACCAGCGCCACCACCGGCCCGCCGATCAGCCACACCAGGGCCGGCGTGAGCAGCACGAAGCCTCCATACACCGAGGCGACGCTCGCGAACGCCACGCCCGGCTCAAACCACGCCTCCGACGGCGTATGCTTCACCATTCCGTTGTGCGCCAGAATCAGCGCCACGCCCGCCAGCGCCGCCACCACCGTCCACCCCGCACGGCTCGGCTGCGACTCCGGGTTCGCCGCCGCCAGCGGCGACACCCGCGACACCTGCACCAGCAGCAGAACGGCACTGAACAACGTGGTGATCGCCCCTCCCGCGATCGCCAGACCCACGCCCCACCGGCTGATCGCCACGCCCTGCACGTACTCCGGCACCAACGACGCGCCAACCTGCGTCAGCCCCACGCCGATCGGCAGCCCCAGCGCAATCCCCGCCACGCCCAGCGGCGTCACCTCCACCAGCACCAGCACGCACAACTGCCACCGCGTCATCCCCACGCACCGCAGCAACCCGAGCTGACCGATACGCTCGATCAGCCCCATGCTCATCGTGGTCACGATGATAAAGAACGCCGTCAGCATCGCCACGAACGCCACCAGCACCAGCACCATGTGCGTGATCCGCTCCGCCTCCTCAAGCTGCTGGATGCGGGCCTCCGCCGTCGTCACCTCCGCCGAAATCCCCAACGCCGCCAGCCGGTCGCTCACGTGCTCCGCCGTACGACGCACCGACCCCACGGAGTAGTCCTTCAGCATCAGGTCAACCACGGTCACCACGCCGGCCTCTTTCTTGAGGCCTTGCAGGTCCGGCAGCGGGACGACCACCGTCGGGAACTGGAACTTCGCCACGCGATGCAGGTGCATCAGGCCGATCACCGTGAACGATTCGTCCGGCTTGCCCCAGCCGGCCCGCAGATGCACCGTGTCCCCCATCCGCACGCCCAGCTTCTCGGCCGTCTGCGCCTCCAGAAGGATGACCCCGCTCTCGCCCGCCTCGATACGCCGGCCCTGCAGCCCCTGCACCTCGCGGAATTCATATTCCACCCGCGGATCGATGCCGATCGCATCGACGTTCTCCTCCACACCGGCCCGGCTCGACACGCCCTCGCCGACCGGCCGCGGCGGCACGACCAGTTCCATCCGGCGCTTCAGCCGCGCGCTGACCCGGGCCACGTTCTCCATGCCCGCCAGCTCGCCCGCCAGGGATTCCGGCAACCGACCCCAGTGCCCCAGGGCCGGCTCGATGTTCAGATGGCTCTTGCCCAACCAGCGCGTGATGAGTTGGTCGCCGATGCTGCGCCGCACCGATTCGTAAAAGCACGTGACGGAAACGACCGTCCCCACGCCCAGGGCGATCGCCAGCGTCGCCGCGGCCGTCCGACCGGGCTTAACCCGCCAGTTCCGTGTAGCGAGTCGCCACCAGTGCCGCATCGCCCGACCCCCCGGGTTGAATTTCACCCACGATCCGCCCGTCCTTGAGCACGATGATCCGGTCGGCAAACGCCGCGCCCGCCGCCTCGTGCGTTACGGCCACAATCGTCCGCTGCTGCTGCGACGCCAGCCGCCGCAGCAACTGCCAGACGTCCTGGGCGTGGCGCGAGTCGAGATTGCCCGTCGGCTCGTCCGCCAGCAGAACGGCCGGATCGTTCACCAGCGCCCGCGCCACCGCCACCCGCTGCTGCTCCCCGCCCGACAGCGCCGCCGGCCGGTGCGTCGCACGGTGCGCCAGGTCCACCGTCTCCAGCAGAGACCGCACCTTCGGCAGAACGGCCTCTCCATTCTCCCCGTCCACGATCAGCGGCAGGGCGATGTTCTCTTCCGCGGAGAGGCTCGGCAGCAGGTTGAACGCCTGAAACACCACCCCCAGCCGGCGTCGGCGGAACAGCGTCCGCGCCCGGTCGTTCATGGCCGTCAGGTTCCGCCCTTCAATGATGATCTGCCCGGCCGTCGGCAGGTCCAGCCCCCCCAGCAGGTGCAGCAGCGTGCTCTTGCCCGACCCGCTCGCCCCCATGATGGCCACAAACTGCCCGCGCGCCGCCGTCAGGTCCACGCCGGCCAGGGCATGCACGACGCCGCCTGCCCCGGAAAAATCCTTCCGCAGGCCGCGCACTTCCAGAATCGTGTCCATTCCCGGCATTCTACGGCCTCTGCGCATTCCACGCCACGCCACCCCGCTGGGTGGGCCGATCTGTGTGGGACAGGCTTTCCAGCCGGTCTCTGGAGTCTCAATCCACGCCCCTGCGGAGAGGCCGGCCCCCCCCGCGATCCCCCTCTCATCGCCCCGCCCGAACGCCCTTTGATATTCGCCATTGGACATTGGACATTTGACATTCTCTCGCAGTTCGCAATTCGTCATTCGCAATTCGTCGCTGAGACGCACTCATAAGCCCCCCCCGATATGGCGGCCGGACGGCCGGGGGCGGCCGTCGGCGGCGCTTGCGGGGGGCGGCTGGACTGCTATACTGCCGGGGTTTGGGCAGACCGCTGGGTACAATCGGTCCGGCTGGTCATTGTTTCCCCGGTACTTACAAAGGAAGCCGCAGCATGTCAGCCACCGAGCAAGGGCCGCAGTATGTCGTGCCGCAGCCGAACCTGGTCCCCGTCCACGACTATCCGGGCCGGATGGCGGCGATTCCGCCCTCGCGGATGTTCCTCATCAACAAGTCGCTGAAGACATACCTGGAGCACAATCCGGGCGGGCAGGTCTTCGACGCGTCGCAGGGCGACGGCGGAGCGAGCCTCCCCGGCGTGCCGCGGGCGATTCTGGACGCGGCCCACGAGCTGCAGTGCCGCAAGGGCACGGCGTACGACATGCCGTACGGCTGCGACGAGTTCCGCACGTCGGTGATCGAGGACTACTGGAAGCCGAACAGCGGGCTGGGCCTGGGCCCGGCCAACGTGCTGGCCGGCGTGGGCGGGCGCGACATCCTCATCAAGGCCTACACGGCCATGCTGACGCTGGGCGCGGGACGGATCGGCGACGTCATCCTGACGACGCGCGTACCGTGGATCAGCTACAACTGGGGCCCGTACGGCATCGGCGGCAACGTGCTCCTGGCGCCGGGCGACGATCGCGACGGGTGGGCCTACACGCCGGAGTCGATCGCCGAGTGCGTGCGGTTCGCGGCGGCGACGGGGCGGCGGATCGCGGGCATCGTCATCACCTGCCCGGACAATCCCACGGGCAAGACCCTCACGACCGAGCGGCAGGTGTCGCTGGGCAAGGCCGCCCTGGCGGCGGGCGTCGGCTACGTGCTGTACGACTGGATGTACCACTGGGTGACCGACGAGGCCCCGATGGACGTGAACACGTTCCTGCCGCAGTTCGACGCGCAGGAGCGGCCGCGGGTGATGATCCTCGACGGCATCACGAAGTCGCTGGGGGCGTCGAACGTGCGCAACTCGCACTTGCTGGCCAGCGAGGAGATCATCAAGTTCATCTCGGGGCGGGCGTCGCACGCGGTGATCCCGAGCTACCACAGCCAGGCGGTGGCGATCGCGGCGTACCGGGAGGGCTTCGGGCGGGCGGCGGCGCCGATCATCGGGCCGACCAACGCGAGCCGCACGCTGCTGAACGAGTTCGTGGCGCAGCGCGGGCTGACGGCGATCACGGGCAAGGGCTACTACGCGTTCATCAACGTGGCGCCGTGGCTGCGGGCGGCGGGGCTGCCGAGTTCCGAGGCCCTGGGGCAGCGGCTGGCGGAGCAGCACGGCGTGGCGGTGGTGCCCGGCTCGTTCTTCTCGTCGTTCGGCGATGACTGGATCCGCTTCTCGTACGCCACGCCGCCCGAGCGGACGGCGGGCGCGCTGGAGCGGCTGATGCACGGACTGGCCGCGCTGGAGTCGTGACGGGCCCGAGCCCGCAAAGGACCGGAGCGAGATGACCGCCGCCGAACTGGAGCGCTTCGCCGAGAAGTACCAACTGGCCCGCGGGGCCGCGCTGCAGTCGAATTTCGAGCGCGGGACGGCCGGGCTGGAGGTTGAGTGGAACGTCAGCAATGCCGCGTTCCGCCCGCTGCACCATGTGGGCGCGGGGCCGGCGGCCCGCTCGTTCAGCGAGGTGCTGCGCCGCGACTTTATCCCGCCGGCGCTGGCCGACCGCAACGAGCTCGAAGTGTTCCACTGGATGACCGAGTGGATCACGCGGCCCTACTACGACCTGCGCGGGGCGCTGTTCGAGGCCCGCATCCTCGAGGGCTGCATGCTGAACGCACTCAACGCGGCCAGCTTCTCGTTCGGCGAGCGGCTGTACCCGTGGCACGGCAACGTGCTGTGGCCGCTCGAGGTGGCGTACGACTCGATCCCGCACGAGTGGGAACTGACCAAGCGCCGCTACCTGGAACGCTGCGTCGACCTGTTCGGCGGCGCCCTGGCCACGGCGGGTGTGCACGTGAACGTGTCGCTGCCGGAGCCGCTGTTCTCGCTGGACTTCCTGCACCAGCCCGGCGACGGCAGCGGGGCGAGCACGCCGGCGGCCTTCCGCGATGCCGCGTACATCCGCGGGGCGCGCGTCCTGCGGGCCTTCGCGGCCCTGTTCAACGCGACGGGAGCGGCCTCGCCGCTGCGGGCCGAGTGGCGAGACGGGCGCGCCGTGATCGTGCTGACCGAGTGCGACTCGAACCGGCTGGCACGCTTCCCCAACCCGGCCAACCTGGACGTGCCCGACCTGTACCGCAGCCACGCGGACTACGTGCGCATCTCGACGGACCTGGTGCGGCGGCGCGTCCGCTTCGGCAACAACAACTGGACGCCGACCCGCGCCCGCTCCGACCGCACGGCGGTCGATGGCATCATCCACCTCACCAGCGACGAGCTGCAGGACGTGTACCTCAAGGGCATCTACGGCGTCGGCGAGCACGACGTGGTCGAGCAGCTCGCCCAGCGCATCGAAATGCAGAACATGATCACCCGCGTCGAGCTGCCCATGTCACGCGTGGAGATCCGCAGCGGCGAGGGCGGGCACGACTTCGCGCTCGACCTGGCCGACGTCGCCGTCAAGCAGCTCCTGCTGATCTGGAGCTACGCCGACCCGGAGGCCGGCGACGCCTTCCGCTACGACGCCGACGACGTGAAGCGGGCGCGGCGAAACGAGGCGCTGGCGGCCGAGCACGGCCTGCGGGCCACCATCGAGCACCCCTTCACGCACCGGTCGGTCACCCTGCGCGAGTTCCTGCGCTGGACGCTGGACGAGGTGCGGCCCCTGGCGAAGGCGCTGGGCTGGGAGGAATACCTGGTGCCGCTGGAGGCGCTGGCGGGCGGCGCGATGAACACGGCCGAGCAACTCCGCAACCGGCTGCGGCCGCACACCGACGGCCACGGGGTTGTGCCGGTGGCCGCCCTCCACGAGCTGGTCGAGGAGCGGCAGCAGCAGGTCGCCGCGAACGTCGCCGAGGCGCTCGAGCAGATCAGCACGCTCGGGCCCGAAACGGCCAAGCTGCGCGCGCTGCTGGGCCACGCGGCTGCGGCCGTGGCCGACGACCCGTCCGCGCCGATCCACTTCCAGCCGCGGACGCCGGTCAGCGCGACGGTGGTGGGCGGCGACAAAACGGCCGAGATCGTCGAACTGGCCCAGCAGCTCATCCGCATCCCGTCAGTGACGAACTGCCCGCAGGAGCGGCTGGAGGAGGTGCAGCGCGCGGCCCGCTTCATCGCCGGCTGCCTGCGCGACGCCGGCGTGCCGCTGCGGTTCTTCGACAGCGGCAGGTACCCCGCCGTGCTGGCGCACTTCCCCGGCCGGCTGACGGCCCCGGTCATGCTCAGCGGCCACTTCGACGTGGTCGAACCGGCCACCGACGATGGCGAGTTCGCGCCCCGGATCGACGGCGACTACCTCGTCGGGCGCGGCGCGGCCGACATGAAAACGGTCGTGGCCACCTACCTGGTGTGGATGCGCGACGTGCTGCGGCGCCGGCCGACGGTCTTCCCGCCCATCAACCTGCTGCTGGTCGGCAACGAGGAGAACGGCGAGACGGAGCCGATGGGCACGCCGCACGTGCTGGACGTACTGGCCAACGGGCAGCAGTACACGCCGGGCCTGCTGATCGCCGGCGAGCGAACCGGCGAGGGCGGCACCGAGATGTTCGGCGAGATCTGCATCGAGAACCGCGGCGTGGTGCGGGTCACCTTCGTGGCCCGCGGCGAGCAGGCCCACACCGGCACCGCCGCTGGCGCGGCGGTCGTTGATCTGGGCGACCGGATCATCGAGGCGCGCGACGCGGCGATGGCGATCCTGCGCAACCGGCTGACGCTGCAGGCGGCCGACGGCTGGAAGACCGACTGCCGCTTCCCGTTCCTCGCGGTGGGAACGCCGGGCGTCTACAACATCACGGCCGACAGCGCCCAGCTCGGGCTGGAGGTCCGGCCGATCCCGCAGGACGACGTCGAGACGCTGCTGGCGGACCTGCGCGACTGCGCGGAGGCGCAGGGGCTCGAGATGATCGTGCAGACGCGCGAGCCGGGCGTGGCCTGCCGGCGAGACAACCCCTACCTGCTGCCGCTGATCGACGCGGTGCGCGACGTCAGCGGCGCCGACCCGGTAATCGGGCGCAAGAAGCCCGGCACCAGCGGGCGGTTCGCCCCGCAGGGCCAGGCGGTGATCTGGGGCCAGACCGGCATCGGCCCGCACGCCCCGCGCGAACGGCACTTCATCCCCAGCATCCGCGGCTACTACGACGCGCTGGATCACTACGCCCGGCTGCTCGTCGATCGCGGCCTGTGACACGCAGCGACCCGCTTCCGCCGCCACCGCCACGCCCTTCCCACCAGAGAACTGGAAACGGGAGATTCGAGATCGCTCCGCCAGGGACCAGACATGCGCGGGCGTGTATTCAGACGAGCCAGACCGCCGCCGCGCCCGAAGCCCCGCCGCATCCCAACCCCGCCCGCCTTTTGTCTTTGCGTTTTTGCGTTTCCTTCGCCCCCCATGTGCCAGGCGCCCCATCCCTTTTACCCACAGCCCAACCGGGAGACGGGGCGGAGGTCGAACCGGGGCGGACGCGTCGGGCCCGATAACGGGCTTGTGTGGACACACCGGCTTCGGAGGCTGCTGCGGCAGCGGGCCAAGCGTGCCGATGGACATTGGCCGGGACGGGTGTCTCGCGCGGGCCGCGGGGTGGGCAGGGACTCTGTTACAGACCGGCTGGAAAGCCGGTCCCACAGGGGAGAAGAAGACCGGCTGGAAAGCCGGTCTTACAAGGAGAGAGAGGGACCGGCGCGCCGGGGCGGTCCCACAGAAAACGCGGAGCAGCTGTCCCGACCCGTGTGAGCAGAAGACGCCGTGCCGATCGACCGAGTCATTCAACCCGCAGCGAGTCGTTCTCGACTGGACGTCGTACGCCTGCTTACGCCGGAGCGCGTGCGCCGCTACCCGCTTCTGTTGCTCGTGGTGACCGTGGGGCTCTATGGCGTTCGGCTGGCCCGGTCCGACCACTGGATCGAGCCGGACGGGCGGGTTGTGGGGCAGGACTACTTCGCGTTCTTCATGGCGGGCGACCAGGTTGCGCGCGGCCGGGCGAGCCAACTCTACGACGCGGCCGTCCAGAGCGAGTATCAGCGGGCGTGGATGCGCGACATCAACCCGCACTGGCGGGGCACGTGCCTGTATCTCAACCCGCCGCATTACGCATGGCTGCTGTCGTGGCCGGCGCGGCTGGGGTACGGCGGGTCGCTGCTGGTGTGGTGGGCGGCTTCGCTGGCGGCGTTCGGTGTCACGATCCGGCTCTGGCGGGAGTGGCTTCCGCCGGATGCGTGGAGAACGGCCGCGCTGCTGGCCGTCTGCATGCCGGCCTGGTTCGCCGCCCTGGCGGGCGGGCAGAACAGCTTCTTCTCGCTGTTGGTGCTGACCGGCTTCTGCGCGCTGCTGATGAAGGGACGCGACGGATGGGCCGGGCTGGTGCTGTCGTTGCTGGGTTTCAAGTTCCAGTTGCTGCTGGTGCCGGCCGGGCTGCTGCTGTGGAAGCGGCGGTGGCGGGCACTCGGCGGCCTGGCCCTGGGCGGCGGGCTGACGCTGGGGCTGACCGTGCTGACCACGGGGCTCGAATCACTCCGCGCGTATCTGGCTTTCAGCGGCGAAATCGCGCGGCTGATGCATGTGGACGGTTTCGACGTGTGGAAGCAGCATTCGTGGCGCGGGTTTTTCGCGCTGTTGGGCGGAGAGGGGCGCCCGTCGGCCTGGATGACCGCTGCGTCCATTGCGACCTGCCTGGCCTCGCTCGCGGTGCTGCTGAGGCTTTGGCGCGGGCCGTGGCGTCCGGGGTCGCCGGCGTTCGCGTTGCGGCTATCCGCCCTGATCATGGCGACGCTGCTGACCAGTCCGCACCTGTTCCACTACGACCTGGTCCTGGCCGTCCTGCCGGTGGTGTTGTGGGCTGCGACGGGCGAGATGCGGCACCGGTCCGCGTTTGTCGCGATCGTGGCGCTGGGTTTTGCGTGGCTGGCCCTGGGCGGAGCGGCCGGTGCGACGCTGCGCGTGCAGCTTTCTCCGTTGCTCATGGCCGGCTGGCTTCTGCTGGCGGAGCGTGCCGTGCGTGAGCCCTCGGACGGCGCGACGACGGCGGAGCACGGCCACCCTGACGCGGTGGCCGTATCGCCGCCCTGATCCACTGTGGGCGGCCCGCGGCCCGGCTCCGCGGCGACGCCTTGTTTTCGCCCTTGCATTGCAGAATCCGCGTCGGGGGTCGCGGCCGGTGCGGGTCCGATTCGCCGGTTCAGCCGATTATCGGAGCGCAGGGGCCCGGGAACCCGGTTGGCGGACCGCGCTCGTGCGGATACAATAGAAGCAGTGAGGGGACCCGCCTTCTGCGCGAATGCGCTGGGACAATCCGACGTCCAACCCGAGCGGGAAAGGAGCGCGTGCTCTGATGAGGTTGATTTCTGCGCTGTACGTTCTGGCCCTGGCGGCGGCCCCTCTGCAGGCCCAGGTGGAAGAGCCGATCGGTCTTCGTGTGCTTCAGTGGGAGGCCCATCGGGATACGCCGACCTCGCCGGACCTGCTGGGGTCCGGCGACGAGCCCATCCTGCCGCTTCAGCCGCGGGCGCTGCGGAACAACCTCTGCGCGACGGTGTTCGGCTACCTGCCGTACTGGGAGAGTTCAACCTATCTGCGCTGGGACCTGCTTTCCCACATCGCCTGCTTCTCCGTGGAGGTGAATGCGGACGGTTCGATCGGCAACACGCACGGCTGGCCCTGGACCGCTCTGGTCAACACCGCGCATGCGAACGGCGTGAAGGTCATCCTGGTCGCCACCAATTTCAACAGCTCCTCGCTGCTGACGCTGGTCTCCACGCCGGCCTACAAGAACAACTTCTTCGTCAACATCCGGAACCAGATTCTGCTGGGCGGGGCGGACGGCGTGAACATTGACTTCGAGGGCACCGGCACCTGGCGGAACTACATCAACGGGTTCATGGCCGAGCTCACCGCATACCTGCACAGCGAAATCCCCGGCTGCGAAGTCACCTTCGCCGGCCCCGCCGTGAACTACGGCGGGTGGGACCTGCCGGGCCTGGCCGCCAGTTGCGACGGCATCTTCATCATGGGCTATGCGTTCTGGGGGAGCTGGAGCAGCACGTCCGGCCCCAATGCCCCGTTGACCGGCGGCACGTACAACATCACCAACACCGTGCTGACCCAGTATGGCACCGTTACGCAGAACAACCCGGAGAAGCTGATTTTGGGCCTGCCCTACTACGGCCACCACTGGACGACGACTTCATCTGACGCCCGTGCATCGGTGATCGACTTCATCGGCTCGACCCGGTTCAAGAACGATGAGCCGAATTCGGCGACGTACGGCCTGCTGTGGGATTCGGTGTCGCAGACGCCGTGGTATCGATGGAACGACGGGTCGACCTGGCACCAGGTGTGGTTCGACAATGCGGAAAGCCTGGGGCTGAAGTACCAGCTTGCCCAGGACTATCAGCTTCAAGGTGTCGGCATGTGGGCGCTGGGGTATGACGGCGCCCGCACGGAGTTGTGGGACGAGCTGGAGCAGCGGTTCGCCAACTGCGAGCCTGCCCTGGGCGACGTGAATCGCGACGGTACGATCGACCTGGAGGACTACAAGGTCCTCGGCATCTGTATGGGTGTGTCCGGGCCGGGCCAGACGCTCTCGCCGGAGCATATGTGCCTTGCGAACTACAGCCCGGACCTGGACGGAGACCTGGACGTCGATCTGGCAGACTACCAGATCTTCATGCGGGTGCTGGCCGGCGAGCCGGCGACCTGCCTCATCAGTGACTTCGAGGGGTACGCCAACGGCACGGAAGTCGTCTTCATCCACCCGCGCTATTCCGGCTCCACGTCCGCCCACCTGGCGGCCACGCCGGACGTGAACGAGGTGACCGACGAAGTGACGCCGCACGGCGGACTGAAGGCCTACAAGCTCCAGTGGCAGTTCGTGGACACGGCGGCGGAACGCTGGCTGCGGGCCACCACGCACAACGCCACAAACGTCCCCAGCCCCACCATTTGGCTGGACCGGCCGGTTCGCGTCCGGCTGCGGCTCGACAGCGGGTCGCTTCGGGTCAGCCTCGGCATCCGGGAGACCGGCACCACGGCCGACATCGGCCAGTACGGCGGAACGAGCGGGCCGATCGAGTGGGTGGGCGCGAGCAGCAAAATCGGCACCAGCACGCCGGTGGGCAAGCTGATCACCGCGAACCCCGGCGTCTGGCAGACTGTGGTCTTCGACCCGGCCACGGACCCGATCCTGGCCTTCACGGGCGATGGCGTGTTGAGCTCGGCCACGAACAAGGGAACGCTGGAGCACCTGGCGTTCACCACGACGGGCGGCGTCGGGCCGTTTACGGTCTACATCGACGACATCGAGCAGTTGTGCTACTGACCGGGCCGGCGCACGTGAAGGTGCCGTCCGCACCTCCCGGCGTGTGGCCGGGAGACCCTGGCGACCGTCCCGCGAGCATCAGACCCGTCGCACGCTCTTCCAGAACTTCACCAGCAGGACCACGGCCAGCACAGCTGCAACGCTGAGGCCGGCGGCGGGCGCCGCCTTGCCGTAGATCCAGTAGCCCGTGCTGAAGAGCGTGCTGTACACCGCGACGCAGCCCAGGAACATGCAGAGGATGCCGGCCGCCAGGTTCGAGCGGCCGCCTTCCGGGCCAGTGATCGTTTCGCCGTCCTGCCGGGCCTCGGCGATGACGCGCCGCCAGCCGGGGCCGCCGGGCCGGGTGAGTCGGTGGAACGTCCGCAGGGCTTTCGGATCCGATGCCGGCGTCATCAGCGTGACCACGATCCAGGAGAGCGTGGTGATGCCGACGCCGAGAGGGAGCTTCCAGAGTCCGATCCATTCGGGGCTCCAGACCTTCATGTACAGGGCGATCCCAAACGACACGACCATGGCGGTGATCTCGCTGTACGGATTTACCCGCCACCAGAACCAGCGCAGGATGAACAGCGAACCTGTGCCCGCCCCCATCAGAATCAGGATGTCGAACGCCTCCTTGGCGTTCTGGAGCCAGAGCGCCACCGACCCCGCGCACACCATCATCAGCACCGTGGCGGTCCGACCCACCCACACCTGCTCGCGGTCGCCGGCCGTGCGGTGGACGAACCGTTTCCACACGTCGTTTACCAGGTAACTGGACCCCCAGTTCAGGTGCGTCGAAATCGTGGACATGTACGCCGCGATCAGCGAGGCCACCACCAGCCCCAGCAGCCCGGCCGGCAGATACCGCAGCATGGCCGGGTAGGCCAGGTCGTGCCCCAGCTTGTTCAGCGGGATGTTCGGGTACTCTCCCTGCAGAGACGTCAGGCCGCGCGCCTGGGCCGACAGTTGCTCGATCGCCTGCCGCACCGCGGGATCCACGGAGTCGGGCGCCGCCTTCCATTGCTCGACGTGGGCGGCCAGGGCCGGCGCGGCCAGCGCCGCTTCGGCCGCTTTGCGTTCTCCCTGCGAATCCAGTGGGAAGACAACCAGCGAGCACAGGGCGACCAGAATCCACGGCCACGGGCGCAGCGCATAATGGGCGGCGTTGAAGAACAGTGTCGCCCCCACGGCGTGGCGTTCATTCTTCGCCGACAGCATGCGCTGGGCGATGTACCCGCCGCCTCCCGGCTCGGAGCCCGGATACCACACGCTCCACCACTGGACGGCCAGGGGAATGACCAGCAGCTTGATCAGCGTGTCCAGGTTGCTGGAGCCGTCCGGCCGCGTGAACATGGGCACCAGCGACAGCGTGCCGTCCGGCAGCCGGCCCTCGGCGAGCAGACCGTCCAGCCCGCCCACCGTGTCCAGCCTCAGGGCCACCACGGCGGCCGTCACCGCGCCGACCATGGCCAGGAAAAAGAGCACGAAGTCCGTCAGAATTACCGCGCGAAAGCCGCCGGCCGCGCTGAAAATCACCGTCACCACGGAGGCGATCAGGATGGTCTGGATCGGCGTCAGGTTCAGAAGCACGTGCCCGATCTTGATGGCCGCCAGCGACACGGTGGCCATGATGAGGATGTTCAGCAGCACACCCAGGTAGACGGCCCGAAAGCCGCGCAGGAACGCGGCGGCTTTGCCCGAGTAGCGCAGCTCGTAGAACTCGATGTCGGTGGTGACGCCCGATCGCCGCCACAGCCTGGCGTAGACGAACACCGTCAGCATGCCGGTCAGCAGGAACGCCCACCACTCCCAGTTCCCCGCCACGCCGTTCTGGCGAACGATGTCCGTCACCAGGTTCGGGGTGTCGGTGGAGAACGTCGTCGCCACCATCGACATGCCGAGCAGCCACCAGGGCATGGTTCGCCCGGACAGAAAGAACTCCGCGGAGTTCTTGCCTGCCCGCCGGGACACGAGCAGACCCACGGTCAGCGTCAGGGCGAAGAACGCGACCACCACGCCCCAGTCCAGAGTCACGAGTTGCATGGGTTCTCCTTGCGCTCCGATCGGTACGGCGACCGTCCCGGTTGGGGCCGGCGCACGATCCACAGGATGCCGCCCCCTGGCCCGGGCGTCGAACCGGGCACGCTCCGGGGGTCCTTCGTCGGGTCAGGGCAGCTCCGGCATGCCGTCGCCAACTCGCGGTTCGGGCCGGGGGAGCTCGGGTTTGGGTGGAGTCGGTGGCGTCGGAACATCGTCTTCCGTGGGTGGCACTGGGGGCTCTTGCACGGACAGGAGCTCCACTTCGTAGATCAACGTGGAGTTGGGCGGCACCAGCCTGGCCCCGCGCTCCCCGAAGCCCAGGTTCGGCGGCACGATCAGCTTGCGCTTGCCCCCGACCTTCATCGTAAGCAGTCCCTCCTGCCAGCCGTCGATGACCTGGTTCAGCGGAGCGGAACTGGGGTCCCCGCGAACCACGGACGAGTCAAACACCGTCCCGTCCTCCAGCCATCCGGAGAAATGCACCGTGACAAGGGAGTCCGGCCGGGGCGACGGTCCGTCGCCGACCTTCAGGTCCGCGTACTTCAGGCCGGTGGGTGTCTGCGTCAGGTCCGACGGCTTCGTGGGGGTCATCTGCACCACGATGCTGACGAGTTCCACGTCCATTACGATTGTCGAGTTTCCCGGTATCCCCGGCGCCCCGCCTTCGCCGAATCCCAGTTCCGGCGGGATGACGAGCAGTCGCCGGCCCCCCGGCTTCATTCCGCGGACCCCTTCGGACCAGCCCACAAACCGGGTCCCCGTGACCGGAAGTTTAGCGCCAGGCCCGGTGTCCGGCGTGCCTCGCCACCATGTCCCGTCATCCAGCCACGCTTTGAACCGGAACTCGATAAACGCGTTGGACGTGACGTCTTCGCCCTCGCCCAGCGCGTGGTCGTAGATCTTCAGTCCCGAGGAGGTCGTGCGAAACTCAAACGCGTCCAGATCGGGCATCGGCGGATGGGCCGGTGCAGTGGTCGGCGGCGCGATGGCCGGGCCAGTGGTCGGAATCGCCTGCCCCAACCCGGACGATGCCGGGAGGAGGAGACTCAGCAGCACGGCGAACCGTGCCGCTTGCTGAAGCCGCTTTGGTGCCTGGATTGCCATCGGCTGGATCACGCAATGCATGGGCTTGAACCTCTCGTGTACTTCTATGCCGGATGGGACGACCGCGCCGCAATGCCTCGGAACTCGATCCGCGGCATCGCCGGACACCATATACAGAAACCCTGTAATCGCGTCAAAGGAGCGGCGATCCAAACGCCCACCAAGATTTGAAGCAGGACTTGCATTAATGTGCTACATGGCGTGAAAGGGTCGACCCTGTACCACAGGCTTGCGTCAATCCTGCCTGAGTCGGAGTGCCGTCTGTGGAGGAACGGGCGGATGTGATACATGCGGCTGCCCGCAACTCTAAATAACTACTTAACTTGTGCTCGCGCTCTTGAAACCGACGGGTGCGGTCGGTTAGAGTGCAGTGTAAGCCTGAGAAGGAGCGGGAAGGGGGAAGTCCCGCCTGCGGGTTTCGCCGCATCGTCTGTAAGCCGTACTGACAACGATGCCGGCTGGGATGGTTCGGGAGGTTTAGAGAGGGAAACACCACTTGGTTGGTGTTTGTCTCTTTTTTTGTTGCGCGGGCTGCCGCGGAGGTAGTGGCGTAAGGCGTCAAAGAGAGGAGTGGGGAATGATTCACGGCTCTCGATATTCGGTAGCGATAGCGGTGGTTGTGGTGTGTG
>Ga0334888_1001218_pt1 | contig 34882 bp, 30 predicted proteins | sample GraSluR1_MG_FD_207227 | JGI IMG/M metagenome (GOLD analysis project Ga0334888, IMG submission 207227) | Sludge microbial communities from methane-producing bioreactor in Wageningen University, Netherlands - Granular Sludge_3_08-R1 | ecosystem: Engineered > Bioreactor > Anaerobic > Unclassified ...
TGCAAACCACGTCCGCGGAATGGTCATGCAGCGCGAAGCCAATGTCGCGGCCTTCGATGGCTACGTACCCGACGCTGCGGGCCTGCACGGTTGCGGCAATCTGCCGAGCGCGCGGCGATGCGGGGTATTCGCAACGGACGCCACCCCACTCCGTGCTAACCCACTCGCCCGCCTGGAGCTTGCCGAGCGGACGGGACCGATCAGGTTCGGGGGCTTCAACCCACGCGGGAGTCTGGATGGGAGTTGGGGGACCCCCAGCCTGCTCTTGCGGTGGCATGCCTGTGCCGTGGTAGCTGTGAGCCGCAGCCAGCAGGACCTGCACGAACACCAGAACAGTCAAGCCGCGCGAGCGCCGCGTGCTCACCCCTATCACCTTCTTGGTTGGAATGTACGGCAGGTCTGTCGTGACCGCGTATGCCGAAGATGTCGGACTGGTGAAGCTGCAGGATGGCTCGAGCGATTGCGGGCCCAGTGCTCGACTCCTCCGATGACCCCATCGGGGCCGACGCCACGGTGCTCGTTGCCGATGGTCGTGGCATTGCTCGTCCTTACATCGTGGCCTGTTGGCCGGGGGTGGGTTGCTGTGGGTCTTTCGTTGTGGTGGGCCACTCGTTGGGGTAGTGATGAGCTACTGACTGGTGTTGCTTGTACAGGTCACGTCGGGCTCGGTTCGGGAGTCGGTCGCCGAAGACGATGCCCTTCAGGTGGTCTGTTTCGTGTTGCAGGCATCGGGCCAGGAGTCCGGTGCCGATCACAGTGACAGGTTCGCCGAAGGGATCGACTCCAGTGCAGACGGCACGGTCAGGCCGAGCCAACGGATGGAAGGCGCCGGGCAGCGAAAGGCACCCTTCGGCTGCCACGTCGAGACGACGATCCTTCCCTTCGGGAAGGCTCAGGACCGGATTGCACACTGCGCCGTGCCGGATGTGTGCGTCCTCGTCGGGGCAACTGAAGATGAACAGCGCCAGATCGACTCCCACTTGTGTGGCGGCCAACCCGACTCCTTCGGATGCCCTCATGGTGGCGAACATGTCGCGCACCAGCATGTGGAGTCCCTCGTTGAACTCGGTGACCTGCCGCGTGCTGGCATGCATGACTGGGTCACCCCATCTGGTCATCGGCAGGATTCTGCCCCCAACCATCAGAGGCTTGATGGTTGGGGGTGTCGTCTGGCTGGTGGTCGTCGCGTTCATGTCTGGTGGGTGTCTTCGGGCGGCTAGAGCGAGGTGACGGCAGCACGGGCATCGCCTGCCGCGCCTTGGTGGACGCGTGCCCCCAGTTTGGTGAGCATGTTCTGCATGTCGTCGCCCATGTGGCGGGCGAGGACGTCGGTGACTGCGTTGTCCTTGATGAATCGGGCGACGCGGGCGTGGTGGGCGCCTTCTGTGCCCTGGGCCTTGGAGACGTCCCAGTCGACGGTTTGGGTGTGCCAGGAGGTGACGGTTCCGTCCTGGACTGTGGCGACGGCCAAGGTGCGAGCCTTGCCCCAGCTGTGGCCGACCTGCCCGTCGTCGGCGACGGGGATGCAGATGATCTGTGTGGTCATGTGTTTCCTTCGGGTGGGGTGGGTGGCCCGATGGGTGGGTCACCCACCTGCGGCTCGGCTATTTGGTGATGGCCGCGAAGACTGCTTCCTTTGTGACGTCCTTGGTGCAGAAGAACCAGTCGACGCAGGTGACGCCTTCCTCTTTGCCTTCCATGCGGTCCTTGGCGGTGCCGCAGGAGCCCGCGGTCGGGACGATGACGGCATCGCCGGGACGCCAGTCGGCGGGGGTTGCGACCGCGAGGGCGTCGGCGGTCTGCAGGGCGATGATCACGCGCTTGAGTTCGTCGAAGTTGCGGCCCAGGCTCAGCGGGTAGTAGATGATCGTGCGGATGATCCCTTGGGGATCGACGACGAACACGGCGCGTACGGCCTTGGTGCTGTCCTCGCCGGGCATGATCATCCCGTACTTGCGGGCGATCTCCATCGTGATGTCCTCGATGAGGGGGAAGGTGACCTCGACGTCCTTCATGCCCTTGAACTCGATCTTGTCCTTGATCGTGCGGAGCCATGCGATGTGGCTGTAGAGGCCGTCGATCGACAGGCCGACCAGCTTGGTGTTCAAGGCGGTGAACTCGTCCTCCATCGTGGCGAACGTCATGAACTCGGACGTGCACACGGGGGTGAAGTCGGCCGGGTGGCTGAAGAAGATCACCCAGCTGCCGGCGTAGTCGGCTGGGAACGTGATCTCGCCCTGCGTGGTCACAGCGGTGAAAGCGGGGGCCGGATCGCCGATCCGCGGGATCCCGGTACTTACAGCAGCGTCGTTCATGGTGGTGCTTTCCGGTGTGATGGTTGGACTGTCGAGTTCGGTGGTTGAGGTGAGGCCGAGTGGGGTAGCAGCGCCTCAGGCCGGGGACGAGTCATGATGGTGCGCCAGGCTGTCGGCGCAGGGAGACGCCCCTGTCAGTCTCCCCGCGAGGTAGTCCGTCACGGCCTGACCGACGGTCCCGGCGGCCCCCGTCGCCGCCGTGATCCCCACGTGTTCGAAGATCCGGATCGCCCGGACCCCCATGCCTCCGCTCACCATCACGTCCGCGCCGTGCGAACGGATGAACGCCGGAACCTCCCCGGGCTGGTGGCCTGCCTGCAACGGATTGGCTAGGGTGTCTGCCGTCGTGATGAGCCCATCGACGACGTCGACCAGCACGAAGTGGGGGGCCTGGCCGAAATGGCCTGCCACCCGGGCATCCAGTCCGGCATCGGTCTCGGCGGTGATGGCGATCTTCATGCTGCTCCTGTCAGATACTGCGCGTCCACCAGCGGGTGGCGACAGGCAATTTCGGCCTGCCAAGCGCAGCATATGTCAGGATAGCCTGACGTGCGACGTCGGGTCGAAAACAGGATCGGCGCGCACCGTCACGGCCTGTCGGCCTCAGTTGGTTCAACCAGTCGGACCTCGACGGGCCGGCGGCGTCCGCGTCCCGGGCCATGCCCGCAATCGCAGGCGTCAACGGCGTGGTCCGGGCATCCGCAGTCGGTGCGCGGGCATCCCCTGCGCGGAATGCAACCCCATCGTTCGTGCGCGGATTGCCGGCTCATTCCGGCCGCGTCGCCGATCTGGGCCCACGTCGCGCCGGCTTCCCGGGCCAGCACGACCGTGGCCTCCAGCAGCGCCTGTGCCCGTTCGACACCTGCAGCAGCCTCGGCCACCGCCGCGACGGCCATTCGTTGTTCCATTGGGACCTCCCTCCACCAGTATCGCCAGCAGTGGCGACTCCAGCCAACACGGCGCTATCCTTTCGTCAGGACCTTCTGACAGAAGGATCGATGGTGGACGGCACCGCGGGAGGCACTCGATGAGTCTGGAGTTCGTTGCCATCGATTTCGAGACCGCGAACCGGCGTCCGGGATCCCCCTGCCAGGTCGGCCTGGCCCTCGTCCGAGACGGTCGGGTCGAGGCCACGTGGGGAACCCTGATGCAACCACCCTACGGCCGCGGCTGGTTCGACCCGGACTGCACCCAGGTGCACGGCATCGTCGAACGCGACGTGGAGGGCCAACCCACCTTCGAACGGCTCTGGCCCGACATCGAGAAACGACTCGCCGGACTGCCCGTCGTGGCCCACAACGCAGCCTTCGACATCGCGGTGATCCGGGACGCGACCAGCCACTGCGGCTACGACTGGCCGACCCTGGACTTCGGCTGCTCCCTGCTGATGGCACGGCGCTGCTACGACCTGCCCGAACACACTCTGGAGGCCGTCGCTACCGCGGCCGGGATCCCACTCGATCAACACCACGACGCCGTCCACGACGCCGTCGCGTGCGCGCACATCACCCTCGACATGGCGCAACGCACATCCGCCGCCAGCCTGGACGAACTGCTGCGCGTCTGCGGCCTCGCCTGGGGCCGGCTCGCACCCGAACTCCACGAACCCTGCCACCCAGTCAAGACGTCCGCGCCCCTCGCCGTCGCACTCGCGCCCACCCTGTTCTAGGGACGGTTGATCAACCCCGGGCACAACCGAACAGGGCCACGGAACTGACCCGTGGCTCTACTCGGTTGCCCGTCGTGGGTGGGCGCCCTCCCGGGGATCTACCGGCGGACGGTCGGGTGGACAGTGGGCGACGCCGACGACGTTCCCCACGCACGGGATGTCGTGGGGAATACGTGGGGAATGGGAGGCCTCCGAAGGCCATCCGTGTTCATGAGAGTCCACAACTGAGAAGGACCGAAGTCCTTGTCACAGGGGATTTGATGTAGTCAGGGGACCATACATCGTTGTGCGCGAGAGAGGAGTTGAAGCTCTCTTCTATCAGCCGATAATGACCCCCTGACAAGGTCTTTTGATGAGCCTCAGCCATGTCGTCACCTTGCCGTGGGGAATACGTGGGGAACAGCTTCGAACCCGAGATCCGCGCGGATCTCGCGTCCAGCGCCGCTCCTCAGCATAGGCGCGGTCACCTCAGGATCACCGGCGAGCCAGCGGAAAGGGACGCGTGCAGGCGTCGACGACGCAACACTGTCGCATGGGCTGGGTGAGGAGAGCTCGTCCAGCGCGGCCGTCATGGTCAGCGGCCCACTGAGGGGACCAGCGCCGGCGAAGGCACGGTCGGCGGCTCCGGCGTACTGGCCTCGCCGACGGAGGCTGCCTCCCAGCGAGTGGGGTCCGTCTGAACTCGGATGTCGCCTTCGAGAGCATCGAGCGCTGTATCGGTGATGGTCGGAGTAGGCTGCGTGGCCTGAAGGATGATGTCGGCGGCGCCGATGACGCGTTGTCCGGTGCTGCGGAGTATGTCGGCGAGGTCGCGTTGTTCGGTCACGGCGTTGAGGGCCCAGCCGGCGACGTAGCTGAAGGTGTACTGGCTGGAGTCGAGTCCGTGGGCGCTGGTGACCATGAAGGCGACCGATTCGGCTTCCACTTCGAGGATCCCGCGACAGTCGCGGCTGCTCTGTTCCTGGTGGAGGAGCACGTGCCCGGCTTCGTGGGCGAGGGTCTTGACGGCCTGGGCCTCATCAACGTCATCACGGACCCGGACCAGCCGGCTGCCGAAGTCCGTGTAGCCGTTCGGGCCGCCGAGGTCCGCGCCGCGGCGGACATCGAATCCCCGTTGCTCGAGGAGGCCTTGGAGGCGGTCCCACAGTCCGACGGGGGCTTGCCCAGTGAGGAGAGTAGCTTCGCCGATCTTGGGGTCGGGCAGCGGCGGTCCGTCGGTCTGACGAATGTCGAACACCGTGACTGGTTTGGTCGCGACAACCTGGGTCCGGTGCAAGACACGGCCCTGGTCGTCGCGCACCGGTTGGCCGGTGTCGTCAAGGCGGGGTTCGCGGCGGGTGATCGGGGCGAGGACCTTGATGCCGGTCTCGCCGCGGCGCACCTGGCGGCCCATGGCCTTGAACGCCTGGTAGCCGGCGACGTGAGTGGCCTGCGGGTCCTGAAGCATGATCAGAAGTGAGTTCCCGAAGGAATAGCGGTGGAACTGGCTGGAGAACTTCAGCCAGGCCCGCCAGGCCTGCGGGTCGTTGAGTGCGAGGATTCCATCGCTCAGTTTGGTGAGGAGCTTGTCCAGCGTCGCTTGCCGAGCCTCCGCAGCCGTGGCCCGCTCTGCCTCGCTCACAGGCCTTCGGTACCCGGCCATCAGTCGCGGCCTTCGCGCAAACTGGCGATGTGGTCCAGTAGAGCCTCGACCGACTCATTCGGTGCACCTGAGTCGACAAGCTGCTTGGCCCCTATAAGGAGGTCCTCGACGATGAGAGGCAAATCCGGAAGCGCCAAGATGGGTTCTTCTGCAGCCTGGGCCCAAGAGGCTTCGCAGTGGTGCTGTTCAGGCGCGAAACGGTGTCGCCTGGGATCGTGACTCACAACGGGAACAGCGGCACTCGTTTGGGAAGACAATTGGCTCGGCAAGAGTGACCCCTCCGGGGCGTAGACCTGCAGGGCCCCGATCACAGATTGAAACTCACCGCAGCGGCACCCAATAGCGGCTTGAACCAGCGAGGCCGGTGTGGCGCCGGCAGCGTCGGGCTGAGTCGCCAATGGCGCTCCCGTCCGATCATCTGCGGGGAGTTCGCCGCAGACGTCGCTGGGCGCGCAGGAGAAGCGCTCAGGGACTTCGTCCAACGACCTGTCAATGTCGGCATAGTGGACGCCCTGAGAGTGCGCCCGCTGGAGCGAAGGTCTTGATCCCGTCATGGGGCGTTGCGGCTCCGAGTTCATGAATCCTCCATATCGACGGACGCATAGACCGTCACCTGCATAGCGGATGCCGACTCATCCCGGTGGACAGCTGCGCCCTCGCCCAAGCGTTCGGCGGCATGGATCAGGTGGGGCCCAGCCATCAGGAAAGGGGGCGTTCCGTTCGACGTAGGCACTGCGCGGGGTGCCGCGACACTCGGAGGTGCGGAAATGCGCTGGGTGAGCCCTGCACACAATCAAGTCCACGCTGGGGCATACGGGAAGGAAAGACTCGGATCCGAGCCCCGAGCCGACACCCCCTGATTGCCGATGAGAGCCAGCCCCATCTGCGGGGCGCGCTCCCGCTCCAGTTCACCGGGCTGACGCGCTAGGCGATTTGAGTCGTATTCGACGGCACCGACCCTAGCTAGCCTCCGTCTTTCATGAGGCGGCTTGAGAGCTGCCAGCCGGGCTGTCGGGGCCCGATCTGAACACGGGGCCAAGTGAGGGCGTGATTGTTGGCCGGCTGACGCTGCCGGGCTGCGGTTCTCCAGGTTTCCTCGGGTAGTGATGGGCTGGTGGGGTCAGGCAGGTGGTGGGATCGCGGCGATCCGGGCGAACGCGGCCACGAGTTGCTCGACCCAGGGCCAGGTCTTGGGTAGACGCAACCGTCGCCGGCGAGCGCCATAGACGAGTCGGGCCGGGACATGCAGCAGCCGATACCTGAGTGCCTTTGGTTCGGCTTTCGCGAGGTCACCGTCGAGGGCCAGCATCTTGAGCCAGGCGACCAGATCGGCGGCGATCATCGTCAACTGCAGCCAGGTCTGGTTGATGCCGAACTCACGGGACGGGAACCTGCCCAGGCCGGAGTCTTTCGCGTGTCGGATCCGGTCCTCGACCCGGGCATGGGCCCGATGCCGGGCCTCGAGGAACTGCAGGGTGCCGCTGCCGGTGTTGGTGGCGAACGCTTGATACCGCCACCCGTCGTGGGCTTCGAACAGCGACAGTTGAGCCCCCGGATGCGGGCGTTCCCGGCGCAGGATCACCCTCATCCCCGTCGGCCAGCCATCGAGATTGAGCAGTCCCGTGATCTCAGCGACTTCCCCGCCCTCTCGGACCTGACCATCAGCCTTCAGCGCCGGAGACCAGGACCCGACGGGCAGTTCGGTGATGGCGTGGCGCACGTTCTCCCCGATGGTGAACCCCACGCTGTAGTCCAGGCTGCGGCCTCTGACTTGGCCTTGCGCATGGAGCCAGTCCAGCAACTGGTGAGAGGCGCCGGCACCGTCGCAGCGGATCAACAGGTTCCGGCGATACGGCATCGGGACCTGAGTGATCGCCTCTCCCAGGACCTGGATGTGGTCGGCGGCGGTGTTCGACCCGGCCCGGCCTGTCCGCAGCGCGGCGGCGAGGAACTCCCCGGTGTTGTCGCACCACACACCGATCGGGTGATACCCGAACGTCCTCTTAAACGTCGGCGACGCCAACTCCTTCTCCGAGTGCGTCACCACGATCGTGGCATCGACATCCAACACGATCGTCTCTCCGAGATCTGTCCCGGCGACCTTCGAAGCCAGAACCCCGCCAGTGGCTGTCAGCTGGGACCACACGTGGCGCCGGACGCGGGCCCGGGCCGTGGCGATCTTCCTCCGCCTGGCGTCGGTGACCTCATCCAACGCACGCCACACCGTCGGAGCAGACGCGACCGGCCCCAAGATCTGCCTCTGGTGGCGCAGGACGTCGATGTCGGAGATCGCCTCGCCGCCGTCGGCGAGTAGCACCGCGACATCGGTCAGTACCTGGCCACGGTCACGCACCGAGGGGATGAACGAACGCCGGGCCATCGCCGTCGACAGGGCTCCGGTCAGGCCGGTGTTCTCGGCCAGCATCCTCAGCCCGATGCTGCCGGCGTGGGCGATCACCGCGCCGCCATCGCCGGTCACGGACATACCGGTGGACCACGAAGTACGCTTCACCTACGGAGTGCCTTCCGCTTCAGGGGTTTTGAACAGTCGCATGTCCAAGTATCCCGTAGTCAGAAGGCACTCCGGCCTATCTGCAGCACGCGTCGCTCACTCCGCCATGAACGATCGAGGTTAGAGTGACTAGTGGCGTGTCGGTGATGTAACTTTACGGTTGCATGGGACAATGGGGCATGGCGAATAGGACAGCCCCGGCACTGGTGTTGCGTGAAGGCGATAGGGGCGAGTTGGAGCGGTTGACCCGTGCGGCGACGGTGATGGCCTCGACCGCGCAAAGGGCGCGGATCGTGTTGCTGGCCGCTGACGGGGTCGGGAACCAGGTGATCGCGGACACGGTGGGAGTGTCGAGGCCGACGGTGAATCTGTGGCGGGACCGCTACGCCGAGCGCGGGCTGCGGGGTTTGGCCGATGAGCCCCGCCCGGGTCGGCCCCGCCAGGTGGACCGGGTCGCGATCCTCGCCGCCACTTTGGACCCGCCGCCGGCCAGCCTGGGGGTCACGCACTGGTCGTCGCGGCTGCTGGCGCCTCGGCTGGGGGTCGACCATGCCACCGTCGCGGCGGTGTGGAAGGAGTTCGGGGTCCGCCCGTGGAAGGCGGAGACGTTCAAGTTCTCCACCGATCCGGAGCTGGTGGCCAAGGTCACCGACGTGGTTGGCCTGTACCTGGCGCCACCGGACAACGCGATCGTGTTGTGCGTGGATGAGAAGTCGCAGATCCAGGCGTTGAACCGGACCCAGAAGGTGCTGCCGATGGCAGCGGGCCATGCGGAGCAGCGCACCCATGACTACGTGCGGCACGGCACCACCACCCTGTTCGCGGCGTTGGAGATCGCCACCGGGAAGGTCACCGGCCTGTGTAAGGACCGGCACCGGCATCAGGAGTTCCTCGGGTTCCTCAAGCATGTGGCGCGCGCCTACCCGACCCAGGAGCTGCATTTGGTGATGGACAACTACGCCACCCACAAGAAGGCCGAGGTCCGTGACTGGCTCGCCGCGAACCCGCGGATCACGGTGCACTTCACCCCGACCTCCGGCTCGTGGCTGAACCTGGTCGAGGTCTGGTTCGGGATCATCGAACGCCAAGCCATCCGGCGCGGGACCTTCACCTCGGTCCGCGACCTCACGGGCAAGATCCGCGCCTTCATCAACGGATGGAACCGACGCAAACACCCATTCATGTGGACCAAAACCCCCGACCAGATTCTTGACCGAATCGACCGGAAACGTAAACATGTCTCAACGACAAGCCACTAGAGTGCCGAGAAACAGTAGCGTTGAAGGCTGAAAGACAGTAGCGTAGAGAGTCGGGAGACAAGCGACGCCCTGCTGAGCCCGCGCGGCGCGTTCATGGCGGGCCCTCTGTTCGAGTCCCTTGTGACGCTGACGGTCCGGTTGCAGCTCAGGTCCACCGCGCCCGGATCGGGCACCTGCGCACATCGCGAGGGGACAGGGAGATCGATCTTGTCGTCGAGGGACTGGACGGCCAGGTCGTCGCGATAGAGGTCAAGCTGTCTGCGACGGTGGGGGATGCCGACGTTCGCCACCTGCTATGGCTTCGAGACCAGATGCCCGACGATGTCGCGGACCTGGTGGTCGTCACCACCGGTAAGTACGCCTACCGCAGACCAGACGGGGTGGCCGTGATTCCCCTTGGGCTTCTGGGAGCGTGACGGATCACGACCGGAAACCGTAGGTACAGATATGTACAAGCATGTACGATTGCGCCATGTCGAGAATCAGCGTGAGCACTGCACGCCAGACCCTTCCGGAGCAGCTCGACCGTGTCGAGGCCGGCGAGGAGGTGTCGATCACCAGGCACGGCCGGGTGGTCGCCGTCCTGGTTCGTCCGGACGTGCTCAAAGCGCGCCGTGCGTCGAAGGTATGGGATGAGGCTGAGCGGATCGCGGGCCTCCTGGACTCGACCCGCAGCGAGCCGATGCAGCGCCCCGTCATCTCGCCCGAGCGGGCGGAGGAGCTCGTTGATGCGGTCCGTGACGCACGGTCCGGCCGATGACACTCCTCACTGCTTTCGACGCTGATGTGCTCATCTACGCGGCAGCCGATGGTCACCCTCTTGGGGTGCCTGTGGCCTCGTTGTTCGCCGTCGAAGGTGAGGGGCCCGTCGGCATCGGCTCAGTCCTGCTCCTGCCAGAGGTGCTGACCAAGCCACTGAGGGAAGACCCCGACTCCGCCGAGGTCAAGGCGCTGGCCGGCCTCCTCGGTCGGCTGGAGCTTCGCCCGGTGGACGAGGCGACGGCGCGACTCGCCGTCGCGCTGGCCGTCACCTACAGACTACGGGCGGCGGACGCGGTACATCTGGCCACTGCCGTCGCGTCAGGTGCTGACCGGTTCCTCACCAACAATCGCAGGGACTTTGCCACCACGATCGACGAGATCGACGTCGTGTACCCGGAGGATCTGGCCAACGCCCAGACGTGAGGTGCCGTCGGTGGGCCACGCCGACGGCTCAGTCGTGCGCGTGCGCCTCCAGGAACTCGTAGAGTTCGCGATCGTCCACACCCGGATAGGTCCCCTGCGGCAGGGGAGCGAACAGGTGGGTCCGCACCCTGGGCGACGCCCACCCCTGCCCCCTCCAGCGCTCCGAGAGCCCATCCTCCGGCCTGCGGCAGCACCGCGCGTCTGGGCACGTCGATACCTCGCGCTGCTGTGATTCGCGCCCCCGGAACCACTTCGACTCGGCATAGGGCACGCCCAGTGTGATGGAGAACTCCGCCGTTGCGCCGGTCCCGGTCTGCGTCGACTCGAAGAAGGTGCCGGCAGGCGTGTCCGTGTACTGGTAGTGCTCGCTGGTGCGGGTGGCACGCGCGAACGCCTTTCGCGCGCTCCAGTGGCGGCAGACCACCTCGCCCTCCGTCGAACCGGTCGCGTCCTGGGGCAGCGGAAGACCGTCGTTCTCATAGGCACCCACGACGGTGCCGTCGCCGTTGACCCGCAGGTAGTGAAGCGTGATCCCCAGGTAGTGGGTGGCCAGGTTGGTGAACCGCAGCGCCGCGCCCTCGTGGGTGACCCCGAAGGTGTCGCGGAAGTCCTCGATCGCGATGTTGCGCTCCCGCTTCGCGCGCTCCAGGAAGTCGACGGAGGCGGCGCGGGGCATCAGGCACGCCGCGGCGAAGTAGCTGGCCTCGAGGCGCTGGCGGAGGAAGTCGGCGTAGTCGGCCGGCGCCTCATGCTCGAGCACGGTGTTGGCCATGGCCTGCAGCGCCAGCGATCGCAGCCCGTGTCCGCCGGGGATGGAGGCCGGCGGGATGTAGATGCGGCCGTGCTCGAGGTCCACGACGGCACGCGCCGAGTGGGGGAGGTCGTCGGTGTGCACGATGGTCAGCCCCACCCGCTTGGCCATCTCCGCAACCGTGCGGTGTGTCAGGGCGCCCGACGAGTGCCGCACCGCCTTGGTGGCCTGCTCCGCGATCAGCTCGATCTCAGGCAGGTGGTTGTTCCGCTCCCGCATCGTCGTCCGGTGCTGGGTGTTGGCTCGCCGCGCCTCCTCAGGCGTTGAGATGGCCATCCGGGCGCGCCTGTCGAGTTCGCGGTGCAGGCCGACGATCGTCTTCAGCGTCGCGTCGGACATCGCCCGCGAAGGGCGCAGGAGGGGCAGGCCGAGCTCCCGGTACGCAGGGGCGGCCTGGGCCTTCTCGAGTTCGATCTCAAGCGCGGCCCGCGGCGACGGGGGCTCGGCGGCCAGCAGATCCGAGGCGGTCACGCTCAGGGCTGCTGCGATGGCCTCCAGCAGCGACAGGCGGGGTTCGCGGTGGCCGTTCTCCACCATGGACAGCTGGCTGGGAGCCGTCCCCGTGATCTCTCCCAGTTCTTCCAGCGTCAGGCCGGCCTTGGTGCGGAAATGCCGGATGCGCCGCCCCAGCGTGGAGAGATCTGCCATGCAGTTCACCATACGCGAAGAACTGCCGAAGTTCACAGCAATCTGACCAGTAGAACCCCGGGTCCCCTTCCGTATGGTGAAGCCACAAGCTCATCCCGCACCGAAGCGACACCCACAAGGTTGGAGAATCTCATGACCGCCACCGCCACGTTCACCCGCCACGCACCCGATAACGCCGACTCCCGCATCGTCGAGTGGGTGGATTCGATCGCCGAGCTGACCCAGCCGGAGCGCATCCTCTGGTGCGACGGCTCCGCCGAGGAGCGCCAGCGGATGCTCGACGAGTCCGTGGCGGCAGGCACCCTCATCAAGCTCAACCCCGCCAAGCGCCCCAACAGCTACCTGGCCCGCTCCAACCCGAGCGACGTGGCCCGGGTGGAGTCCCGGACCTTCATCTGCTCAGAGCGCGAGGATGACGCCGGCCCCACCAACAACTGGGCCCCGCCGTCGGAGATGCGCGAGACCTTGAGCGGCCTGTTCCGGGGGGCGATGCGTGGGCGCACCATGTACGTCGTCCCGTTCTCCATGGGGCCGGTGGGGAGCCCTCTCGCCCGCCTCGGGGTCCAGGTCACCGACTCGCCCTACGTCGTGATCAGCACCGGCATCATGACCCGGATGGGCGCCGCCGCGCTTGCGCAGATCGGCCCGCGCACGGAGTGGGTCCCGGCGGTGCACTCCGTCGGCGCGCCTCTGCTGCCCGGCGAGGAGGACGTGGTCTGGCCGTGCAACGAGACCAAGTACATCGTTCACTACCCGGAGAGCCGCGAGATCTGGTCCTTCGGCTCGGCCTACGGGGGCAACGCCATCCTCGCCAAGAAGGGGTTCGCGCTGCGTATCGCCTCGAAGATCGGCGAGGAGGAGGGGTGGTTGGCCGCCCACATGCTCCTGCTCAAGGCGACGAACCCCGAGGGCCGCACGTTCCATGTGGCCGCCGGGTTCCCCAGCGCCTGCGGCAAGACGAACTTCGCGATGCTGCGTCCCTCCATCCCCGGCTGGACGGTCGAGACCATCGGCGACGACATCGCCTGGATGGCGCAGGGCCCCGACGGCCGATTGCGGGCCATCAACCCTGAGGCCGGCTTCTTCGGGGTGGCTCCCGGCACCGGTCACTCCACCAACCCCACCGCGATCGCGACGATCGAGAGCGACACCGTCTTCACCAACGTCGCCCTCACCGACGACGGCGACGTCTGGTGGGAGGGCCTCACGGACGAGGCGCCGTCGCACCTGACCGACTGGCAGGGCCGCGACTGGACCCCCGACTCCGAGACCCCGGCGGCGCATCCCAACTCGCGCTTCACCGTCGCCGCCCACTTGTGCCCGTCGATCGCGGACACGTGGGATGACCCGGCAGGCGTGCCGATCGACGCCATCATCTTCGGCGGGCGACGCGCCACCAACGTCCCGCTCGTGGCGCAGGCCAGGGACTGGGAGCACGGCGTCTACATGGGTGCGACGCTCGCCTCGGAGCGCACGGCCGCCGCCGAGGGAACCCTCGGCGAGCTGCGCCGCGACCCGTTCGCGATGCTGCCCTTCTCCGGCACCCACATGGCGGACCACTGGCAGCACTGGCTCAACGTCGGCGAGAGGCTCGGCGAGACGGGCAACGCGCCGCAGATCTTCCAGGTCAACTGGTTCCGCCGGGGCGAGGACGGCCGCTTCCTGTGGCCCGGGTTCTCCGAGAACTCCCGCGCCCTCGCGTGGATCACCGAGCGCATCGAGGGGAAGACCTCGGCGATGGAGTCGCCGTACGGTCTGGTGCCTGTCCATGCAGCGATCGACTACCAGGCTGCGGGCGTGAGCGACGAGGACTGGGACGCGCTCTTCGCGATCGACGCCGCCGCCTTGAGCGCCGAGGCCGACGACACCGACGTCTTCCTCGCCCGCATGGGCACCAAGGTGCCATCGGCCGTGAGGCGGCAGCACGAGGAGTTCCGCTCCCGGCTCTGACCCCGCGACCGGCGCGTGGTCAGGTCATCGGAACGCACGGGCGTCCCTCCGTGGAGGGGCGCCCGCTGCGCTGATCCGGGCGACTGTGGCGATAGTGCTACAGTTACGCACATGTCGACCGTCGCCTCCCGGGACCTCCGCAACCACACCCGCTCAGTCCTGGACCGCGTCGCTGCTGGGGACGTCGTCACCGTGACGGTGAATGGGGAGCCGGTTGCCGAGATCCGGAGCCCCACGAGGCGCAGGCCGGTCGCAATGAAGCGCTCCGACCTGATCGACCTGGTGCACGCCCAGCGGGTAGACGTCACCCTTGAGGCGGACCTCGGGTGGATCTCCGCGGGTTCCACGGAAGACCTCGGGCCCATCAGGTGAGCGCCGGTCTGCTGGACACCAGCGTGTGGATCGCTGGGGAAGTGGGTCGGCTACTCGACACCGCCGCGCTTCCCGATGAGGCGTACGTCTGCGTCGTGACGCTCGCCGAGCTTCAGGCGGGCGTGTTGGCGGCGCCCGACACGCGGACGCGCGTGGCCAGGCTGGCCACCGTCGAGAGACTCGCCGGCCTGGAGCCGCTGGCGGTAGACGGGGCGGTGGCCAGGCAGTGGGCGTCGCTGCGGGTGCAGCTGCACGAGGCCGGTCGATCAATGGGGATCAATGATCTGTGGATCGCGGCCGTGGCGCTGGCCAACGGACTGCCGGTGGTCACTCAGGACTCGGGGTTCGACGTGCTCGCTGAGCTGGGCGCTCTCGAGGTGATCCGCGTGTAGCTGTCAGCGGGCTCAGGGCACGCAGAACGGCAACCGAATGCTCAATGGGCAAATTTGCCTAATGGGCAATAAGGCACCTACTGTGGGGACGTCTCCGTCATCGACCGAAGGGCCCCGCATGTCCGCCTTCCTCTACCGCCTCGGCAGGACGGCGGCCACCCGGCCGTTGGCTTTCCTCGCGGCCTGGCTGCTCGTCATCGCTGCCGTGGTCGGCCTGCTCCTCACGCAGACCCCGTCCATCTCCTCGCGCCTCACCCTCGACGACGCCCCCGCGCAGCTGGTGCTGGACGAGGTCACCGCGGCGCTCCCCGAGGCGGGTGGCACGCAGGGAACCCTCGTCTTCTCCGCCGACGACGGCGGGCGCGTGGACAGCCCTGACCGCGCCGACGCGATCTCCCGATCGCTCGACGCGGCCGTCGGCACCGGCATCGTCCTTGACCGGGATGCCCGGCTGGAGGAGCAGCGCGCCGAGGTGGAGACCACCGTCCGCGCGACCGTCGAGGGCAAGGTGGCCGACGAGGTCCGTGCCCAGCTCGAGTCGTTGATCACCGCCCTCGAAGGGGCAGTCCCCAGCGGGGCACCCGCCGCGTCGCCGGCGCAACAGGAATCAATGGCGGCGCTCGGCGCGCGGCTGAACGAGGTCACGACGACCGCCCGCGCCCTCGTCGCCGCCCCTGACCAGCAGCTCATCGCCGAGTCCGGCGCGTTCTTCGCCGAGGTCGGGCAGCTGCGGGCCGAGCTGCAGGCCATGGGCGTCCCCGTCGACGGGTTCCCGGCTCCCGAGCCGGGCATGACCGACCCTGCCGCGGCCGTCGATGACGCGGCCATGGCCGCCACCGATGAGGCCCTTGGCCGCCTGGACGGACTCCTGGACGGCACGTCGCCGAGCGGAACCTCACTGGTGGCCTCCGACGGGGAGCGTCGGACGGTCGTCGTCTCGGACGACGGCACCGTCGCCATCGCCTCCATCCAGCTCACCGAGCAGATCTCCGATCTCCCCGAGGGCAGCCTCGACGACCTGCTTTCCGCCGTCGACGGAGAGGTCGCGGGGAAGGGCCTCGCGGTGGCCGCGAGCAGCGCCCTTCAGCCGATGGAGCCACCCATCGGCGGGAGCGAGGCCATCGGCCTCGCCATCGCCGCCGTCGTGCTGCTTCTGACCCTCGGCTCGCTCACGCTGGCCGGCCTGCCCATCCTGCTCGCCCTGGTCGGCGTGTTCATCGGGGTGGGCGGCGCCTACGCGCTGTCCGCGAACTTCGAGATGACCACCTCCACGCCGGCGCTCGGGCTGATGCTGGGCCTGGCCGTGGGGATCGACTACTCCCTCTTCATCATCCACAAGCACAGCTCCCTGCGGGCCAGGCTGGGGCTCGACGCCGTCGAGGCCACCGCTCGCGCCGTCGCCACCGCCGGAGGCGCCGTCCTGTTCGCCGGGCTGACTGTCGTCATCGCGCTGCTCGGGCTGCTGACGCTCGGCATGGGGTTCGTCTCCACGATGGCGGTCACGGCAGCCGTCACCGTCATCCTGGCCATCGCCCTGTCGCTGACCGCGCTCCCGGCCCTGCTGGGGCTGCTCGGTCGCGGGCGTCGGGCACGCACCCAGCCGGTGCGCGCCCACCGGGGCCACGAGCACTCCCGGTTCGGACGGATGGCCAAGCGCTGGGTCGAGGCCGTCACCGCGCGCCCGATCCTCACGATCGTGCTCATCGTCCTGGGCCTGGGCGCCCTGTCGCTGCCGGCCGCGCAGATGCAGCTCGGCATGCCGTCGGGGGCGGTGGCCGCGCCCGGCTCGGATCAGCGGGTCGCCTACGACTCCGTGACCCACGCCCTCGGGGAGGGGGCGAACGCGCCGCTCATCGTCGTGCTGACGCCCTCGGATGCGGCCGCTGTGGATCAGGACCGCCTGGAGGCCTGGCAGTCCGAACTTGCCACGCACGAGACGGCGGCCAACGTCCAGCTGATGGGGACCTCCGAGGACCGCTCGCTCGTGCTCTACACCGTCGTCCCGGACGCCGGACCCACCGATGAGAGCACGGCCGACCTGGTCACCGCAGTGCGTGCCGCCGAGCTCGACGGGGTTGAGAGGATCGGCGTCACAGGTCTCACCGCCATCAACATCGACCTGTCCGAGTCGCTGGCAGAGGCCATTCCCGTCTACCTCTCCCTGGTGGCCGCTTTGTCGCTGATCGTGCTGCTCGTGGTGTTCCGGTCCGTGGTGGTGCCGCTGGCCGCCACCGCCGGCTTCCTCCTGGCCATCGGCGCCACCATGGGGCTCGTCGTGACGGCCTTCGGCAATCCCAGCTTCACCTGGCTCGTGGGGGTGGATCGGGCCGGTCCGGTACTGAGCTTCCTGCCGATCATGGCCACCGGCATCCTCTACGGCCTGGCGATGGACTACCAGGTGTTCCTCGGCACGTCGATCCGCGAGGCGTACGTGCACGGCGAGACCGCGCGGCTGGCCGTGGTGGACGGCTTCCATTACGCGAGCCGGGTCGTCGTCGCGGCGGCCATCATCATGGTCTCCGTCTTCGGTGGCTTCGTCCTCAGCGACGATTCCATGATCCGGCAGTTCGGCTTCGCGCTCGCCGTCGGCATCCTCATCGACGCCTTCGTCATCCGCATGGCGCTCATCCCGGCGGTGCTACACCTGGCCGGGGACCACGCCTGGTGGCTGCCGGGGTGGCTGGACCGGATCCTTCCCGAGGTCGACGTCGAGGGCACGCGTCTCGAGGTGGCCGACGCGGTGGTAGAGGACGCCCCACGCGAGGAGGCGCCCGTCGGGGCCGGGGTGGGACACTGAACCCATGGCACCCGGACTACGCGACGCGAAGCGCACCGCCGTGGCGCAGCGGCTCGCCGCCACCGCCTTCGACCAGGTGCGCGAGCGCGGGTTCGGCGAGGTGACGGTGGACGACGTGGTGGCCGAGGCGGAGGTGTCGCGGCGGACGTTCTCCAACTACTACTCGTGCAAGGAGGCGGCGGTCGCGGCGGTGGTCGTGCACCGGGTGGAGGCGGCGCTGCGCGAGTGGCAGCCGCCCACCGCGGCCGATCCCCTCACGTTGGTCAGCGACCTGGTTGACCACCAGATCCGGGTGGGTGCCTTCGGGTCGCTGACCGAGGTCGCGGCGCTCGCTGTCGGGCATCCCCAGCTGGTGCCCTTCGTCCGGGAGGCTCAGTGGCAGCTCTGGGTGGCGGTGGGGGACAGGGTCCTCGACGTGCTGCCCGGGGCGGGCGACGACGACGTGGAGACGGTCCGGTTGGCCGTCGGCGCCCTGTTCGGGATTGTCAGCGCCAGCCTGATCGGCTCGGGCGACCGGTCGGGGGCCGGCAACCTCCGGGGAGCGGTGCACCGGGGGATCGCGCGGCTCGGGACCGGCCTCGGCCGGCCCGCAGCCTCGGAGGGATGAGCCCCGAACCGGCGCCGTCGTCGCGTCAGTCTTTCGATTGGGGCAGCCTCGTCCGGCCACCCCGTTTCGGGTTCGACGGCGGGGGCACGACGGGGCCGATGTCGCCGTCGGGGGCCTCGTCGAGGTCGACGATGACCGGCGCGTGGTCGCTGGGCAGCTTGCCCTTCCGGGCAGCCCGGTCCACCCAGGCGGCCGTGACCCGGTCCGCCACCGGCTGCGACGCCAGCACCAGGTCGATCCGCATTCCCAGATCCTGGTGGAACATTCCGGCGCGGTAGTCCCAGTAGGAGAACACGCGTTCGCGCTCCGGCCAGCGGGCCCGCACGACGTCGACCAGCCCGAAGGCCTCCAGCCGCTGCCGCTCGGGTCCGGTCACGTGGGTGTGGCCGAGGTAGGCGGCGGGATCGAACACGTCGGCGTCGGCGGGCGCGACGTTCATGTCCCCGCACAGCGCCACGTCCGGCGGTCCCGCGGCAACCGCGGCCGCCAGGGCGTCGAACCAGTCGAGTTTGTAGGCGTAGTGGTCCGAGCCCACCTCGCGGCCGTTGGGCACGTACAGGCTGTGGATGCGCACGCCGCCGCAGGTGGCGCTGATGGCCCGGGCCTCAGTGACGCCCCCGTACCGGGGCTGGCCGGGAAAGTCCCGCTCGACGGCGGACAGCCCGACGCGGGACAGCAACGCAACGCCGTTGAACCCGCCGTACCCGTGGTGCGCGGCCTCGTAGCCCAGCTCCGCGAGGGGGCCCGCCAAGAGCTCACCGAAGGTGGCGTCGGTGAGTTTGGTCTCCTGGAGGCAGACGACGTCCGGCTTGCGTTCCTCCAGCCAGGGCAGCAGTCGGGGCATCCTCTGCTTGGCGGAGTTGACGTTCCAGGTGGCGATCCTCACGCCCGCGAGGCTACCCGCCCGACGCCTCCGGAGGGGCCGCGAGGGCCTCGCGCAGCCGGGCGGCGTAGGCCGCCTGCTCGCCTTCGGTGTATCGGGTCCGGGGCCAGAAGAACCCGCGCAGGCCGTCACCCCTCGTCCGCGGCACCACGTGCACATGCAGGTGGGGGACGGACTGGCTGACCACCGTGTTGATGGCGGTGAAAGATCCCTGGGCACCGTACGCGGTCGTGACAGCGGCGGCGACCCGCTGGACGACGGCGAACAGGGGCGCTAGTGGCGTGTCGGTGATGTACCTTTACGGTTGCATGGGACAATGGGGCATGGCGAATAGGACAGCCCCGGCACTGGTGTTGCGTGAAGGCGATAGGGGCGAGTTGGAGCGGTTGACCCGTGCGGCGACGGTGATGGCCTCGACCGCGCAAAGGGCGCGGATCGTGTTGCTGGCCGCTGACGGGGTCGGGAACCAGGTGATCGCGGACACGGTGGGAGTGTCGAGGCCGACGGTGAATCTGTGGCGGGACCGCTACGCCGAGCGCGGGCTGCGGGGTTTGGCCGATGAGCCCCGCCCGGGTCGGCCCCGCCAGGTGGACCGGGTCGCGATCCTCGCCGCCACTTTGGACCCGCCGCCGGCCAGCCTGGGGGTCACGCACTGGTCGTCGCGGCTGCTGGCGCCTCGGCTGGGGGTCGACCATGCCACCGTCGCGGCGGTGTGGAAGGAGTTCGGGGTCCGCCCGTGGAAGGCGGAGACGTTCAAGTTCTCCACCGATCCGGAGCTGGTGGCCAAGGTCACCGACGTGGTTGGCCTGTACCTGGCGCCACCGGACAACGCGATCGTGTTGTGCGTGGATGAGAAGTCGCAGATCCAGGCGTTGAACCGGACCCAGAAGGTGCTGCCGATGGCAGCGGGCCATGCGGAGCAGCGCACCCATGACTACGTGCGGCACGGCACCACCACCCTGTTCGCGGCGTTGGAGATCGCCACCGGGAAGGTCACCGGCCTGTGTAAGGACCGGCACCGGCATCAGGAGTTCCTCGGGTTCCTCAAGCATGTGGCGCGCGCCTACCCGACCCAGGAGCTGCATTTGGTGATGGACAACTACGCCACCCACAAGAAGGCCGAGGTCCGTGACTGGCTCGCCGCGAACCCGCGGATCACGGTGCACTTCACCCCGACCTCCGGCTCGTGGCTGAACCTGGTCGAGGTCTGGTTCGGGATCATCGAACGCCAAGCCATCCGGCGCGGGACCTTCACCTCGGTCCGCGACCTCACGGGCAAGATCCGCGCCTTCATCAACGGATGGAACCGACGCAAACACCCATTCATGTGGACCAAAACCCCCGACCAGATTCTTGACCGAATCGACCGGAAACGTAAACATGTCTCAACGACAAGCCACTAGGGTGTGGAGAGCAGGGTTTGGCAGACGATATCATTCAGGGCCGGCTCGGCAAGGCTGACGAGTGCGGAACTCGGGGGGAAGAACGTGAAGACAAACTCAGCGAACAAGGGGCCGGCACGAAAGTGGGGGCCCTGGACCGAGGCGAAGCTCGACGCACTCGAGAGCTACCTACAAGGCTTCACACGAGCCTCTGCCAGCGCACGAAGGACCCTCTACTTAGATCTCCTAAGTGGTAGCGCCACCAACGTCCACCGTCAGACCGGGGAACCGATCCGCAACTCGGTGGAGCGGGCGCTTGCCACCAACCCGCCGTTCACCAGAGTCGTTGCGTGCGAGTTGAATACAGCTTCGGCCCAAGATCTCCGGACGAAGATGGACATCCAGTTTCCTGAGCGTGACTTCGTCGTCCTTGAGGGCGACTGCAATATCGAGATCCCGAGCTACCTAAAGCGGATCTCCGTAGAAGATTCAGGCTGGAGGCTGGCACCTTCCTTCGCCTTCGTCGACCAGTTTAGCGCCGAAATTTGGTGGGATACACTCAGCGAAGTAGCTGCATTCCGACGCCCAAACTGGAAGGGGGTACACAGGAAGACCGAACTGTGGCTGCTGTTCGGTGACTCCTTCATCCCACGTGGACTCTCTGGAGTCGACGGCGACCCAAACAAGCCCGTGAACCCGGCCTACGCCGAGAGAATAGACCGGATGTATGGGACGGAGCAATGGAGAGAGATCCTATGTGGGCGACAGCGCGGACTCCTATCCAAATCCGAATGGCGCCTGGAACTGGTGAACCTCATGCGCTGGCGCCTCGAGCGCGATCTTGGCTACGCCTCAACAATCCCGTTGGCGGTACCTCGCGGGAACGGCCAAGTTCTCTACCACATGATCTTCGCGACCGACGAGAAGGTAGGCGATCGCATCATGACCCACGTACTGCGCAACGCCGGCAACGCGCTGGAGCAAATGAAGCGGGACACGAAGATCAGCCAGATGAACGCTACCACGGGCCTCTTCGATGTAGAGCCCGACCACCTCGCCGCGATCAACCGGGAGACTTCGTTCAGCCTGCATTCCCCCCTCCCCCCTTGGAAACTGCCAATCACGCAACCAGAACCTGGCTGAGGTTCAGTAGCGCGCTGGCTTGGCGCAAGCTCTCAGTGTTCCTGCGCACGCGATGCAGGTGGTGAGGGAAGCCGGATACGGTACTCACTGGGACCCTCAAGCACGCAGGGCGTGTCTTCGAACGCATGTACGAATATGAGCTAGGATGCCGTCATGTCTGACAAGAGCGCCATTGAGTGGACCGAGGCCACCTGGAACCCGAGCACAGGGTGCGACCGGGTATCTGCTGGCTGTGATCACTGCTATGCCTTGGCACTGGCTAAACGCCTGAAGGCCATGGGAAACCCCAAGTACCAGACTGATGGAGATCCCAGAACCAGCGGCCCAGGGTTCGGAGTCGCTGTGCATCCATCCGCGCTCCTGATCCCGTACTCATGGAAGCGCCCGCGCCTTGTCTTCGTCAATTCCATGAGCGATCTGTTCCACGCCAGAGTCCCCATGGAGTTCATCCGGGAAGTGTTTGCGGTGATGGAGAACACACCGCACCACACTTATCAGATTCTGACCAAGCGGGCGCGCAGACTTGCGCGTGTAGCGGATCAACTTGACTGGCCGTCCAATGTTTGGATGGGCGTCAGCGTCGAGTCAGCCGACAACTTCGACCGGATCAGAGACCTCGTGCGCGTGCCGGCTGCTGTCCGCTTTCTCTCTTGTGAACCCCTGCTGGGCCCGCTTCCGGGACTCCCATTGGACGGAATCGACTGGGTCATCGCAGGGGGCGAGAGCGGTCCGAACGCGCGACCCGTCGACGGCAACTGGATTCGCCAACTCCGTGACGATTGTGTGGGTGCACGCACGCCGTTCTTCTTCAAGCAGTGGGGCGGTGTCCGTGCCAAGAGCGGCGGACGCGAGCTTGACGGCCTCACTTGGAGCGAAATGCCAACACCGGCCACCGACGAGCGAGCGACTTGCTGAAGTCGAGGGGCAGCGTCTCTCGCACACCGACCGAAGCCGCATCTAGGCCTCGTAACTAACTATGGGATCCTCATCGGCACCTGTGGCGGACTTCACCGCCGCTGAGGACATAGCCACAAGAATCACTCCCGGCCCTCAAGTCAAGGACTTGCCCGACAATAGGAATAGAGGGCACAGCACCTATACGCAGCTTTCCGAAAGCATCACACCGAGCCGGTGCGTCAGGGGCAGACCTCGTCTCTGTGGGCGTGGCACCCGGTTCTCTGTGGGCGTGGCACACGGTCATGCCGACCTCTTCCTAGCCCGGACGAACCCAGACCCGGACACTCACGCCTTGGCGGTCGCCAGCTGTTTGACTCTGGTGTCCAGCCGAAGCTGATCGGGGTTGCCCGTGAAAGCCCGAATCTCCGCCATGAGGTTGCGGTCCGTAGTGCTGGTGAGCTTCGGCTCCAGGATGTCGAGGAGCCGCCCCCACTGCGTCCGCCCGACGGAACTTGTCAGCAGCGAGGAGTACACCGGGTTCATGAAGAGCCGCAGAGCAACGCCCGCGTCCGCAGACGAGAACCGAGCGAGCATCTTCTCGTACGAGACCTCGGCCGCTGCGCTGACGCCGTATCCATTCCCGAGAAAACAGTCGATGACGACATGGATGTAGCGCTCACGAACCAAGTCGGGCACGTCGCCCTTCTCGCCTGCCAGGTCCAGAACGCGACGCGCAGGAGCAGGCTCGTTGTAGAAGTTGTTGAAACCGTGATGAGCGTCGCTGAGAAGGTCTAGCGCCTCGCTCATGTCGACGGCACGAACCTCGGTTGTGAGGTAGGCGGTGCCGTTCACTAGGTCGATGAGCTCGCGGGCGGCTGTCGCAAATGCGATCTCTGCGCTGGCGATGGCACGGGCATGACGCAGGCCGTAGCTGCTCCGCGCTGCGTCCCGAACGAACGGCCACAGACGGGGCCAAAGCAGCCGGACATTGTCGGCAACCATCGGAGTCCGGTCTGGAGCTGTGTAGAGACCGAACAGCCCGTTGGCCAGAGTGTCAGCCCGATCTGGCGGCAGCTGGTCGAAGAACGCCGCTGCCGCGTCGACCGCGGCTTGATCGAGCAAACCCTTCTTGGTGTTCCCTAGCAGGCGTCCGGTATGGGCCGTGACCGTGTCCGTCGGTGTGTTTATGACCTCGCGGATGCACAACTGAAGGAACGTAACGAGCTCCAAACCCGTCAGATTGTTCTGGTTCGGGTGCGCCGCGCTCGCATGATTCCGCATGAACCGGATGTGGTCGAGCCGCGCGAAACCCACATCGGAGATGAGCCCAATCTCAAGCGAAGCCCGCAACAGTCGCGCGTCGTCGACACTCGGGAGGTCATCCTCGCTCTTGAGGCCCTTGCGAAGGTCGGTGTTGTTTCCCGCTGCGATGTCGAAGAAATAGGCCAGGTCGAAGCCGACGACCCGGGACCGCAGAGCCGACACCAGTTCGTCCCACAAGTAGTTCAGAGCCGCGTCGAACAGACCTACGGTGGCGGCAGCTACCATCTTCGAGACGTAGTGCGACTCAGCGCGGACCGCTGGGTCGAGTTCGGCAAGCACGTTGCCAACATTGCTGACCATGCTGACGCGCTCAATGACCGGGACGAACAGCTGCTCGGTTGGGAGGCCGAACTGCTCAAGCATGCTGTGCACGCTTGCCTCGAAACCGGCAAGCTCGGTGCCGGGCGCACTCGTCTGCACGACCGCGCTGGTCCTGGTGGGCACCACTTCTGTCATGCGGTCAAAGCTACCGGACGCGGGTCTCGGTGCGGACAGCCATAACACGTTTCGATCCCCCGGGCGCGGGGCCAGTCATAGAGAACGGCCTTGCCACGGGCATGTGTGGGCTCGGCTTCGCGTTCAAGCATGCCGCGATCACTTGTCGGGTGAGAACCACGCAGGAGCGACTCGGCCGTTGGCGAGACCACGTTCCGGATTACCTATCTGGTCCCCGGACTAGTTCCGGACCAGAAGGCGACCTCTCGAAGGTTGCCTCATAGAGGCGCTGGGAGCGTTCCAGCACCGGATCGGTCGCGGTGTCGAAGGGCACCCAGTGTCGATCGTCGGCGCGCGGGGCGAGTTCGTCCTTGAGGTGCTCACGCGCTTCGTTGATGCGGCGGTGGGCGGTGCTCTCGGAGTAGCCGAGGTCGTCCGCGATCACCCGCATCGGTTTGCCCTTCATCGAAGCCAGCAGTGGCTCGCGCAGGGACGCGGGTAGCTGCTCCACAGCGCGCCCGATGGCGGCAACCGATTGGCGCTCTTGGGCGACCTCGCCGGGATCCGGCGTGCTACTCGCTGGCTCCCTGTCACCGAGGGCAACTGTGATCGGACGAGGGCCAGAGGTGCGTCTACGGACCACGCCCGCGTCGTCGACCCCGCGCAGGCGGGCGTGTTTGATCGTCATCCAGGCGTAGCTGGCCCAACCCTCCGGGCTGGTTCGCTGAGGGTCGAACCGGTAGGCGGCGCCCATGAGTTCGACGAACATCTGACCGCGGGTGTCCGCGGTGTTGGGCGTTCGTCTGGTCTGGGCGCACACCATCGGGATGACCGAGCCGACCAAGTCGGTCACGGCCTGCCGCCCCTCGGCGACCAACTGCGGCCAACGCGATGAGTCAACCCCCCGGAGGAGTTCGGGCGGGTTCAACGGATCGCCGGTCGCCGCGGCGACGCCAAGGTCACGGGCCCGGCAGAGCGCCAGGATGGAAGGGCCGTCCAGGACGGTCCCCGGGGGGATCGTCGGTTCCATGGGTGCGATCCCTGCCGAGGCTCGAGGTTCCAGCGGAGCTGCGGCCTTGGCCTCCACCTGTGCGGGCGGCGTCGGGGCGTCCGACAGGTCGATGTCGCGGAGCATCCGGGGGTTGGTCAGGTACTCCAAAGCGAGTCGGCTTATCCGCGCAGCAGCAGGGTGGGCGGACGGCTCGCCGACGAGGTTGGCGACCACTACCGCCTGGCCGAGCCCCGAGCGCAGCAGCACGTCCAGACGGACGCGGGAAGGCTCGGTGAGATCCGGGCGTCCAGTGAGTTGCCGCACGGCCGTGCCGACCTGGAGCATGACAGCTTGGTCGACGCGGGTGGCGCCGAGACGTCGGCCGTCGATCTGACTCAGCATGGTCTGGTGGGCGCGGGCGAGCTCGCGGATGTTGCCGACGAGAGCGTCAGCGTAGGGCCCGGGCAGCGCCCCGGCCTTCGCCGCCTCGTCCACCAGAGCGTGGGTGTCGCGCAGGATCGCCAGGTGCCCGATCGCCACACTGCGGCGCACGATCGGGGCATTGTGAACGGGCTGCACGGCTGCGAGCGCGGCCTGCCAGGCCGCCAGGCCGACGCTGGCGGCAGACCGGCTGGCTGGGGCGTGAATCGCGCCGTCGAGTGCCGTCTCGCCAGCCAGCAGCCATGCCTTCGCCTGCTCGCGATCAACTCGTGGCGCTGTGGGGCGAGGCATCGAGCGAGATGAGCGGCTCGTGACCTACCTCAAGGACGGGGCCGAGATCTATCGGCAGTCGTTCGCCATCATCGAGGCCGAGACCGACCTGGCCCGGGTGCCCGCCGAGCTGAGAGCCGCCGCCATCCGGATGGTGCACGCCTCCGGCCAGCCCGACCTGGTCGAAGACCTGGCCTGGTCGGACGGCTTCGCGGACGCTGCCACCGCCGCCCTGCGCGCTGGCGCACCGATCCTGTGCGATTCGAAGATGGTGGCCAGCGGCGTGATCCGGTCCCGACTGCCCCAGGACAACCAGGTGATCTGCATGCTGGGCGACCCGCGGCTGGACGCCTTGGCCGCCGAGCTGGGCACCACCAAGACCGCCGCGGCCGTCGAGCTGTGGCGTCCGCAGCTGGCTGGAGCGGTAGTGGCCATCGGTAATGCCCCGACCGCACTGTTCCATCTGCTCGAGCTGGTGGCCGACGAACCGTCCCTGGCCCCGGCCGCCGTGCTCGGCATCCCGGTGGGCTTCGTGGGCGCGGCCGAGTCCAAGCAGGCGCTGGCCACCAACAAGCTCGGCCTGGAGTACCTCATCGTCCATGGACGCCGCGGCGGCAGCGCCGTCACCGTGGCCGCCCTGAACGCCCTGTGCGGCCCGGACGGACGCACCGGCTGAGCCGCCCGCGGCCCCCAACCCACCTCCCATCCGACCCGCTTCCGCCCCAGCGAAAGGAACCCTTCATGAACGTCCGCCCTGCTCAGACCGGGGAAGTGATCCTGGTCGGCGGCGGCCCCGGCGACCCCGACCTGCTCACCGTCGGCGGCCTGCGCGCCCTGCAGCACGCGGACGTCGTTCTGTACGACCACCTCGCCCCACTGGCCTGCCTGGACGACACCAAGCCCGGCGCCACCCTGATCGACGTCGGCAAGTTGCCCGGCGGACGGCACACCGATCAGGCCAAGATCAACCAGTTACTCATTGAGCACGCGCAGACCGGGGCCAGCGTCGTCCGCTTCAAGGGCGGCGACCCGTTCGTGCTGGGCCGCGGCAGCGAGGAGTGGCTGGCCTGCGCCGAGGCCGGCGTCCCGGTCCGGGTGATCCCCGGCGTCTCCTCGGCGATCGCCGGCCCCGAGCTGGCCGGCATCCCGCTCACCCACCGCGGCCTCACCCAGGGGTTCACCGTGGTCTCCGGCCACGTCGGCCCGAACCACCCGGCCAGCACCGTGAACTGGCCGGTGGTGGCCAAGACCGCCGGCACCATCGTGATCCTGATGGGGGTTCGACACCTGGCCGACATCTGCGCGGCGCTGATCGCCAACGGGTTGGACGCCCAGACGCCGGCCGCCGTCGTCGCGCAGGCGACAACCCCCGACCAGCAGGTCGTCCGCGGCACCGTGGCCACCCTGCCCGCCCTGGCCGCCGCCGCCGGAATTCAGCCGCCGGCGCTGACCGTGATCGGCTCGGTGGTCGGCCTCGACCTGCTCCACCGGTGACCGGCTGCGACCCTTCGCCGGACTGCGAGCGGAGGCCCGCAGCCTCTGCCCCGGTTCGGGTCAACCCGGGGCGAGCGATTACCATGCTGAACGTGCCTGTGACCAGCGTTGGCGTGAACCACAACCTAGTAGCCCTGGACGAGCTGGCCAGGTTGAGCGTCGCTTCCGAGAAGATCCTGGCCCGACTCGATCGGGCCGACGTCCCCGGACGCATCCTGCTGAACACCTGCAATCGCTTCGAGCTGTACGCCGAAACCGAGACCTTCCACGGCGGCCTGGAACTGATCCTCGCCACGGTCCGCGAGGCGCTGGCACCCGCCGATCGGCACCTGGTCGATCAGTTCGAGGTGTACGCCGCGGACGCCGCCGTCCAGCACCTGCTCGAAGTGGCCAGCGGCCTGGACTCGATGGTGGTCGGCGAGGCCGAGATCATCGGCCAAGTCCGGGGCGCCCTGGCTGAGGCCGGCCCCCGGGCCAGGGCGGCTCTGCACCGGCTCTTCGATGCGGCCCTGACCACGGCAAAGGCTGTCGCCAGCGAGAGCGGGCTCGGTGAGGCCGGACGCTCCCTGGCCCAGGTCGGCCTGGACCTGGTCGAGGCCCGCCACTTCCCTCTGGCCGGACGCCGAGTGCTGCTGATCGGCACCGGCAGCTACGCCCGGGTGGTCATCGCCGCCCTTCTGCGCCGCGGCTGCACCGAGCTGTCGGTCTACTCCCCCAGTGGCCGGGCCGAGCAGTTCGCCACCAGCCACGACGTCCGTCCGGTCGCCGAGGACGAGTTGGATGCAGCCCTGGCCGCCACCGAGCTGGTGATCACCTGCAGCGGCGGACAGCACCGCGGCGAGCCCGTCCTGGGCACCTTCCAGCTGGCCGCCACCCGAGCCGGCGCACCACTGCTGCCGGTACTGGATCTGTCCTTGTCCGGTGACGTTGCCGCGGACGCCGACAAGCTGGCCAATGTCGACCTCATCGATCTGGACGAGGTGGGCGCCGCCGCTCCGGCCGCCCAGACCGCGGCCGTGCTGCGAGCTCGTGACCTGGTCAACCGCGGAGTGGAGACCTACCTACATCTGGAGCAGGGACGCCAGGCCAGCCCGGCAGTCACCGCGATCAGAGCACATGTCACCCAGTTCATCGAGCGGGAGATCGAGTCGGCCAACCGCCGCTACGACGCCGAGACCGCGGCCGCCGTGGCCCACTCACTGCGCCGGGTGTCGAACGCACTGCTGCACACACCGTCCCTGCGCGCGGCCGAACTGGCCCGCACCGGCGGACTCGACGACTACTCCCACGCCCTGCAGACCCTCTTCGGAATCGAGATCCCACGATGAGCCAGCCCACCTCTTCGTTGCTGACCGCCTACCGAGGCCAGCCGGTCACCCGGCGTCCTGTGTGGTTCATGCGGCAGGCCGGACGCTCCCTGCCGGAGTACCGGGCACTGCGCGAAGGCACCTCGATGCTGCAGGCCTGCCTGACCCCCGAGCTGGCCGCCGAGATCACCGTCCAGCCGGTCCGCCGCCACGACGTGGACGCCGGCATCTTCTTCTCCGACATCGTGGTGCCGCTGCGGCTGGCCGGAATCGGCGTCGAGATCGTCCCCGGTGTCGGGCCGGTGCTGGAGTCCCCGATCCGCAGTGCGGCCGACGTGGCAGCCCTCCCCGAACTCGACCCGGACGCCCTGGCGCCGGTCCGCGACGGGGTAGCGCTGGCCGTGGCCGAACTCGGCACTACCCCGCTGATCGGCTTCGCCGGCGCCCCGTTCACCCTTGCCTCCTACCTGATCGAGGGCCGGCCCAACCGCGACCTGCCCGCGACCACAGCTCTACTGGCCGAGGACCCGGAGACCTTCCACCGACTGCTGGGCTGGGTGGCCGGGATCACCGCCACCTTCCTGCGCGCCCAAGTCGAGGCCGGGGCCGTGGCCCTGCAGCTGTTCGACTCCTGGGTGGGCCGGCTGTCCCCGGCTGAGTACCGCAGCAACGTCCAGCCGCATTCGGCCGCGGTCTTCGCGGCCATCGCCGACCTGGGCGTCCCCCGGGTGCACTTCGGTACGGCCACCGCGAACCTGCTGCCCGACCTGCTGGCCGCCGGAGCCGACGTGATCGGCGTGGCCTCCGATCTGGGGCTTGATCAGGCCAATCAGCTGCTGGGCGGGGCCGTCCCGCTGCAGGGGAACCTGGATCCGGCGCTGTTGAGCGGCGACTGGGCGACCCTCGAAGCGGCCACCCGCGATGTCGTGGCCCGCGGTGCGGCCGCACCCGGCCACGTCTTCAACCTGGGCCACGGCGTCCACCCGGACACCGACCCGGACGTCCTCACCCGGCTCGTCGAGCTGGTTCACTCGATCCCTCCGGAGAACTGACATGCATCCCGCCGCCACCGGACATCCCGGCCACGCCCACCCGGGCGCCACTCGTCCCGGCCACGGTCACGGCATCGGCTCGGTGAAGCCGGACGGCTGGGTCTACCAGCGTGCGCCCATGATCATCTACTGGGAGCTGACCAATGCCTGCGGGCTGGCCTGCCGGCACTGCCGGGCCACCGCGATGCCGGACGCCGCCCCCGGCGAGCTGACCACCGCCGAGGCGATCGCTCTGCTCGACGACATCCTCGGTTTCGCCGGCCCCGGCGAGGCACTGCCACACGTGGTGATGACCGGCGGCGACCCGCTGCGCCGCGCCGATCTGCCCGAACTCGTCGCCGCCACCGCCCGCGGGATCGGGGTATCCCTGGCCCCGGCGGTCACCCCGCTGCTCACCCGGGAGCGGATGTTCTGGATGAAGGAGATCGGAATTCAGGCCATCTCGCTGTCCCTGGACGGCTCCACCGCCGAGTACCACGACGGCGTCCGGATGGTGCCAGGCACCTATGAGGCCACCCTCACCGCCCTGGACGATGCAGCTGAGGCCGGCCTGTCGGTGCAGGTGAACACCCTGGTCACCGCCAACACCGCGGCCGACCTGCCGGCGGTCTACGAGCTGCTCAGCACGCACACCTTGATGCAGTGGAGCCTGTTCTTCCTGATCTCGATCGGACGCGGCTCCGAGCTGGCTGAACTCAGCCCCGGCGAGGCCGAGCGCTGGCTGCTGTGGGCGGCCGGGGTGAACAAGGACGCGCCGTTCCGGGTGAAGACCACCGAGGCCATGCACTACCGCCGGCTGGTGACCCAGCCGTTGCTGCGGGCCGGCAAGAGCAAGGAGGACCTCGAGACGCATCCGATGTCGCGGGCCTTCGGGATCCGGGACGGCAACGGCATCGTCTTCGTCTCCAACCTGGGCGAGGTCACCCCGTCCGGCTTCCTGCCGATCAGCGTCGGCAACGTCAAGCAGCGCTCGCTGGTCGAGCTGTACCGCGACGATCCGCTGATGCGCGCGCTGCGCGACCCGTCCCAGTTCAAGGGACGCTGCGGGGTCTGCGAGTTCCAGGATTGGTGCGGCGGCTCCCGGGCCCGCGCCTACGCGTGGACCGGCGATCCGCTGGAATCCGACCCGCTGTGCCCCTATCAGCCCAAGGCCGGCAAGTGAAGCTGCTGGTCGTCGGTGGCGGGATCGCCGGGCTGGCTGCAGCCTGGGAGGCCATCGCTCGGCCCGGCACCGAAGTGGTGCTGGTCGAGGCCGACGCGCGCCTGGGCGGCAAGCTGCAGACCGAGAACACGGACGGTTTCCTGATCGAGCACGGCCCGGACTCGTTCGTCAGCTACCGTCCGGCCGCGGCCCAGCTGGCTCGCGAGGTCGGCCTGGGCGACGATCTGATCGGCACCTCCGGAACCCGTCAGGTCTACCTGCGCTCGCGGGAGCGGCTGCGTCCGATCCCGGCCGGGATGGGCATGGTGCTGCCGACTCGGCTGCTGCCGTTCGCCACCACCGGCATCCTCTCGGTGGCCGCCAAGCTGCGCGCCGGGCTCGACCTGATCTTGCCCCGCCAACTTGGGGCGGACGACGTGGCCATCGGCGCTTTCCTGCGCCGCCGGCTCGGCGGCGGCATCGTCACCGGCTTCGCCGACCCCATGGTCGGTGGCATCTACGGAGCCAGCGTGGACGAGCTGAGCCTGGACGCCGTCCTGCCCAGCCTGCGCTCGGACGAGGCCACCCACCGCAGCCTGATCCTGGCCTCGCTGGCTTCGGGCCGGAAGGCTCGCGCCGCCCGCCGGGCCTCGGGTACCCGCGGACCGGGCTCGCCCTTCCAAACCCTGCGCGGCGGTCTGGGCTCCTTGGTGGACGCGCTCGCCACCCAGCTCACCGCGGCCGGCGCCGACCTGCGCACCGGCGTCTCGGTGCTCTCGCTGACCCGAACCGAGGGCGGCGAAGCGCACGCCGAACTGAGCGACGGAACCGTGATCGAGGCCGACGCGGTGGTGCTGGCCGGCGGCGTCCGCAGCAGCGCCGAACTGCTGGCCGAAGCCGTCCCTTCCGCCGCGGACGCCCTGGCCGAGGTGCCGCTGGCTACCTCAAACGTGATCAACCTGGGCTACCGGGCCTCGGCCTTCCCGGCTCCGGTGACCACCCACGGCTGGCTCGAAGCGCAGGACGCCCCGATCAGCGGCGTCACGGTCAGCTCGGCCAAGTGGGCCGGACGCGCCGAGGGTGATCAGGTGCTGATCCGCGCGTTCGTCCCCGAACGCCTCGGCCGGATCGCCACCGCCGAGTCCGACGAGCTGCTGGCTACGGTGATCGCCCACGTCGGCACCGTGCTGGGCGCCACGCAAGCCCCGTTCCTGACCCGGCTCACCCGCTGGCGGTCGGTGATGCCGAAGTACACAGTCGGCCATCTGGATCGGATCGCCACCGCCGAGGCCGCCCTGGCCGCGCTGCCCACCTGGCGGATCGCCGGGTCGGCGTTGCGCGGGGTCGGGGTGCCCGACTGCATCGCCGACGGACGTCGCCAAGCCGCGGCAACCCTGGACGCCGCCGCCAACTCAGAGACCTCCGCCACTGCCACTCCCAGCTCAGAAGCCACCCCCACCCCACAGGCCACCCCAGCCCGAGCAACCGGAGTTAGGGTCGATTCATGACTGATGCGATCAGCTACACCTGCTATGCCGTCTTCACCCGCCGCGCCCCGGTGCCGGTGGACGTGGCCGCCGACGTCACCGAGCTGATCGGCGAACTTGCCGAGCTCGGCGTGACCACCCGCGGCCTGTACGACGTGCACGGGATGCCGGCCAAGGCCGACCTGCTGGTGTGGCTGCACGGCGACTCGGCCGAGCGGCTGCAGGAGGCGCAGCGCCGCTTCCAGCGGGAGGCGCTGGGCGGAGCGGTCGAGCTGACCTGGTCCGGCTTCGGCGTGCACCGGCAGGCCGAGTTCAGCCGCGAGCACGTCCCGGCTTTCCTGCGCGGCGCCGAGCCGAAGACCTGGCTGACCGTCTACCCGTTCGTCCGCTCGTACGAGTGGTATCTGCTGCCCGAGGACGAGCGTCGCGCCTTGTTGGCCGAGCATGGCGCGCAGGGACGCGACTTCCCGCAGGTGCTGAGCAACACGGTGGCCGCCTTCGCGCTGGGCGACTACGAGTGGCTGCTGGCCCTGGAGGCCGACGAGCTGGTCGACCTGACCGACCTGATGCGGCATCTGCGCGGCTCCGGCGCGCGCCGGCACGTCCGCCTCGAGGTGCCGTTCTTCACCGGACACCGGATCAGCCCGTCCGACCTGCCCCGCGTGCTGCGATGACCGACGCCGTCCTGCTGCTCGGTTTCGGCGGCCCCGAGGGGATCGATGAGGTGGTGCCGTTCCTGGAGCGGGTCACCGTCGGACGCGGGATTCCGCCCGAGCGGCTGGTCGAGGTCGGCCAGCACTACTTCACTCTCGGCGGGGTGAGCCCGCTGAACGCGCAGAACCGGGCGTTGCGGACGGCGCTGGCCGAGGCTCTGGACGCTGCCGGCTCGCCGATCGAGGTGGCCCTGGCCAATCGGAACTCGCCGCCGTTCGTGCCGGACGTCTTGGCCGAGCTGGCCGCCGCCGGACGCCGCGAGATCCTGGCCGTGGCCACGGCGGCCTACTCCGGCTACTCCAGCTGTCGGCAGTACCGGGAGGATCTGGGGACCGCACTCGCCTCGGCCGACCTGGGCCTGAGCGTCCGCAAGCTGGGCCCGTTCTACGACCTGCCGGAGTTCGCCGGCACCATCGCCGCGCTGCTCCTCGAGTCGCTGCCCGATGACATCTCACTCGATGACCCCGGCACCCGGTTGGTCTTCACCACTCATTCGGTGCCGACCTCGGCAGCTCGGGCGTCCGGCCCGTCCGGGGATGCCTACGTCAACCAGCACCGCTGGGTGGCCGAGCAGGTGGTGAGGCACCTGGCCGAGGCCATCGACGTCACCAAGCCGTGGGAGCTGGTCTTCCAGTCGCGCAGCGGCCCGCCGACCATGCCCTGGCTGGAGCCGGACGTGAACGACGCGCTGCGGGCCTACGCCGCCGAGGGCGCCACGGCCGTGGTGCTGGTGCCGATCGGCTTCCTTTCCGATCACATGGAGGTGATCTGGGACCTGGACACCCAGGCCCGCGATACCGCCGCTGAGCTGGGCATTCGCCTGGTCCGGACGCCGGCCGTGGGCACCGATCCACGCTTCGTGGCCGCCCTGGCGCGGCGGATCGCCGCCGAGTTGGCTGCGCCGTCCCCGGAGCCGGGGGCTGGCGACTTCTGCTCCGGTGGTTGCTGCGCGAACCCGCGCCGCGAGCTGCCGACCGTGCCCGGGACGGGGCTGCGTCGATGAGGTTGTGGTGATGAAGCTGCGGTTGGCGACGCGTGGCTCGAAGCTGGCCTGGGCGCAGTCCGGGATGGTCGCCGACCTGCTGCGGATGCACGGGCATGAGGTGGAGTTGGTCCGGGTCACCACGCACGGCGATGTGACCACTGCCCCGCTGGCCAGCCTGGGCGGGTCCGGGGTCTTCGTCGGAGCCGTGCGGGCGGCCGTGCTGGCCGGTGAGGCCGACCTGGCCGTCCATTCGTTCAAGGACCTGCCGACCGAGCCGAACGCCGACTTCATGCTGGCCGCCGTGCCCGAGCGCGAGGATCTGGCCGATGCGCTGTGCGCGCGCGACGGGCTGAGTCTGGCTGGGTTGCCGGCCGGGGCGCGGGTGGGGACGGGCTCGCCGCGGCGGGCCGCGCAGTTGCTGTTGCGGCGTCCCGATCTGGAGCCGGTGGCGATCCGCGGCAACGTGGAGACCCGGCTCTCCCGGGTCGGCGCCGACCTGGACGCCGTGCTGCTGGCCGCCGCCGGACTGCGGCGGCTGGGCTTGGCGGCCGCGATCACCGAGCGGCTGGACCCGTCGTGGTTCCTGCCGGCGCCCGCCCAGGGGGCGCTGGCGCTGGAGTGCCGCGCCGACGCGTCCCCGGAGTTGCGGGCCGCGTTGGCCGAGGTGGACGATCCGGCCTCCCGGGCTGCGGCCCTGGCCGAGCGGGCCGTGCTGCTACGGCTGCAGGCCGGATGCGCTGCCCCGGTCGCCGCGCACGCCGTGGTTGCCGACGGACGC
>Ga0334888_1001224_pt1 | contig 34770 bp, 37 predicted proteins | sample GraSluR1_MG_FD_207227 | JGI IMG/M metagenome (GOLD analysis project Ga0334888, IMG submission 207227) | Sludge microbial communities from methane-producing bioreactor in Wageningen University, Netherlands - Granular Sludge_3_08-R1 | ecosystem: Engineered > Bioreactor > Anaerobic > Unclassified ...
CAGTTGATGCTTATTTGATGGCAGATGTTGCCCACACTGCAGGTTTGATTGCAGGTAAAGCTTTTCCAAGTCCAGTTGGCTACGCAGATGCGATTACTTTTACAACTCATAAAACACTAAGAGGGCCAAGAGGTGCAGTTATGCTTTGGGACAATGAAGAATTAGAGAAAAAAATGAGGATGGCAGTTTTCCCGGGTTTACAAGGCGGACCAATGGAAAATGTGATTGCAGCAAAAGCAGTTTGTTTTTATGAAGCAATGCAACCTGAGTTCAAGGAATATGCAAAACAAGTTGTCAAAAACGCTAGAACATTGGCAGAGGAATTGATGAGTTTGGGTTTCAAACTCATCACAGAGGGTACTGATTCACATTTAATTTTGATTGATTTACACAACAAAGAAATAACAGGAAAAGAAGCTCAAAACTGGTTAGAAACAGCAGGAATTGTCTGCAATAAAAATACTGTTCCTTACGATGATAAATCACCTTTTGTAACCTCAGGAATAAGATTCGGAACCCCAATTGTAACAACTCGTGGAATGAAAGAAAGTGAAATGAAAATGATTGCAGATTGGGTCAACAAAATTATTGAATCTAAAGGAGAAAACTCAGAAAAGATAAAAAAGGAAGTTGAAGAGTTTGCTGGCAAATGGCCTTTGTTTGCTTGAATGAATACTATTTAAATATATTTAACAAAAAAGATACGTATGGATAAAGGAAAAATATTGTTTCAAAAAGGACCGCAATCAACATCTGATAAAATATTTTTTACTAGTAATAGTATAAGTTACTTATTTCTCTTCATAGTAGCACTTTTTATCTTGGGAAGCGGACTTTCAATTATTTTTATAAGTGCATTAGGAATTTTGATGAGTGGAAATTTCATTATATTGATATTTGGTTTTTTTGGGATACCCCCAATCCTTATAGGAACGTTTCTATTTATATGGGCAATTCAAATAAATAAAATAAATTATAAAATAATTTTATATGAAAAAGGCATTGAAGCAGAATACAAATATGAAAAAATATATGTCCCTTTAGATAAAATAAAAGAGATTAAAATGCATAAGAAAAAACTTTTTATTGAAACTATAGAAGGAGAGAAAAAAACAGTTTATGTAGATCCTTCCTATACGTATAAATACGGGATAAATAAATTAGCAGCACTTTTTTCAAACCAAAGCGAAAAAGAATTCTTAGAAGCATATTCAAAAATAAAAAAAGCAAAAAATATTGAAATGATCTAATCCAGATCGTTTAAAACTTCATCAAGGTTTTTCATTCTTTTTACTTTTGGATGAAAGTAAAACATACATCTTGAAGTATGTTCACCAATAACATAAATTTTTGGTTTGTTTTTTTCTAAAAGAGAATTTAAAGCAATTCCAAATTCAGTATGCATCCCTGTCCCTCCTTGTTTATCGCTGATTAAAACAAAAACATCGCAATTTCTAACCCCTTCAACATCTTCGTTTGTGTATTTAACAGAAAGTTCCATGTTTTCTCCATATTCTCCTCGAAGATTCTTATGTTCTGTCCAATCATTAGCTATCTCATAACCTCTGCTTTTGAGATATTGAAAAACTTCGATAATTTTTTCCCTATCATAAAACCTGCCTGAAACATAAAATCTCATGAAAATTAAATTGAACTTACCTTAATAAAAGTTTGCCTGATAAAAATATTATGGATATATTTCAAGCAATTATTTTAGGCATTATACAAGGGATAACAGAATGGCTACCCATAAGCTCTGAAGCTATGGTAACATTAGCGGGCAGGTTTTTATTTGATCATGGATATCAAGAAGCTTTGGGCACTGCAATATGGTTACATACCGGAACAACAATTGCTGCAATAATTTATTTCCGGGAAGAAATTATTGATATTGTAAAAAGTGCCTACACTAAATCAAACAAAGATCTTTTGATTTTTTTGATGATCACAACGATTATTAGTGGGATTGTGGGTTTTAGTTTTTTGATTTTTTTGTTTAATTTTATCATTCCTGATGAGATATTCACTACTGTCATTGGTATTTTTTTAATAGGTATTTCATATCTCCAAAAAAAAGCTTCGGCAGGAAAATTAACAGAAATCAAACCGATTAAGGCTGTTGCTGTTGGAATTGCCCAAGGGTTTTCGATTTTACCTGGCATAAGCAGATCTGGGATTACAATAGTAACTCTTTTGATGGAGAAATATAATTTAAAACAGTCACTTAAATTAAGTTTCCTGATGAGCATACCAGTAACTTTTGGAGCAGGTATTCTTTTGCCAGTGATAAAAGAGGGTTTTGTGATATCCATTCCATTAATAATTGGCAGTTTGGTCGCAGCATTAGTGGGTTTTGTAACAATAAAAAACCTTATGAAATTTGCTGAAAAAACAAATTTTTCGAAAGCAACGCTCATTTTAGGTTTGATAATAACCATTATAGGAATAATATCTATTATTCTACAAGCCGTTTAAATGTTAAATACGAATAAATGAATAAATACGCTGCAATCAGAAATATTGGGGCCATGAAAAACAAAAGGGCACTTGGAACAAAAAAAGCAAATAATATAAATATAGAATATAATCTAAATAAAACACCTGCTTTTTCATGAGTTAGATCCCAAACCATCTCATTACTTATTGTCCAGGGAGTTCTTATTCCCATAAACCAATTTTGTTTGAGTTTTGGGAGTACAACACCTATATAAAAAAACAATATAGAAAATGCAGGTAAAATAAATTGAGTAAAATTGAAACTATGTCCTAAGTTCCAAAATAGAGTCAATAAAAACAAGTAAAACATGAAAAAAACAAAAACCAATATGAAACCATAATAAACATCTTTAAAATGTTGAAAATTCTTTTTGAGAGGATCTATGTTTGGAAGAAATGAAAAAAAAATCAAACATATTAAAGTTAATGAAGGAAGTAAGAAAGTGCCGATTAATTTTCCTGAATAACCATCTGCCTGGCCTTCAGCATTCCAGTGAGAGGCCATTTTTTCAGGTAATTGATTGTAAAAATAAAGTCCAATAATAAAAGATACCAAAACTGTAAAAACAGCTAAAATAAACTTTTTATCCATAATAAAAAAACACGTGTTAAATTAATAAATTTATGTTTTTCACTACACAACAAAAGGTTTTTGAATTTGAGAGAATATGATGCAGGATCTAATTAATATCTTTCTCAGAGCGAAGCTTTGAGGGTTGGTGAGTTGTTTTTTTCAGAAGTTGTACTAACCTTATTAAACCATACCCAATTATTAAAGTCCCCACAGTTATATTTAATATTTGAATAACAATTACTGGTATCGTGCCTTTGAGTAATGAAAAAAACAAAACGGATCCTCCCATAAATATAATTGTAGAAAATCCTACTCCAAGACCAAAAAGATAAAGCTCTTTTTTTTGTAAATTGTACTCGATTGCTTTTGCAGAGAATAAGCCTGTGAAGAAAACAATTGATAAAGGATTAGAAATTGCAAGTAAAAAAACAGATGTAAAACTTGAAAATAAATCTGTTGTGTTCACTACGGTTTCAGAAATTCCACTACTTATCGCCCCATTAATAATAATTACACCAAAAATAACCAAGATGATTGAACTGACTATTCCAAATACTTTTTTTACTTTTTTATTTTCAAGCAATTCCCCGACGCCCAAAATTGAAAGGGCAATATAAATATAACTAACAATAGTTGCAGCTAAAACACCCATTAGTCCATCAAATACAGTTTTTTGTAGAGCCAAGCTGATTACAAAAAAAAATATTGGACCAATTGCTAATTGAATAATTAATCCCACTCCCAAACCATTCTTTAAAATTGAAAATGTTTTTTTCATTGAAGATTTTAAAAGAACTAAATTTAAAATTCTTTGTAAAGCATTACACTTATTGTATGGCAAAAAATAAAACAACAAAAGAAAATATTTGGTGTATGTTTTTGGACTTGTTTTTATATTAAATGCTATTTAAAAAAATTCAATAGAGACAATTCACAACCTTTTTTAAACTTTTTCCAACACAAAAAATATGTGGCAGCCCCAAAAGTAATATATCATACTGGCAGTGTTGATGCTGAATATACTGTTGAAAGACTAAAAGCAAAGAGGAGTATGAGAAATGTTGCTTTTGAAAGAATGCGCTATGGAGATTTAACTGAATTAAAAGGAAAGGCAGTTATGATTTGGGGAAATGGAGATGAACATCAAGCATCTTATTATTTTGATTGGCCAGGATCTGAACCTTTAACTAAAATTAATATTGATCAACATTCAGACATTTACGAACAAATCGGGGGTGAAGCTCTTTATTGTGGAAATCATTTTCTTTATTCGACTTATAGGCCCAAAAGAAAAGGTGCTTTGCTTTTGCCGTCTAGATTGATTAAAGGGGAAATGAGTTTGCCGTGTTACGTGGAATCAATTCCTTTTTTGAATCCTAACAATATAATCAAAGGGAAATTTACGGAAGTTGAAATACAGATGTTGAAAGACCCTTTACATATAACCATTGATTTAGATATTGTAGATATGTTCCCCGTTTTAGATGAATATGTTGGAATTAACTGTTGGTCCGATAATTATTTAATGCAAGTAGTGAAAGGATTAAGCTCTAATGAATGGTTTAGGTTTGATGTCGGAGGGATAACGTGGGAATATGAAATATATCCTGAAAGAAAAGATCAAGTTAGACATATAACAAAACCTGCGTATTCTAAAAAAAGATATGAAGAAGCTTTAAGAATTATGAAAAGGCTTCTTTTGATAGCGTTGGAAAAAACATCTGGGTAAATCGGTTGTAATACTTTTTTATAATCTAATAAACTTTCGAAATTACGGGGGCATTACCCTTATAAACACTTTGAAACACAATATATTTATGCACCTCTACCCAAATACAAAAATACCCTCCACCCCGTTGGGAAGGTTCTTTAGAAAACCATTAATTGAAAAATCACTTTCGGAATACTATTACGGTTTGGGTTTTGAATATACCCATAAATTTGACACAAATTATAGAAAAAATGATTTGAGAATTGCAAAATACTGTTTCAAAACCGCGTTGAGATGTAATCCTGAGAATGTGGATGCCAACATAGGGCTTGCCGCAGTGCATATAAGATTACGATCGAAACGTCATCTTCGAAAAGCCGAGAAATTGCTGGAAAATGCATTGGAAAAAAAACCAGGGGTTGCAGAAATAAAACTTAATTTGGGTAGAGTGTATAATCTAAGAGGAGAATTAAGCAAGGCGATTGCAATCATAGAAGAAGCAAAACAAATTTCGCCGACACACCCAACAATAAATCTTGATCTGGCAGAGATGTACCTAAAACGTTTACAGGAAGATAACAAAAACCCAGATAAAAATGATATTGATAGAATAAAACAATGTCTTAAGATAGCTATATCCTCAAATTTTACACCAATAAGAGAAAGAGCCATAAAGTGGCTAAATAAGTTAGAGAAATAGAGTAGAGCATAATAAACAAACCGCCATAAACAAGAATTATATTGATCGTTTTTTCTACAAAAACCATGCAATATCGCAATCATCACAATTTCTAATGAGGGCATATATAGAAATGTTGTTGTGAGTATAAAACCTCCAGGACCAATAGAAGAGCTTGAAAAATAAATCCCATGATTTCAGATTCTACACACAAACTTGAAAAAAACATAAAGATACGCAGAATCAACAAAAATAGTAGAGCAATTACTTTTAATTGCGTTAGAGAAAATTATTCCTTATAAGATTTCAGTAAAAGTTCCCAAGATTTTTTCCAATTTTTGTTTGATAAAACACTGTAACATGCACCTTTATACGTCCAAGCAGTTATATAATCTGGTTTACATTGTTTGGCATATTCCACTGCTTTTGGAATATCAAAACTGTTTTTTATCTTGAAATTTTGGATCCAAATTTGAGATTGTTTTTTTCCAATTTTACATTCTTTTGTAATTTTTTGTCCGACATCTTTAACAAATTCTGGTCCTTTATTGATAAATTCTAACCAATAGGGATCTTGCCAATAGGGATCAGATCCAAAAACATCAATACTTTTTAAACTTAAAAAATCTTCCCAAACTAATGTTTCATCACGTTCGGCAGGATATAAACAAATAAATGTTTTTCCTTTTGAGTTTAGATCTTTATATAATTTTGCCAAAGAATCTATAAAACATACCAAACTTTTGTTTTTGAATTCTGTTAATTGCTTTGTAGAAGCGTTTTCAATATTTTTTTTGTATTGTTTTTTAAATTTTAATTTACAGTACTTGCAAAAACAACCCTTCTCTTTTGTTTTTTTATTGTTATAAAAAGCAGGTTCATCAAAGAAAATACCATCTGAAAAATTAGCAATTTTCTTAATTTGGGCTTTCATGAAATAGAGAAATTTGGGATTATTGAAACATGCCTTCGGAATTATGCGTCCTGAAGATAAAACTTGCCATGTATCAATGTTTTTAAATATAAAAAAACTTCCTCCCTCTCCGCCAAAAGTATTGCCGTGGGCCCAAAAATTAACAATAAACTCGACATTGTATTTTTTAGATATTCTATATATCTCTTTGGTAGAAGGTAAATAAAAATCGAGTTCGTATTCTGAAGCTGCAAAAACAATATGATTAATGCCAGATGCTTTTAATTCTTTTAAATCTTTTTCAAAATGCCAGGGGAAATGTGTCCCGTAATAACTAACCCCGAACGATATGCCCATAATGTGTTTATAAAATCAAAACTTAAAAAGATATCTTTATTTGATTTTTCTAAAAGGAACAGGATTGTTTTTTGTGTATTCAATTATTTCGGGCCAAATTTCTATTGATTCTTTGATTTGGACATATTCTTTATCAATTAGATCCACATGAAATGACACAAATTCACCAGGTCCATCGACAGATATGGCTCCCTCGAGTATTTTATCATAAAACACTTCTCCAGGAATTTGATGTATGTTTGTTTGTTTTGATAATCTTATTAAAGAATTCCAAAGTTCATAAAGGTCATTTACATCATAAGAGGGGTTCTTTTCTAATCTAACTTTTAATTCATCTATACTTTTTACACCATTGATTATTGTTTTTTTGATGATGGTTGCTATCTCCTCAATTATAAAATCCTTAACAATATTATTTCTATTTTCCATATTCCTACAATGTGTTTGAACAGCAGGACAATAACCCACATGAATGTTAGGTTTATGAGAAAACTTCCTAAATATATAATCCTCAAATCTCAGTTGTGTTGGTAAAAAACAGATAAAACCCTCTGTATTATCCAGTCCTAATACTGCACCTGTAAGCCTGTAATCAGATTCAACAACACAAGGTTCATATCTATTTATAATATATTTTAAAGGAACCTCGCCTCTCAAAGTATCCCATTTTGGATTTTTTAAGAATTCGTCAATTATATCTTTAGAATCTATATCTGCATCCCCTGAAAGATAACTTTGAACAATTTTTATTGTTGCTTCTTTATTTAAAACACCTGGTTCAACAGTTACATAACCATCTTGCAAACCTCTGACCGATACATTTAACTCTAAATCAGTGTTGCTGTCAATTAGATGTTTGCCAGTTATTGTTCCAGGGTTTTGTCCCATATAAACTTTGACTTTCATACCTATCATTGATGAATAAGCAGATATGATGTCCATCTCCACATTTTTAAATCCATCTACAGTTGCAGAATAATGCCCTTCTAAGACGGAATTGGGATTTTTTTCTGCTCCCTCCCCAAAAATACCATAAGGAAAAATGTCATCGTCCACAGATATAAAGTGATTCCCTAAAGTAGCCAACAAAATCCAGTTCCTATTGCCCCCATAACTAGGTTTCATCATATTTGGAATTAAAGGATCGGGATTTTCCTTATGAAGTCCTTTTAAAAATGTGTTTTTCTCTTCTGGACCAACATACCATATATCTGCAAAAGGATTTTCATCTTTTACTCTTTTTAGGTTTTGTAGAGTTATACTGCTTTTTTCCAATGAACTATCATCAAAAACAATTATGGGAGTATTGTGACCGAATCTTTCAAAGTTTCTGGCATAAGCAGTAACGCAGTTTTGAACTTCTCTTGGCCGATAGGTAGGTATTGTGAATAAGAGTTTGGGCATGTTATAGGATATGGTTTCTTGATTTATAAATTTGTGATTAAAAAAAATGCAATATTAAGTAAAAAATAGTGTTTTTTACCTAAATATTTAAATTAATATTTTTCTTTTTATATTAAAAAAGGTTATGAAAAAAATAAAATAAAAAATAAATATTAAATTATTTTGTTTTTTCAGCTATTTTTCCAATCCATACGGTTGCCAAAACAGCTATTATTGTAACTATTACTGCATAGATTATTGAAGCTATTATGGTATCTGAAGCTCCGAAAAACTCTGCAAAAATTGCCTGGATTGCTCCATTCCAAGCCAACGCTGCCACAAGCCCAAAGGCTGTCGTGATCAATAACGCCATTTTTTCAATAACTTCTTTTTTCATATAATCACCCGTATGAGTATTGTTGGTGAATTTTTAAGGCTTTGGCTAAAAAGAAAGAATTATAATCTGATAAGAAGAAGCTGATATTATGGAATTCAATAAATTAGTACCTGAATTAATTGTTTCGAATTTAGAAAAAAGCTTGAATTTTTATGAAAAAATACTAAATTTCAAAATAGAATATGAAAGAACAGAAAATAAGTTTGTTTTTTTATCATATAATGGAAGCCAGATTATGATCCAAGAGATGACAAATAAAACAAAAAAAACATGGATTAGTGGAAAATGCGAGTATCCTTTTGGGAGGGGTATTAATTTGCAAATTGAAACCAATGAATTGGATAGGATTGTTGACTCTTTGAAGAAAAATAACTGGAAAATAGAGATGGGGCCTGAAAAAAATGTTTACAGAAAAGACAACGAACACATTAAAATGAGAGAAATTTTGGTTATGGATCCAGATGGTTATTTGCTTAGATTTTCCCAAGTTATAAATTAACTTATCAAATGAAAAATCTGTTTTAAGTTGTACAGTAGTGCAACATTAAAAAAATATGAAAATTGGTTTTTAATGGAATTGCGGGCGCACCTACGATTACAATGAATTGATATTTTTTATTATATTGTTTATTTGTTCTTTAGAATTTGGATCTTTCTTTAAATCATCATCCTCAAAAGCTTCAAAATTATAAAGACCTATCAAATTTAACAAATTAAACTTGATAAACCCCTCAATTGATTGTTTGTGGAATTTTTCAGTTACTGTTACTTTTCCACCCCCAACAACTATAGAAATTAAATACTTATCTTTTAGTGATTTGGATTCATAAGCAGGGATTGTTCGATCTATGAACTGTTTTGTCAATCCAGATACATTACCATAATACAAAGGAGAACCCAAGATTATTACATCTGCCCAAAGAAGTTTGTTGAATAGAAGTTTCATATCATCGTCAATTACGCACTCCCCAGTTTTGTAACAAGCACAACATCCCTTACAGTGGTTAAATTTCAATTCTTTTAAAAGAACAAACTCCTTTTCTCCTTTAATACCTTTAAAAATTTCAGACAAAACAAACTCAGTATTTCCTTTTCTTGGACTACCAGATATAAGAATACATTTCATTAAGTTTTAATCGGTGTTTATTTATATAAACTTTTCTCCATTTTGGTAGTGTTTATGCAAAGAAGGTACTAAAACAATGGATAAAAACTTAAAAAATATAAAAATCTGTTTTTAGAGTTTGTTTTCTAAAAATGATTTAATATTGTTCAATGTTAGTTTTCTAACCCTCTGCTGAGCTTCTTTTGTCATCCATCCATAGTCAGGGGTGAGGTAAATATTATTTAATTTTTGGAATTTTTTTCTCCATTTTTCATCCTGAAGTTCATCAAACCAGACAAAAATTCTATTTTGTTTAGATAGATCATATAAAGTTTCCAAATCAACAAGCTCCATTCTCGCAGAATTCAGTAAAACTGCTCCTTTTTTCATTAATTTCAAATTGGAATTATTTAAAATATTTTTAGTTTCATCAGTTAACTTGCAATGTAAAGAAACAACATCGCTTCTCTTTAACAATTCATCTAATTCTACAAATTTATAAGGCGATTTCTCTTCAGCTTTTGAATAGTGGAGGATATTCATTCCAAAACCTTGAGCAATTTCTGCAACTCTTTTTCCGATTCTCCCCAAGCCAATTATTCCCAATGTTTTTCCGTTCAATTCCCAACCCAAAAAATTTTCAAAACCCCAATTTCCTTTTTTAACAAAGTTCATTGCATCATGCGTTTGTCTTGAAATATTCAACAAAGCAGAAATTGTCAATTCGGCTACAGATTCGGTTGCGTAACCAGGTATATTGGTTAGAACGATTCCTTTCTCATTTAAAATTCTCAAATCAAAATGTGAAACATCGGTATGCATTGCCCCAATATACTTCAAATTTGAGTTTTCAAATATTTTTGAATCATAATAATCAAAAAGACGGGTTATCAAGGCATCTGCACCTTCTAAATCAGATGTTTTTAAAACTTTTAAATACTCTCCTTCTGCAAAAACAATTTTCACAGATTCTGCAAACTGTTTTAAATTATCAATAAACTCTTTCTCAATTGGTTTTTGTTTTAAATCATACAGAACAATCCTTTTGAATTTCTTCATAATCAGTATATGGGTGTGTTGTTTTTAATTGTTTCTAAAAGTTAAGAATGCATAAAAAAATTTATGGTTTGGGGGGAGAAAAATTTAGGTAGGTCCAAACTATCACCATACACAAATTAATCATATCCGCCATCAACTTTTAGAATACTTCCAGTAATATAACTTGCATCATCAGAAGCTAAAAATAATATAGCTTTTGCAATTTCTTCTGGCTTGGCAAACCTTTTCAAATAGATTTTTTTAATTTCCTCATCAACAAAATCTTTTGGCAAATATTTATTCATATCAGTGTCAACCCAACCTGGAGCAACTGAATTCACTTGAATTTGTGGGGCAAGTTCTTTTGCCAGATTATAAGTTAAATTTATTATTCCTGCTTTTGAAGCATCATAATCTGCAGATTCGGGACTAAATGAATTAATCCCGTTTGTTGATGAAATATTGATTATTTTCCCGTTCCCATTTTTCAGCATTTGTTCAGAAGCATATTTACTGCAAAGAAATGTCCCGATTAAATTAACATTTAAAGTTTGTTCCCATTGTTCAACCGTTTTCTCAAATAATGGAACATCAAAAACAACTCCAGCATTATTGACCAAGATATCAATTTTTCCAAAGGCATCAATTGTTTTTTGGACCATTTCTTTAACATCATTTTCTTTAGAAACATCACATCCGATTGCTATTGCATCAGAACCAATTTTTTTGATTTCGTCAACAATGGAAAAAGCATTTTCTTCTGCATTTGGTTCTATATCAGAAATATGATAATTAACTGCAACTCTTGCTCCTTCTTTGGCAAAAAGTAATGCAGTAGATTTTCCTATGCCTCTGCTTGCACCAGTAATAATTGCGATTTTATTTTTTAGCTTCATAAGGATACAAATAACTGACCAATATTTATAACCTTTCCTAATATACAAACCAAAGCCCAAATTTGATACATGTTCGTAATTAAAAAAAGTTTTACAGGGTTAAAAAAATAAAAAGTTTTGGAACGGTTGAATTACTATTCTGCCATTACATTATCTGAAGATTAAGACACACAGACCCCTTCAGGAATTTAATCTTACAAAAAAGAATTCGCTTTCTTCTTCTCCAGTATTTTCAATTCTGTGTTTTATGTTTGAAGGAATATAGATTAAGTCGTCTTTAGCATAATTCATTTCAGTCCCATCTTCAAATTGAATTAAACCTATTCCTTTTGTAACAAGGAAAAATTCATCAACATCTTTATGTGCGTGCCAATCAAAAACACCTTTCGGGGCAAGAAACCCTTTTGTCATTGCTTCCATTTGAGATGAAATAAAATCATTTTTTGATAGCAGCAATTGTCTTCTTCCACTCCCGCCGTGCGCACTTTCTATATCAATTGCATTCAAATGTTTCTTAAATGGTTTTCTCATGAAAGTAATAATTCTTTGAATCATTATAAAACTTTCGGAGAGCTAAACAGTATTGTATTTATCTTATGTGAGTCTATGAAGTCCAAACTAAGAAATTAAGTAGAATTAGTTAAAAAAATAACAATAAAATTTAAGGATAAACTCTGTTTATCACTCGCGGGTACGGTATCGCATCACGTATGTGATCAAGGTTAAGCACCCATTTCAACAGGCGCTCCATACCAAGGCCAAAACCACTGTGAGGAACTGCACCAAATCTCCTTAGATCAACATACCAGCTGTATGAAGGATCATTTGGATCAAGCTTTGCCTTTTTCATTGCTTCCAAAAGTTCATCTAATTCCCAAATTCTTTCAGAACCCCCGATTATTTCACCGTGACCTTCAGGGGCAAGCATATCATCATTCAACATATATTCAGGGTTTTTAGGATCTCTGCGCATGTAAAACGCTTTCATACCTGCAGGATATTTCTCAACAATTAAAGGAACTTTCATGTCTGCGGTTAAAGCCTTTTCTTCATCTGCGCCAGGATCTTGACCCCATTCAAATTTAACATCCAAATCTTGCAGTTTCTCAACCATCTGGTCATAAGTTATTCTGGGGAATGGACCTTTAACATGTCTTAGCACATCAACGTCCCTACCCAGTGCAACCAACAAATCCTCATGTTCTTTGATAAGTTTCTGCACAACAAACTCAAGCATCTCCTCTTGGAGCTTCATGTTGTCCTCGTGAGAATACCAGGCCATTTCCGGCTCAAGATGCCAGTATTCGGCCAAATGGCGCACTGTCCTAGATTTCTCAGCACGGAATGAGGGCGCCCAGACATAAATTTTACCCAATGAAAATATCAAAGATTCTCCATACATCTGACCGCTCTCACTCAAATATGCTTTTTCATTGAAATATTTCATTTCAAAAAGTTGCGAGCCACCCTCACAGGCATTTTTAACAATGATAGGCGGAACGACTTGATAAAAACCTTTATTATCAAAAAATTCATTTAAATAAATTGTCAAATGATGACGTACTTTCATTATCTGTTTCATTTTTTGAGATCTCAACCACAAATGTCTTTGATCCAATAGAAACTCTGTTGAAAAATCTTTTTGTAAACGATATGGTTCGCCTATACTAACAGGTTCTAACCCAGTAACCTGTATCTCTACGCCGCCTGGTGCACGTTCATCAGGTTTAATTTTTCCCTTTACAATAACAGAACTTTCAATATATAATTTTCCCGCAGTTTCCCAAACATTTTCATTGACTTCCTCTTTGGTTATAATTGTTTGAACAACACCTGTTGGATCCCTAATTAAAATAAATTTAAATTTATCTGAACCTCTCTGGCGATAAACCCAGCCCCTTATTTTAACTTCTCCTTCTTTTAATTTAGCTAAATCAGCTATAGAACTAAATCCATCCATAAAAACACCTATTTTTGATTGTTGCGTGTTAACACATAAACTATAAAAATAATTAATAAAATTATGATAGTTAATAATATTATGCGATCAACCATATTAAAAAATTATAAACTAAACTTTTATAAGCATATAGTTTGTTTTGAAAACAAAAGATAATACGAGCCTTGGTAGCAAAAATATGGTTGATCTTATGAGATGGGTTTTTATCGGAATGGGGGGCAGCGGAATAGGAGGAGATGTTTTATCCTGCTATTTGCAGAATATCGGAATAGAAGCCTATTCTTTTCATACTCAAGAGATACCTAAAACATATTTAAACAACTCTCATTTTGTTGTCACTAGTTATTCAGGAAATACAAAAGAAACAATAACTGCTTTTAAGCAAATCAAAAAAAAGCCTCACACCCTAGTAACATCAGGAGGATATTTATTGAATTACGCTGTTGAAAATAGAGACAGATTTATTCCTTTGCCAAAAGGTTATGTGCCTCGAGATGCATTTTATATAATACTAAAGGCAATTTATGGCCTTGTTTCAGAGTTTGCAGAACTTCCTGAATTTCCTGAAATAAAAAATCCAGATCAAATCAATATTAAAAAAATGGCAGATGCTTTAAAGAAGAGTCCTCTAATATATTCTTCATCTGAGAAGATATATCCTGCAGCATATAGATTAAAAACACAAGTTAATGAAAATCTGAAAAAACATGCTTTTTCAAACTATTTTAATGAACTTTCACATAATGAAATAGAAGCTAAAAATCAAAAGGATTACTCACATATAATATTGAATGCAGGAGACAATGATGAGTTTGTTGAAGCATGGAAAAAAGCAGTTGGTGTTAAAGCATATGATTTTCAACTGAAAGGCAGAACTGTTTTTGATAAAATGCTTTATGCGATAATGTTAGGAGATCAAGCCACGATTAAACTTGCAGATGAATTAAAAATAAATAGAATTCCCACACCCTTTATTAAAAAATTTAAAGATGCATTAAACTAATACATTATTTGTAAAAGATATATTATTTTTGTATAGTTTTTTAGTGAGACTTCTCCATTAGAGGTATTTACTAAATAATTCATGTAAAAAATTCCTGCATCGCCAGAATCTGTTTCCATAAATACGTTGACTTCCAAAATATCACCGTTTTTCACTATTGTTCCTTTGGTCTCCACAGGAGCAAATAATTTACATTCTTCCTGCTCCCATAATTCTTTTTCAGGATCACAATCCTCGTATGAAGATATGTTTGGTAGATCCATCGAAAGTGTAACGTCCCTGTCATATTGGGAATAACCTCTTAAATATCTAAATCTTAAATAATCAAAAACATTTTTTTCTGTTAGTGGTCCAAATAATTTGAAAGTATTTTCTTGATTAAGTTCACAAATATATTCGTCATCTTTATGATAAGTTAAAAACGCGCTTTTGATAAATACATCTCCTCCTGCAAAACCGCATGGAATATTGCACATTTTTACAGGAGGGTTTGTTAGTGTTTGAAATTCCTTGTCACAGCCTTTCAAACCAAAATCTTCTGGAAAAAAATAATCGCAAAATTCTTCAGAATAATCTTTATTCGAATCATAGAGGTAACAATTTTCATATATTAATTCTTCATCAGGAGGATCAAGAGGAGGAATGAGTTTATCACAACATCCGTAAAACAAAACTAAAATAAGAAAAAAAGAAAGAAATTTTTTCATTTTTCTTCCCTAATTATTTTTCTTGCAGAATTTAAAAGTAATTTTCTTTCGTAGCCTGCAACAGTTGTTCTTACTGACTCAACGACATCTGGATTTACTGACATACTTGTTACACCATATTCAACAAGCTTTTCTGCAAATTCAGGATATACACTTGGTGCTTGCCCGCAGACTGAAACCGTTATTCCGCGTCTGTTAGATGTTTCAATAACCTCGCGTATTGCTTTTAAAACTGCTTCATTTCTCTCGTCGAATTCATGAGATATCTTCGCGTTGTCTCTATCAACACCAAGAATGAGTTGGGTTAAATCATTACTCCCTATTGAAACTCCATCGATGCCGATATCAATAAATTTGTCTAAAAGCAAAACTGTTGATGGAACTTCAACCATAATCCAAAGTTTGAAATCTTTTGTACGATAAAGATTGTTTTTGTGCAGGATATCTTTAACTGCTTTTAGTTCCCCAACCCTTCTAACAAAAGGTATCATAAGCCAAAGATTTTTTAGCCTGTAACTTTCACGAACTTTTTTGATAGCATCCAATTCCATTTCAAAAACTTCTGGATCCATCATATATCTTACTGCACCCCTATACCCCATCATTGGATTTTCTTCTTCACCTTCGTATTTATCGCCACCTTCCAAACCTCTGTACTCATTTGTTTTGAAATCGGTTGCCCTATAAACAACGGGCCTTGGATAAAATAACGCAGAAATATGTCTCAACCCCTCTGCCAATTTATTCACAAATTCTTCTCTTTTTCCTTCTTCTAAAAACTTTTTAGGATGCTTTCCCATATCATTTATCATAAATTCTGCTCTGAGCAATCCGACGCCATCAATAGGTAAATGGGAAATTTTTTCAGCAATAGAAGGAGTTGCTATATTGACATAAATTTTAGTTCCTGTGATTGGAGAGGCTAAATGGATTGCGTGAACCTTTTCCTCTTCAGGTATTATTTTCTTTTCGACTAATGCAACGTCTCCTTCATAAACAACCCCTCTCTTTGCATCTACAGTTACAAACATTCCATCCTCTAAAACTTCAGTGACATTTTGAGTACCGACGATACAAGGAATACCCAACTCTCTCGAAACAATTGCAGCATGGCATGTTGCACCCCCTGCATTTGTAACAATTGCTGCTGCTTTTTTCATAGCAGGAACAAAATCGGGCGTGGTCATGTTAGTAACCAGAATATCTCCTTTTTGAACGTTATGTATATCTTCTTTTGTAGGGATTAGTCTTACAACTCCTTTTGCAACTCCAGGAGATGCTGGCAATCCTCGTGTTAATATCTTAGACTCAGAAACAGATATTTGACCTGGAGAATCTCCAGAAGAATCTTCTGATTGGACCATCATGGAAGAATTTTTTTCTTTTAAAGTTGTTATGGGCCTTGATTGCAGTATATACAATCGTCCATGCGCATACGCCCATTCTATATCTTGCGGACTTTTGTAATGATCTTCAATAAATTTACCCATTTTAGCTAGTTCAATAATTTTATCATCCGAAAGTTTTTGTAAACCCTGAACATCTTCTGCTATTGGAACCTCCTCGTTTCGTCCTCGAACCATTGCAATTTTCCAAGTTTGTGTAACTATTTCCTTGCCTGTTATTTGGAATGTTTTTTTATCAACTATATAACGGTCTGGAGTTACTGAACCAGAAACTATTGCTTCACCAAGACCATAACCCGATTCTATAGAAATTGAATCATAATCTTCATTTACTGGCTCAACAGTAAACATAATACCTGAAACTTCTGATTCAACCATAAGCTGGACAACAGCAGCAATTGCCACATTTGTATGTCCAAAGTTATTTTGAATCCTGTAATAAATAGATCTTGGCTCAAAGAGTGATGCCCAACATTCTTTAACTGCCTGCACTACATCCAGCGCACCTGAAACATTTAAAAAAGTTGCTTGTTGGCCTGCAAAACTTGCAGTAGGAAGATCTTCTGCAGTTGCGCTCGATCTGACTGCCACATATGTATCAGCACCCAAATTATTGTATGCTTCAATTATTGCTCTCCTTATACTTTCAGGTATTTCTCCACGGAGAATTGCATTTTTAACAGTCATAGAAACCCTATTCAAATCTGCAGTGTTTTCTTCATCTAAATCTCGGGTTTCTTCCTCAATAATTCTATCAATACGATTGTATCTGATAAATTCATAATATGCATTTGAAGAAGTTACAAAGCCATTGGGTATTGGAAAATTGGAATTGAACATTTCGCCTAAATTGGCGCCTTTACCCCCTGCAATCGGCAGACTGTTCTTATTGAGTTCCTTAAACCAGTATATATGTTTCATATTTTCTGCATCCATAAAACCACCCTATCTTAAATATTTAGTCAATACTGAGGTTGGATTTAAAAACCTTTTTATTAATTAAATTGTTTAATACCTCTTTAGAATATTTAAGTTTTGTTCTAGAGAAAGAATTTACAGTTGTGAACTGCCTCAGTAGCTCAGTGGTAGAGCGTCCGCCTTGTAAGCGGAAGGCCGGGGGTTCAAGTCCCTCCTGAGGCTCTTTTTTAGGTTGAGTTTGTGATAAACATACGAAAAGCGGTGAAGAAAGATATTCCAGAGATTATATTGATTGAAAAAGAAGAAGACGATGAAAATATTTTCCTAAATAAAACAGAGCTTAACGATGCTTTACAAGATCATTTAACTATTTGTTTGGTAGCAGAAAACAGAAAAAAAATAATTGGGTTCGTTGTTTCTGCGTTATCACCTCCAAAAAAATCAGAAGGTGCAATCTATATAACTATTGTCAAAAAAGAAGAAAGAAAAAAAGGAATTGGCAAGATGCTTGTTTCACAAGCATTACAAGAAATGAAATCTCTAGGTGTAAAATATTCAGAAGCATTAGTTGAAAACAACGATATACTCTCATTCTATAAAAAATGTGGATTCAAAAACATAAATAAATCATGGAAAGAAATGAAATGTGATTTGTAAATAATTACCAAGGAACTCTTTTCCAACCAAATTTATTTGCAATTATGTTTGCAACCCTGTGGACTAAATAGGTGAGGACAGTTAGCCATAGTATATCATAAAGATTTATTATCGATAAACCAAAAAACCACAGTATTAATAGGGTTATATACAAAAAAGGAAGTTGATCGATTAAAAAAAATGGTGCGCCTTTATCTATATCTAATCGTCTTTTAATAAAACTTCCAAAAGCATCTCCTGTTAATGCTCCAACTCCGGATAAAATACCTAATGACAAATAAAAAAGAGGTTCTTGATAAAAATTTAAAAAAGAATTGGGAAGTGTAAAACAATAAATTATTCCTATCAACCATCCGATACTTGTGCCTGCAAAAAATCCTTGCCACGTTTTGCCATCTCCGAAAAATCTTTTTCCATCTATAAAATTCTTTTGAAAGTCCATTGGTGGGCCCCCCCCTAATAAAACAGGAAGTGAATTTGCAAAATAAGCAGGTAGTATAAATAAGATTACCTGAAAAATATGATTCAAATCAAACATGGTTATTTTTATTGGTGTTAAAATTTATAAAGATAAAGGAAAGCGCCCCGACCGGGAGTCGAACCCGGGTCAAGGGAGTGACAGTCCCACATGCTAACCACTACACCACCGGGGCATATAAATTAATCTGAGAGTATTATAGATAGTTTTATATAAGAAAGATTTTTAAAGGTTACAAGGAATTTGGAGATTTTGAAAATGAGAATATTTGATACGCACGTGCATTTGGATGCGGTAGATAAACCCCTGCTGGAAGGAGAAATTGTGCTCAGTGTAGGCTATAAACATGAGGTGAATATACTTTTGCCCAAATTAACAAAAACGATGCCTTTTTCTGTTGGAATTGCTCCTCAAGTAGCAATGAATGAATTATTTGATGAAAATCATTTGTGGCTCAAGAATATTGAAAAATTGATTGAAAATCCTTTATGTATTGGTGTTGGTGAAATAGGGCTTGATAATAAGTGGGCTTCATCGGAGCAACATAGAAAAAAACAACTTAAGTGGTTTTTGGCTCAGTTAAAAATAGCTCAAGAAAAAGATTTACCCATAATTATTCACTCAAGAGATGCAGAAAAAGAATTAGTTGATATTTTAGATAAAAAAGATATTAGATGTGTGTTTCATTCATTCGGGGGAAAAATAGATACTGCTGAAAGAATTATTGATAATGGGTGGAAAATCGGTATAAATCCTTTAAAATCAAAAAACAAAAAAAAAGTTATAAATAAAGGTGTTGAAAATTTGTTAATAGAAACAGATATACCCTATATTGGCAAAAATTTTGAGGATATATTTGAATCTGCCAACAGAATAAGTGAAGTTTTATCTCTGTCAACAGCAGAGGTTATAAAACTTACGTTCGATAATGGAATTAGGATGTTTGGAATAGAACATTTGGTTAGAGGAGACTAAGATGGATATATTAAGTTTTTTTGGATTGAGAAAAAAAATAAAAGGAATTGCATTTTTTGTCAATGGGCCAGATGTATTATCACATAAAAAAAATGTGGATATGCAAAAAACAATAAAAAAAATAAAAGAAGATTATGAAGTTAGAGTTGCGAAAGTGTATTTAGATCAATTTGCATCCGATAAACTTATCGAAGCTGTTAACAACCAGGGCTATGAATCAAATATTTGTATTAGTGATGTTAATGTATCAATGTCTATAGGAATTATGGAAGAAGTTCATAATCCCAATATTGAGAGTATTGCAATAATGACATCAAATCAATTGTTTACAAGTGTGATGAAAAAAGTTAAAGAACATAAGAAAAAAATTATTTTAGTTTGTGAAAAAGAAGCTCCCAAAGAATTGGCCAGAGAAGCTGATAGGATTATTGTGGTGAAATGAATGAGAGTAGGACTATTTATTGATGGACCGAATATGATGCGAAAAGATGTTCATGTTAATATTAAAAATATACTCGAGCAGTGCAAACAATTTGGAAATTTGACAATTAAAAAAATTTATTTGAATAAACACGCAACTGAAGGTTTAATTTATGCAATGAAAAAAGAAGGGCTTGAGGTTATTACTTGTGAATTTGACGTAGACATACCTCTCGCAATTGATGCATCTGAAGCAGTTTTCGGAGATAAAATTGATGTGCTTGTTTTATTGACAAGAGATACTGATTACTTGCCTTTGCTCGTTAAATCTAAGAAAAGAGGAATTTTAACGGTTGTGTTTGGAATTGGAATGGGATTTTCAGTTGCCCTGAAACATACGGCAGATAAAGTTATATTTATAAAATAATCTAATATTAATTTCTAAAAATAGGTGATATTATGGGAGAACAGAAAAGGCCTTTTGACCTTCTAAATGATTCATTGAATAAACAAGTAGTTATAGGTATGAAAGCAGGACTTATGATGCGAGGCAAAATGATTGCTTATGATATTCATATGAATATAATACTAGATGACACAGAAGTTTTAGTGAACAATGAAGTTCAAAAGAAATTAGGTAGAACATTAGTTAGAGGAGATACGGTAGTGTATATTTCACCTTCAACAATGTAATTTTTATATGGGCCTGTGGCGCAGTGGTAGCGCGCCTGCTTTGCAAGCACTTTCTTTGTTTCACAAAGAACCTGCACTGAGAAACCAAAAAAGCAGGAGGCCGGGGGTTCAATGCATCCCTTTTGGAAAAAGGTCTGTACCCCAAAAGGAATGAGAACAAATCCCCCCAGGTCCATAATTTCTTTACCCCTCCAAAGTTAAGTTTATAAAAGTATTAAACACTGTTAAAAGCATGAGTAAAATATTTTTTATGACTTGCATAGCCGTAATTATTATTTTTTTTAGCGGATGTTGTTGTTTAACAACTTATCCAAACGATAGTTTGCATTTTGACTATGAATATAATATTACTACAAATTATGAAGATGATGAAATGCTTACAAATCAAATTATATTTTGTGAAGAAGGCACATTGTCAGGTTACTGCTCGCTTGTAAATGTTTCGTATTTATGTTTAAACGGAACATTGATTTACTCCCCTATTGATTGTGGATGTCCTAAAGGAAAAGCCTTAAGCAAAGATAAATTAAACTGCATTGAAAAATATCAACACACTGAAGAAGGCAGATTGTATTGGTATAATTTAAGAGGGGAAGAGGATTATATTACAATCGAAACGAGTCCAGAATTAAAAGATTATTTAGTTAGTTTACCTAGAACCTATATTTGTATAAATGATGTTTGCCCCACAGATGAAGAAATAACGCTTAGTTTTATTGATGAAGAAGAATCAGTTGGTCGATTAAATGAGATTGTAAAAAAAATAGAAAACAAAACTGATGATAAAGACGATCAGATAAGAATAGCTGTTTCATTTGTTCAGAGTATACCTTATGATTATGAACTTTTAGAAAATGAAGATTACCAAGCCCTTAGATACCCTTATGAAGTTATTTATGATAATAAAGGTGTCTGCGGAGAAAAATCAAAACTTCTTGCATATATCATTAGAGAATTAGGATATGGAGTTGTTTTGTTTGAATATGGACCTGAAAACCATATGTCAGTAGGAATTAAATGCCCGAAAAAATATGGTTATAAGGGGATGGAATATTGTTTTATTGAATCAACTCTTCCATCCATAATTACAGACTCAAGTGGAGAGTATGAAGGTGCTGGAAAATTATGGTCAGAACCAATTATAATTTATGTAAGCGATGGTTATTCATTTGAAAGCGTTTCAGAAGAGTATTATGATGTTGAAGAATGGAAAAGAATAAATGAAATTGGAAATGCCTCTGGAGGTTTTCTGACTCAAGAGGATTATGAAAAATGGCAATCGCTAGTTCAGAAATATAGGATGAATATTGTAGATTAAACGTCTATCTTATTAAACGCATTTATAAATCTTTTCACACATAATAATAGTATGGGTGGGAAATTTAGTTTTAGAATTAAACCAAAAATTGAAAATTTAGATGTAGAAGGAATTAGGAGAAAGTATCCAGATGAAACAAGATTTATTGAAGATACATTTGGAAAACCATTGCCTGAAGACCTAAAGATGGAAATTAGAGATAACTTTTTCATTAAAACCTTTGGCGTAGTTGGAAAATATTGCCCATCTTCTGAAATAATAATATTGGACACAACAGTTTTGGAAGTGTATTCTCTTATGAAAAAATCCGGTTCCTATAACGGAATTGTTATACACGAAATAACTCATGCGATGGATCATGACGAAAATAATAATATAATGAAATGGGTAGATAGGAAAAACAGAGAAATAAAAAACCGTCTACACTTGACTAAAGAAAGGTTTCGTCATGCGACAATTACGGAGGGTAGGTCAAAAATTATGCAAACTAGATCAGAAAAAAACGCATTGTATTCTTTTTTAGCTGATAGCCTTCAATCAATACATGGTTGTATCTTAGGATGTACAGCAGCATGGCTTTATCCATTTAACAATATGCAGTTCCATGATATCAAAAAGGCTTTGATAATTTCAACGCTTTTTATAGTACCATTCAGTTTGAAGATTTTACCTTATAGTTTAGGAAAAAGATTGTTGAAGAAAGTCAACAAACATTACAAAGATTTGAAAACAACAATGGAAAAGGCTGTTGAAGTACCAACCATTAAAGAAATATTATTTCCAAGGTTTTATGTGAAAAGATTACAAGAAAAAGAAAAGAATTTGGAATTGGAAACAGCACAATAATTTTTAAACTTTACATAACATCTATGTCTATCTATTTAGCTCCGGTCGTCTAGTCCGGTCAAGGATGCCAGGCTCTCAAAATTTTTTGCTTTATGCAGAAATTTGAAGAACCCTGGCGACCCGGGTTCGAATCCCGGCCGGAGCACTATTTTCTTCCCCTATAGAAATCCTTAATGAGAGATAAGGGAATTGCTGACTTTTTTATTTTCCAATTGGGTATGAATTTTTTATAATTCAGATAATTGAATCTGGAATCCAAAAGAAGTATTGAACATATATCTGTAGGACTCCTTATTCCCCTACCTGCGGATTGTAGAACTTTGTTGAAAGCAGGTAAAAGATAAACGTACTCATATCCTTTGCCGAATTTGTAATCGTAAAAATCGAGAAGTCGCTGGTTTATTACAGAGGGAGGGGAAATTGGAAGACCTGCAATTATAATAGATTTCAACGAATTGTTTTTGAAATCCACCCCTTCAAAAAATGAAGCCCCCTGTACAAAACAAAACAAAATATTCTCTTTTTCTTTTGCTATTTTTAATATACTTGATTTTTTTTCTTTTTTCCAATCTGAAGTTTCCACAATTATTTTTCTTTTTGTATTCAAATGTTCAAGTATGGAATTCATTAAATCATATGATGGAAAAAATACTGCAACATTTCCTGGGACTTCTTTACTTAATTCATCTATTTTTTTTGCATAAAGCCTAAACATTTCTGGCCCTCTATTTTTGTATGCAGAAGAAAGTCCTTCGGTAGAAACAACCAATCTATTGGATTCTGGAAAGGGCGAATCATAAGATTTTATTATTGGATTTTCAATCCCCAAGATATTCGCATACATTTCCTGGGGATATAATGTCGCACTCATTAAAATAGTTGAACGTGCTTTATCAAAAACTTCTGAGCTGATTAATGCAACGTTTAAAGGGACCATGTGTATTCCATCAGAATCCATTATCCTGACATAATCTTGGAGATTTTCATTCCATATCTTGAAAAAAGATGAAACTGAGTCTAAAACATTTGGAAGGGGATCATTGGTCAGCTCTCTCAAACGCTCTGCCGCAGTTTCAGTGCAAGAAAGAAAGGTCGAATAAGTGACATCTCCGATAAACTGATCATAAAAAGCTTCATCGATCCATGTCAAAACCTCACTTTTGGTAATTTCAGATTCCTTATCTGTTTTCAATGTTTTCATAAGAACATTTATTTGGTTTGCTAAAAGTTTGTCTCTTAAAATTTCTTTAGCAAGTTTTTTTGATGCTCCAAGCAAACCAGTTGTTAAAGAATAAGTCCCATACTCTCTAACCCTCAAAGGAAGATTGTGTGCTTCATCAACGATAACAATAAAATCCTCTAATGATTTCATTGCTTTGCCCACTATAACCGAACGTATTTGTGGATCAAAAATATAAGAGTAATCACATATAACAACATCTGCAGTTTTAAGTCTTGATAAAGCAGTGAAATAGGGGCAGGAACCAAATTTTTTAGATATGTCTACGGCTTCTTCAACATGAAAAACTTCTCTTTCCAGAGTAGCAACTGCCAAAGGATTAACTCTACCATATTTGCAGGTGCCTTGTCGTTTCATTGAATAACAATAAGATTCAAATTCCATTCTGCCCATATCTGCACCCAAAGGGCACATATCTTTTTTGTTTACAATATCTACAACATTAATTTCTACATCGTTAGCTTCCTGTATTTTTTTTAAAGTCTCGACAGCAATCGAATGTTGTGAGTGTCGTGAGGTGAGAAAAAAAACAAGTCCGTCTCTATCTTCAAGCTGTTTTTTCACTGCCGCCCCAAGAACTGCCGCAGTTTTACCAATACCTGTGGGCGCATAAGAAAGAAGAACTTTTTTTTGATCTATTGACCTTAAAGCATCTTCATAAAATTGTTTCTGGCCAGGTCTAATTTTCTTAAAAGGAAACTGCATAGCACTAATTAGATATTAAAAGTTAAAATAGTTTGCTCAGTTTAATACTCTGGAATTTCTATTTTTATCTTGGATCCCTTTGCTTCAATTTTAACCTTTCCGCCGATTGGAAAAGTTATTTGAGGAGTTGTATGTCCAAAATCTGCCCCGCAAATAATTGGAATACTATTCAATTCTTTTTTTGTTTTTATGGTTTTAAGCAGCATTTCATTTGAAATTTCAGAAGCTCTTTGAAAACGTCCGATAACAATCCCCCTAACCTCTGATAAATCAGGTAGATGAATCAAAGATTGTAAATCTCTATCAAAATGGTGGATAAGTGATTCTGAATCATCCTCCAAAAACAAAATTGCATTTTTTAAACTCGGCATAAACTCCGTACCTTGCAAAAGATTTAATGTTCCGATATTTCCACCAATTATTATTCCTTCTGCTTCTCCTTCATTTAAAATATTGTACCCTTGATTTGGAAAAAAGGTTCTGTTTTCTTGATCTATATACCATTCATCATCACTCCATTCTTTTGAGGGATGAATTTCAAAAGGATCTTCATTCATTAAACACTTTTGAAAATATTCAAGAGTGTATTCAATTCCTTTTTGCATTCCAAAAGTAGAAAAATGAGGACCATAATAGGAAACTAACCCTGTTTTTGCGTAGATTGCATTTTGTAATGCTGTGATATCTGAATATCCGCACAATATTTTCGGGTGAGATTTTATTAAGTCATAATCCAAATATTTCAATATTTGGTTGGAATTAAAACCTCCTAATGTTGTTAAAATTCCTCCAACCAGCGGATCTGAAAAAGCTTCGTGAATATCCTCAACTCTAGATTTAATTGAGGAGGAATTAAATTCATCCGATTCCTCTGCATTTTTAGAATAACCCACAGTGAGATCCATATCCAATAATCTTTTTATGGCAATATCTCTAACCTCTTGAGAAACTATTGATAAACTTCTTGAAGGAGAAACGACTGTTATTCTATTTCCTTTTTTTAATTTTGGAGGTATTATCATAATTTTATTAAGATACTGATATTTATAATATTTTCCATCACAAAAATGAAAACAAGATTTCTATCTCATTACTATTCACAACTGGCTTCCCAATTGTTTTCCAATCATCTGCTAAACGAGGGCATGAGGTATTGATATATGCATCAAATAAATTGAAATCCTGTAAAGCCTCTGCATCAACAGTTCTTGAAACAAGAATCTCTGCATTTTTGCCTTTTTCATTAAGCTTTTTCTTTATTGACTCAGCAGTTTCAATAGCAAACTGACCTGCCCGTGTGGAAACAATTATCCCGAAAGTTTCTGCTTCTGATGCCTGTGCAATTAAACCTTTTCTTTGTTTGACGTATTGCCCTATTTCTTCATTGATTTCTTTTATTTCTAGTGTATAGGGATTGGCTGAAACAATTGGAACTTTGTAGGGTTCTAAGTTTTTGTGAATGGCAAGATAGTGAAATCTTCCCCCTCCAATAAAAATTATTGAATCAACTTTATCAATAAATGAGAGAATTGATGATGTGTCGCACCCTAAAACCTGGCCAGGATAAACAGTTTTTGCTCCTTTGCCAACAAAAACTTCGATTTCTTTTTCAGATAATTTTTTGATTAGTGAATCCAAAATACAAATGTGTTGGACTGTTAAGATTAAACCAACTTTCTTGAATTTTTTTTCCTCAGCATATTTTACAATCTCAATTAAAAATTCATCTTTTATAGGAACTTCATATTCAATATATTCGACTTTGATATTTGAAAACCGTTTTTGAAAAAATGAATGAATTGGAAATTTACAGTGGCCAAAATGAACTATTTTTTCAGCGCCTATAGAATCTGCTTCTTCAAAAGCAACATCACATCCACCAAACGAACGGGAAGACGACAGATAAATGGTATGGCCCTGGCTTTCGTATTTCTCAACAAATTTCAATGCCTGTTGTTTTAGTCCTTCCGGGAATTGAAGAAGAATTTTCATTTTATCTCAACCTCTATTCCCTCAGAATCAGTAGGCTCTTTGATTATTTTTTGAACATGACCTGTTTGTTGTATGTCCTCAAGTATATCATCAATATTCATCTGCAATCCTAATTTGTTTTTGCCGATTTTTAATATCAACTTTGGAACTTCTGCTTTCATAGAAAGATTGTTTTGCGCTTTCCATTCATTTATTTTGTTCATTATTTGAATTATATACTCGCCTTTTTTCAAATCTTTGGGAGAATACCATTCTGCATATGCAATAGGCCAGTCAGATTTAACTACAAAATTATCAGTTGCAGGATAAAATATTTGGTACATCTCCTCAGATATATGTGGAGTAAAGGGTGCTAAAAGTTTTGAGACATTCAACAAAACGTTGAACAAAACATATCTAGCTGCTTGTTTTGATTTTTCATCGTCGCCATAAAGTCTGTATTTAACTAATTCTAAATAATAATCACATAAAATATGCCATGTAAACTCTTGGATTTTTTTAATGGCGTGATGAAATTCGTATTTATCCATATGCTCTGTAACTCCATTAACCAAAGAATGGAGTTCTGAAAGCACCCATCTATCAACAGATTTTAAATATTCTGTGTGTGTATCATCATATTCATAATCTTTTATATGCATTTCAATAAATCTGGCAGTATTCCAAACCTTGGTAAGAAAACCTTTTGCAAATTTCATATCTTGATAATTGAAAGCTCTATCTTTTGCCATTGCACCACTCATGGCAGCCCATTGTCTGATCGAATCTGTAGAATAATCTTGCAAAATTTGTGTCGGCTCAATTACATTGCCAGTACTTTTACTCATTTTCTTCCCATCTGGGGCCAATACGTTGCCGTTAAGTAAAACTTCTTTAAATGGAATCTGATCTGACAATGCCAAACATCTCGCAATTGTGTAATAAGCCCATGTCCTAACTATCTCAACACCCTGCGGTCTTAAATCCACAGGATAAAGATTTTTATTTAAGTTTTTGGGCCATCCTGCAATGTATAAAGGAGTGATAGAAGAATCAACCCACACATCTAAAACTGTTTGTTCACCTTGCATATCAGCATTGCAACTCGGACATTTCTTTTTCTGAATTCTTGGATCAACAGGAAGATCCTCTTCGGACGCAGGATGCCATTTATTGCAAGTTTCACAGAACCAAAAAGGAATGGGCGTTCCATAAGTTCTGTTTCTTGAGATAACCCAATCCCATTCAATGAACTCTGCCCAGTTTTCTAAGTAAGTAATTCCAAATTCAGGATACCATTTTATTTGCTTTGCAGCATTTACTATATCTCTCCTCTGATCTTTTGTTTTTATAAACCACTGTCTGGACTGAAGAAGCTCGATTGGATGTTTACACCTGTCATGTACTTTAACAACCTGTTTTAATGTTTCAACTTTGATCAAATTTCCCTCTTGTTTTAATTTTTCAATAATTTTTTGTTTTGCTTCACCAACTTTTAAACCATCAAAATCCGAGTTTATTAGTTTTCCTTGTTCATCCAAAGCTTTTACAATAGGGAGTAGATGACGATAGGACCAAACAACATCTTGTTTGTCCCCGAATGTGCACACCATTACAATACCCGTACCAAATTCCTTATCAACATCTTTGTCTGCAATTATCTTAACTGGTTTTCCGAGAGGAGTTTTAATTTCTTTTCCAACTAAATGAGTGTACCTTTCATCTTCAGGATGAACCATAACTGCAACACAGGCATGTAAATATTCAGGTCTTGTGGTTGCAATAGGAATATGCCCCTCATCAACACCTGCTAAAAATTTTATATGATATAATTTTGTATCTCTTTCAATATCTTCTGTTTCAGATTTCGCTATTGCAGAAACACAATCTGTGCACCAATAAACAGGGTGCTCCGCATTGTAAACTTGCCCGTTTTTGTACATGGTTAAAAGAGAATATTGAACAGTTTTATGAAACTCAGGATCTATTGTTTTGTATTCATAAGACCAATCTGGAGAAAATCCCATCTCTTTCATTTGTTGTCTCATCAAAACTATCATTTTTTCGGACCATTCTTTGCAAAGTTCTACAAATTTAGCAGGATCATTAGATCCTTGAATTTTGTATTTTTCTTCTACCCTGACTTCAGTTGGAAAGCCTTGACAATCCCATCCTTGCGGATAAAAAACATTATACCCTTTCATTCTTTTGTATCTGGCCACAAAATCAAAATAAGAATAACTTAAAACATGCCCCATATGTAATTTCCCAGATGTAAAAGGAGGGGGAGTATCTATAGAAAAAATAGGTTTGGTTTTGTTGTCTTTATCAAATTTGTAAACATTATGATTTTCCCATTCTTCTTGCCATTTTTTTTCAATTTCAATATCATATCTTTTACCTAACATATTAAATCACCATTAAAGTAAATTATTAAATTTGATTATTATTAAAAACTTATGCCCTTGCTTCAAAATTCGGAACTTTTATTTTGACAATTTTTTGGTTCATTTGTTCTATTATTTCTGAAAATTTGTAACCAAGAATATTTGACTCGGTAATAAGAATATCAAAAAAACTTTTGAAAGAATCAAAAGAATCTATGGCTTCTTCAATGATTTGAGGAAACCGAACAGAACATAGCTTTACAAAATCATTTACTGGAACAGACCCTTTGATTTTTTTGAAATATTTGGGACCAAAATAACCTTTCAAAAAAGAAATATAAGGGTTTGTTCGTAATCTGTTATTTTCAAGTGTTTGGTATAGAAAAGGAAAAGAGATGATAATGGATTGTGAAATTCCACTTAAACCATTAACTAAATCAATAAGTTGATAAGTTATTCTTTGTTGGGTGTTTAATTCGTTTCCAAGAAAACAACCGTCCAAATCATAGATGTGCAGCGGTAAATTGGCAGGGCAATACGTATTGTTAGGGTTGCATTGTAAATGGTACACACCATTGTTGTGAAACTCTCTAAGGCTTTTTCCTAAATCAAATACAAGCGAACTGAACCAATTAAGATATTTGTAAGATTCTACAAACTTTCCTTCTTCAACATTTAATTTTTCAGTAAGTAAGGATGATAAAATTATTGTTCCATTTTTCAAATCTTCTTTAACTAATAATATATCATCAACCCTAAAATCATGAGAACTTGGTTTTAAAACAGCAACAAATGCCAATTTTTCCCCATTGAAAGTTAAATCATCATATTCCCCCCACATCACAGGAATTTCCGTGGGCAATCTAGTTTCTAAAGCATATTTCGCAATCATATATTCTCTCTGTGCTTTTGAGCTTCTTAAACCACCCATAGGCTCAGCAGGATATCGCTCAAATATTATTTTACCTTTTTCATCGACTCTAGAAGAAACTAAATTATGAAAATTTGAAGCTAGAAAAACGCCATGGCCTGGAAGATTCATTATGTTTGGATTATTGAAATCCCCTAAACCTTTAATTTGTAAACATAATCCATCACTTGATTCGCTGAAAGGATGTAAAGATATGTAACCTGACCTGCCTTTAACAAAAGTTAAACCCTCAATATTCTCCCACGAAATGATTCTCATTAAATTGTTTTGTAATTCTCCGTTATCAAACCTTCTAAAAAAGTCTTTGTTGGAATCCTTGACACTAACTTTGAAAGGTGGTTTAGGATGAGGTTTGAATAAAGACATAGAATTATAGTGTTAGGAAATGTATTTAAATGTTGTTTATATCGAAAATTTAGTTAGCAGAACAGCAATTAAACCTAAAAACATGGTTATCAATGTGTATCTTTTGATTGATTTGAAATTCAGGGTTTCTTTGGTATAAATTATGCTGAAACATAAGTACATATAATACATTAGTGCGGCTAACCATAACAACCCTGAGAAAATAGAGAATTTTAACATAGTAAAAGAATAAATCCCGAGCAGTATAAAAACACCTATTAAACTCCCCGCAAACATAAGTGATTTTTTTTCTCCAATGTAAAAAGGCAAAGTTTTTGACCCTCGTGCTTTTCTATCACCCTTGTAATCTTCAACAGTTTTTATAATCTCGCGCGATACGCCAACTATAAATGCCATTGAAAACAAGATGAAATTTTCTGGAACTATGGAATTTGAAAACGCGAGATTACCAAAAAGAAAAGGAATTGCCATGCTGAAGCCAATATAAATATTGCCCATTAAGGGCATATCTTTTAATTTCCAATTATATAAAACAGAAAAAAACGCAAAAAAACCTGTCAAATTTATTATCAATAAATTTTCTGTCAATAAAGAAAGAATTATTGCTATGAAAAGAGATCCTGAACCGATTATAAACGCGGATTCCTTGGATATTTCACCTTTAACAATAGGTCTATTTTTTCTATTTATTGTATCTGTTTCAACATCAAAAAAATCATTCAAAGCAAACGCTCCTGCTTCAATTAAAAAAGGTAAAGCTAAAAGAATATATACCTTATTTCCCCAGTTTATTTCCGAAACAGTTAGAAAGATAGATATCAAAACTGCTAATGACAACATCAATCCATGTTCAAATCTGATCAGTTTTGGGATAGCTTTTATATTCACTTTTTCACCTTTTTCGTTTTGGGGTTTTTTTCTTTTGGAGAAAATAAATTTATAATTGTGTCTCCAACTTTAATTACGGTTTTAGTTATTGAATTAAAAAATTGCAGTATGAACACTGTGATTATAAAAAAATAAATAATTGAACACAAATTATAATCCAATTAGTTCACCTAATAAGACCCATATTTATGTCCGCTGATTACAAATGTTTTACACATTTGAATACTTTCTGGTCTGTGAAGAAATTCCTGACATTTTGGTGCACCAAAATTATGTGTTGATGCAACAACGCGGATACATCTTCTCAAACTTTCTTCATCTTCTAAAGGTATATATTCACATATTGTAATATTTTGTGTTGCAACAGCAGTGTTTGTTATACAATAATGTGGATCATATTTATCGATTATATACAAATCCTCATATTCTGGAAGACATTCAAAAACATCTTTTTCAGGAGGCAGGTAGGGAACTTCTGGTTCTTCTTCTTCGATAGGAGGAATGATTACAGGTTCTGGTGTATCTTCAGTTTGGTTTGTTTGATTAGTAACAATAGGTGGTGTGTCTTGATCCCCAAATCTTCTTTCAACTTCGTCGTCTAAAAAACCTTCTATACACCCAAAATTAAATAAAAATATTGCAAAAACTGCCAGAATCATCCATTTTCTCATAATATCACCTAAATAGTTACAAAGCTAAACTTTTAAAAATAATCGGATAAGACTAAATTATAAATGTGGGGATGGCGGAGCTTGGTCAAACGCGCTGGGCTTAGGCAAAACTTAAAACAATTTTAAAAAAATTAGTTTTGAAGAAACCCAGTGGCTTAGGCCTGCGTGAGTTCAATACATCCTTTTTGGAAGAAGACACCCAAAATGGATGTTGGATAAATCTCACTCCCCACATAAAAAATCTAATTTAGTGTTGTTATAAAGGTTGATATGTGAAAAAATAGTGAAAGATTTAAAAATATTTTTATTCTCGTTAGAGATATAACCTACCGAAAGCTTTATATAAGCTGTTTCAGCCCTTTTCGACGTAGAGGGTGATATTTATGAATATTGATACTGCTGTTAAAAAAATATTGAAAAAATATGAAGGAAAAACAATAAAAGCCAAAGAGATTGCTGAAATCAAAGACTATGTTTACAAAAATACAGGTGAAGGTAAATACGCAAAAACTCAAACAGTTAAAGAATGGATAAAAAATGCCAAAAAATCCATGAAAGAAGAAAAAAAGAGTATAAAAAAACAGAAAACAGAACAGATTGTGAAAAAAGCAAGAACAATCCGAGATGAAATTTATCCAAAAAAATCCGAACAGATACCTGACCAAGAAGAAAAGAAATCAGTGGCTATTCAGAATATAAGTTATGAAATGGCAGCAATGAGACAAATTTTACAAAGAGTAAACAAACAATTAGATTCAATTGAAAGCATGCTTAAAGTATTGGAAGAATAAAAGAGGAGCTGACAATGCAGATGCTTTTAACACTACCCTCTTCGCTAGGGTACGGTTATATTAAAACAGATGAAATAGATATTGGACTAGAATCAGGAAGAGGAGACTACCTCTTTGTATCACATGCCCATACAGATCATGTAAAACCATTGAAAAAAAGAAAACTTCTTGCTTCTGAATTTACTGCGAATTTGGTTTACAAAAATTCTCCAGAGTATCATAAATCAGTTAAATATTACGATGCCGGACATATTATAGGCTCTGTCCAAATACAAATTGAAACTCCTGAAGGCAGAGTAGGGTATACGGGAGATCTGAAACCAAAAACTCGTGGAAAGATAAAAGGAGCGCAAACAATGGGGTGTGAGTATTTGATTATAGAAAGCACTTATGCCCGATCGATACATCCAAGTTATGAAAAGGTTGTAGAGGATTTTGGTAATTATTTGAAAAGGAAAAATGGTACAAAATTAATAGGGGCATATAAGATTGGCAAAGCGCAGGAAGTTAACATGATATTGAATGAAGAGGGCATTACCCCTATTGTAAGTCCTTCTATTGCTAAAATAAATGAGATATATCCCGAAAAATTAGATTATGTGGTTGCAGGAACTCAAGAAAGCCAAGAAATGGTGAAAAAAGAATATGTGGCGATTTTGCCCCCTTCTAAAATAACACGGGAACTTGCAAATGAACTTTCAACTGCCTTTAATGAAAAGGTATATACAATTGGTATGACTGCACAGCCTTGGGCAATAGCAAAATATGATAAAACCTTTGCAATAAGCGATCATGCAGACCAGCAGGAATTGGTCGATTATGTTGAAACTGTAAATCCAAAAATGGTTCTAACAACTCATGGGGATGATTTATTTTTGGCGAATTTGTTAAGAAAAAGGGGATTTAATGCAATCCCTTACTCAAAACTTAAAAGATAACTACTCCATAATTTTTTCCCATTTGCTTTTTAATATTAAATAAATCTGTTCGGGAAGTGCTATTACCATTTTATGTTCATCTCCCAACATATCAAAAGCATGGATTTTAACAACAACTCTCCCTAAAGAAACTCCCCCTATACTCTCTAAATCTTTTATTAGATTATAACCCCCTTTTATATTTGACCTGTCATTTTTTAATTCGAATCCTTCTTCATAAAGAATTATTTTTCCGTATTCGTTAAAATGTTCATTTAAAACAGTTGATTCTTCTATTTTTCTCCCCAACATATTATCACCTCAAATATCTTTTAAAATTTCCAACAATTGTGGGTGGAGCTCTTTTGAAGTTGCAAGAAGATCAGAACTTTGTTCAAACAAAGAGAACTTATTCCCTTTAAAATCTGTAACAAGCCCTCCTGCTTCCTCAACTAATAAAATGCCTGCTGCAACATCCCAAGGTCTAACCCCAATATCTATAAATCCATTTAAAGAACCGCCCCCCACTAATGCCATTTCTAGTGCTCCTGCACCAAATTTTCTGGCATCGTGCACTTTAGGTTTTATTTTTCCAAAAAGTTTTATTGTTCTTTCAAGATTGTTTACGTGGCAAAAACCCCAGACAGATTTGTTTAATGGAGTGAACTTAACGTTTGTTTGTGTTGTCTTGTTTGAGTACTGAAACCAAGCACCTTTGCCTTTCTCAGCAAAATAGGTTGCACCAGTTATTGGAACGTGTACGATTCCTAAAATTGGTTGATCGTTTCTGACAAGAGCAATAGAAATATTGAAGAATGGATTGTTTATGGAAAAATTGGTAGTGCCATCTATAGGATCAACTATCCATTTATATTCTCCCTCTCTTTGTAGACCGCCTTCCTCACCAAGAAAACCATACTCAGGGGAAATTATGTTGAGTTCGGATTGAATTAATTCTTCTATTTTTTTGTCT
>Ga0334888_1001228_pt1 | contig 34724 bp, 30 predicted proteins | sample GraSluR1_MG_FD_207227 | JGI IMG/M metagenome (GOLD analysis project Ga0334888, IMG submission 207227) | Sludge microbial communities from methane-producing bioreactor in Wageningen University, Netherlands - Granular Sludge_3_08-R1 | ecosystem: Engineered > Bioreactor > Anaerobic > Unclassified ...
ACGTTCTCGGCTACAATCCCAACGGCGCCTCAGGCTGCAACCCGGTCCCGGTCGGTCAAGCAGGCTATAACCCCGATGATCCGGGCTCCTGTCAGCCCTTGCTGGACGCCAAACTTGCAGCCAAAGCGCTGATCGACTCGCTCTATCCCGGCTACGACCAGGTTTCTCTGGTCACCTTTGACAGCCAGGCCATCGTCCAGCCGATCAAAAACCAGGCCGGGGTTTCCGTCAGCCTGAGCAACTCCATGGCCAACGCAAAGACCGCCGTGAATGCCATCCGCCTGCACGATGACCCCGACCGGAAATACCGCTGGGGCATGTGGCAGGGTTCCGGACGCTTTAACCCCGTCAACCCCGAAGACCGCGACGGCGACGGCCTGGACTGGGACAGCCCTGCCAAAACCGGCTACACCTGCCCGGCAATGACCGACCATAAAATGGACGACCGCTGGTGGACGTACGATGAAGGCGCACCAAAATGTACCGACAGTGCCGGAAAATGTGACAGCCATTCCACTACGCCCGGCAGCAATGCTCCCTGCTCCTGCAAGGCCTGGGGCATTCACGCCTCCGGCCCCGACTACGACTTTCCCGATCCGGGCGGCCTGCCCTGCGACGATGACAATCTTTACGATGCCTATGACTGGAACCTGGATGGGAAATTTACCATCGATGACCACAACACCACCCTGCAATGGCTGGCAGATAACGACCCCGATGGCGGCGGCCCAATGGTTGCCTCCCTGTCTCCCCTCTCCACCTGCACCGGCTGCGGCATGCGCACCGCTTCTGGCGTGCTGGCAACCGAAGGCAGGCCAGGCGCCGTATGGGTAATCGTCTTCCTTTCCGATGGGATGGCAAACCTCAGCGATACCTATAACGCCTCCGTTCCCAATAACGTCCCGCCCGAATATCCGAATGGCTTCTGCAACGGGCGTTTTGGACAGGCCCAAACCCCGCCCGATTATTCCTTCTCGGCAGGCGGTTACTGGCCGTTTCTGTGTACCGTCACAGATACCTCCCGACCGCGCTATTGCATTGACGATAACCAGGAAACCTGCCCGCCCGGAACCATCTGGCAGGGGGCGACCCCCAACACCAACTACAGCGTACTCGATTATGTCTATGACATGACCGACGATGCCGCCCTGACCAAATCAGACAACCTGAAAGAACCGCCAGGCAATGACATTGCCATTTACTCGATCGCCCTGATCAGTACCCCGCGCCAGAATCCGTTTTTCTACACCGCAGAAGACCTGCTGCGCTACATGGCCGCTGTGGGAGACGACGGCGACCGTACCACCGACCCCTGTAAAACCGCCGGGCATTTTGAGTCCTGCGGGCAATATTATCTGGCCCCTACCAGCGCTGAACTCGTCCCCATCTTTGAAGACATCGCTGGACGTATCTACACCAGGATCACCAACTAATGCATCTCAAGAAGATTTATCCGGTTATCTTTCCAGACCTCTTCTTGCCTGACTGGAGGGCAGCATGAGCAAAACCAAACAATCCATCATCGCAATTCAGGGACACTTCAAACGCCGTTCACGTGCCCAGGGGCTGGTTGAATTCGCCCTGGCCCTGCCCGTCCTCCTGCTGTTAATTTTCGGCATCATCGAATTTGGCCGTCTGCTGCAAGCCTGGCTGGCGTTGGAAAACGGCGCCCGCTTTGGGGTGCGCTATGCCACCACCGGTGAATATAACCCCGCCTACTGTCCCGATGCCGTGGACGCCTTTGAAAATGTCCGCTTTCGCAACAACCTGGAACCCGATAAGCCCGCCCTGTATGCTGTCATGACAGAAGATGAAAAAACGGACGGCCGCGACGACTGCATTGTACATACCGCCGATGGCAAGGTCAACAATCAGATTACCAATGCCCTGCAGGACTGGGCGCGTCTGCCTTCGATCTACGATGCGGCCCTCTCCGGCGCTACAGGGATTGCCTGGGATGCCGATGCACTCATCTCCGGGGAATATGCCGAATACCTTAAGGATTCTTATGATCCCGGAACGTATGACTATAATGTCTTCGGTGACCTGCTGCCCAATGCCGATCATCGCGGCAATCCTGGTGAACCTGGATTTTTCGCCGTTTCCGTGTGCAGCAACCGCGCCAATGCCAAAGAAGACACCCTGCCGGATGACAGCCTGCCGGACGGTGGTTATTTCCTCTTTGATACCACCGATTTCTTCTACCCCGGCGAGGAGGGCAATGATGCCTACCGCTACCGGATTTACTGTGACTACGTGTCCCTGACCGACGACAAGGTCGTGCGCTATGTAGACGACGCCGGCGGCCCCGGCGACCGGGTCAAGATTGAACTCAGCTATCGCCACAACCTGATCACCCCCTTCGTCAGCGACTGGTGGCCGACCCTCAGCCTGAACGCCCAACGCGAAGGTCTGGTCGAAAAATTCCGCTCCTCCCGGGTGACCGGTCTGAGCGGCGCCATCGGTTTCCGCGCCACCAACACCTACACCCCCCCGCCGCCTACCGAAACCCCCACCCAAACCAATACCCCCCAACCCAAAACCTGTTTGAATGTCGGCGGCGTCCTCAAAGAGATCTACACGGATATTTCTGGCAACTACATCTCCGATCTCACCAATTCATCCAAATACCCCACTTACCCCGATATTCAAGCCATCGAGCCAAAATTCGAGCTGGATCCCTACAACATTGACCAGTATTATGGCAGCCGCTGGCGCGCCTATCTGTGCCCGCCTTACGATGGCACCTATACGTTCCACATTTCCAGCGATGATCATTCGGAGCTGTATCTCAGTCCCAACCAGAGCGAAGCGGCAAAATCACGCATCGCCCGCGTCAACGGCTGGACCAGCTCGCGTCAATGGGATCGATACTCAGACCAGACATCTGCCGGCATTAATCTGATCGGCGGGCAGCTGTACTACATTGAAGCCCTGCATAAAGAAGGCAGCGGCGGTGACAACATCGCCGTCGGTTGGACCGGGCCTTCCTTCACCGATATCAGCGTTATTGACGGCCAATATCTGGTGCCCGAAGAGATCGTCCTCGCCCCCACCATCACGCCCACCCCCACCCCCCCCGCAGACTGCGACATGCTCGTCAACCTGCTGGAACAAAGCCTCGGCGAAGGTCTTGCCATCCAGTATATCGACCATGGCGGCTACCTGCTGGAATCCTACCTGCAGAACGTCGGCCCCTACCCCATCTATTTCACCGGGGCAGAGATGGACTACAACGGCGCCTGGCATAATGAAGCCCAGCCACCCGACCCGGATCGAATCTTTGATCTGTATGGCTGGAATAACAATTACTATAATCCGATCTATGATCCCTCCGACGTATCCGCGCGGAGCTACAGCCACACCTTCCCCAGCCCGAAAATCATCTATGAAAATGATACCGGCTGGTACAAATGGACCTATGACCGCAGTGTGTTCAATTTCTGGATCACACCCTACGTGCGTTCCTATCCCATTCCAGCCAACAACCGTACCCCCACCCCGAGGTGGGACGCAGGCGGCAGCGCCGATCGTCTTTTCTACTGGAACAGCGACTTCGAGGGCGTGATCAAATACGAATTCCGCCCCGACGGCGGCCCGGTGCTGAAATGTGAAATGGACGTCACCGGCAAACCCGGCCCGGAGATCAAGCCCACCATCTATCCCGGCAATACGATCGGCGCCGAACCTTTCTACATCCGTGCCGTCGTGGAAGGCAACAAAGACCTCTCCGGCAATGACCGGAACGTCAACGAAGTCCGCTTCTATGTCTATGATTCCAATGGAGAGATCGTGCATTACCGCCGGGATACCAGCGCCCCCTATTGCATCTTTGGCGGCAAATGCCAATACTATACCCCTTACGAAGACTCCTGGTCGCGCGGCGGAGTGATTTCCAGCGATACCTATACCCTGATGATCATCGCCCAGAACAATGACGACGGCAGCCGCAAAAAATCCGAAGCCATCGTGCGCACTTTCAGGATCAATGCGCCCACACCTACCCCCACCAGAACCCTGCCGCCCTCCCAGACGGCCACCATCACGCGCACGCCCACCAGGACACTGGTGCCCACCAATACACGCACGCCGACCAAAACCCTGCCGGCGACGCAGACGTACACCCCCACCCGGACAGGGACGGCGACCAAAACGGGAACGCCAACCCGTACGCCAACCCGCACGGCAACCCGTACCGAAACCCTGCCCGTCACCGCCACCCGCACGGCCACCAGGACGAATACGCCAACGCCATGCCTGACGCCGGATGAACTGGGCGGCTGCCAGTAACCGCAACACCTGAAACCTGGCGGAGCCTTGCGCGTAAAAGCAGCGCAAGGCTCCGCCTTTCAAATCAGCTCTCGTTGTAGTTATCGTGTGGGTCCTCCACGCTTTGCGTGACTCACTACAATAAATCCATCGGATTGTGAAGCACAGTCATCCCCTGCAACGGACAAATCATACCCGCCTCACCCATCAAACCCTGTGAAAGCAATGATCGCCGCCCTCAAAGAACGCCTCTCCCGCCTCTGGAAAAACCACCCCCGCCTGTCCCTCCTGCTGGCGGTGCTGCCGTTGCTTGTCATCCTGTCTGCCCTGTTGTTCAGCCTGAACCAATCCCCGCAGCTCACCATGGAATGGCGTCTGTTGCTCATGTTAACTGCCGCTTTGCTCAGTTTATGGATTGGCCTGGGGGGAATTTCATTGATCTTAAAACGGCAGGGCCGTTCACTGGATCACAACGTTTACATTGTCATCACTCTCGTGCTGGCTTACCTCATCCCGGCAGTGATCTTCGTCCTTCCCGACTGGCTGATCCCCTTTGCCGTCGAAACGCCGCCTGCTGCCCGCCTGGCTGCCGGCCAGCCCTGGTTCTACCTGTGGCAGGCCCTGGCCCTGGCCGGCAGCGGATTCATCCGCATCTCCGGCAGGTTAACCCTTTCCCCGGCAAAACAACTTGCTTTCCACTGGCAGCTCACCCTCAGCCTGCTCACCGGACTGACCGCCTGGCTGTTCGCCGCTTTCCTGTATGCCCTGCTCTCCACCCCCTTTCCTGTCGAACCTGACCCGCCCTCAGACATCCTGCAAGCCGCCCTGTTCATCGTCAGCGTGCTCATCGCCCCCTGGGCAGAGGAACGCTTCTTCCGCGGCGAAATCCTCCCCGCATGGGAAGACTCCCACGGACGCACGCCCGCCATCCTGTTCAGCGCTGCCCTGTTTGCCACCCTGCAGCTGCGCCCCCTGCTGTGGCTGCCGGCCTTCGTGATCGGCCTCGCCCTGGGCGAACTTGCCCTGCGCACCCGCCGCCTCATCTATCCCATCCTTGCCCATGCCCTGATCAACCTGCTCTTCTTCCTCCTCGGCTGGTATCTGGTGATCTGAAAGCGCCCGCTGAGCCTGTCAAAGCGTCCGCCGAGCCTGTCAAGCGCTCGCTGAGCCTGTCAAGCGCTCGCTGAGCCTGTCAAGCGCTCGCTGAGCCTGTCAAGCGCTCGCTGAGCCTGTCAAGCGCTCGCTGAGCCTGTCGAAGCGCCCCCGCCAAGCGCCCGCCGAGCCTGTCGAAGCGGCGGATGATCATGCCCTGCATGAGAAAAGTAGTAGTTTTTGCCTGAAAACCTGTTCGTCGGGTGCGTTCAACTACGAACGCACCTCCCGAAACACTACTCCCTTTCTCTTCCATCCCCTATAATTAAATGCATCACAAATAACCAGGGAGAAAACACCCATGCCGCAAACCACATACCATTTTCCGGAAGGATTTATCTGGGGCACCGCTACCGCCGCCCACCAGGTGGAAGGCAGCAATCACAACAACGACTGGGCCGCCTGGGAAAACCAGCCAGGCCGTATCCATAACGAAGACAAAGCCGGCCTGGCCTGTGACTGGTGGAACGGCCGCTGGCGCGAAGACCTCGACCGCGCCGCCGAAGCCGGGCAGACCGCCCACCGCCTTTCGGTGGAATGGAGCCGCATCCAGCCCGCTCCCCACCGCTGGGACGAGGACGCCCTCGACCGTTACCGCGCCATCCTGCGGGGCATGCTCGATCGCGGCATCCAGCCTATGGTCACCCTCCAGCATTTCACCCTCCCGTTGTGGCTGGCCGAAAACGGCGGCTGGGAGAACGATGAAATCCCCGGCCTGTTTGAAACCTTTGTGCAGCGCACAGTGACCGCCCTCAAGCAATACAACACCGCATGGATCACCATCAACGAACCGAATGTCGTCATCTACAGCAGTTATATCGACGGCCTCTTTCCCCCCGGGAAAAAAGAGGACATCGCCGCCGCCTGGCACGCTGTCCTTAACATCATCCGCAGCCATGCCCTCGCCTACCACGCCATCCACGAGATCCAGCCAAAAGCCCAGGTCGGCATGGCCCACCAGTATCACGGCTTTATCCCTGCCCGCAAATATTCCCCTTTGGACGCCCTCATCGCCCGCGTTAATCACCAGTCCTTTAATAACGTCTTCCCCCTGGCCCTCACCAACGGCAGGGTACGCTTCCTGCACAAACGCACCCGCCTGCCCCATGCCGCCGGCACCCAGGATTTCTTCGGCCTCAATTATTACACCTGCGAAATGGTCAGCTTCCGCCCCGCCCCAAAAAACCTCTTCCAGAAACGCTGGTTTCCGCCCGAAGCAGAACCCTCTCCCTTCCAGTTCAACGCCAGCTATCCGCCTGGCATGTTCACCGCCCTTGAATGGGCCAACACCTGCGGACTGCCCATTCATATCACCGAAAACGGCATCGAAGACAGCCAGGATGACTTTCGTCGGAAATACCTGCTCACCCACCTGCACCAGCTCTGGCAGGCGCTTAATCACAATATCCCCGTGCGCAGTTATTATCACTGGTCACTGATCGACAATTTTGAATGGGAACGTGGCTGGGATATGCAGTTTGGCTTGTGGACCTTCGATCGCGAAACACAGGTGCGCACCCCCCGCCCCAGCGCCGCCCTGTATGCCGCCATCTGTCAGCAAAACGCCATCTCCCACGAACTGGTGGAAGCATACGCCCCTGCTGTCTTGCCAAAGCTCTTTCCGGGCGGATAAACAGAAAAAGACCGGAAGCGCCGGGCTTTATAAAGACCTAAGAATGCGCTTTTAATACCTTGATCGTATCCTTGCCCGCGCGTTTGGCGTCGTACAACGCCTTGTCCATCAGGTAGATCAGCCCATCCAGGTCTGTGATCGCTGGCGTCCAGGTCACCACGCCGATGCTGACGGTTATCTGAATCGCATGCCCCTCATACGCCACCACACTTTCGTCTAACAGCGTTCGCAAGCGTTCGGCAAATTCCCACGCATGCTGCTGGTCAAGGTTAGGGATCAGCAAGGCGAATTCATCTCCACCGTAACGCGCCAACACATCCACTTCACGGATCGCACGAACACAAGTATCCGCCACCATGCACAGCACTTCATCACCTGCCGGGTGCCCCAATCTGTCATTGGTCTGCTTGAAATCATCCAGATCAAGCAGCAGCATCGAAAATACCTGCCCATAGCGTTTTGCCCGTGACAGCTCATCATTTGCCCGTCCAATAAAATAGCGCCGGTTATATACCTGGGTCAAATCATCGGTTACGGACAAATGGGACAGTTGTGTCCGCATCTCCTCCAGTTCAAAATAAGCTTTAAAAAAGATACTGCCGAAAAATGGGGTTAAGACCAGGGGAATAATCAGAGAGATTAACAAACCGCTGATTGATATCTCCACCTGGATCAGCCAGCGCAAGACAACCGAAATGCCCGTCGACGCCAGCATAGACGCCATGGTTAAGAGCACCACCAAATTCTTTTTTCCCAGCTTTTTTACCCACGGAGGCAGCATATTTTCCCCACTTGGCCTTCACCTAGATCATTCGCACCATATAATGCTCGCTGCGCTCAAAACCCCGGGATTGATAGTACACCCTCGTTCCGACCGCCGCAATCACCGCCAACCGCTTAAATCCTGCCTGTTTTGCAATTTGCTCAGCCAACTCCAGCAGATTCGTACCCAAACCGATATGTTGAGCCGCCCCTTGCCGCGCTTCCCCTACCTCGACCGATTGCCCATACACATGCACTTCGCGGATCAACGCCGCCCCATCCAGGTCAGCCATGCCAGTATCCGGCGCATCGGTGGTGGGCAGCGACAGGCGCAAATACCCCGCCAGACGGTCATCAGGCGTCACATACGAAAGGAAATGCTCCTCGGCATAGGCGGGATGATAGATCTCATCCACCAGTTCCAATTGCTCCGCTGCCACCTTCTCACGGCGGATCTCCCGGCAGCGCACACAGCGGCACACCTGGCCGCGGCGATTCAACTCTTTGAAAATATCCTGGCGCAGGTTGGTGTGTTTGTTCCCCTCAACCACATGATGAGAAGGAATATCCCGGATCACCCGGTTCACCCGGCAGTACGGCGGAATATCGGGCTTCACATCGGCAATCAGATCAATTAATTCCCCGGTAGTGTATGGCCGATAACCGCCCTGCCGCCAGCGTTCATACAGTTCGGTGCCTTCCAGCAGCTGGGTCGGGTAAATCTTTAATTCATCCGGGCAGAAACCCAGCCCGTCGTCAGAGGAAGTCCATAACCGTCCAAAATCTTCCCGATCCGACTCCAGCGTGGCCCCCAGCAGATTGGGCATCCAGTGCAGCACGATCTTGAAGCCCCCCGCCCGCAGCAAGGCAGTCGCCCGCAGCAGGTCTGCCACGCTGTGGCCGCGCTTGTTCAACTTCAAAATCTCATCATCCAGGCTTTGCGCCCCCATCTGCACCTTGGTCACCCCCAGGCGGCGCAGCTCAGCTAGCTCCGTCGGGTTGATCTCATCTGGCCGCGTCTCAATCACCAGCCCCACATTGCGGTGGCGGGCAGTCTCATTGAACCGCTGCGCCTCCGCCAGATCATCAAAGGCTTCCTCATTCATTGCATCAAAACAGCGCCGCACAAACCACTCGCGGTACTGACGGCTATACGCATGCCATGTGCCCCCCAGAATCAGCAGCTCGATCTTGTCCGTAGGATGCCCCACCGCTTCATACGCATCAATCCGCGAACGCACCTGCTTGTACGGGTCAAACGCATTCTGAAACGCTCGCGCCGCCCCTGGCTCATCGGGCAGGTAACTCTTCGGCATGCGGCTGTCGTTCGGACAAAACACACACTCCCCCGGGCAATCGCACGGTGCGGTCAACACGGTGACCGTCGTCACCCCCGAAAGGGTGCGCCCTGGTTTCATCCGAATGCGTGCCAGCAGCCCCTGGTCTTCCGGCCAGTCTCCGCTCTCCACCCGTTCGCGGTAGGCCGTCACCAGTTGATGCTTGGCAACATACCCCCCTTTGGGCAGCGGATGCGCGCGCACCGTCGGCATCACCTCCGCCCCCTCGCGGATCATCTCCAGCAGGCGGTGCGCCACGGCCATCTTCTCCGGGTCATATTCCCGTCTTTTTTGCCATTTCCTGAATTCTTGATTGGTCAATTTTCTGCTCACTTGGTGTAAAGATGACTTCGTCTGGAATAAAGCGTAGGCTGAGCCTGTCGAAGCCGAAGCGGTACATCATCATCATGCGTGTTGCCTTCGACAAACTCAGGCAACGCTTCCCGCCCGCCAGCGGGTATAATCATCCCATGCAAATTGAAATCCGCCAACAATTACTAACTCTTAATCGACAATTTTACCAGACCTTCGGGGATGCGTTTGCCCATACCCGCCGCCGCATCCAGCCCGGCATCCACCGCCTGCTGGCTGAAACCATCCCGCCCCATGGCAGTTGGCTCGATCTCGGTTGCGGCAGCGGCGCGCTCGGCCTGGAATGGATCCGCCACAACCGCACCGGCAGCTACACCGGCCTAGACTTCAGCCCGGTGCTGCTGGCCGAAGCCCGCCGCGCCGTCGCTCCCCATCTTCCCGCTCCCGGGCTGGAAGTGCAATATGTGCAGGCCGACCTGGGCGACCCCGGCTGGACAGAATCCCTGCCGCAGGCGCAGTTTGACGGCCTGCTGGCCTTCGCCGCCCTGCACCACATCCCCGGCAGCCAGGCGCGCCTTGCCCTGCTCAAACAGGTGCGCAGCCTGCTCCCCGCCGGCGGTCTCTTCATCCACTCCGAATGGCAGTTCATGAACAGCCCGCGCTGGCAGAAACGCATCCTCCCTTGGAGCAAAGTTGACCTGAGCGACGCAGATCTCGACCCCGGTGACACCCTCCTCGACTGGCGGCACAGCCTCCCCGGCCAGATGGAGCAGGTCGGCCTGCGCTACGTGCATCACTTCACCCGCACCGAACTGACCGAACTGGCCGCCTCCAGCGGCTTCACCATCCATTCTGAATTTGAATCAGACGGCAAAGAAGGCAACCTCGGTCTTTACCAGGTCTGGCAGGCAGTTTAGCCGCTCATTTTTTGCCCCCCTTGTCATTGAATTTGAGAAAATCATCCCCAAATTGCCTAATTCCCTACCCCCTAATCCCTGATTCAGGGATTGACTGTTTGCCCGATTCACCAAATCCTGTCAATGATGAATAAATTTTACATTATCCAGTGCCTTTATCGCCCGCTACCGGCTGGCACAGCCCCAGCATCGTCCCCACCGCTGCCGCCTGCGCCAGCGTGTTGACCTGCAAGCTGTGTTTTAACGCCAACTGATGATTGAACACCGTGCGCTCCGACATTCCCAACCGCCGGGCGATCTGCTTGTTGGTCAACCCCTCCGCCAGACATTGCAATACCTCACACTGCCGCCGGCTGAGATCCGGCGGCGATATCACCGGCAGCCCTTCCTCATCCGGGGTGACCACCACAACCTGCCCCTGTTGAGTGGCTTGAAACGCACGCTTTCCCGCAGCACCATACGAGGATGGCGGCTGCCACTCCCCGCGCAGCACCGCCTCCGTCAACGCTTCCGGCGGCAATGGCGATTCAAGCAAAATGAACGTCTTCCTGTCCGGCAGAAAAATCAACCGCGTCATGCGGACATCTCATCCGGCATCTTTTTCATCCCATCCTCCTTGACCCATCCCACCGATCGGCAATTTTTTATAGAACATATATTCTATTTTATTATCGGGATTTTTCTTCGGTTTGTCAAGGTCTTCCGTGAAAATTCCCTCTCCTGCTCCCTGATTGACGAATTACGGATTACCGATTCCTTCTTAAAACACCAGCCCTCTGGCGCAAAGCCAAAGGGCTGAAATCAAAACAATCTGTCGACTATTCTATCACTGCATCCGCCGGAACAATTTTGGTACCGTTCAGCATCACATCGCCCACCGGGCAGCGGGACTTCACGAAGCCCATGAACTTCTTGACCGCTTCCGGGGAAGAGCTGGTCTTGATATGCGGGGTGAACCGTACTTCCGAGAAGCCCATCCGCACGCCTTCTTTGCCCTTCAGGAAACCATCCGGGTCCAGATCGCCTTCCAGTTCAACCCAGAAATCTTGCAGGTCAATCCCCTCCGCCTTGGCAAACGCCGCCGCCACGATCACCTGGCACGAACCCAGAGCGATCAACAGCGCCTCCACCGGATTCATGCCCGTGTCCGTCCCGCCCAAATTGGCCGGTTCATCCATGCGCACAGAAAAACCACGCACAGTATTATCAACCTGTAAACCTTTCACCAGTTTGCTGGTGGCCTTAAAAGTAGCAGTAGTCATTGAAATCCTCCTTCAAAAATAGGTGAGTTTTGTTGTGAATAAATTCACAACAATATTATACTAAATACCATCTTATTTGTCAATTATTTGACAGGCATGGAAGGCAATACCTTACTTGAAGCGTATGAAACGCAAAGGCTGCGCATCAAGAAGGAGTCAATCCCCAATACCTACCCCTCATCACTGCTGCCCACGCTATCCTTCACGCCATCCCCATTCCCCAGCCGCAGCCCGGCCGCGCTGCTGCCTGCCTTGCTCAGATGCGCGCGCATATCATCCCGCGAGTTGGACAGCATCGTGATCGCCTTTGAAAAGCGCCCGTCCAATTCTTCCTGAATCGCCTGGATGCTCTCGCTGACCGTGTGCAGGTAGGCCTCCATGCGCTGCACATCCAGCCCCCTGCTGGACTTGAGCATCGTCTGGAACACCAGCAACAAATATGGCACGAACATGCTATAGCTGACCAGCACCACCCCCAACTGAAACACGTCCGCCTGGATGCCGTAGCACAGGTCATACACCGAGTCCGGAACCACCGCCACCCCAAAGTTGACCGTCACCGCCGGGTCAACATATTTGCGGACTTCACGCGCCTTACCCAGCACCGCCGTCTCGATCTCTTTCTTCAGGCGCTGCTGTTCTGCGGGATCTTCACAAACGGCAAACTGCTCCACCAGATGCGTGGCCGGCCATTTGCTGTCAATCGGCAGCACCAGATCATTCGGCAGGCGCAGGGCAAACTCCACCGGCTTGCCGTCCACCTTGAAATTGCGAATCTGCCAGGACGCGGGCAGCTTGGCAAACACCAGTTCAAGAATATTCTCCCCGGCTGCCCCTTTGGAGTGTGTGCCGGCGATGATCATCTCCAACCGCCGGATCGACTCCGACATGGCTGCGTCGGCTGCCTGGCGGGCATGGGTGCTCGAACGCAGTGCGGTCAGGTCATTGCGTGCAGTTTCCAGCTCGGCGCGCATGCTGGCCGTGGCTGCGGAGAGACCATTGGTGATCGTCTTCAACTCGCTCAGCGCCGAGGCCGATTGCGTGGTCAGTGAACCCACCCCGCGGTGCACCGTCTGCTGGCCCTGTTCCACCATGCTGATCCGCTCGGCCACAGCGCGCGTCTCCACCTGCATCGCCTGCACCGAACCGCTCAACGGCTCCAGATTCGCCACACGTGCGTTCAGCGACGCCAACTGGGTCTGTTCCTGCTGCACCGCATTTGCCAGACGACCCATCGCCTCCGCGCTGCTACCCGTATTCACCTTGCGCACCTGCCCCAGCAGCACAAACACCAGAATCACCAGCAGCACGAGGATGAACAGCGCCGTCAGCCCTGCGATCAAAATAATGGGATCAGAAATCATGTATGCCTCCAAAAACGCCCCTTGGAAAGGTTGGAAAAAACCAACTCAGCCAGCAAAATAAGCAGCATGAAAAATAAGCAGGTAAGCGACTCAACCCTTTTCAAGGTTGGACGAAAAACACGCCGCATCGGTTTCTTCCGCCAACGAGCAAAATCGTGGTTTCCCATCCCCTTCAGGGCACGCACTACTCCCACTCCCGCATCCATGCCACCGCATCCGCCACGGCATCCCGCACCGGACGGTAGCAGATGCCCAGCTCGCGCTCCGCCTTGCTGCCATCAAAACAGAACCCGTCCCGCAGCATGCGCACCTGGTCATTCGACAACCCCCAGATCGGCGGCCGTTTGATGAGATGCGCCAGCGGCGTCAGAAACCAGCCCAAAACCGTCGGCACGATCACCGGCAGCTTGACATACGGCATGCGCACCCCGCCCATCTCGCTGATCAGCCCAAGATATGCCCACATCGTCATCTGCGTCCCGCCCAGCAGATACGTTTCTCCGACCACGTCGTCCGCTGTCAGGCAGCGCACCACGGCATCACACACATCCGCCACATGAATAAAATTCATCTGCGTTTCGCTGAACGACATCAACGGCAGCCGCCCATCCAGTAATGCTTCCAGATATTGCCCCGTGGCGCGCGTATCGCCCGCCCCAATGACTGCTCCTGGCTGCAAAACCACCAGCTCCATACCATGCTCTGCCGCCGTCTGGCGCACGATCTCCTCCGCCTGGCGCTTGGTGCGCGCATACAGGGTCGTCAACGACAACGCATGCGGCGTCTCCTCGTTGAACGGCTGCTCGGCCGGCACGCCGTACACCGCCACCGTACTCACATCGATCACCCGCTTTACGTCAGCCGCCACCGCCGCCTGCATCACCGTGCGCGTCCCCGCCACATTCACGCGAGGCAGGATGCGCATATCCGGCTCCCAGAAAGAATATACATTCGCCAGGTGGATCAGCACATCGCAGTCCCGCATACCACCCTGCAAGGCTGCCAGATCATTGACCGTTCCTGTCACCAGATGCGCGCCCATTTCCTGCAAGCTGCTCGTGTCGCTGGTCTCGCGCACCAGACCATGCAATTGATGCCCGGCCTCAACCAGACGCCGGGCCACATGCCCGCCAATAAACCCGGTTCCCCCGGTAATAAAGATCTTCACAATGCCGTTCTCCTCTGTAATGACCGCTTCAATGTCCGGCGCGCATCACCCTTCAATCACTACTTTCACCGAAAACGTGCGTTTGGGCGGCACATCCTGCTCAAAACTGCGATGATAGATCAAGGTCAGCTCAGTTTCCCCCGGCGCCACCGCAGTGAAGGTGAAGTTAAACGTCCCGCCCGAACCGAGCGCATCACTGGCAGCGGTATACTCCGGTTCGCCTGTCAGGTGCAGCCTTGCCGCGTCCACATCCCGGGTTTCCCACGTGTAGCCCGTGGTCAGATTGCCAGTCAACAGGACGTGTACCTCCTGTCCGACCCTTAAAGCGATCTCGTCACCATCATTTTCTTCTGTAAGCATCACCGCTGCCACCTCCTCACTCTCCGCCGCAGCGCCCATGCTGATCAACGGCTCCGGCGCACAGGCAGCCAGCATCAACCACACCCCCGCCAAAACCCATCTCCAACTTTTCATCCCGGACCTCCTCTTTGGCGCGCATCCAACGCAGCGCTGCCAAGACAGGACATTTATACTTCTATTTTAGCAGGTTATGCCCAAAAAATCACGAATTAATCGAACAAATGACCGAGTAATTTTCGATTTTTCTCATTGACCAGTCCCCCCTCACCTGCTAGAATCAGCCGCACAACTTGATCATCTCGGAAGGAAAAAACCTCTTGAATATCGCCCCTGATTTGACGACTGGATTAGCGGTTTCGATGAGCCTGACGGCCGCCTTTATGTGGGGCTCGTGGTTCATTGCGATCAAATACCTGGATGACTACCCCCTGGAAGGCTTTTACATTACCCTTTTCGCCGCCTCCGTCATTTTCGTCTGGGCGGTGGGCTTTGCCCTGGACGGCTCGTCCCTGCTCGGCAACATGCACGATATCTGGGCAGTGGACCCCAGCCGCATCACCGTCACCCTGCTGTGCGGCGCGCTGTATGTGATCGGCCTGCAAATCTCGGTCTCGGTCAGCAAGCTGATCGGGCTGTCCCTCTCCCAGCCCATCCAGACCTCAATGAACATCCTCATCGGCACCCTGCTCTCCGCCATTGTCGGCGGCCTGCCGCCGGGCTTCTCGGCCCTCAAGATGGGGTTGGCCTGCCTCTTCCTGGTGGGGGCGGTGGCTGCCTCCATGCTGGCGGGCAAGTTGCGCGCACAAGCCCTGGACGCGGACGATAACCAACTCCAGTTCAACATGCAGGACCTGTGGAAAGGTCTCGGCCTGCTGCTGATTGCCTCCCTGCTGATGCCCGCCTACACCCTGGGGGCCTCTTACGGACTCAAATCAATCACACAGCCCAATGGCCTGGCCGTGATGCCTTTCATGGCCTTGCTTGCCACTGGCGCCTTTATCGGCTCGCTGCTCTCCAGCGGCTTATTGCTGACACTCCGCAAGCAATGGCCGCTCGTCCTGCACGCCGGGTTCAAGCGGCACAAACTCGGCATCCTGGCCGGGTTGTCCCACTACGGCGGCAACATCATTCACACCTTCGCCACCGCCTCACTCAGCACCGTCATTGCCTGGCCGCTGGGCATGACCGCCGGTCTGTGGACACAGCTGTGGGGTCTGGTCTACAGCGAATTCAAAGGCGCACCCCGCCGCAGTTACGCCGCCCTGGCAGCCGCTGTGGTGTGCTACTTCATCGGCGCTTACATCATCACCCTGATGACCTGAGATTTTCCAAACCTCAATTAAAAAAGCAGCCCCGCCAGGTTTTTCCTGGCGGAGTCTTGTTTATGCTTCAATATGAGGAAACGCAGACTTCTTCCCGTCCTAAAACACGCCCAGCCCGTTCAGCAGCACCACCAGCACCAGCAGCGGGGTGATGAACTTGATCAACAAAAAGATGGCCCGCACCAGTTTGTCATTCTTCAATGTGCCACGGTTGGTCAAAACCTGCCTGAATTTATCGTAGCCCCAGAACCAGCCCACAAACACCGTGATGAAAAAGCCGCCCACTGGCAGCAGGATATTTGAGCTGAGGAAATCAAACAGATCGAAGAAATTCTTCCCAAATACAGTCACATCCGCCAGCACGCTGCTGGACAAGGCCGCCAGCGAACCGATCAATGCCAGCAGAACCGCGGTGATGATCGCTCCCGTCGCCCGCGGCAGGTTGAACTGTTCATTCAGGAACGCCACCGGCACCTCAATCAGCGAGAGCATCGCTCCGGTGGCCGCCACGGCCGCCAGCACGAAGAACAATACCATGAACACTCCGCCAAATGGCATGGAGGCAAACACGGCAGGGATGGTAATAAACAACAAGGAAGGCCCCGCATCTGCCTGCAAACCGAAAGCAAACACCGCCGGGAAGATGGCAATCCCTGCCAGCATGGAAACCAGCAAGTCAGCCAGCATCACCCGCGTCGTCGTGCCGGGAATGTTCTGATCATCCTTCCAATAGCTGCCATAAGTGATCATGGTGCCCATCCCGATAGACAACTTGAAGAAGGCCAGCCCCATCGCTGCCAGGATTGTCGCACCCGTCAACTTGCTGAAATCAGGGGTGAACAGGAATTTCAAACCTTCCACGGCACCGGGCAGGGTCAGGCTGCGGATGTCCACGATCAGCAGCAGCACAAACAACAACGGGATCAGGCGTTTCGCCGTAGCTTCAATCCCTCTCGACACGCCGCGGATAATGATGATCGTGATCACCACCAGCACAACCCACTGCCACAACAAAGCCTGCCAGGGATTGCTGATCAAATCCGCAAATGCCTGAGAAGTAACGTTCGGGTCCGTTGACAGCAAACTGCCGGAGATCGACTTGAAAATATAGGCAAACACCCAGCCAGCTACTTCGGTATAAAACGCCATGATCAAAAAAGCCGCCAGTGCCCCGCCTGCACCGATCAGCCACCAGGGCTGTTTTTTGCTGGGCGAGACCTTGCGCATCGTCTCAATCGCATTGGCGCGTGCACTGCGCCCCATCGCAATCTCCGAGATCATCACTGGCAGCCCCACCAGCAAGGTCGCCAGCAGATACACAATGATGAAAGCTGCCCCGCCGCTGGTGCCCGTCTCGGAAGGAAATTTCCAGATATTCCCCAGCCCCACGGCCGAGCCCAGTGTCGCAAATAATGCGCCCAGCGCTGTGGCAAACCCACCACGCTGGAGCATTTTTGCAGCATTTGTCTTACCCGATTGTTTTTCTTGATCAGAAACTGTCATGACTTAATAACTCCTCTTGGAAGAAAATTTTTGACGCAACTGCGCCGATAAGAACGATGAACACACAAAAAAAGAGCCCCGTCTGATCAAGACGCGCTCGTTCCTGCATATTCTCATTTCTGAGCTGGATTATACAGCATAACAGGCATTCATCAAAGTCATTCGTTACCCATTAACCATCCGCATCTTTCCGGGCTACGGCAAGGAAGTGGATGGTATGGTTGTGCTTTGCCTGGCATGCACTTCGCCCTCCACTCCGCAAGAAAAGGCTGTCAGGCACTAATCCCCCCATCCCTTTCTTTTCCACATTATCCATTGATGAAGAATTTCTTGTGCCGCCAGATGCCTCGCGTGGTGCAGCCCATCTCCAGCAGCAGGCTCACCAAAAACTGCTCAAAACAGATCATATCAGCCGGCAGCGGTTCATCCAGATACCAGGCTACAGCCGGGCGGTGGCGCAGCTTGCGCAAACGGCGGGAAAGCTGCCGCGCTGTCATCCCCGGCTCCCGGTGCAGGATCGCCCCCAGCGCCTGCTGCAAGCCCTGTCTGCGGCTGAGGAGTTGTTCCACCATTTGTAAGATCATTCCCCGCTCGCGGATCACCTCCGCATGGGCGCCATCAACCAATCGGGAAATAACTCCCTCGCGGGTCATTTGCTCCAGTTTTTCCCATAATACTGTCGGGCTTTTCTGCTGCATCTCCGGCCAGACAGGAGAGAACGCATCCCGCCAGTCTGGCGCAAACAACACCTGCTCCGCCGGCAGATAGCACCATAACCCCTGCCCGGCCTGCAAGACCCACACGTCGTCTTCTCCCAACCGCCAGCCCTGCCAGGTCGTGCCGCCAATTTCCAGCGTCTCCCTATCCTCCGGCAGTAACAGCGCTGCGGTATCCGCAGACTCATCCATCTGCGGCCAGTGCCGCGCAGCCAGCCCAACCATCCAGCGCAGTGCCTTGCGCTGCCCAATGAAAGCCGCCAGCACCTCGCGCATGGCGCGCAGTCCAAACTGGCGCAGCCCATTGCCATCCACAGCTCGAAAAGGATCAACATAGCGGCTCAACACATACAAGCGCGCGGAGAGGGCCTGCGCCTGATCTGCCTCAAGACGATCCTGTGTCAGATGATTCTTTTGATCCGCCAGCACATTATGGATGATATCGTTATTGCCATTCCCGCTGATTCCCTGCCCCGTATTCAGCAAAGTAAAATCATGCGGCCTGCCGATCGTCATCAACTGTTCCTCAATCGCCGCCCGCATCGTTTCCCCCATGCCGCTGTCCAGCAGATACAACCTGTCCCCCGCCTGAAACAGCAAGGCATTCGCCGCTTCGGGAAGACCAGGCTGGCCTTCCACAAAACCACCTTCAATCATCCATAATTGTGAAGCGAGTTGATGTACCTCACCAAGCATAGCCTGCCTCATTATCTTTGATCGTCAAACCGCACATTCATCTGGCAAGATGCGCGACATAAAACAACACCGCAAAGAGGGTAACTGTTCTTTTAAGGCATTAATCTATGCGAATTCCTCAGCCAGCCCCACCGCCCACGCGCGGATGGCTTCCTCGTCGCGGTAATCGCCTTCTTCCAGTTTCATCACCTTCATCATCGTACGGAAGATCCAGGAGAGCTTATTAAAATCCATCACCCCGGCGAAATAGCCCTCATCCACCGGTTGGATATGGGGATAGGTTTCATGCAGCTTGTTCAAATACGCCGCCACTTGCTGGCGGTGTTCCGCTGTATCCTCTTTCATCCCCATACAGACGACGAAATAAGCCACCGGCATTTGCTGGAGGGCAATTTTGTGCCTGGCCATAAACCGATACACGTTCCCGTGTAATTCACCGGCATGGATCCCGCTGCCCACGATCACTGCCCGGTACGGGCTGAGGTCCATCACCTTGCTGGCCGGGCTGGCTTCAGCAGCCCATCCGGATTCCTGCAAAGCTGCTGCGATTGCTTCAGCAATTTCAGCCGTGGACCCCGCCCAACTGCCATACGCAACCAGAATTTTCTTGTCCATCATTCCTCCAAACCAAACTCAAAAGAAACACTAATCCCCCAGACAGGTGCCCACCGAACGCGCACTGTCAATCCAGTGATGATCAACAGGCACAGTCTTGCGTTTGCCGGCCACTTCTTCCAGCGGCACTGCTGCCACACCATCGCCGCGGGCCGCCACCATCACCCCATACCGCTCTTCAGCAATATAGGTTGCACAGGTTGTTCCCAGGCGGGTCGCCAGCAGCCGGTCAGCCGCTGATGGCGCGCCACCACGCTGCAAATATCCCAAAATCGTGACCCGCGATTCCAGCCCGGTCATCTCTTCCAGCGTGCGCGACATCCAGAAGGTATGATCGCGGTGCAATTCTTCCAATTCTGCCAATTCCCGGGAAACTTCTTTTTTCTCTTTCTTTGATCCGGCATTGGCTTTCGCATCCTTCAGCTTCGCATACTTCTCATAATATTTCTTTGTCATCGCGCCTTCTGAGAGCGCCACAATGCTGAAATGCTTCCCGCCGCGGCTGCGCTGCAAAATAGCCGCCGCTGTTTTTCCAATATCATACGGCATTTCCGGGAGCAGGATCACATCTGCGCCGCCGGCCACCCCCGCGCCCAGCGTTAACCAGCCGGCATTATGCCCCATCACTTCCACCACCACAATACGGTGATGGCTGTGCGCTGTGCTGTGCAGCCGGTCAATTGCCTCGGTGGCAATTCCCAAGGCAGTATCAAACCCAAAGGTCACATCCGTCATGGCGACATCATTGTCAATCGTCTTCGGCAGGGTGATCACATTCAAACCGGCGTTTTTCAGGTGCAGGGCGCTTTTTTGCGTTCCCCCGCCGCCCAGACACACCAGCACATCCAGATGATGCCTGTGATACGTATCCACCATTGCCTCGGTCATATCAAGCTGCTTGCCGCCAACGATCATCCGGGTGGGTTTCTCCCGGCTGGTGCCGAGAATCGTGCCGCCAATCGTCAAAATTCCCGAAAGCTGCTGCCCATCCAGGCGCACGGTGCGGTTTTGCATCAACCCGCGATACCCATCCAGAAAACCGATCAACTGCATATCATAGCGCTGCAGGGCGGCCTTCCCCAAACCGCGGATCGCAGCATTCAAGCCGGGGCTGTCCCCTCCTGCGGTTAACACCCCTACAAATTTCTTCTTCACGATGTTCCTCCTTGTTTCTGGCGCACTCCATACCTAACTATTCTATAATAGCTTAACTGCGCCAACCGCACCAGCCCCATAACGAAAGCACTCAAAAACAGGCGTCGCGGCACCAAGCGCCAACCCGCATGATCGCCTCCACAATGCAATTTTCCCGGACGCTGCCGTCGGCACATAAAAAACACGGCTGCAGAAATTCGCAGCCGTGTCCCTTAACTTTCTGACGATTAATGTTTATTTTTCTTGCGGCCTTCAAAAAATTCCACCAACCCTGCCCACAACATCATGAATGCCACGCCTTCATCCAGATTACCCACGATGGGCAGATTGTCCGGCAGAAATTCAATCAGCCCCATCGTCGGGTTCAGAATATAGATCAAGCCCAGCACAGCCAGTACATACACAGACCAGGTCGGGAAGCCGCTCTCCGAAAGCGGGCGGAAAAAGAAACTTTGCGATGATGGCAGGTATTGCTGCTGCGGGGGCTGTTGCTGCTGCGGCCGCACCAGCTCGCCAACAATCGCTTTTTCCTCTTTTTTCCCCTCAGATACTTTCGATGTATCCTTGTTTTTCAATTCTTCAGTCATTCCTGTTACTCCTCAGGTGAACCATTAACGCGTCCTCTGCCCCCGCGCAGAGAGTAGGCATGAATATCTTACATTATTATATACGTTTCCAGAACAAAATAGTTGCACAATTTCACTCACGTCAACCCCACCAGCACCTCAATCAAGGCCGTGTCACACCCCTGATTTGATGTCATTGCGAGCGAACGAAGTGAGCGTGGCAATCCCCACCACTCGACTTCCTCCTGCTGCTTTCACCCCAACCCAACCCGTGCCACCACCAACGCGCCAATCAAGGCGGTATCATAGCCGAGGCTGCTCAATTTGACCTTCGGGGCTGGCACCAGCCGCAAATGCGCGCGCATCACCCTCTCGACTGCCTGGATGAATAACGCTCCACCGCCCACAGCTACGCCTCCGCCCAGCACGATCACCGCCGGCGCCAGGATCACAGCCAGATTGCGCAGCCCCTGCCCCAGGTTATAAGCCACCTCATCCCACTGTGCAGCATCCAGTTCCTCAGCCGGCCGTCGATAAATGCGGCGGATACCATTGCCCGAGACCAGCGCCTCCAGACAGTCCGGCAGGCCGCATTCACACACCAGCCCATCCGGGTTAGCACAGCGGTAAGGAATCGACTGGTGCGCCACCTCGGGGTGGGCCCCGCTTGCCCCGCGGTAGAGCTGCCCGCCGGTCACCAACCCGCCCCCCATCCCGGTAGAGACGGTGAGATACAGCATCGGGTCCAGCGCCTCTCCGTCAGCGTGATACTCCCCCAGCGCGGCCACATTCGTATCCACATCCACCGTAAACGGACACCCCCAACGTGCTTCCATCATTGCCCGCAAAGGCACATCCCGCCACTGCGGCTGGTGCAGCGGCGAAACCACCCCTGTGCGCCAGTCCAGCGGCCCGCCAATCGCCGCCCCCATCCCGGCAATCGGCTCACCAGCAGCTGCCTCAGCGATCATGCCATGCAGCAAATCTAGCCCCTCTTGCAACGCCAGCGGGGTTGGTTTCATCACCCGCCGCAGCATCTTCCCCGACTCATCGGCCGCAGCCACCATCAACTTGGTGCCGCCAATGTCTAACCCTACATATACAGCCATATCAATTCCCGTATATCCGATAAACCAAAGACAAACTGTAATAATGACTGAAGTCGTTATTACCATCCATTACAGATTAAAGATAGGCCGCCATCCCGGCCTCATACATCTCGCGGTCATGATATTTGAACCCCGCCAGCGCTTCCTGCAAGGCAAACGTACCGCGGTAAAACCGCGCCCGCTGCAGCTCTCCCTCCTGGGCTGGATAATCGACCATCACTTGCTGCAAGAAATCCTCCCCATAGCAGGAAAGCGCAGCCAGGTCTACCGCCGGGTCACCGATTGCAACAGAACTAAAATCAATCACCCCGCTCACCACCCATTCATCCGGATAGAACAAAATATTACTCGGCCCAAAATCACCATGCCGCAGACAGGGGCTAAACGGTTGAGACGGGGTAGTATCCAAAAATTGTTCGAAATGCTGACGCACTCCCCGGCGCGCATCCGGCCGCATGGCGTCAAATAAAACCTCCCGGATCTCGGCATACATCGTTGTCCAATATACGCGGTCATCCTGCAGAATCAGCTTCATATCCACATCGGATACATCCAAACCATGCAAATCCCGCAAAAAATTCCCCAGTTGGGCAGCTATGGCGCTCCAGGCGGGCTGCCCTTTAAAGGACTGTAACCGCTGACGGGTCAACTTCTCCCCCGGGATTCTGCGATACCCCATGAACGCTTTGCCAGGGATGGAGTCATGTATATTTTGAAAACAGGGGTTCGGAATAGGCAGCGGCAGCCGGCCTTGCAGCCAGGTCAGCAATTTCGTTTCACGTGCCAGGGCTGACGCCGATGTTTGAAAACGCGGAAAACGGAAGATGTATGACTGATTCACAATCAAAATATCATTGTATTGCCCGCTGTCATCCGATTCACACAGATACACCTCAAAATCCGGGTAGGTTTTTTTGATTTGCTCCAGATAAGAATACAGCATCTTTCTCTGCCGGCAGCGTACGCCGCTCCTTTCCGTTTTAAAAAATATAAAAAAGCACCTTGTTTTTTTAATCTGACGACCTTTTTATGCGCCTCCCAGCTTCTCCAGCGCGCGCGGAATATTCAGATATAACAGCGGCAGAATGCGCTTTGACCCTTCCAGTTTATAAATCCGCGCCCCTACCGAACGCGCACCCATCTTTTTGAAGAAATCCACCGCATTGGGATCCGACTCAATCTCCATGTTCTCATGGTCAGTCAGGGCAGCCTGATGAATAACATGCGCCATCAACCGCTTGCCCGTGCCATGGCCGATCTTGTCAGGATGCACCCACATGTGCTTAAGCTCCAATTTTTCATGCGTAAAAATTAATACATAAAACCCGATCAGCTCCCCATCCCACAGCGCCTTATACACCGTGTTCGCGGAGACACTATCCGGAGAAATCGTCAGAACTTCCTGCCACTTCACCATCCAGTTTTCAGGGTAACCCCAGTGCCGTTTGGCCGCCATAGCGATCTCGGTCAATTTTTGCGCATCTTCAGGTTGTGCCCGGACAATTTCGATCAATTCATCCATCACTATTCCTTATAAACAACACCAATAACATCTCAAACATCTTCAGCAAAATTTTTACCAGAAACCCGCATGTACCTCGGCTGCCGCGTCTTCCAAAATCGGCCCATTGACTTCAACGGACCGCACGCCGCGCGCAAACACTTCCCGGCAGGGAAACAGCAAGCTCTCTCCCGCAATCTCGCCCAACCGCTTTGCCGAGCAGGCAAACACCACCTTGGGAACACCCGCCCAATAGATTGCCCCGGAGCACATCGCGCACGGTTCCGTACTGGTATACAGGGTACATTCCTTGACCACAGCTTCGCCCAGCTCGCGTATTGCCCGTCGCACCAGGTTCAGCTCGGCATGGCCGGTGATGTCGACTTCGCTGTTGACGGTATTCTCCGCCTCCAGCACAATTTTTCCGTCCCGCACCAGCAGTGCGCCAAACGGATGATTACCCTGCGCTGCCGCCTGCTTTGAAAGCTCAATGCAGCGCTTTAAAAACCTCTCATGAATTTCATTCATCTTCCCTGCTTTCTTCCGCGGCGCTCAACAGCATCTCCGCCAATTGACGCGCTTCTTCCGGGGTAATATACAAATTGAGTTCATCATATTTAAAAATGCGCTCCTCATCCGGACAGGATTCCAGAATGGAAACGCATATATTATCACCAAATTCACCATCGATATGATCATAAAACACATCGACTTTCAAACTATGATCCAGTAAATAAATCGTCATCGCATCCTCCAGTTAAATTACAGACACGAGAAGCATCATCAAAACCATTGTACCGGGTTTAACTGCGAAAGGGAACCTGCTTCTGATTCTAAATCCATTTCAACAAACCGGCAAACACCAGCATCAGCGCATCCGCCATCAAAACTGGCGCAGTGATAAACAAGATCCCATAAACAAAAAAACCAGAGCGATTATGCCCCGGCCAAATGTCCTCTGTGATGCAACCCACTCCCTCATCAATTATCCGAATGGATCAGCGCATGCAAATCACCCGCTGAAATAGGACCGCCCCCGTTTCGCGGCTGGCGCACCTGTTCAGCCACTACCAGATTGCGGATTTGCAAATCTCCGGCACGAGACTGGAACAGGTCCACGATTTGCAGCAGGCTGTCCTGCCGGGCTGAGAGCTCAAAATACAGGTCCTGGTCTTCCCAGGTGGTCGAATCAATCACCAGATCGCGTTTTCCCAACAAATGATGATCCTCAAAAGAAGTGAAAGCAAAGGAAATCATGTGCTCGCCATCCAGTACCCGCGCCTCAAAACTCACCCGCAGCCGGCGTTTGCCCCTCGCCTGGGGTGCTCCGGCAAAATAATCAAATTCCCTGCCGTCCACTGTGTATTTACGCAGCTGTAATTGGCAAACCCCTCTTTTCCCCATACGGTCAATGATCAGTACCTTATTGTTGAAAAAATGACAGTCATGTTTGCGCCCTGCTGCCACCACATCAAAACCTTCAATCCCCTCTGTGCCATCATAGATGATATTTTCATCAACCGTTTGCACCAGATAATATTTTGTTTCTGCCAGTGATGATTCCATCGACTCAAAGCGCCGTTTAAAATCCTGTTCTCTGCTGCCCAGGCGTGCGGTTTCAACGCGCGAACGTTGTGCCTGATTGCGCAAAAATAATAACTGTGATTTTATCGAGTTACGGTCACCCAATACACGATCAGCAATGGCGATAAAAGTCCCCGCTGCCAGACCAGAAACCAGCCCGACGATCAAATTGGTGTTTTCCACGCTTACGCACCCTTTTTATGCAATGAAACCAACACCTGTTGATAAAGTTTAATCATATTCCATTTTACACCGAATTCGTAAAAAAGACCACATTTAACCCAATATATGGGTATTTTCATTTTTGCCACCCCACAGGTAGGCATGGCTTCACGCGAAGGGCGGCAGACGAATGTTCGGATCAGGCAGCACCCTCGTTTGATGGTGCATGACACCTAAAAACAAGCTGCCCAATGGTTTTTCCAGACCCCTTTATTATAGCATCACCAGCAAGACTTCCCTCTGAAATCTACGCTCTCTTCTTGTAATCAGCTGTTTTTCTGTTGATTGACAAAAACGAGGTCTACACCTTATGATTGGGTTGGATCCCCTTGCATCAACAGGGAAAACAAGAATACCTGTCAGGAAAGGCCAAAACACATGTGGGAAAGACTGCTCATCACATTAAAGAATATTTTTGCCAGCACAGCATTAACCACCGAAGATATCCTCAATATCATCTTCTCATTAGTACTGGCAATCCTGATTAGTTTTATCATTTCCCAGATCTATAAATACACTCACTACGGCATGACCTACGACCAGAGTTTCATGGTCTCACTCGTCCTGCTCGGCCCCATCGTGACCGCCCTGATGCTCTTTGTTCAGGGCAGCCTGGTAGTTTCCCTCGGACTGGTCGGCTCCCTGTCCCTCATCCGTTTCCGCACCCCCATCAAAGACTCGCTCGATATGATCTATATCTTCTGGGTTGCCGCCGCCGGCCTGGGCTGCGGCACCTATAACTGGATGATCGCTATCGTTTTCTCCCTCGTTCTCGGCATCGTCGTCGTGATCATGCAGTTCACCAAATATGGCAAAACCAGCAGTCAATATTTTGTGCTGGTGATCAACGGCAGTCAGGACTACCCGCTCAAAACCGTGGAAAACATCCTCAAAAAATACACGTCAGACGTACGCATCCGTTCCCACGAAGTAGAAGAGGATCGCTGGGAAGCCATCTTCGAAATTCGCTTCACCGACCTGGCCGGGGAAAAATCCAAACAATTCATCCAGGAATTGCAGTCCCTGGAAAACGTGCACAAAATCTCCCTGCTGGCGCCGCAATTGGCCCTGCCCGTCTAAAAAATTGCAGGAGACCTTCCTTTGGCATCTTTACCCATACCGGATCTCGAAACGGATTGGCGTTACGAATCAAAATACAGGCTTACCCACCCACAATATCTTCAGGTCAAAAACGCATTCGTTCCTTACCTCCAGCAAGACGGCTTTACAAAAATTGCCCCCGCCCATAAATATCTGGTACGCAGTCTCTATTTTGATACCTTTGATTACCAGACCTACTATGAAAAACTAAGCGGCAATTACAGCCGCATCAAATACCGCATCCGCACCTATGCCAGCTCGCTGGATGCCAACTCCGTGATCCGCGTGGAGCTGAAGGTGCGCCAGGGCGAAAAAACGATCAAATACGGGGACTTCATCTCCCCGTCAAATTTCCAGACTTTCATGCAGACCCGCCATTTTTATTCAACCAATCCGGTCCTGATCGAATTTGAGCGATATACCCTGACCCGCATCTTGCAGCCCAGGCTGCTGGTGGAATACCGCCGCGAAGGCTTCACCACGCGCGACCCAGGCAGCGTGCGCGTTACCTTCGACCATCAAGTGCACAGCGCACAAGCCAAAATGCTGTTTCCCCCAAAGCCTTTCTTCCATAAACATAATGCCAGCCTGGTCGTCCTCGAAATCAAGCACCGCGACCAGCAGCCCGATTGGATCAAGGCCATCATCCAGCATCACGGCCTGAAAATTGTCGCCAACAGCAAATATTGCCAGGGGATTGAAATCACCCAGCCCAATCTGGTCAACCTGCGATGAAAATTGCACTGAAATTCATCCAACGACACTTCCAATCGCTGGCCCTGCTCCTCGCCCTGGTCGGCCTGCTCGGGCTGTTTTTTGCAGTACTTGTCACCGACCAGCCCATCACATTCACGGATGCCAATCTGGAAGCCGCCATTCGTGCAGAACTGGACAAGCCCCTCAAACCCCTCTACACCAGCGAACTCAACAAAGTCGTCCACCTTGACGCCTCTGGCCGGGGAATTACCTCCCTGGAGGGCATCCAGCACCTGCACAACCTCACCACCCTCAATCTGGCAGGCAACGAGATTCAGGATGTCAGCCCCCTGGGCAGCCTGAAAAAATTACAGACCCTCAACCTGAGCAATAACGGCATCACCAACCTGCACAACACCCATCTGGACACCCTGTCCGGCCTGCCTTTAAGACACCTTAATCTGAATTACAACGTCGTCAGCTTCCGTGACGGGCAAACCAACTGGCTGACAGACATCAGCATTTTGGGGTCCTTCCCCCTTCTGGAAGAACTCACCCTCATCGAAAACCGGATCACGGATATATCCCCTTTATCGACGCTCGCAAATCTGCGCCTGCTGGATCTCTCCACCAACGCCATCACCGACATCACCCCGCTGAGGCACACCCCCGCCCTGAAAACATTAAGCCTTGCCAACAACGATGTAGGCGACATCGCCCCCCTGGCTGGCCTGCATCAATTGACCTCGCTCAACCTGCTCGCCAACGAGAATCTCGTCACCGTCTCCCCGCTGACCAACCTCACCAACCTGGAGACCCTGATCCTGGACAATGTGCCGGTTGGTGACGAGATTACAGTCCTGGCAAACAAATATGAATTAAGGGAATTGAGCATGGCGAACGCCGGTCTCACGACCATCGCCCCTCTGCGTGGACTCACCCTGTTGACCCGTCTCAACCTGCGCGGCAATGACATCGTTGACCTCACCCCGCTGTCCTCTCTCGCCCGCCTGAAAACCCTGAACCTGCAAGCCAATCTGCACATCGCCAGCATCCAGCCGCTGACCGGTCTGATCCAGCTCCAAAAACTGGATATCCAGGATGTGCCCGTTGGAGAGCAAATCTACGCCCTGGCAAACCTGCAAAAGCTCCAATTCCTCGACGTGCGCAACTGCGGCATTACCGATACATCCGTGCTGGGCACCTTAATGCAGCATGGCGCCCTGCAGGACGGTAAAAAAGGCAGCAAAAAAGCCTTTATTGACCTGCGGGACAACCCGCTCACGGTGGATGAAAGCGATGACTACCTCCCCATCCGCCCCTATTGGGAGAACATTGACCAACGAACGCCCTTCGTCCTCCCCGAATATTATGCGTTCAACCCGCCCCTTTTTTCCGCACCCGGTGGATATTACCAACAGTCCTTTGAATTACGCCTGACAGCAAACCTTCCAAACGCCGCCATTTATTACACGCTGGACGGCTCCGATCCCGATCTGGATTCAACGCAGTACAGCGGACCCCTCCTCATCCACAGCCGGGTTGGCGAACCGAATCTATTCTCTGCCATCCCGGACGTTTCCCCCCGCTGGATTCCCCCCGCCGGGGAAGTCTTCAAAGCCACTGTTGTGCGCGCCCGCATCATCTCAAACGATGGACAAGCAATCAGCCCTGTCATCACCCACACCTTCATCGTAGATGAAGAAAAAAGATACACCCTGCCAGTCGTGTCCGTCGTCACCGACCCCTCAAATTTCTTTGATGACCGTTACGGTATCTACGTCATGGGCGACATCTACAACCAGCTCTACGACCCTGCATCCAGCCTGAACCCCTGGGAAAGACCAGCCAATTACATTGAAAGCGGTCAGGAATGGGAACGCCCCGTCCATCTCGAATACTTTGATGTTAACGGCAGCCTCGGTTTCGCGCTGGATGCCAACGCCCGCATCCACGGCGCCGCCACAAGAGAACGCGCCCAAAAAAGTCTGCGCCTGTATACCGTTTGTGAGTCCACCTGCACTGAAACCATTGACTATGACATTTTCCCCGGTTTGACCAGCCAGGTCACCGGCGAACCCATCCAGGCCTTCAAGACCATCCTGCTGCGCAACTCCGGCAACGATTGGGAAAAAACCATGTTTCGCGACGCCCTCCTGCAGCGCCTCGTTGACCACACCAAACTGGACACACAGGCATACCGGCCCGCCATCGTCTTCCTTAACGGGGAATACTGGGGCATCCACAACCTGCGCGAGCGCCTGGACGAGTACTATCTGGAAACACATTACGGCATTGCCCCCGATCAAGTCACCATCCTCGCCGAAGACGACCTGATCATCACCGGCGAACCGGGCGACGAACAGGATTATCTGGACATGCTCGCCTTCGCCGCTTCGCACGACATGGCCGACCCCGAAAATTACGCCTACATCCACACCCAAATGGATATTGAAAACTATATCGATTACCAGATTGCAGAGATCTATTTCGACAACGCCAACTGGCCGCATGTCAACATCAAGTTCTGGCAGAAGAAAACCGGCCGCCCCGATGACCCCAGCGCCCCCTATGGGCATGACGGCCGGTGGCGCTGGATGCTCTACGACACTGATTTTGGCTTTGGTTTTGACGGCGGCCCCAAAAATGCAGAAATCAACAGCCTGCTCGCTGCCATTCATCCTGACTGGCACGACTGGGCCGGGCTGCTCTTCCGCTCCCTGCTGGAAAACCCCGATTTCAGGGCTAATTTTGTCACCCGCTTCGCTGACCACATCAACACATCGTTTGAACCGCAGCGCGTGACCAATGAAATCGACCAGATGCAGTCCGTTATCGCCCCTGAAATCGAAGAACACATCCGCCGCTGGCGCGGCAGCGAAGCTGCCCTTGAAGAATGGCAAGACAGCGTGGAAGTCATGCGCGGGTTTGCCGCCTATCGCCCGGAAAATGTTCAGCAGCATCTAAGCGATTATTTTGAACTGGGCAGCCCAGTGAAAATCCACCTGCAAACCGACAGCCGGATGGGCTATATCCGCATCAATACCATTGATCTCATCGAAAGCACCCCTGGCGTAACTGACCCCGCCTCCTGGACGGGCACCTACTTCGCCGGCCTGCCGGTTGAAATCACCGCCATCCCCTACCCCGGTTATCAATTCGCCGCCTGGGAAACACCCGACGGCGCGATACAGTCTGAAACCCTCTCCCTGACCCTGGATCAGGACACCCCCCTCACCGCCGTCTTCACCGTCGAGTAAATTAAATGGTGCCTTGGGAAAGCACCAACGCACCATTTTCCGCTGCGCCTGCGAATGATGTATGCCGGGATGGTTGTTGGTGTATTCAAAAGCGAACGCACCCGGCGCATGATGATCTTGAAGGCCGCGAAAATAGCAGTGAATATCGTTCACTGTTTCTTGTAGGGACAGGTCTACCCTAACGGGTATGATATCCGACCGTCCGCCCCTCTGCACGAAAAACCACCCCCTACGTGATAAATTGTACATTTTACATTAAAAACGCAGCTTCCCCACCTGCGCATCAGAATCCCCAATCAGCGTCTCGATCTGCTCAGCAAACTCCCTCGCATCCCCCGTCGTCCAGAAACGGTCCGGCTGCGTGCGTTCGCCGCCCGCCAACCCCCGCTCGCCCAGCAAACGCGCCGTCTGACGCGCCACCGCCGCGGCCGGGTCAATCACCCGCACCCCCGCACCAATAATCTCTTGGATCAACGGGATTACAAAAGGATAATGCGTGCAGCCCAGCACCACCGTATCCAGCCCCTGCGCCAGCATCGGCCGCAATGCCTTCTCCAGGATACGCCGCGCTTCTGTTCCCTGCACCCGCCCTGCTTCAATCTCCTTCACCAGGCCCGGACAGGTATCCTGCAAGACCGTCACCCCCTGCGCAAAGCGTTCCACCACCGAAGCATACAACGCCCCCTGGAACGTAGCCGGGGTTGCCAGCACCCCCACCACCCCGCTGTGGGTCTGCTCGACGGCTGGTTTCACCGCCGGTTCCATGCCTACAAAAGGGATCTCAGGAAAACGTGCGCGTAAAGGATGCAGCGCTGCTGCCGAAGCCGTGTTGCAAGCCACCACCACCAGCGCCGCCCCTTGCGACAATAAAAAGCGGGTGATCTCCTCCGAAAAAGCGCGCACCTCTTCCAGCGAGCGCGGCCCATACGGCACATGCGCCTGATCGGCCACATAAGCCAGTGCCTGATCCGGCAGCTGTTGGCGCAAGGCACGTACCACAGACAGCCCTCCCACCCCCGAATCAAATACACCAATCACAGCCGCTTTTTCTGTCACATGACCTCATCCCACAACCTCGTTCTCAGGCAGTCTCTCTACCCCCGCCACACCCTTCGCCCCCCTTCCAGGGCTATAACAGGCTCAGGGTACCGCTCTCCATTAAACAAAAACACCCTGTCATTATATCTGAGCGACAGGATGGGCATTTCAAAATATTTGTCACCCTCTTTAGCATCACTACCGCAAAAATAATCACCCTGCTGCTCCTCTATTTTGCGATGAGGCTGCAAAATAGGGGGGGCTGGGAGGACGTTCCCGTCGCCTGTACAAACGCAGCGAACAACGCCACCGACTCCGGCGCATCCAGGATACATTCTGGATGCCATTGCACCCCGATCCCAAACGGATGTCCCACCAGCTCGACTGCCTCAACCAGGCCATCCGGCGCCCAGGCCGCCGCCCGCAGACCATCGCCAATATCGCGCAGCCCCTGGTGATGCAGACTGTTCACCTCAAACGCCGTTGAACCAGCAATTTTTGCCAGTTGTGAATCTGGCTCTGCCTTCATCCCATGTGCGCGTAAATCGCGCGGCCAGTCTGGATAATAGGCGTGGCGTATCGGATGTTCACACTGCGTGGCAATATCCTGATACAGCGTTCCCCCCAATGCCACATTGATCACCTGAATGCCGCGGCAAATCCCCAGGAAGGGTAAGCCAGCTTCAACCGCCAGCTGGACCAGATTGATCTCCAGCTCATCACGGTCATCATCCACAGAGCCCACTTTCGGATGCGGCTTGCCGCCGTAACGTTCCGGGTGGATATCCCCGCCGCCGCTCAGCAGCAGCCCATCCAGACGAGCGGTCAACACCTCTGCTTCAGCCTGCTTCAACTCCACCGGGATCAGCACCGGCACACCACCTGCCCGTACTACAGCCTGCACATACATTTCAGAAATCGCGTGCTGGGTAACCTGACCTTCTTTGATTCTTCTAAAAGTGGTAATGCCAATCAAGGGAGCTTTCATCGTACACCTCGATAGATGGGTGAAAAAAAAGGGCGCAACCTCGGCGCAGGTTACACCCTCATGGGGTCAAAATATCAATGAAGAACTAGAAACGCTGTTTGAGACGTGCGCTCTTGCCCGTGCGTTCGCGCAGGTAATACAGGCGCGCGCGGCGTACTTTGCTATGCCGCTCGACAACGACCTTGTCCAGCCGCGGTGACCGCGTCAGAAAGGTACGTTCAACGCCAATTCCATTGCTGGCAATCCGGCGCACGGTGAAACTGGAACCGGCACCATTATTATGGGTGAAAAGTACGGTTCCCTTAAATTCCTGTATACGTTCGCGGGCACCCTCGGTAATTTTCACATGCACACTAACGATATCCCCTGCTTCGAGATGAGGCACATTCGGGTTGACAGCAGGCTCAATTGACTTCAAAAGTTCATTCATAATAACCGGTCCTTATAAACGGATTTACCGTGAGATAACGCTTACCTTTTTACGGCACGAAACGAGATTATACCATGTTCACCTGCCCCCTGCAAGAGATTCACTGGTCATTTTTCTTAAAACTGTGCCTGGCGCACAGCATTATAACAGATTTCTACTCTCCCTGCGCTGCTTGCCGCCGTTCAATTGCCGTAGGGATCGCCATTTGCAGCGACTCAAACGACACCGGCTTGAATACATACCCGTCCGCCCCCTTGCGGATGGCTTGCTCTACCCGTTCCTCGTCACTTTCCGAGGTCAGCATCAAAACCGGCAGATGATCCCACTCCGCCCGGCTGCGAATAAATTCCAGGAGCTGGATTCCGTTGACATGCGGCATCTGAATATCCAGGAAAAGGACTTCCGGCATTTCACCGGCCAGCATCGCCCGCATCGCCACCCGTCCATCCGCAAAATCGCGCACCTCATACCCCAGCAGTTGGAACATCTTGCGCAGCGCGCGCCGCAGCTCATCATCATCGTCAATCATCCAGATCAATGATTTCATACTCTACTCCAGTTGCGACTTGATCGCCTGTGAAAGCTGTTCGGTGATCCCGGGCACAGCCGCTAATTCCTCCACGCTGGCTGCACGGATCGCCGCCAACGAGCCAAAATGCGTCATTAAAATCTTGCGCCGCTTGGGACCAATCCCCGGCACCGAGTCCAGCTGCGATGCCAGACCCAGCCTGGTGCGCCGCTTGCGGTGGGCGGTAATCGCAAAGCGGTGGGCTTCATCGCGGATGCGCTGCACCAGGTACAGCCCCTGCGAATGACGTTCCAGCACGATCGGTTCCTCCCGCTCAGGCAGGAAAAGCTCCTCCTCCTGTTTGGCCAGACCCGCCACGACCACCTTGTCCCGCAAACCAAATTGATCCAGGATTTTCACTGCCCGGCTGAGCTGCCCCTTGCCCCCGTCCACGATCAATAAATCCGGCAAAATGGAAAAAGAAGGGTCAGGCTTCTTCTCCATCTTCTGCTTCAACTGTGCAGTCTCCCACCGCCGGAAACGGCGCAGCAGCACCTCTTCCATACTGGCAAAATCATCCGACCCAATTACCGTCTTGATGTTAAACCGCCGATACAGGCTCTTGGCAGGCACGCCCTGTTCAAATACCACCATGCTGCCCACCGAAGCCGTGCCCTGCGTGTTGGAAATATCGTAGCACTCAATCCGGTTGGGCGCTTCCGACAGGCCAAACGCCTCCTGCAATTCTGCCAGCGACTGGGTCTGGCGGTTGGTATCTGCCTGCCACTGTGCCCGCAAAGACTTCAGCGTTTCGGCAGCATTTTCCGTTGCCATCTTCACCAGGTTGCGCGGCTTGCCCCGGCGCGGTACGCGCAGCTGCACCTTTGAACCGCTGCGCTTGGTGTTCAGCCAGGTCTGGATAATGCGCGCTTCCTCAATCTGGTGGGGCAGCAGCACTTCATCCGGCACGCTGGACGCCTTCTCATAGAACTGTTTGAGAAATTCCGCGATCACCTCGCTGTCCTCCTCATCCTCTGTCCCCTCCAGGATGAAATACTCCCGCCCGATCAACTTCCCGCTGCGGATAAAGAAGACCTGCACACACGCTTCCCCGTCTGCGCGCGCCATAGCGATCACATCCGAATCCTGCTGATCCGTATAAACCACCTTCTGGCGTT
>Ga0334888_1001248_pt1 | contig 34406 bp, 27 predicted proteins | sample GraSluR1_MG_FD_207227 | JGI IMG/M metagenome (GOLD analysis project Ga0334888, IMG submission 207227) | Sludge microbial communities from methane-producing bioreactor in Wageningen University, Netherlands - Granular Sludge_3_08-R1 | ecosystem: Engineered > Bioreactor > Anaerobic > Unclassified ...
GATGAGCTGAGGTCAAGACTTTTTGTGTCAAATGTGGTATGCTTTGGCATAGAGAAGTTCCTCCTTCAGGTACATGTTTTGTTTGGTCACTAAACAGTATACCATGAAGTTCTGAGCTTCTCTTTTAATTCTATTTACACAAACTATTGTACGCTATGTGGTTGAAATCGTTGACAGTAATCTTAATCCAATATATTCAAATGGTACATTCAATACAGATTATTTATTCTATGCAGATATAAATATTGAGGGTTTAATAGACTATACTAAGGAGGCTGTTCTCATGGTATTGAAAGCTCCATCAACAGCAGAATTTCAGGGTTCGTGGCTCAATCCTTATGAAAACTGGTCAATTGCTAAGGATGGAAAAATTGTCCAGGTAAGTTCTGTGGTTGATAGTCAAAACTCTTTCGGTGCGATGATTCGTAGCAACTTCACTTTACGATACAAATACCAAGCTGATAAATCATTGCAGCCGATCTATTTTATCTTTGATGGGCAAGTCCTAATAGATGAAGAATAGTATGTTCATAAATTTTCCTAATAATAAATCATTCGAGGAAGACAATATACAAGCAAATATCCTCATAGCTTATGAGATGACTTGTGACCAATTCGGCATAAAAGAACATGAATTGAATGATACAAATGATGTGGCTTCTTTTGTAGATGACGTAGTTTCCAATCGTCCAATAATTTACGATTTAATAAAATAATAAAATTAATCTGGCAATCAACACCGTAATTACTGTAGCTTTGTTTGGTTTAGCATTTTCGGATTAATTAATTGCCAGTAGAGTCATGTTGATGAAAAATATGTTATACTTCTCCTATCTTTTTTCTATTAAACACACGCCGATTCTCAAGTAAAAGAATATGATTCAACTTTGTGAAAAGCAAAGAAATAAGAATTATATAAACAATTTTTATTATATAAAATCAATCCAAAGACTTCTATTGGTCTGCCTCCGAAAAAGAGGCTGTATCTGCGTCCAATAAGGGCATCTTTAGGTTTTGTCACGCGCCTTGAACATTCCGTGAAGTATTCCCATAATCATCGCTCTCCTAAAAATGGGCATGAAAAAAGCACCTCACTTGAGATGCTTTTGAAGTTTTTATCTTACCACTGTAGCTGCTCGTGCTTTTTAATAGTCTATGTCAACGATCTTTTCTTGTTTTGCTTTACTATTATTTGAAGTTTCTACTGTTATAGTATACTCACCTTTGGGGATAGATTCACCCTGTTTTGAAAATGGTTCAGATATATAGATTCCATCTTTTACTATATCTTTGCTTGATGCAATGTAATCATTTTCTTCACTAACCACTGATATGAGAACTTCTTCTCCATCAGGCAAATCAGTTTTACCGGCGATAGTCATGTGAGTTTGCCCACCGTAAGGTTTATTAAATTCAACCTCAATATCGATAGTGTACTGCGTTTCTTCAGATTCTAAGCCCTCTTTAAAGCCATCTTCAAAACTTTCTTTAGCACTACTACAGCCAATGAGTATAGTGGAAATGGAAAAAACAATTAATACAAATACCAGAATTTTCTTCATTTGTGCACCTCCTTCAAAAGCATTATATAACCATTCTCATCTAAAGTCTAACTCCAACAATCATTCTATCTCTACAAGCACCTCGCTTGAGATGCTTTTGAAGTTTTCTTTTACCACTTCTCTTCCAATAATCCCGCGAAAAGACCAATAGTAGAAAAGAGGACGAATGTTATGATTTCCCAAACAAAATGCAGGATTCCTTTAATCACACGAAAAATGAAACCTAACATAATGTTTGCCTCATTTCTTCACATGCACAACCCCCCTGGCATTTATTGATTTTCCATATTGAGATAAGAAGGCCGATAACTTTTCAACGAGCTTATCTTTCTCTTCGCCAGATGCCTCATCAAAATACTTGATTAATACTTTTTCTGTGTCCCGGCCATCTAGATTATTCGGATCGCTTACGATAAACGCTTCGTATGTTTTTGCATTCATATTCTTGTAGCCAATAAATTTACTTGGAGCAAACATATCGATTTCATCGAAATAGTACCAATGCCTGAAGAAATTTAATCTACTACTAATGAAATCCGATGAAGATAACGCATCATTAAAAGTGGCTGCGTTTTTCAAAGCCTCTTCATAAGATTCAACTGTTGTGGCACTACTTACAATTTGCAGTGTTGAGCCACGCTCGTTTTTTAATACCCCGACCCAATCGAGAATGGCAGCAATCGCGAATCCCGGACTAAAAGCGGATTCGCCCTTTTCGACGCCATGTACTGCATAAGCGATGTAGCCTTCCAAAGAAGCAATAGGAAGACGGTCGCTTCCGAGTTTCCCGGTCCTTGCATACCCTTTATATAATTCTCCATCATTAGCGATAAGGATATCATATGCAGCAGTGAACACCTCCCATGTCAATTGCTTAGGGACCGGGATCTTGTCGCAGATGAGCCCACTCTCGTCACTATCAAACCCAATGATGATTCTCTTGCCGGCTTGAATCAAAGGAATTTCTGCCTGGCCACCAATCTCGTTCAGCTTCTCTTTTATTAGTTTCGTGATGAAATGATCGTTGACTTTAGCATCCACATGAGCAATTCCAATTTTCATAGTCTTATCAGTCCTTTCTTGTCCGGCTTCTTCTTTCAAACCAAGTTTAATCAAAATCTCCGCAAAAGTCGCTTTTGTTTTGAAGTAGCTAATTCCTAGCTTTTTTTGAATTGACTTGAAACTTCCTTCCGCAGTCAGAAATGCTTCTAAAAACTCCAATTCATCCTTGGATAAGTAGGAATATTTGTTGAAGATAAAATCTCCTTTCAGCTTCAGCTCACAATTATTACATGATAGTTCAGTTGCAATCAATCTGTTTGTGCATACAGGGCAATGCCCAATTAATTCCTTTTCCACAATGGAAGCACCTCCCTTTCCTTCGCTGCCTCCATCTTACCATATAATTTTACATTATCAATATGTATTTAATATTATTTATTACATAATTATATTATCGCATCCATAATCCTGTTCTGTGAGTAAAACAAGAGAAGGGATAATCCCTGTATGGATTATCCCTTATTATCACTACTATAGCTAAAACCTAATATTATAGGTCTTCATGTGGTGAAACTGTTTATACATTGCCTTGGTCATCAATAAGCAGGAAATGAAGATTTTGAGGAAGAACGGACCCATTTGGGAATTTGGCAACATCGCTTCATAAATTGAGCTTTTTTAGCACTGCCATTGCCTAGTGACCTGCCCCCGAAAGTTGCACCAGGTTCAAAGTTAGTAATCAACTGATATACTGAGTTTGAAGGGATGGGAAAATTATGGCAAGGAAAAACTAGACGGTGGAGCAGATCATCGTAATCCTCCGAAAAGTAGAAGTGCTTTGCGGGCAAGGCATGACTGCGAAGGAAGCGGTGAAGTAGGAGGGAATCACAGAAAACACCTAGTCCCGCTGGCGCAAGGAATATAGCGGTATGAGCACGCTGGACGTCAAACGTCTCAAAGAGCTGGGGAAAGAAAACAGATGAAAGATTGGAATGTGCTCAGTCAGAATAAAAGTAATGAACTATGTGGATGTAATGAATGGGCTAAATCATGTAATAATAAGAGGGCTAGTCATCGGTAGTATTTGATATAATATTGATAGTCCTGTAGGCTTCTTAAAAACGGTTCGGACTAACTTTGAAACTGGACCAGAGATCGGGGCGAACCAGTTTATTAATGTTCTTGTATGAAACACCATGCGTAGTAGAGAGCACAAAAGTATTACAGAGGGAGAATAATTTTGGGAAAGTAATGTTTTGTGAGGTTTTAAACTGTCGAACCTTGTATTTGGAAGTCGTTTCATATTAAGTATCAGACAGCCAGGCGGGGGGGAGTGGTCAATGAAATTTATACTAGGAATACTGGAATTTTTTGGTTTTGTTATATACGGTTTTTTTAGTGCTTTCAGTAAACGTCATTTTTAGTGGATATTCCTTTCTGAAAATGAGGTAAGCTAAAAATCTAAGTGAACAATTGCTGACCATTATGTTAGGTGTATTATGCTACCCTTGGACATAACTCAAGCCGTTCCTTGAAAATCGAATAGGGAGTCTTGTATCCATGGCTCTGGTGTGGCCGCAGGTAAGGGAGGGGGTGCGGACATTTTCTTGGACCACCTAGGCGGCTAATCCAAGAGATTGTCTAAACTCCACGGGACTCATATATCCCAATGACTGTTTGATTCTTTTCTCGTTGTACCAATGAAGGTACTCATCTAGTATAGCCATAAATTCATCTATCGTTACATCATCCCAACCGCGATTGTAGAACATTTCGTTTTTTATTCTGCCAAACACCCCTTCACAGGCGGCGTTATCCGGCGAGCAGCCCTTTTTTGACATGGATCTATTTAAACCTCTCCGCCCCATTCTTTCTATCCATCCAGGCCACCGGTAATGACATCCTCTGTCTGTATGAATTATTGGGTTTTCATTTTCCCGGAGTTTGGAAATCGTACCATCTAGCATACTATTCACAAGGTCAGCATTTGGTGATGTACTTATGCCCCATGTAACAAGGATTCCATCAAAGCAGTCCACCATTGGTGACAGATATACCTTTCCGGAAGGAATTGCAAATTCCGTGATATCAGTTAAGAAAAGTACATTTGGTGAATCTGCGTGGAAATTACGCTCAACATGGTTGGGAACAGCAAGTGATATCTCCCCTTGATACGAATAATATTTCTTGTTTTTCCTTGTCTTTACTTCCAAACCCACACTTTTCATTATGCGACGAATAACTTTCTCCGATATGATAACACCCTGTTTGGTCAGCTCACCATAAACACGTCGATATCCATAGCATTTCCTATTTTCGTCGAATATTTTTATGATTTTGGAACTAAGTTCCTTGTATTTATCTTCCTTCATGGCGGCATGCTTTTGATAATAGTAACTGCTTTTAGATAACGCAAACTTCGTAAGAAGTAACGGCAATGGGTACTTACTTTTCATGGCGTCGATTACCACTGCCTTCTCCCTGTTCTTCAGGGCTGTCCAGTCGACGCCGGGGTCTTTTTTTAATATATTGATTGTCTCCTTGAGGATATCTATTTCCATCTGCAAATCCGACATTTGTCTGCGTAGTAACTCCACTTCTTCGGATGTTATCTCTGCAAATTTATCAGGGAGTTTGTCAATCTTAATATTCCTATTATTCACTAGCGAACCTGCACCTTCCCGGAGATACTTTTTCCGCCAAATGTAAATACTGGCTCTGCTATATCCTATCTCCTCTGATACTGATTTTATACTTTCTCCATATTCAAAACAACGTCGAATTGCATCCAGTTTAACATCAGCAGAAGGGTTTCGTAAATGTTCCTTTGTGTTAGTAATTTTAGCCGCCTTCCTATCAGGTTTCGGTTTACCCTCCTTTCGAATCCATTGATATAACATTTCACGGCTTGGATATCCCAATATATGTATCGTCCGGGTAACTGAGCCACATTCATGATACAATCTCATCGCATCATTAACCTGCTTCTTCGAAAACATTTTTTAACTCCTTTCGGAGTCCTGGAGGAGTCCAGGTTTTTGTCCCCACCCCCGGACTATGAAATAAACTCTGTAAATTTCTCTTCTATGGTAGCGCTGATAAAAAAGTGCCTGGTTTCAATGTGCTCTCGATCTGTAAAGAAAGAATATAGCGGTTAATATCATCTATGCCCAAAATGTAAATTTTGGGAAGTGTTGTTTGAATAGATTGTCTCGGGCTGTATATTTTGGTTTTCGATAGTATTTCGTTGGGTAGACAGAATAAGTTACTAAAAATTGTTGTCAAATAAAAAATTAGACAAAAAGTAGACAGAATCAAAAAAACGGCATAAGAATTAAATAAAAAACCCTGCAAAACGTTGAAATTGCAGGGTTTTATGGTTATCTGGTGTAATCGTTAATAGTTTACCTCGTTTTCTGGTATTTATGAATAAAAAAGTGGACAAAAAGGAGCCAAATATTTATTAGTAGTAATATTTATTGGTAAGCGCTATAAAGATGCTTGGAACGTGACAAATTAAATCGGAATTGTATCCACTACTCGATGTTCGGGAAATGATTTTGGCAGCCATTCCATAGAATAGGCCAAGCCATATCGCTCCAAGGGTAATCTCCAGATTTTTTCGAGCTTGTAGGGCAAATCAACTTTTAAGACTTGATGTTCTAACATACCCTATCTTTCCTCGGCATGAAGTCAATATGGGAAGGGCTTTCATAACAAGGTCGTGGGTCCTATGCCATTCAGTCAGATTGAGATATTCGGTTGGCGTATGTTCGTTATGATAACCTATGGATAGATTAACGCTTTCCACACCAAGTGAACTCCATACTCTAAGGTCAGAAACACCTCCTTCCACCATAGTATAGTCTGCTTGACCAGACCACAGGTCTTTAGAAACTTGCTCAAATATCTTTCCATAGACTTCAGAGCAATATCTTTGTTTAGAATTACTAGTTACAATATCCGACCCGTTTCTCCTGTCTAAGCTTATGGCACAATCTACGTCCCAAAAGAACAAGGGTAAGATTGATTCTGCACCACGTTGTCCTACCTCTTCCTCCGTGGTAAATGCAATTTTTAATGTCCCTCTGAAACTTGTGTTACTGGCTGATTTTAAAATACTAACTATCATAGCTAATCCTGCTCGGTCATCAGCTCCAAGAATACCTTGGTTGCGATGCCATATTCTACTATCTTTTATAATAGTACTTAACTCGGGAATTGGTTCCACAACATCCATATGTGCCGACAGTAGTATACAAGGACCTCTCCCCATTTTTTTCATTGCGAGTAGATTACCCCTTGAATCTACAAATGCGTGATCTGTTAATTCTTCTAAGATCGGCCAAAGAAAATCTCTGACACGACTCTCATTTCCACTAGTGCCAGGAATCATCAGTAGTTTTTCTAGAAGCTCTTCGCGTAAAGTATGAGAAAGAGCCTCAATTTTTTGATTCTCGATACAATCTAATTTACTTAGAACAAGGCCCATTTCAATCAGTCGAGAAGAATTATAAATTGTCATTTTGCGTTTGAAACTTTTTGCGTGAAAACCCAAGCGGTTAAGTAGTTCGGATGCTTTCATTGCATCATTACTCTCCCAAAAGTGGATTTCTGCACAAGATTTGTCATGACCAGTGCAGGAGTAACTGGTTGATAAGCCTAGGCGGTTCAACTGCCTAACAGCAGACAGCATTGGAGTATCTAGTATCTCTAATTCAAGATAACCCGGGCGACACATCAGCCCACACACTTTTCCACCAACTTTGGCAATACTTGAAAGCCATGACTGCCTGGAGGGCGCTTCAGAGTATAGACTGATTACACACTGCTGATTGAATTCAAAGGAGTGCTGAATTCCGGATTCGTTAAGTAATTTTTTGAGAAATGAAATATTGACTTTAGATTCATCTAAGAGAATGAAATGGTTATCATCGATTTGTTCGGGCAGAAAACCGGCTAATATTAAATTCTCTTTCCACGTAGCATTATTTTTCATCACTTGTTCCTCCTATCGGTTTTATAATTGTTCTTATAAAACTAGTATAGAGGAACGTCGGTGACAGGCTGTCACTAATGATTAGTCGGTAATCTTGTGGAAGTAGTATATTGTCAGATCGGACTCAACGGACGGATCTTGACCCCTGGGATTGATTATTTTGAAATTTGGTTCTTCCAATCCAACATCTGACAAAAGCATTCTCAAGCGTCTGATTTTTTGATTAAAGGAGTTTCTTAAACTGGTAGTATCTTCGTTGATTGAATCTATGTAATCTGTCCTATTCATTGCATCATTGCGGATACAAGCAACTAACAGGTTCAAATAGGAAATATCAATTTCCACAGAATCATTGGTGTGGTAGTTAATATAATGAGGGAATTTATATCTGTCGATAGCTAACTTAGAGGAATCAATATCTAGGTCACATAAGATGTCATCATACTCGCTTTTAGTGATTTGTCCTCTGGATACCAGAGAATTATCTTTCCAAATTTCTAACACAGGATTATTAATACTGGCTTCCATATCGCTCTTTTCAAAAAAACGTGTTAGTGTATCATTCAGTTCTTGGTAGTGGGTATTGTCCAAAGAACCTTCGCTGTTGGCATAAAAAATTTTTATTGCGCAATATGAAATGATTTTCTTGGCATTTTCAATTTGCATCTCATCTATCATAAATTGTTTTTGGGCACGGTCATTAGTTATCAGCGCTTTTTCAAAATGGCATATTGCTTGAGCATATTCATGCTTTCTGTAGTGAATATGGCCTAAGCGATAATAGGCATGAGGTAAATTGCGATTTATTCGTAATGCATCCTCAAAAGATTTTTTGGCCATTGGATCCAAAACATTTTCTGATTTTCTATAGGTGCCATAAAGCAATAGATTTTTGATGTGGTCATTCTTATAATGCTGAATTTCTTGTGACTCCTGCTCACTAGGGTTAAAATTATTGCGTAGGATATCCATTATAGTGTTGGAAATTGAAATGCGATCTTCATGAAGCAACTGGCCAGTTTCTTCAAGACGATTCTCCTCATCTTCAATCTTACAATAAAAATCGAAAAACTCATCTTTTGATAAGTAATCCTTATTGTGAATTCTCTTAAAGATCTCTTCTTTTATTTCTATGATTTTCTGCATTTATTAGTCCTCACAATATAACTTTGAATATCAATGCCTTCACTGGCGTTGCCTTAATTCAGAAGTTGCTTTTGTATTTATTATAGCAAAGAGATAGCAGTAGTCCAATCTGGCTATAATTATCCTGAAAAACAGTTTGGGAATATTATTAGCAGTATCGTCCACATCGGAGTGATAATATTAATAGTATGCTGGCTGACGCAGAGAAGTGTTCTATATCTAGCATCAGTATGTTTATCCTCAGACGGTAATGGGAACAAGAAAAGCGCTAAGACAGATAAGAGGAGTACTTATCTACATAAATGTAGACATGTTTCCACGACCAACTGCTGCAAGAAATGCGGGAATATAGAACAAGAGATTACATGGCATGCCAATTTGTTCCATAAAACTGTTATAATGATATAGACATCTTAAATCTTGTGACTTGACCGAATGAGTATACTTATGGACTGGAAAGGCTCAGAAAATTAAATTATAGGTAGTGAAGTAATGGGATTGGATCAAAATTTTAGACTGGCCATATATTATTGTTAGTATGGAGAAATAAGATTACAGATACTAGTAGATTTACCAAAAATATCGAATTAGCAAAAAATTGGCGCATCCATGTAAAAACCTAGAACAAAATAATTCAAGACGAAATGATTAGGAGCATTCTGATGGACGAGAGCTTAAAGAAAAGTAAATCTTCAAGCATCGACTTCGATTTCGATGAAATAAGCACTATTGACGATAGTGCTTTTGATGCTATTGAAGATGCGTTTCGCAACGCCTCATCAGTCGGGAATGCGGCTCAGGCTGGTATGCAAACAGCCAGTCTGCAATCCGCCATCGACAGCTACGCTCAAGCTTTGGACCAGGCAGCAATAGCTAAATCCACTGGCTTGCCTACAAAAACTTCTTCTGCTCAATATAAGGGCTTCGCTGCCGAGGAGTATTTCAAACATACTCTTAAAATCAATTCTCTGGCAAAAGGGATGCCCGACTACAAACTTGATGTAATCACTAAAGGAACTCTTCCCGACGGTTCAAATCTTTCTGGAATCGATATGGAAGTAGACATTTCCATTTGGACTCGAAAGCGTCCGTGGAGCAAACCAAGCCGGACAGCTGACTATCAATCCAAAATACATAACAAGTCATCGGATTATGCAAAAGACATTGCTAACACTCAATATGAAAATGTCGAATTTGTAGGTGGCTCAGGACAAGGAGTCAGCGATGAGGTCAGTGTTAATATTGGGGGAAAATCTGTTTCGTCCGATGCAATAACTCCAGAAGAAGCGACAAATCTGGCCGACTCAATGAAAGCCCAAGAAACACCAGAATATCATAAAACTGCAGAAAAACACGGCGAGCTTAATAAGATCAACTTAGGCAGGGCAATAGCAGCTGGGGCTGCTACCGGTTTTGTTCTGACAACAGTCAAGGAAATCGTTGATGTAATAAAAAACCGAGATGACTTATCGGAAGAACAGTTCATTTTAAGTGTAACGCATATTCTTTGTGGGACTACGGAAGGCGGCGTTCGCGGTGGGGCGATAGTAGGTTCTGTTCAATTGTTGGGTAAGGTCGTAGGGAAAGAAATTGCGGCAAACTCATTCGGTGCGGTTCCCGTAATGGCCGCAGCAAATACAGCTGTCGATTTTGCTAAAGACCTTTACAGTTGCTTTGTAACCGGAGTTATAGATGCTGATGATTTACTTTGCAATACCGTAAACAATACTTTCTCGTCATTTGCTGGATTTGGAGGAGCGTATGTGGGTGCTCAAATCGCGGGTATTGCATCGGTTAAGGCAGCAGTGGCTACCGGAGCCACTATAGGATCAGCCTTGGGTCCTGTTGGTACTATTGTCGGTTCTGTGGTCGGAGGAATTGTTATCGGGTACGGTGCAAGTGCGATTATTGGAACGGCAAATAAAGATGCACAAAAAGCTTTTAACGATTGCATCGCAGAGATTAACACTCACATCGAACTCGGTGGCTGGGAGAAGCTATACTATTTCGCAGATTCGATGTCGAGTATTTCTGAATTTCGCTTGTCGTTTAAAGACTTGCTACCTTGTTATAATCTGATTTCCGACCTTAAAGAGTACAATATACGAAAAAAGGCAATTAGAAGCATTTACGAACAACTTGACGTCAGTATAGCCAGGGAGGAAACCGCAAAGGTTGACGCATTACGGAGTCTGGAAGCGCAACATAATGAGAGACTCAGAGAATTGCAGGCTCGATTTAATGAACAACGTGAAGCGATGTTTGACGAGTTCAAAGAGTCAATTAATACCTATGTTGCAAATTCGTATTCTCAATACATTGGATTGTTTGATGTTCTATCAGGAGACATCGATACCATTAAGGCTCGTCTTGATGATAACATATATACACATAACGCAATTCTTGACTATGCACGAAACCGCAACATGGTTAATGCGCAACTAAATGAAACACTTACAGAAATAATGAATGATCATGAATCTGCGTATTTACTTAAGCCGTTTGTGGAAAAACTGGAATGGTTTATGCAGCAAGATGAACTGATGGTCGGGAGACAATACCTGTCACTTGATGAGGCTTTATTTCTTGTGAATGGAGGTCAATAATGAGTGCTCGAGATATTGTATTGCCACACCGTTTGCTTATTAATCGCTCATTGCGTAAGGCATCAGCGGATTTGCGGTCTCGAACTGATGAGTATGAAACCAGCTACGAACTGACAATTGAGCGTTGTTCAGCGCAGATTGAAAAGGCACGAGCCGACAAGGATATAGATTTTCAAAAAGTAAAGCTATCCCTGCTAGATGAATTATCAAAGGATGCAGATTTGTTCGATAAGACTCGGGTAGGGTTGTTGGAATATGTAGACCTATTCTTACATCGCCAATGCTTGTATAAAATCCAGAAAGCCAAAGGACTTGAAAAGCAAGCGCTTCTCGAGTACAGAGATTTCCTTACAGCGCAAATGAGTTTGATTGGCGAGGAGATCGATATCCTTGAAGCACGAAAGGACAAGCTGGTCGCTCAAGCCAAGATTGATGATATTAAGGAACTGTTCAGGTTGACTGGATGCAAAGTCACCGTTGATGAGAACGAAAATGCCATTTCACTTTTAGAGAAAGTCTCCGAATTAGTGGCTGTCAGTGAGATATCTGACAAACTGACAAAACAGGCCTTACAGAAACTCCGTGCCGTCTTGCAAGAACGAGTTGATTTACTCCCAGTCATCCAGTACATTTCTTGGACGATACAGCAGAAGAAGCTATTTTCGGCTCAACTGAAAAGCGACCGTGACAAAACGAAAGAAGCTTTCAAATACAAAACGGATGAATTGATGGAAATTAGCGTTAGCATAAACTCTATTAGCCGTTCGCTTGATGAGCAAGCCAGAGCAGTTAGGGCGTTTTGGGCTGTACCAATTTCCAACTTTAATGTGCAAATATCATTTAATGATAGAAAACTGAAATCACTTTTTGATAGTGTGAAAGACCGCCAAGTAGAGCGGAACAAACTTTTTGTGCTGCTGAAAGATATAAATCAACAAATACAACAAATGATTGACTCACACTCTGATGATAATTGGAAATGGGAGCGCCTCCAGTGTGAAAAATCCAACTACCGAAACAGCATATCATCAGCAAATGAATATATCGATATTCTTCAAACACAAATAACTCAAACTAAATCTACGCTTACATCATTAAAATCTGAGCGTCAACATTGGTATGCGCGGCAGCAGATGGTCTATTTGTTTTGCAAGAAGAATGATGTATACCTAATTCCTGATGGCAAAGCTGGATCGTCAGACGAATACCGAATAATAGAAGCGAGACTTTCAGAGCTATATCAGATCGAAAACGATGCCAATCAGCGAGAGCGGGAGCGGTTCATGCGAGAGTCAGCCCAGATACAACAGAAAAGAATATCAAAGACAGACGACCTATCCTCCCAAATAGAAAACGCCGAAGCTATTCAAGCAAAAACAAATACAGTCTTTGAACAAGTGTCAAAACAACTATTGAACAGAAAAAGCCAAGATGCGAGATTCTTCTTATTAAAGTTGTTCTCAGAAACAGAGGAAGTCAGCCGTGCAAAACATGCCTTACAATTGGCAACCGTTCAAAAGAAAAAAGCCGATACCGAGGTGGCGACATTAAAAATAGAACTCGCCAAAGTCACCCATGAATTTGACAGGCAGTTAGTTGCTTGTCGCCCAAAGCCCTATCGTCCATCATCTGCCGAAAGTGAAGAAAGAGAAAAACTAGAAGGCAGAAGAACTGAGTTATTGGATACACAAAGGCAAAAGAAAACTACGCGAAAGGATGGGCGTTATGAAAGTCAAAATTGATTTTTCCCTTTGCCGACGCTTTGGGGTTGTTGAACAAACTATCTTCCGCCTTATTCTGAATGGGTTGACAAACCCCCAGCAAATAGGTGCTTTCTTGTGGGTTTTTTCTGACGAGGTAATTGCAAATTCCCTTCGAAAACTGGTCAATCAGCAAATCATTAGAGTCGACATTGAGTCCAGAAAACTCTCGCTTTCGGATGCCGTTGTTGCACTTATTGAAATCTGCATGCACAGCTCATTTGAAATAGACATACCCAATGAAATTCTGCTTGTTACCGACAATTCTGACTACAGTATAGAAAAAACTGCTATTGAAGCCAGAACCGCAATACTGGTTAAATTGCTACCCAATGTCAAAAGAAGTTTCTTAATTGGTTTAGCGAAATGTTTTGACTTTAGGATTTGTAAAGGAGGTGAGATCTATGACTGATAACACTTGGACAGATCATTTATCTCACTGGAGAACCTTTTTATCTGAAATGCTCATTACACTTGACGATGTGGGAGAACAGATAAAGGTTGAGCGACAACTAAAAACCATAGAACGTGTTAGTTACGCTGCGGTACTAAATCCAAAAGTGCTGATAGAGTTTATCAATCCAACGGATGGCTCTTTGCCCCAAGCGGAAGAGTATGATTATTTTCTTAATCTCAACGACTCGCAGAAAAATGCGATAAAGATTGCCTTGGGGAATAATGCACTTTCTCTAATACAGGGACCACCAGGAACCGGCAAAACGCAGGTAATTGCCGAGATTTGTTTGCAATTGTATCGTAAAAATCCAGATGTCAGAATACTAGTTTGTTCTGAAACCCATATTGCCGTAAACAACCTGATTTCGCGCATCTCAGAATACGACGATTCAATCAGAATCGTTCGTATCAGAGATAAAGAACAAAATAGCTCGGTTGACAAGTTTTCGCCAGAAGAAATAATAAGCACATATATAGAGTGGCTACAGATAAATTGTATTAGCCAAGACGCAATCGATATCATATCAGAAAACTTATCGGACCATGAGGATAGGAGTCTTGAAAAAGCACTTGCATTATCGGCAAATATTGCCGGTATGACTTGCAATCGAATTAATGCCTACGAGTTCGAATCGTCGTCGGAGATGTTTGATGTCGTGATCATAGATGAAGTATGTAAAGCGACGTTACCAGAAATTTTGGCTCCGCTAACCATTGCACAGAAGGCAATATTAGTCGGTGACCCTAAGCAACTGCCTCCCGTTTTTTGTTCCGAGGAAATAGATGTAATTAGAAGTATAGAAAAATGCAATTTGCAGAATTATTTATACATTGAAGACCTGTTCTTAAAGTCTAAAAATGTCTCTGTACTAGATACACAGTATCGTATGACCAATCAAATCGGGAAGTTAATTGGAGACTTATTCTATGATGGTGAGCTCAAAAATGGAAGAAACATCGAAGGCGAGAACAGCACTATATGGGTTGACTATACTTCTTCTGAACTGTGGCCTCGCTATGAAGCAAATAGAGTTGAAAAGCCTAAAATTTACAACCTCGATGAGTGTCGGATCATCACAAGTATTTTGAAAGAGCTCGACGATAACGCTGAAATTTTGACATCTGTTGCAGTAATCGCACCTTACAGACACCAGGCAGCCACACTGCAGGGATTAATGCAAAAAGAACATTTTAGATGTCTTAATGTGAATGTAGACACTATCGATGGATTCCAAGGAAAAGAGTGCGACATAGTAATATTCAGTTTGACGAGAACTGTTGGCTCTTTCAGATTTCTTGGTGATGTTAGGCGCTTGAATGTTGCTTTGTCGAGAGCACGAGACAAACTGTATATTGTTGGAGATCTTAGCTATGCTGTTAATCATAGAATACTTAAAAGAATTGCTGACTATTGTGTGAAAATTAATAGTGATACTCATTTAGGGTTTCTGAGCAGAAATCAATGATTAGTCCCAATGGTTCTAAAAAAGTGTGATTCGGGCGGTGAATTTGATTATCCAATAAGAATGGATAGGTTTAGCTATAGCACACGGCTACACTTATGCCAAATATATCTTTGTGGGATTTGTACCACAGATATTTTGCGGGGTGAGGTTTGGGGGTGCAGACAAAAACTTGTACTTCCGTAGAACTCCGAAAGGAGTCGAAGAATGTATTCAGAGAAATATACAATGGTCTAATATAAATCCTTCCCACTATATGTAGTAGGAGTAAATAAGTATTTTATTCTAAGGGAAGGCGGGTGAGATTTCTAGAAATAGTACGAGAGATAACAAAACCGTTGACATGTGATTATCCATCACATAGGATAAATCTAGAGAGTACCTCCGGACACCCTCGATTCTGTCATAGGTAGCCACCTGGCAGAGTTCGGGGGTACTTTTTATCTTGGCACCGAATATCCTCCTGTGAATGTCAATGAATTTGTTCACCAAAGGGGGTTGGCCGTTTGAGGTCCAAGAAAACGTCCGCACCCCCCCAACGGTGAATCGTTTCGAGTTTAAGAGCCAATGGTGGGTGGTAAGGATGATCTGGCGTATTATTGAATCGCTTTCTTAAAAATTTTGGTTTAGGAGAATCATTACGGTCTGCAATCCAATTGTACATTCTCTGACGCGAAGGATATCCAAGCTTCTGAATGGTTTTTACAACTGATTTACATTCGTCATAAAGCTGAAGGGCTTTTTTTCGTTGATACTCTGAATACATTATGTCGCTCCTTTCAAAGACCATTTAGAGTCCAACTTTTTGTCCGCACCCCGCAGCCTTCATTTGAGTTTGCCTGAATCGTATTTAGACCTCCTTTTTGATATATAGTATGGGCATTGAATGATTACGGCACGAAAGCTTTGTTTGCAGTCATTTTCGCATTTCCTGCAAAGTTCGTTATAAGTTTTCCGTCCGCGTTGGTTTAGAAAGTATTCCCATTCTTCCTTGACGTATTTCGGCATTCTCGGCATTATTTACACCTCCTTTTTGTATGCACATTTCCGCAGCAAATAAACGCCCAAAGTCTTATCCATACTGTAATCTTTCGGGGTGATTTTGAGCATGTTGAATCGATGTGAGCGACGAAAGTATATGGTTGGTATAATTTATCCTTTGCGTTCAATTCATTCATTGTAGCGCCAGTTTCAAAAAAAGGCCCAACCTTCAAGGCTAGATCCTTTTTTGAAACTGGCGCAACTGTCGGAGGGCAGTTCAGTCAAACTTTAACATTTTTATTTCCTCCTCTTTTGTGATTGTTTTTTTTAAAGCCTTTTCGAAAAAGCTATTAAACTAATGTGAATGATAACTTCCTTTTGGGTAGTGCATTTTGGATGGCTTCTTTTTGCCATTCGTAACAGACAAAGTGAATTGGGTCTGGCGGGTTATATAACCCGATGTCGCGTAACCTTTTTAAGTTACAACTCAACATCTCATAACTTAACCCTTTTTTCGGTAACACGGCGTTTGCTCCATAGCCCGAACTTGGATATTCCTTCGCTAGATTGATTTCTTCTTTTTTGTATATTTTATTTATGAGAAGTTCCTCCCAGTTTGATTTTGATATTATTCTGAGAGGTGGCTCGCTTTTTTCTCGGTCGATAGGAATGAGATGACAATTCCCATATACGTTACATGGTTTTACGGGTTCCCTCCCGGCCCTTCCTTTTTTCTCTGGAGGACTCATGTAAGTTTTTAGGTCGTAATCGCTAGTAAATAAAATAGAGGCTCCTCCTGGAATCCTCTTTGTGATTTTTTTAATATATGCTTCGCCTGTTAAGTGCATAGATATTTGTTTCGACATGGTTTGTCGGATCATTAGTTCTGTATTAGTGTTCCATTCTTGGTCAGGGTCTAATTGATATACTATATAGTAATTGTCCGGGGTTAAATATACTCCGGTAAATCTCGAAGTGTCGAGATAGGTTCGGCCATACTTCGCTTCTATTAGATTTTTAAATATCTTTGAGGTTATATATAGTCTATCTTCTTTTGCGTTATAGTTCATTTTTATATAGTCAGAGTTAAAGTCATTTAACAGTGGCTGCAGGGGGACCCCTCGTTGTATGATGGGATTCGTCTCGGACTCGAGTTTTTTAAATATTAAGGACGGTGGCTGCCCCCCCTCCCCTTTGGACTTTTTCTTCACGTCCGGGTTATAGGTTATTCGAAGGGTATCTATTTTCGCCCCTATGTTATGTAGTAGTATTATTACGGATGCTTGGGCGCTAGCTCTTATTATGCTTTGCTTTGTGTATAGAAAGTCATGATTGTTGGACATAAGCAAGTAGTGATCATAGTATCCGCTTGGCATTTTGTATATATAGTTCACCCCGTTGGGTTTTTTCGGTTTATAAATTATGCCTGCTTCCGTTTTTCCTCTTTCAAGATACTTATCTATGACTAGGTCTCTGGCTGCCTGCTGAGTGTAGTATTTCCCTCCGGGGATTAATTGAATGTGTGATTTGTCTATTAGCCCAGTTAATGACAGTAGAGCCATTATATGCTCTTTAATGTTTACGGATTCGACATCCATGTTGTAGCCCCCTTTCTCATGAGTAATTTCCTACCCCTTGTAGCTTAATGACATAGGATTTTCTTTAGTCATACCTATATCAAATGTTGATATTTCAATGTTTTGCAGGCCATTTCATACATGAAATTTTGCGCCTGCATTTTTTTGGTTTTTTTTCATATATCAATAGAGGTAGGAAAAAGGCTCTAAAATTGCCGGCAATCGTTGATATTTCAACGGTTTCAATATGTTAAGCTTAATTTTATAAGTTTTAGATTTTTTACGACATAGGAAATTGGGTTCAAAAACGCCTTTAACCGTTGACATTTCAATATTTTTATATATCCGTAACCATTTTTCTAAAATCCGCTATCTATGGTATTTTTTGCTTATTATCTCTAAGACAGAACGATTATTAGGTCCAATAAATACCTCGGTAAAATATGAATTATCGGCAATTCCAGTTTGGTATATAGATAGATTTCTGGTTGAGTCGGATGATATTATATATGGGTTTAGAGCGTCTATTAAAGTTTTAATTTGGTAGTTATCTATATCGATTTCCGTTCTATTACTTTTGCTGTCGTCATAATGATGAAGCAGTATTATGGTCTTTTCTGCACTAATTTCTGGTTCTTCTTCAAGCCTGTCAACGATGTTTTTATAACCTTTTTCAATAAGATATGGAATGGTAGATCCTACCCATTTTGACTTTCGAACGCCTTGATTATTCGGAAGCATAGGCATTAATATGTGCCATATATCGTCGTCTAAATATTCTAATTTAAAGTCAATTTCATCAGCTATAGCATCGTACATATGGGTAGTTTTTTGTTCAATTTCTTTGTTAGAATATACATCTGGGATATTCAGATATAGCATTCTAGAGTTAATAATTGTAGCTTCTAAACCAGTTAATTGCTTTCTAAGATTTTTATAAATCGATATTAAATCTTCTTCATCGGTCGCGGTTTCTAGTCGTAATTTAAGCTCTTTAAACTTAGATAAACGGTCTTCTGTGTTTCTAATGTATTGTTCCAAACCTTCTCTAAGAGCATCATTATTTTTGTTTTCCATTTTCAATCTCCTTTCTTCTCTTCACATAAAAAAAAGCGACTTTTTTTCAAAAAAAATCGCCTAGCACATTAAATTTTGCAAATAAAAACACTTTTGTTCAGTACCATTCTAACATGTCAAGTACACACCGTCAAGCACAGTTTGTAATGTTCTAAAACTATTTACGGGATTGTTAATTATAGTGCCTTGATACGGTAATGTTATAGCGATTGCAACGGGTTTAGAGAATGTGAGTTGGTTGAATAGTGACCAAACCTCCTTTTTCTAAGACTGAAAAAATATTTTTGATTTCCGATTCAAGGCTGAAACATTCACAAGATAGTGTCTTGTTGAATATTTTGCTATAAAGTAAAAGACCACACAATCTTTTTTGGAAGTGCTGTCTTCTACATTTAAATAAAGTAGAGGGGGCTGGTAAGCAATATGCTCTAGACAATTTCTAATTTAGGTTGTAAGAAAACCTGACGAGTCATAAATGATACGGGTTGAAACATCATGTTCACGTTGTATTGAACATTGTTCGCAGTTAAAAAAAACATAATTAGTGTATAAAGGAATTGATCTGCATACATCACTTGCCCCGTGATGTATGCAGCCATGGCTGCATAGCGATGGGGAATAATAAAAACACTCCTAGGATTTAATTTCATGAGTATTTGAAAAAGATATATCTGGGGATTGCGTATTTGACATCCTAGAGTATACATCAGCAGCGAGTAATCAGTCCAACAAATATAATTTTTTAACATCCTCCCAGAGGATGTTAAATAGAATTATTATGGCTTCCTTCGAATATATAAGCTATATACATTTGAAGTGATCCTTGGCAATGGCATTAAGTTGTGCAGCAATCTCTACAAATTTTAAGTTCAAATCCAGAGTTTTCACACTAATTTTATTTCCGCTCATTTGATAAATATTATCCGGATGTATGGTTTCATCAGTTTTTGCATATAGAAGCATTCCTGATACTGTATGAGGTTTACCTTCATACTCAGAATCTTTGTTTTTCACATAAGTAAATATCTGATATAGGTGGCTAGAACGAATCTTATGTACATCGTATTGAACCTGTGTAGTACGAGAATAATACTTGGCATCAATAATCAGAATATCATTTCGAAGAGAAAGTGTAATATCACTATGCATGATAGGTAGCATTGTGCCTAAGCCATCATCAAGTGCCCACCGTATTTCTGATGCCTGTGCATTTAGTTGTGGATAGTGTTTTATGTAATACTCTAGGACAAACTTCTCGTACAACCACCACATCCACTTCTTATCAAGAAAAGAGGCCAACTTGTATTCGCCCTTCTCTGTGGTTAAAAGCATTCCTTCCAGGAAAAGCTGGCAGATACCAAGGAGCATACGGTATGTCTGATTATTACGGCTAAATCGTATTGTGGTCCATCTAATGGATGTAGGTTCAATAGTATCAACATTTGAAAAGAACAACATTTCTTTCTTGAGTGTGTCTTTATGTTCTGAATCGACTTTTGCATGGCGAAGTAAAATCATAACCGTCGTTTTTAAAACTTGATTTAGGAGATTGTTCTCTGATAATTCATCAAAATCGCATGTAAGAAGTTGCTTCTTAGCTATCTTTTTACTAATAGTTCCAGGCATATCAATTTTGCCTCGCATGCCTGCTATGTCCTCATTTTTGTTCAAGTATTCACGATATAGGCCTTGCTTTAGTTGTTGCCCGATGCCCTTTGCTAGAATAGCCGCAAAGAGATTGTGCATATCTTCAAATTCTTCCTTTTCTATATCTTCAAATACAGATTGATTTAACGATGTAAAGGCATAGGACAACATATAATATATGTTTTTTATGAAAATTTTCTCATGCTTAATCATTGAAATACACCACGCAAAATGTTCTCCCAACGTTGCAGCTTGTTGTTGTCATCAAACCAGTATTCACTCAGCATTGGTAGAATATCGAAATCAACAATAGATTTCATCCATTCGTCTGAACAGGTCTTTTGGTTACAAAAATAGCTGTGGCCGATGCGAAACCCTTTACCTAAGGATTTATCAAGGGCAATTTCTTTATTCAGTTCTTTCACCTTCTCAACAAGTTCATTAAAGGTCTCGTTACCCAAGGTGTTCTGGTATTTTATAAACCCGTGGGAATCAAAGCCTGGCTCAATCTCAAAGAAACTGAAACGACGTCGTAGAGCATAATCAATCATAGCAAGGCTTCGGTCGGCGGTGTTCATCATTCCTATGATATGTATATTATCGGGGACCGAGAAACTTAAACTGGTATAAGCGAGTGTGGCTTTTATATTTCTGTAATCATTTTCAATCAACATAAGTAATTCGCCAAAAATCTTACTCATATTGCCACGGTTAATTTCGTCAATTATGAAGAAAAACTCTTTGTCTGGCTGGTTTGCAGCTTTCTGGCAGAAACGATAGAAAATACCGTGCTTTAATTCAAAACCATCGTTTACAGGCTTATAGCCCATCATGAAATCTTCATAGGAATAGTTTTGATGAAACTGAACAAACTCAATACGACTCTCATCTTTTTCTTCCATAATAGAATAGGCAAGACGTTTTGCGGTAAAGGTTTTACCAACCCCAGGTGCGCCTTGTAGAATAATATTCTTTTTATTTTTCAGGACAGAGCGCAACATATCATAGCGACTCTCAATCATATATACGTCATTTAGAAAATTCGTTTTACTATATTTCTTCGGCGGTGTTTCTTCTGCCAGTGGGTTTTCGTCCCGGATCAAGTCAAATATGAAGTCGTACTCCCCCTTGGTTAGTTTAAATAAGCTGCCCTGGGGATTGTTGAAATACTCCATTTTCTCCAGTTCGGGACAACTCTTTAATGTTTGATAGTCAATCGGAGAGGAAAGGTTTTCAATTTTTTCAAAGTAAATTTTTTCGCCGTCTTGCTCTGAGCTAATCTTACCAATCGCCACAACCTGTTTAACGGGGTTCGACTCATAGCCGATTATCATGTCTCCAGCTTTTGCGTCTAGGAAATTCTGGAAAATGCGACGCTTATTACCATTGTCATTGTAGAGCGTATAAAATTGCACTTCATTAACAGCAATATCTGAGAAGCTCCAAACTTTTGGGTTTGCGTTCAACCACCAATAGCCGTGGTCTTCTTCGCTAGGAACCGTTGGTACATAGAGTTCAACTTGACTGAGGTCAATTTGATCAAGTGCCTCTGATAATTCATTACGTAATTTCCATGAATAATTACCTGAGTCATTCGTTTCCGCCTTGCGCCCCAGATAAATAATGGGCCACCAACGATGATTTTCTTCATCTCTATCCATTACGGAGCAGCCAGTTTTTTGAGCAATACGACGTGCCAAAGCCGAAGAACCCGCATTATAGAAGTTCGATGTTTCTCCATATTTGATAGAAAGCTGGGTGTAAGTAGCCTGTTCTCCATAGTCTTTCATTCGCTTCATGATTTCGAGACTGCCAGTCGTAAACACATCGGGATTATTAAGTAGTTCTACCCACTCTTCTACAGAAATGTTTGGGTCATAATCTGTTGGGAACCATTCATCAGAAGTCACCGATTCTTTTTGCGAATAGAAACGACTGATATAAAAGGCCACATCGATTGTAAGTGTTCTGAATTCCGGGTCTGGATAGCAATTCTCAGTAAGTTGAGATTTAAAAAGGTTGACGAGTTCTTCATCTTTCTTGATTTCTGTACATATATCATCGTAAAGACTATAAAAATTGCGCAGATTATTAGTATAAGCACCTTTTTTAAATTCATAATCACTACCGAGCACATCCGCCACAGCTTTTGTCTCGCTGAATTTATAGATGTAGTATTTGTCGGGATACCTGAGCCATAAATAGGTGCTGACAGCATTTTCATATTGATAATGCTGTTTTGCGCCATTTCCATACTTTTCAAGTAATGTTGACGACTGATCTTTGAAATCTAAAATTCTGGAAACAACATCCTTGCTCTCATCGAATAATGCGATAAACATAGCTCGTACTTCTTCAGGAGCAATTTTTGCAAAATTCCCAATCATCTTAGCGGGGAAATTATTCATTGACCCAAGCAGGCTGTAAGTTTTTGAAAGAGAGCGGGATAGCATGGAGGCAAATTCTACGGCATTTACATCCCAATTGTCCTGAAAGAATTTTACAGATTCCCATTTAAATTTTTCGTTTGGCCATAGGGTTGAAACGAAGTCACGCTTGTATTCAACAAGGGCTTCTTGCAAACGAGATTGTTCAAACATGTTATCCCTCCTTATAATTCATAACCTAATAGTAGCCATTATCAACTGCTTTCCAAGGGTTACTATTCTACTTTGACAGAATAGTAATAAGAGCATTGTGTTCAGTCTGCAAATCGTATTTGAATCTGTTGGCCTGTATCCTAAATAATAGGGAGGCTAAATGGTGGCAAAGATAGGGCTTTTTATTTGCAAAGGAATCTCTGCATAGAACATTGTATCAAATATTAACACTTAGGGAAACTCATCTCACATTTTACCGTTGGTAGTATGGATGTAGTCGCTTTATAAATGATAATAGGAAGCGGTAACTTGAGAGGTATTTGACGAGACTTTTATCGCCAGAATATCGCAGGCATAAAACAGAAGAAAGGTTAGTAAACGGGATACTCTCCATAATAATAAACGCGAACTAATACGAAGAAAGTATAGGCAAAAAAATAACACCTGACCTTAAAACTCCGAACACTATAAAAGGGAATCCATAGGGAGACTAAATAGGCGGAAATCGTTGTGAGGTATTAAAAAAAGGGACTAATAAAACCACTCCACTTATCCTAATTGACTGAATCTAGATGCGGTGGTAACATGGTGGTAAATAATGGAATTAAAGAGGATTATCATGGTTGCTGAAGGAGTTATTAGGTAGGAAGGATTGTAACTCCGGATGAGTTTAGAAAGTTTTTACAAATCGAATTAGAAGAAGATGTTGAGATTGTGTTGAACGAGGTTACTTGTTTTGGTTCAAAAGCATGAGAAAGGGTGTATTTTTATGTGGAGAAAAGAATACCACTAGTATGTACAGTGATAAGTTGGTCTGCGAAAGATGCAGGAAAGATTTATCTATAGCTTATCATCAAGACCATACAGAATAAGAATTTTTATAAAAGGGTAAATATTTAAGCCGAGAGGGGATTCTAAGTAAAAATTAGATTATAGGAGAAATATCAATGCCTACTATAACGATAGAACAAATCACAGTTCCCTATGAAAAAGAGTTGCTCCTAAAATGGAGAGACCGAGACACTAAGGTTGTGCCTTCTTTTATGTTGGATTGCGATGGTCCAGGTATAGTTAAGGGATATGGCTTTGGTGAGTGGGTGGCTGAAAAGTATTTTCGGGACAGGGGCAACTATGTATTTACCGATTTTGATATCTTATCTAAGTCATCAAAATATACGAGATACAATAATATGATAAAGACTTTAATAAGTCAGGAACAGGAAAACAAATTCAAGGAAGCTTTAGAGGAAGCTTTACGGAAGGGTTATAAAATAGAAAATCCAGATTTGTTTGTTTATAACTTAGACACATGTTTTTTTATTGAAGCTAAAAAGGGAAGAGATAAATTACGAGAGCCACAAATTAGATTCTTTTACTTAGCCAAAAAGTATCTAGGAATAGATAGCAAAATAGTTTACTTATGCCATGAATCTTCTGAAATAAGTTCTCAAGAACTAATTTTTGAATTTGATTTCGAGCTTGAAGTATAACGTAATTATCATATTGAATATAGGGAGATTGGCAACACCAGGCACGAACTTAGTAGTTTATTGAAAGGAGTAGGTTTTCTTTCCTGGGGATGCAAAGGCAACTATGGTTGCTGGTGGGTGTAGGTCAGTATTAATAGTATGCTATATGCTCCGGGTATGCCGGGAATTTAAATCACACAGCTTATTGAGGATCATGCAATTATCATTAGAGAGTTTCAAACCATCTAAAAGATTTAAAAGAAATACGTAAGTAAGGAAGTATTTGTGTTCCATAAGGAGCGTTTTGATTACGTTCGATAAGAGCAGTCTTAAGTACGATTAAGTCGATAATCTTCTTCTGAAGTGATGTTAGAGCAAGCCGTACCTTTTATTTGAGAGGGGACAGCAAGGAGATGCCTTTACTCTAGCATTTTCAATCGCCGAGTTATGGGATCGATAGAGCTATTGATACGTTTGTTCATGAATACTAGCCCATTTGCAAAGCAGGTATATATAAACATGGTTTTAGATTCTTGCGAGTTAATCAAAAGTTTGGTGGGATTGTTAACATGACTGATTTGACTGCTACTAGCTGAAATGGTATTATTATGGAAAATAATGGAAACGGAGGAAGTAATTATGGCTGCAGATGGAGTAGTGAGAAAGATCGATAAGCTAGGGAGAATAGTGCTTCCCGCAGAATTCCGGAGATCTTTGGGAATCGAAGTGGAGGAAGATGTTGAGATTATGCTCGAGGGTAATTATGTGAAAATATGCAAACATGAAAAGGGTTGTATTTTCTGCGGAAAGAGTACTGTTGATATTTATCGTGATAAGTTGATTTGTGAGGAATGTAGAAAGAATTTAGAAAAAGACTAACGCATAATCAGGGCTTGTTTTTGTTGATAATGCTGCTAGAAGCCGTCGCTGCTAATGAGTAAATATTTTAAAGAAGGGCGGCACCTTATTTGTGCCATAAAATATATATAATATACGAGTGTAGGCTTAGTTACCAATAGGGTATGCGGTATCATGATGAGGGGAAAGAACAGGGAAGATAATTAGAAACGGTATCTTACCATAATTCCTTGTATCATAACGAAGACAATACCATTATTGTAGCAATTCGCCATGGAAAATATAAAAAAGTGTTCACAATGACAATCGTTAGGTTTCATTATTAGAGAAGTACGGGCTTCCGCAGCCAATCCTTACTCTTAAGAAACTAATTATTACTAAGAGGTGAATAATATATATTAATGCTATATAATATGTATTAATAAATATAAAACCATTAAGGAATTATTCTGCGTATAATAAGCAAGGAGGAACCATGGCAAACCCTACCACCAACGGAGAAACAAACTCATCATTATTTTCTAAAAACATTCAAGAAAAAGCCTCTCTTATATGGAATGTGGCAAATTCACTATTCGGAGCATATAAGCCTCATGAGTACGGATTGGTAATTCTTCCTATGGTAGTTATAAAGAGATTTCATGACTGCCTGGTTCCGACTCACGAGAAGGTGCTTGCTGAGTACGAGTCCATCAAACATCTCGAAGTAAAAGACGGCTTTCTAAAAACCGCTGCCGATTACCAATTCTATAACACAAGCAAATTCACATTTAAAACCCTGTTAGCAGACCCGGAAAACATTGAAGACAATTTCCGGGCATATTTGAATGGGTTTTCGGACAATGTGCAAGAAATTCTGGCCCGTATGGATTTTTTCACTCAGATAAGCCGTATGGTAGAAGCAGGGGTCTTGTACCAAGTACTGTCGGATTTCAACTCAGATAAAGCCGATATGAGCCCAGAGAAAATAACCGCACTGGACATGGGCTATATATTTGAAAATCTTGTCCAGAGGTTTTCCGAAAGTTATAACGAAGAAGCAGGGGCCCATTTCACTTCCAGGGACATCATCTATCTGATGGCGGATCTATTAGTTGCGGGAGATAAGAACGTATTCGTAGAAGAAGGTGTCACTAAGACTGTATATGACATGACTATGGGTACTAGCCAGATGCTAACCTGTATGGAAGAAAGAATCAAGCAACTGGACGAAGACGCCGAGGTTATAACGCTTGGTCAGGAGCTGAATCCCTTCACTTTCGGAATCGCTAAGGCAGACACTCTTATCCGTGGCGGTAACCCTGAAAATATGCAGTTTGGAAATACACTCAGCGATGATAAGTTCGAAGATTACAAGGTAAACTACATAATCAGTAACCCGCCTTTTGGAATAGATTGGAAAAGAGAGAGTCTTAAGGTCGAGGCGGAAGCAAAGAAAGGGTTGGCAGGAAGATTTGGAGTTGGACTCCCCCCAAAAAGTGATGGCCAGATGCTGTTTCTCTTAAACGGAGTTGCTAAGTTAAAAGAAGATGGTGGAAGAATGGCCATTATTCAGAACGGATCATCTCTGTTTACAGGTGATGCCGGGTCAGGGCCAAGCAACATAAGACAGTATTTAATCGAAAACGATTGGTTAGAAGCCATCATCCAACTTCCCAAAGATTCCTTTTATAATACCGGGATTGCAACTTATGTGTGGATCGTAACAAAAGAAAAGGACACAAATAGAGTAGGGCAAATCCAACTTATTGATGCCAGCAAATGTTACGAACCCAGAAGAAAATCTGTCGGCAGTAAAAGGGTAGATATTACTAACATTTGTAGAGATTTGGTTGTGCAAGCTTATGGAGAATTTAAGACCAAAGAATACGAAGGAAAATCCGAAAACGGTAGTCCAATATTTTGTAGTAGTAAGGTATTAGATAGTGTTGCCTTTGGATACAACAAAATAACCGTGGAAAGCCCACTGCTAGACGAACAAGGAAAAGTCGTTCTGAAGAAAGGTAAGCCAGCAGCAGACACATCCAAGAGAGACACTGAGAATGTACCGCTAGATGAAGATATTGATTCTTACTTTGCAAGAGAAGTACTCCCCTATAATCCGGATGCATGGATTGATAAAACCAAGACCAAAGTGGGATACGAAATTCCGTTTACCAGACATTTCTACAAATACGAAGCTCCTGAGAAATCCGAAGTAATCGCTGAAAGAATAATAGAGATAGAAAAGGACCTTAAGGCATCTCTACATTCACTCTTCAAAGAAGGGAGCGCTTCTCATGAGTAGAAAAATGAAAGACTCGGGTGTTGAGTGGATTGGAGAGATACCGGAGGAGTGGGAAATAAGAAAACTAGCATCCATATCTAAAACAATAACAGATTTTGTCGCTAGCGGTAGTTTTGCAAGCTTAAATGAAAATGTTAAATACATTGACACTCCGGATTATGCCATGCTTGTAAGAACTGTCGACTTATCAAATAGCAGTAATACAAAAAAAGTTTATATTGATAAGCATGCATATGAATTTTTAGCCAATTCTAATTTATTTGGAGGCGAGTTGGTATTATCCAATATTGGTTCTGTAGGGAATGTGTTTCTATATGAGCCATTATACGAAAGGGCTTCCTTAGCACCTAACGCGATAATGATGAGAATGAAAGAGTCTAATAGATTTTATTACTATTGGCTATTGAGTCCATTAGTAAACAACGCTTTGAAACGACTCGGTAGCAATGCAGTCCAAGCAAAATTTAACAAGACACAACTCAGACAATTCTTGGTTGCTCGTCCCAGCCTAAAAGAACAAAGCAGAATAGCAAATTACCTTGATATAAAAGTCGCCGAAATCGACCACATTATCGCTAAAACCCAAGCCTCCATCGAAGAATACAAGCGCTACAAACAATCCATCATCACAGAGGCAGTCACAAAAGGACTAGATCCCAATGTACCGATGAAAGATAGTGGTATTGAATGGATTGGGGAGATACCGGAGGATTGGGAGATAACATCTGTTAAATCAAAATATAGATTGGTAACTGGCTTCACACCTGATACAGAAAACCCAAATTATTATGATGACAATGGATATGTATGGGTCAATATTAGTGACTTATCAAATGATAGATATATAGTTGATTCTAAAAAGAAAATTTCAGACTTAGCTATAAAAGAATGTAAAGGTAATCTAATTAAAAAAGGGAGTCTACTATATAGTTTTAAGTTATCTGTAGGTCAAGTATCATTCGCAGGTAATGATTTGTATACCAATGAGGCTATTGCATCATTTATTGAAGATGAGTCCATAAATCTTAATTTTTTCTATTATATGTCGAGCTTTGCAATAATTCAAAATGCAAATGAAAATATATATGGAGCTAAATTGCTAAATCAACAATTAATAAAGAATGCAAAGATAGTATTCCCACCATTAAATGAACAACAAAAAATCGCCAACTTCCTCGATAAAAAGGTCGCCGAAATCGACCACATCATCAGCAAAAAAGAACAATTAATAAATAACCTAGAATCCTACAAAAAATCCCTCATATACGAAGTCGTAACCGGTAAGAAGGAGGTTATATAATGCCAAACGCATCAACGTATATTAATACAGGGGGCCGATAACATGGGAGAGATAAAAAATTTTATTTACAAAATATTTTTTATCCAAGACAATGCTTTTATGGAAACAGGAACTGTTTTATTCGCAATATTGTCAATGGTGTTCCTTGTATTTTACTATTCAAAATACAAGCCCTATAAGTCTAACCCCAAGGTCTTATTGTTATTTCCAGTACTTTATTTGGGGGCTCTTATAATATGGCTGGTATCTTATATGGCAATCATTGCCTGTTTATTCTTTTTACTAGCACTACTTGGGTTTCTCGGTTTCAGTGCCTCTGTCTCCATAGAAAATCTGTCGAAAGTATCGATGGTAATAGCAATAATTATCGGGCTATGGAACCTAATAGTATTTTTTGTCCTATTACCACGAAAAGATATGTTAAAAGAGCCGAATTGATCATTAAATAACGTGACTTGTTAAATAATTCAAATACTCAAGTTCGATGAGCGTGTTAGTCTGTTTAAAGTAATACAATACGACTTTTATTCACTCAAGATTAGGAGGTATAAATTGGATTACACTGAAAAACAATTTGAAACTGATATTGAAAATAGCCTTATAACAACAGGTGGCTGGGAGAAGGCAACGGATGCGGGATATCGAAAGAATCCGGAGATGGCTCTTGATATAGAAACACTAGTCCAGTTTGTTAAAACCACCCAACCTATACCTTGGCAGCGGTTCGAAAAACAATGTAATTCGGATCCGTATAAAAAATTCTATAAAGCATTCGAAGATGCGGTCCTTTCCGATGGAATGATCGGAGTATTACGGCATGGTTTTAAATACCGGGGTATCGATTTCAAGGTCTGCTATTTTAAGCCGGAATCCGAACTAAATACCGACGCGGTGAAAAGATATAACCAGAACATATGCCAATGCATTCGGCAATGGCACTATTCGGAAAAGAATAAGAACAGTGTGGACTTGCTGTTATCTGTAAACGGTATCCCTCTCGTGGCTACTGAACTGAAAAACCAGTTTACCGGCCAGAGCATAAATAACGGAAAAGCCCAATGGATGTACGATAGGGACAATAGAGAGCCTGCTTTCAGGCTAAACCATAGGATATTGGTTTTCTTCGCTGTAGACCTCTATCAGGCGGCCATGGCCACACAACTAAAGGGTAAAGATACCCGGTTCTTCCCATTTAATCAAGGTTCAAACGGTCCTGGAGTAGACGGTGGAGCCGGAAACCCGGCAAGAGACGACGGAAAGTACGTCACATCTTATGTTTGGGAAGAGGTTTTTCAAAAGGATAGTCTCTTAGATATCTTCCAGAAATTCGTTCAGTATGAAGAGAGAAAAGAAATTGAGGTAACGGACGACGGGAAAGAAAAGAATGTTACCACGAAATCCGTCATATTCCCAAGGTTCCATCAGCTGGATGTGGTTCGGAATTTGATCTCTGATGTGAAGGAAGAAGGCCCTGGGAAAAATTACCTCGTTCAACACAGTGCGGGATCCGGGAAAAGCAACAGCATCGCATGGATGGCCTATCGACTGGCCAGTCTTCATAATAATGAAAATAAGCCCATATATAATTCCGTTATCATTGTTACCGATAGAAGGGTACTCGATGCACAACTCCAAGGCACTATTTCAAGCTTTGACCATACACTGGGAAGTGTAGTCACCATTGATGAAAAGAAAAGCTCAAAGGACCTGAGAGATGCCATTAATAGCGGAAAACGAATCATCGTAACCACACTGCAAAAGTTTCCTGTCATTTATAAAGAAGTGAAAAACACCAAAGATAAATCCTTTGCCATCATTGTAGACGAAGCACACAGCAGCCAAACTGGTAGAAGTGCGATGAAACTAAAGACAGCTCTAGCCAATACCGAAGACGCCCTGAAAGAATATGCAGAGTTAGAAGGAAAAGAAGAAGATGAGATTCTAGATACAGAAGACATGCTGGTGAAAGAACTTCTCACTCATGGAAAACACAAGAATCTAAGTTTCTTCGCCTTCACCGCCACACCCAAGCATAAAACCCTTGAAATGTTCGGGAGAGAGTATCAGGACGGATCCTTCCATCCGTTCCATGTGTACTCTATGAGGCAAGCCATAGAAGAGGGGTTCATTATAGATGTTTTAGCAAACTATGTTACTTATAGAACATGCTTCAAACTGGCCAAAGAAACGCCGGATAACCCGAACCTTCCCGCATCCAAAGCATTAAAGACCATTCGAAGGTACAAAGAACTTCACCCGCATAACCTAGGTCAGAAGGCAGCCATCATTGTAGAAACCTTTAAAGATGTTACAAAGGACAAGATTAACGGAAAAGGGAAGATGATGGTAGTAACAGCTTCAAGACTGGCTGCGGTTAGGTACTATCACGAGATAAAGACATATCTAAAAAGTAACAACTACAACGATATTGAAATACTGATTGCCTTTTCGGGAAGTGTAAAGGATCCGGAACTACCCGACGAATTTACCGAAAGCGGGATGAATAAGGACCGTAAAGGGAATCGAATCACAGAAAGCCAAACCAAACAGGTATTTCACGACGAAGGGAATATACTGATTGTTGCGGAGAAATATCAAACCGGTTTTGATGAACCCTTACTTCATACCATGATCGTTGATAAGAAATTAAGAGATGTCAAAGCAGTCCAAACTTTAAGCAGGTTAAACAGGGTTTACCCCGGCAAAGACGACACTTTCATTCTGGACTTTGTCAACACCAAGGAAGACATCCTAGCGGCGTTCCAGCCATACTACCAAGAAACAAGTCTCTCTCAAGAAATCAATATCGACTTGATATATAAGACACAGAAGGTATTAAGAGAGTTCCATGTCTATGATACAACCGATGTTGAATCCATGAGTAAAATGTACTTTGAATCCGGTACTAAGCAGATAAACAGCAATCAAGCGAAGATATCCGGGTATTTACTTCCGATAGCGGAAAGGTACAACAAACTAAACCAGGAGAAGCGGTACCAGTTTAGAAGAACGATTCGACTGTTTGTGAAATGGTATAACTACATCTCGCAAATCGCTAGACTGTTTGACAAGGACCTGCATAAAGAGTTCACATTCTGTTCGTATTTAGAAAAATTGCTTCCGCCGGACCCGACAACTGATCTGGATTTGGCAAACCAGATTAAACTGGAATATTACCGCCTCGAGAAAACCTTTGAAGGAAACATAAAATTACTCGAGAAACCCGGTGAAATTGACCCTGCAACCATTAAGAAACCCGTAACTATGTTAGAGAAGTTTAGCTCGTTGGACGAAATACTGGCCAGAATCAATGAGCTATATCATGGTGATTTCTCCGAATCGGACAAAGTACTTATTATGACCCTTCGAGATAAGTTGACCAAAGACAAGAAACTGAAGCGTGCAGCCAAAGCAGAAGGGGAAAAGATATTCCAAAACAATATATTCCCGGAAGTATTCAGGAAGACCGCCGAAGCATCCTATAAAGAAAGTACTGATGCTTTCACTCAGCTATTCACGGATGAGGAGAAATATAAAATTCTCATGAGTGTTTTAGCCCAACAGGTTTATAAAGAGCTGATTAACGAAACCAAAAAATAAAAACCGATTCAAAGAAATAGATTTGCTCAAATAGAAAACATAGACGAGAGAGAAATATTTCGTCTAAACCTGAAATAGTATCTGAACAAAAACATAATAACACAGTAAAAACTTGCCAATTGTATAGGAGTATTCCTAAACACTGTGAGTGAATGAAAAAGGGGGATTTCTTTTCCACCAAGGAAAGAAAAGATGGCTACGATTGCTTAGGGCTTCAAGGTAAATGAGGGCACCTTGTTAGGCATCGAATCCGCAGCCAGAGAATCCTCTCAAAATATGCCCATGTCTGCATAAATATACTAAGGGAGGTATAAAACAATGGCTAGACCTAAAAAAGAGGGTAAACGCGTTTCAATGTTAATAGACAAAAGAATAGTAACCATGTGGGAACAGTACGCCGAAGAAATGGGTCAGACAAAAACGATGGCCCTAGAACGGATCATGGGTGAGTATCTGGAAAAGTACTTTGACAGAGACAAAAAACACTTATAGTAAGTAGCAATCAAAAAGCAGCACAAAAGTAAATTTCTCCTTGATAATTTCTTTTGTTGTGGTGTGATAACAACAGGTTATTTCAAACCCAAAAGGAGAGGGAATAGGAAAAAAAGGAGAAAATAAATGGAAAAAATGAATAACATGCCGATAGTCACCGCAAAGGATCTTTTAGAGAACTTTGAAGACATTGCAAAAGGGACAGAGTCAGGGGATCTCATGGTCATCACAGACAGTTTGAATCCTCAATACGTCCTAATGTCTTACGAAAGATACTTAAAAGTCACAAACAGACTACCTGAGAATGAACTGATTTATGCAGCTCAGCAAGGTAACGGTGTTTGGGTCACAGTGATAGATGTCTTTGCACATGCTTTCATGGAATATGAAACAACCGAAAGCCGAAAAAGACATCTGGGAAAGGTGCGAATCGACACCGATGACAAGGTCATCGAAATCCTCGAGATCATCGACGGAGTACCACAGATATACATGTACGAATACAACCAAATACAATTGCAGGAGGAAAACGGGAAGGTCCTCTGGATAGCCGGAGACTTCATCGGATGCGTAATCAAGGGAGAAGAAGGCTTCCGGGTTGACGAAGAATATAAAAATTCCGCCCTGAAAAGCGCCGAAACAAACACCTGGGAATTGGAAAAACAGGAAGAAGAATTCAATGAAGACAATCTCCCGGTAATAAAAATAGTCTACAAGAAACCAAGATAAGGCGGCAAGACAAGGACGCTAAGGTTTTGCTAAACAAGCCCCTGATAGTAGACATCCCGCTGATATATAGATCTTTATTTAATAAAAGAAAAATGTGGAAAAGACAAGAAGTACTGTGGAGGAATAAGATGGCGGACTATAACCAATTTATGGAGAATCTGGAGTTGGCAAAAGGCGGAGACTTAGATGCTCAGAATGACATAGGCCTTTGTTATGCTAAAGGTGAAGGAGTAGAGCAAGACTACGAAGAGGCAGTCAAATGGTACCGAAAGGCCGCAGAACAAGGGCATAGAGATGCACAATACCACATGGGTGGATGTTACCTTTCTGGGCAAGGTGTAGAGCGAGACTATGATGAGGGAATTAAATGGTGGAGAAAGGCCGCAGAACAAGGGCAGAGTGATGCACAAAACAATTTGGCGCGATGTTACGATGCCGGTTGGGGAGTAGAACAAGACTATAAAGAGGCAGTAACGTGGTTCCAAAAGGCGGCAGAACAAGGCTATTATTACGCCCAAGTCAACCTAGGAAATTGTTACAAGAGTGGTAAAGGAGTAGAGCAGAACTACAAAGAGGCGTTAAACTGGTTTGAAAAGGCGGCAAACCAAGGTTATAGTCTCGCACAATTCTACACAGGTACTTGCTATTATAAAGGCCAGGGGGTAGAGCAAGACTACGGAGAAGCAATTAAATGGTTTGAAAAAGCTGCAGAACAAGGAGATAGTCTTGCACCATATTATTTAGGTAATTGTTATCACAAGGGTCTTGGTGTTGAGAAAAACTACAAAAAAGCAG
>Ga0334888_1001266_pt1 | contig 33881 bp, 36 predicted proteins | sample GraSluR1_MG_FD_207227 | JGI IMG/M metagenome (GOLD analysis project Ga0334888, IMG submission 207227) | Sludge microbial communities from methane-producing bioreactor in Wageningen University, Netherlands - Granular Sludge_3_08-R1 | ecosystem: Engineered > Bioreactor > Anaerobic > Unclassified ...
ATACTGCTTGATTATGTTCCCAAAGAACTAGCTGAAATTGTTTCATGTCAAGTTATGTTCTGGATTGCTGCACAGCCCCTATATATCCAGAGGTTGTTCAGTAATTTCTACTACGAAAGTTGAGTTAATAATTAATGTTTCAGTAATATTTTTCAACTAGAAGAACAGATTTGATTGCAAGTAACTTTTAAAACCCGTTTTCATTGTCGATTTTATATGGGTTTCTTGCTTTTATCTCTTGCTAATCTATACCTTCTTTGACTTCCCATTATAGACATTCGTGGCTGTACCTCACGTTCGTTCTATTAAACTTAGAAACTGCTTATATTTTACCATATTTTGTTTACCACTTCTGCATATTATAACAATTTGCCCATTATTTTTCAGGTTAAATGACCGGCCTATATTTTATTAACCCCTTGCCCCGTTGTTGAGGTAATTGGGATTTTGCAAGTACAAGTATGATTGTCCTGAGCAATCATTAATATGGCATGAAAAAACCACCCTTCCAGGTGGCCGGTATTGTTTTATATTTTGGATGTTAATAGATACTCAAGCTCTTATTTTAGCTTCAGGACTTTCTCTTTAAACTGGGCAGCTCATAGATCAAAATCCTTTCATCCAGTACCCGTTTTTTAAATCGTTCTTTCAGATCATCCTGGACAAGAGAAACTTTAATATCAGAAATACTGTTTAAATCCTTATCCAATCTAAACTCTTCCTTAAAATTCAGATATTCCATGCCTGCCAGCGGCAGTACCTGTATATCGATATCACTTTTAATAGTGTTTTCGCCCCTGGCATAGGAACCGAAGAGATAAGCTCGGGATACCGGGTGTTTTTCAAAGACGGGTTTGAATTTATTTTTTATTTCTTCGATGGTGGGCATTTTGCTTTCCAGTTCGGCTGCCAGTGTGCTTAAATAGTTGAATGCCTCGGGATATACTTCCTCAGGCAATAGTTTAACTGCCTGAACCAGTACATCTTCACTTATTTTTGTGGTCATTATTCAGGCCTCCTTTTTGTATCCTCCCGGAGGATATATTCACTATAGTTAATATTTTACCGTATACGAGCTCTTTCTGGAAGAATTCTATGTAATTTTTTTCCATGAGCAGGGCAATCTTTACTGAAGATAAGCAAAGTAAATCGTGGAATACTACTCCCACCCGGTCTTTAGACCTATTAGAGTTTTTCGATTAAGTCTAAAATGGCTAAGGAGGTATCCCACGATGGATACAGTTTCCGAGACCAAAGCTAAATTCCTTCTCAGACAATGGACAAAAGTTATTCAGGAGTGCCGGGCGGTTCTGAACATGCTTTAGTGTAAACGGAATAATATTAACATAAAATCATACTACTACTGGCTGAGGAAAATTTGTCTGAAAGCCTGTCAAGCATGGGTGTTACACGGATGCTCATTCAGTCTCTGAATACTCCCTGATTTTTCTTAGTTTTTTAACCCTCTCGTCGTACTCTTTTAAACCGATCCCATAATTATAATGCATATCAATTTCGGTACCTAAGTCATTATTATTAAGGGCACTTAGTATGCGTTTTTTCTCTTTTGGACCAGAGACCGGATTTGCAGTTGCAACAACTCCGTCTACCAATGCATCGAAGATGCCTATAGGAACAGCTACACCCAATTCACCTTTTTCAAATCGACCATTTGCTCTCATACCTTTGCACATCAATGTAACATTAATGTCATTGTTAGAATATGGTTTAGAAATCAAATCTCCGCACGCAGCTTGATTGCCAAAGAAATTCAGGTTGTTTGGGCTCCCAAATTTATATGCATATCCTTGCATGACCCTCATAATAGTTCCTGCGTAATCAACCATAATCACTATATCGGCAGCTTCCATTAATTCCAATGGTCCAGCCACAATACCATATATTTCGTGTCTCAGATACTTCATACTTGATACTATTTCTCTCGCAACTGCTTTACTTTCGTAAAGTCCGCTATAGTGATAGCTGCGACCTTCTGAGATAGTACTGTCCGGTTTAGATAAGCCCAACGCATATTTGGCATACTCACAGGTCACATTACTATCAAAAGCTTTAAAAATATTGCCCTCCATAGCTTCTCTCAAGAGATAACATAATGGTCCGTTTTTTGCTGGTATTGGAAGTTCCAGGGCATCAAATTCATTTTGAAAGTCCACAAATTTTACGCCAATAATACTCCTTTGTAAATTTAATACAATAGTTGCCTTTTTTATATTCTGACTTTTCATGAAATCAACCCCTAATCTTCCATCCAAACATTCCAGAAGAAAGGCTGCCCATAACCTGCATACCCTCTTAAATTATCTTGAATTCCATATAGTCTTTTATCATTAAAAACCTTGATATAGGGAACACTCTCCCAATACTCTTTATAAAACTCTTTTACGATTTCGTACCTTTTATCATAATCAATTTCTTTTTCCATTCTTTTGAAAATTTCATCCATTCTTCTTGAATCCTCATCATCCCAATTAGTGATCCAACCATTTGTACCAGTCCACGGCTCGAACACTTGAGGATCTGGATTCATATCACTCCAACGCGAAAGCGTAATATTCCAATTGCCATTCTGTCTGTAATCTGTATATGTTGATTTGTCATACAACTGTACCTCTACATTCAGTCCAATATCTTTTAACTGATTTTGTAGTATTAGCGCTCCATTACTCATAAACATATCAGCTTTGACACCTAAAATAGTAATTAACTCTCCATTATAGTTAGAGTTCCGTATGTATTCTTTAGCTTTTTCTATATCCTGGCTGTCATATATACCTTCCCCTGCTGTCGGATCATGCCAAATGCTTCCCTCTGTGAACCAGGAACCATCATCAACACTCCAAAACTTACTGTCACCTACTTGTGCAGCTGCCATATCATAAGGGTTAATTGCATATGCAACACTTCTCCTTAGATTAACATCATCAAATGGACTTTTCCCACTGTTAAATGCTACTATTCCAATAGTACCAAAATTAGCTGCCGTTGGAGAAACGTTGGGAAAGTTCTCAACTTCATCATATCTATCAGTTGACAATTCATCTATAAAATCAAATTGAGCGCTCTGCAAACCCGCAACTCGTACGCTTTCTTCTGGAACAAACTCAATCGTTACTTGATCCAGGTATGCAATCCTTTTCCCCGATAAACCCGAAGGTTCCAGCTCTACGGGCGTGTAATCTTCATACTTCTTTAAAATTACTTTCTGACCCATAACTATTTCGTCAAAATAAAATGGACCTGTTCCAATATGTTCTGTAATTATTGATTCGCCGAATTTATCCACAATTTCTTTTTTCTTAACAATCATTTTTTGACAGGACACAGGAGAACCTAGAATATTAATAAAAGGTGCGTAAACTTCATCAAATTTAACTAATATTTTGTAATCATCTATGATATCAATACCAAGCAGAGAATGAGCAATGGCAGCACCAGCAGGGTTAACCTTGAACCATCTCTCCATAGATGCTTTAACATCCTCAGCTTTCATTTCTTCACCATCATGAAATTTAACACCTTTTCTTAAAATAATTTCATAGGCTTTCCCATCATCAACAACTTTATATGATTCAGCCAAGTGTGGTATTGCTTCGTTATTGGCATTGAACTCGAACAGCCCTTCATAAGCATGATTCGTAACTGCTGTTACCGCCCAATTTTCTGCTGGATGATCAGGATCAAAATTGTCTGGTGCTGACTGAAAGGCAACTGTTATTTCTCCACCATATACTGGTTCATTGCTTCCTTCTTTGTTGTCTTCACTGGTAGGCTGAGATTGACACCCAGTTATAAGTGTTGCCAGTACAACAATAATCATCATGCATTTTAAACTTTGCATTAGTTTGCTTTTCATTTTTTCACTCCACCTTTTGAAATAAATTTTATAATTAAAGTCAACTGCGAATCACTGCTACCTTTCTTAATTCATTATGTTGTGTTTTTCTGCAAGCCACATAATGAGTTTCGGTTATTCTTTCATATTCATTGTCAATATTTCTGCAGTTTTCATCCCCCAAAGGGCACCTGTTATAAAAACCGCACAAATCTTCATCGTTTTCCCTCTCTCCAGCACTAAAACATTCATATTCCAAATCCAAATTGCTATTTGGCTCAATTTGTAAAATTGAATCCAACAAAAGCTTTGTATATGGATGATAAGGAGATTCAAAAATCTCATCGGTTTTACCAACTTCAACAATTTGCCCCAGGTACATTATAGCAATCCGGTCACTGACATGTTTTACAACCGATAAGTTGTGTGATATGAAAATGTAAGAATAACCATAATCAACCTGTAACTTTTTAAGTAAATTGAGTATTTGGGCTTGAACGAGTAAATCCAGTGCTGAAACAGGTTCATCGCATATTATCAAATCAGGTTTTGTTGCTATAGCTCTTGCAATACCTATACGTTGTCGTTGCCCCCCTGAAAATTCATGAGGGTATTTCTTCAAATCATCAATATCCAGCCCTACACTTGTAATTAATCTTTCACATTCCTGTTGAACTCCTTGTTTGCTTAATGATTTATCTGTCATTATGGCTTCAGCCAAGAGTTTTCTCACATTCATTCTTGGATTTAAAGAGCCGTAGGGATCTTGAAAAATAATCTGCATAGATGGTCTTATCGCTCTCAATGTTCTTTTAGACATAGTTCTAATATTCTTACCTTTGAACCGTATTTCACCAGTATCTGCTTCAATTAATCTCAAGATTATTCTTCCTGTAGTCGTTTTGCCGCAACCAGATTCTCCAACTATTGAAATTATTTCGCCTTTCTTTAAATTAAAACTTACATTTCTAACCGCTGGAATAGTATGGTCTTTTGAGACAAATTTTTTACTTATATTCTTAACTTCTAGTAAATACTCATTATCCATTATTCATCATCCATCTTCTCTAATAGTTGTCAATTATTGATTTTGCCAACATCTTACTCTTCCACTTCCATTTAATTTCAAGGCTATAGGGGGTCTTTTATTTATACATAGTGATTGACTTTCTTCACATCTTGCTGAAAACTTGCAACCTGAAATTATTTCTTCAGGCCTGGGAACAGAACCATTAACAATCGTCAAATTGCTTCGCCCTTCCACTAATTCCTTGGCCGAAAGTAAGAGTTTTTTTGTGTACGGATGTTTTGGATTATTAATAATGTTTTCTGTTGTATCTTCTTCAACAATTTCACCAGAATACATGACAATAACTCTTTCACACATTTGGGAAATAACACCCAAATCATGTGATATGAGTAACAGCGACATGCTTTTCTCTGTTATTAGCCTTTTCATAATACTCAGCACTTGAGCTTGAACTGTAACATCTAAAGCTGTAGTAGGTTCATCAGCAATCAGTAATAATGGTTTGCAAGATATAGCAATAGCAATTAAAACACGTTGACGCATTCCACCTGAAAGTTCATAAGGATAACATTTCAAAACCTTTTCTGCTTCTTTAATTCCCACATCATTTAAAAGTTCTATGCTTTGACTATATGCTTCTCTTTTAGACATTTTCAGATGGGCTCTCAGGGGTTCTGCCAATTGTCTTCCTATGCTAAGTAATGGATTCAATGCCGTCATTGGCTCCTGAAAAATCATCCCTATCTCTCTCCCACGGATTTTCTTCAGTTCTCTCTCTTTCATAGTAGAGATCACGTTCTCTCTAAAACTAATCCTCCCCCCTGTTATGCTGATATGTTTGTTTAATAGTCCTAGAATGCTTAGTGCCGTTATACTTTTCCCACAACCAGATTCCCCCACTATTCCTAATGTTTGTCCTGGTTTTAAACTAAGAAATATATTATCCAAAATGGTCACAGTACCGTTTTTACCCTTAGCTTTAATCTCTAAATTTTCAATTGTCAACACTTCACTCATATTTCTCCTCTTCTTGTATCAAAAAACGAAATCCACTAGTTGCGCATCATTTAATTCATTGACCAGGGTTGATATTCTGTAAAACCTCACCTTCTTTCCTTTGTTACAGGCTTCTACTATGATAGCAGCAGCCATATGGAGTATACCGGTTCCCACCGGGCCATATCGATTCAGATTTTTCCCGCTTTCCAGAAGGGCAGCAGTCTTTTAATTCATCGCCCGGGATAGAGGTCGGTATCTCTATATGGTTAACTCGCCATAAACATTCTATTTACATTTTTATTCTTAGGGTCATAATGACTTCTTAATCCATCTCCAAATGTATTCAAGGCAAAGACAATCAAGGAAATAGTCAGCCCCGGGAAAGTCATAATCCATGGAGCTGTCATAAAGTAGTTCCTTCCATCATTAACCATACCACCAAGACTAGGCATTGGAGCTTGAATCCCGATACCTAAAAAACTAAGAATCGATTCGTTTAATATAGCCATTGCAAAAATATATGTTGTCTGCACAATTATTGGGGATATAATATTAGGCAGTATACAATTGGTAATGATATAAATATCCCCCTTACCGATAGCTATAGTTGATTCAACATATTCAGTTTCTTTCACAGAGCGGACTGAATTAAACGTAATTCTAGCTATCATAGGGAAATATGAAACCGATAACGCTATTATGATATTTATAACCCCTGCCCCTAAGATACCTGCTAGAGTAATTGCTAATATAATCGTTGGAAAGGCCATAATGCCATCAATAATTCTCATTAATAATTTTTCTGTAATGGGATAATAGGCAGATATAGTTCCTACAACTAAACCAACAAATAAGCTAATTAATGTAACGAAAGCACCTATAAATAACGATACCCTTATACCAAAACAGGTTCTTGCAAATACATCTCTTCCCAAGTTGTCGGTACCCATTAAATGCTCTGAATAAGGACTTTCAAGTCTATTTGCAGGAAAAACCGAGGTCGTATCATACTCTGTCAAAACAGGTCCAAATATTGACAACATTATAGGTAGTAACATCAAAATAATACCTAATCTTATCTGTGAATTTTTATTACCTATCATATTACTCAAGCCTAGTCCTTGGATTAATTAATGTACAGATTATATCCGCAAGCATATTCGTGAAAACAAAAATAATTCCAATAAATAAAAGTACTCCCTGTATTAAGGGATAATCGCGATTATAAACTGCAGTTATCACAAGGTTCCCAGTTCCTGGTATATTGAATATTTGTTCAATCACCGTTGCACCACCCAGCAAACCTGCAAAACTGAAGCTTACCACCATTACTATCGAAGGCAACGCATTAATAAAGGCATGGACGTTTATTACCAGCCTTTCACTTATTCCTTTGGCACGAGCAGTTCTTAAATAGTCCTGTTGCAGAACATCCAGCATTGTTGTTCTCGTCATCCGAGCAATTTGGCCACTGTGCATTATTCCTAAAACTATTGCCGGAAGTAAGAGATCATAAACCGCAACAAGGAATCCTGCAGTTTTTACGCTTCGATATCCAGCAACTGGAAATAAGTTTATTTTAACGCATAATAAATGTATTAGTATTATTGCAATCCAAAATGCAGGTAATGATATAGATATTAATGATCCGAGGGAGAAACACTTGTCGAAAAATTCACCATTTTCTTTTGCTGCTTTAATACCTGTTGGAACACCTAACACAACACTAATTGTCGTAGCAAGCAATGCCAATAAAAAAGTCGGCTCAATCCTTGACATTATTATCTCTATTACAGGTTCCTTCCAAAGTAAAGAATCTCCCATATCTAGACGTATAAAGCCCGTTAACCAAATGGAAAATTGTTTTACCACAGGCTTGTCCAGATTTAACTCTTGTCTCATATTTACAATTTGATCGTGGGTAGCCTTATCCCCCAGCATTGTCATTACGGGGTCACCTGGCATTAGATGTATAATAAAAAACGAAAAAATAATTATCAATAATATTACAGAAAAACCCCTCAAGATTCTTTTAATAATATAATTTAACACACCTTTTGTCTATGACATTATAACTAAATATAATGTCATACATCCCTTCTTATTATATTCAATAAATTTAGTACCATTATTGTTACTATCCCGTGCTGGACATGAACTTTAAGTTCCGATTTTTCTTGTCAGTTTTCAAGCTATTTTAATTATTAAAAACAATTATAGAATACATAATAATATATTATTTAAATGAATTCAATCCCTTTTTGGGGATTATGCTCTAGAATGGAGGGGGATTTATAGATCCTTCGGCTTTGCCTCAGGATGACAGTAGTGAAATGCCTCGGGATGACAGTAGTGAAGTGTCTCAGGATGGCAGTAATAAAATGTTTCAGGATGGACATGACATTAATATAATGCCTCCAGGATGACATTAATAAAACGTCTCAGGGTAATGATAGAAATACGCCTGGCTATAATATATATAATATAGTTAAAGATTCAAAATCCTCACATCGTAAAGCGGGTATGAGAATACAATTCAGGCGGGTTTTATTCGGCAGGGATTTTCTTTAACAGGGGATTTTTCTCTTTAAGGTTCTTATGGTGTTTTTCATGTTGAATTTTCTTTCCAGGTGGAATTCGAGGAATTTTTCCAGGAAGTATTCTACTTTTTCCAGGGCATAGTCTGAGGCTTTAACCCGGCTAAGGGTTTTACTTTTAGCGGTGTTTAAAAGCCTTATAAGGGCCAGGGCTTCCCCGGTTAGTGAGATATGAGGGCCGGATTGGGCTGAGCATTTCCGGCAGAGCATGCCTCCTTCGGAAAGGCTGAAGTTTTGCAGGGCTTCGTCATTTTTTCCGCATAGTACACAGTGATCCAGTATAGGCAGGTATCCCAGGTTCTTTAACAGGCTCATTTCAAAATAGCGCATTATCAAGGGTCTATAAGAAAATTCGTTGAAAAGCTCCAGGACTTCCAGGGTAGTAGTATAGAGTCGCGGCAGGGGTTCACGGTCCATAAGGCTCTTGTCCAGGAGTTCCATTATGTAGACAGCATAAAGCATAGTATCCAAATCTTCCCGGATATTGGCGTAGAAATCCAGCAGTTTTCCCTGGGTAATAAGATCCAGTTCCCCCCGGCCTTTGCCGAAAAGCAAAAAGGAATGGCAGAATGGCTGTACACAGGCTCTCAGACTGCTGCCGGCTTTTTTGGTGCCCCTGGCAACCGAGGTCAATTTCCCCTCTTTTTCGGAGAACACTGTAACCAGCTTGTCGGTTTCACGAAAGTCCATATTCTTTATAATCAGGCAACGGCTGCGGTGATACATTTATCTTCCACCCCAAAAAACATTACTTAGCTTTACCGGTTCATTCACTATTTCTACTCTGGCCTCAATTTGTTCAGCAAGATTCCCGGCGAAGGCAGCGGCTTCTTCCCGGCTGCTGTGTGTGTAGTCAAAGGCAAGAAAAACTTCCTCTATGTTCCCATCGTTCAAGTTATCAAGTCTCTTCATAAACAAATCCGTATTACGGGAGTATTCTTTATTTACATAGGCAAACACGGTATTTCCTGTCCGGCTTATCCTGGGCTCCGCGACGGGTTTAAAGAGTTCGCGTGAATTGCTGTGATAGGTAGAGGAAGCCAGGATATCCTTAGATATAGCCTGCAGGGCTTTTTCATTCTTAACCAGTGCCCAGCGGGGTACCTTTACAACCATTCCGGGAAAAGAAATCTTCCTGGCCAGGGCCAGAACTTTTTCCACTTTGATTCCGTCCAGCATGTAGCTGTGAACCGCATAAGAAGCAAATTCGGGAATAATGATTATGTCTGCTGCCAGTCCCAGGGTTGGCAGATGATGCCCCCCATCAAATACTACTATACGATATCCTTTTTCCCGGATTTTTAAAAGGTATTCCTTTCCCGAACTGCTGGTATGCCAGGCATCCATACCGGAACACTCAACTATGGCCCGGGATTCTCCGGCCAGAAATTCTTTTGCTCTGGCTTCGTAATTCATATTGTCACCGGGTATTACCGCATCTACCTTGATTTCTTCCAGGGGAATATCTGTTTTCCTGAGTCCGGGGTTATATAAGACTGTAAAATCGCTGTTTGGGGAAATACTTGTGGCATAGAGGTCCAGAAAACTGTTGTAACCCATTGACTTGAGGGCTTGTGAAGGATAATTGATCATTATGGCAGCATATCCGGCAAACAATATTATTAACAGTAAAAATGTTTTTTTCAACATTCAGGACAATCTCCTTATTGTCCTCCCCTTTTCCGGTACTCCTCCACCAGTGTTACGGCACTGCTGCTTCCTATCCTGTTTGCTCCGCTGTTGATAAGCTCCAGGGCAAAGTCCAGTGTTTTTATCCCTCCGCTGGCCTTAAGCTTTAATCTCTCGCTTTTATTCTCCATAATTATCTTAATGTCTTCCATATTTACACCACGGCTGGAAAAGCCGGTGGATGTCTTGATAAAATCAGCATCTGTTTGGCTCAGCAAACGGGTAATATCCAGCAATTCCTGCCTGCTGAGCAAGGCTGTTTCTACTATTATTTTCAGCAGGAAATCATATTCGTTCTTTAAGAAAAGGATGTTTTCTACTTCTTCTCTGATTTTTTCATAGTTATTGTCCTTAACCGCGCCGATATTCATTACCATATCCACTTCGTCCGCGCCATGATCCAGGGCCTGACGAGCCGCATAGACTTTAGTGGCCAACAAATCCGCCCCCAGGGGGAATCCCAGGACGGTACAGATTTTAACCGGGCTTTGTTGCAGTATTTTATCAGCCAGTGCCAAATGGCAGGGGTTAATACAGACTGCTTTCATTCCATAAAGAGCTGCCTGTTCACATAATAAGATGATATCCCTTTCCCGCGCGTCCGGCTTCAGGTTGGTACTGTCCATATAAGCTGCAATCACAAGGTTTCTCCCCTAATCAACAAAATCTCCTCCTAAATCCCTGCATATCAATGAGAAGCTTAAGCTTCTCTACCTTAATTCAAAATTAAAAATCCAAAACTCAAAATTGTTTAAGGTCTATAGCCCAATTGATTCAGGTTATTTTCACTATCCCGCCAGTTTTTCTTTACTTTGACCCACAGATCCAGGTAAACGGGACAGTCCAGCATCTTTTCAATATCCCGGCGGGATTGTTCCCCTATGTTTTTCAGCATCTGCCCCTTTTTGCCGATAACAATCCCCTTCTGGGAATCTCTTTCGGTATATATGACCGCTCTCAGGTAAACCTTGCCGCCGTTCTGGTTTTTATATTCCTCCACCTCCACAGCCAGTGAATGAGGAACCTCATCTCTGGTCAGGATAAGAGCCTTTTCCCTTATGAGTTCTCCGATAAGGAAAGAGACAGGTTGATCAGTCAGATCGTCTTCAGGATAATAAAGCGGCCCATCAGGCAAGTATTCAAAAGTCTTTTCCAGCAAGATGCCTATGTTGGTTCCCCTGGCAGCGGAAAGGGGAATAACATCAGTGAAATTCCTTTGTTTATTAAAAGTCTGTATATATTCCTGAACCTGCCTTTCGCTGACCAGATCAATTTTATTTACCAGTAAAAAAACAGGGGCACTGGTATTCTCCAACTGCTTGAGAATGTATTCTTCTCCCCCGCCAAAAGGCCGGGTAACATCGGTCATGTAAAAAACTATATCTACCTCTTGAATACTCCGGGTTGATACCTTTACCATGTATTCTCCCAGCAAATGCCGTGGTTTATGAATACCCGGGGTATCCACAAAAATAATCTGCCCGTCATTACAGGTATAGATTCCCTGTATACGGGTTCTCGTAGTCTGAGGTTTATCCGATACTATAGCGATTTTTTCACCAATAACTGTATTAATCAGAGTGGACTTGCCTACATTGGGCCTTCCCACTATACTAACAAAACCTGACTTCACACATATTCCTCCGATATTATAGTCTGCTTCACTTCCTGGATTCATCCCCCAAAATATACCATCTTCAGCAAGGGGACATCTTAAGATTGTAACATAAAAGCCCGGGGTAGTAGTTGATTCAAATTATATTCTTTATAATTGTTTTTTTCATCGGAAATTATTAGTTTTAAATCCGGGGAAAATTCCTGCAGGACCTGCAAACACGCCCCGCAGGGGTAAACATATCCATTCCCGCTCGCTGTAATAGCAATACAGCTGAAGTCTTTTTCCCCTGCCGTTACCGCTTTAAAAACTGCCACCCTTTCAGCACAAACAGTCAAGCCATAGGAGGAATTTTCCACATTGACTCCGGTGAAAACATTTCCTGTGCTGCTCAATAGAGCTGCTCCCACTTTGAATCCTGAATAGGGCGCATAGGCTCTTTCCTGTGCCTTTCTGGCAATAGCAATAAGTTCAGCCGGGCTCATTTTATTCCTCCAATCCTTGGACATAAGCTACAGGTCATAGCTTTAGAAAAGCGTTTTGCTTCTATATGTTTGATATCTGGGGAAAACTACCTGAAGCAATAAGGAGCAAAAACAATGAAAGCCATAATAAGAGCATTTAAAGCACTCAGCAGAACAGCCCCGGCAGCCAGGTTCTTGGCCATTCTGGCCAGCGGATGATAGTCTTCGGTAAAAAGGTCAACAGTCTTTTCGATGGCCGAATTTATGGTCTCTGCGATTAAAACCAAAAAAATGCTTAGAACAATTAAACCCCATTCCAAACGGCCAAGGCCCACAATAAACCCAAAAGAGCTTGCGCTGACAGCCGCAATTAAATGAATTTTCATATTTCTTTCGTGATGAAATGCATCAAACAGCCCGGCAAAAGCGCAAGAAAAACTCCGGCTCAATCCTTGCTTGCTCATTTTTATTCTCCCATTTGTCGATACTCTATCTTCAGATATTTTTTATCTTTCCAGTTTCACTTTATCCATAATTTTCTTTTCCAGATCACGCATTACCTTTCTTTCATCTTCACTCTCATGGTCATAACCCAGCAAATGCAGCATTCCATGAGCCAGCAGATAACCCAGTTCCCTCTCCAGGCTGTGCCCGAATTCCTGGCTTTGTTCCAGGGCCTGTTCCAACGAAATAACAATATCTCCCAGAATATTGGTATTTTCAGGAGAAAGACAATCCGGTTCGTCTTCTGAAAGCTCATTCATAGCAAAAGAAAGTACATCTGTTACCTGGTTTTGACTACGATAAATGAAATTCAATTCTTGAATATAGGCATTATCTACAATCAGGACACTCAGCTCCGAGTCTTTTTGCAGGCCGGCTATTTTGGCTACGGTATCAGCTACATTGATTATTATCTTTTGCAGGTCCCTGTTATAAGGGACTTTACTCTGCTGGTTGATTATCATGGTATCCATGGTATTCGCTCCTTTTTTCGAACTCTTTAACGATGGTTTCGGGATATTCTATACGCTTATGATAAACCCCCTCAAGAACCCGGCAAAATGATCTGGCAATTGTGTCAAGATCTCTAAAAGTCAATTCACAGAGGTCTAACTGCCCATCATTTAATTTATCGCGAATAAGCATACGAACCATATTCTCTATGTCCTTTGCTGATGGCTCCTGTAAAGACCTTACAGCAGCTTCCACAGCATCTGCCAGCATCACCAGAGCAACTTCCCTGCTCTTGGGCTTGGGGCCTTCATACCTGAAACTCTCTTCACTGAGATTACCTTCCCGGTCTTCTTCCAGGGCTTTGCCAAAGAAATATTTCACCAAACCGGTACCATGATGTTGCTCAATAAAGTCTATTATTGTCTGGGGCAGATGGGATTCTCGCGCCAGTTCCACTCCTTCCTTTACATGTGAAGTGATTATCAATGAACTTAAAACCGGTGCTATCTTATCATGGGGATTTTCAAACCCCCGCTGGTTTTCCACAAAATATTCCGGCCTTTTTAGTTTACCTATATCATGATAAAGAGCACCGGCCCTGACCATCAAAGGATTGGCTCCTATGGCTTCAGCAGATGCCTCGGCAAGATTCCCCACCATAAGACTATGATGGTAGGTTCCCGGAGCTTCCAGCAACAGCCTCTTTAAGAGATATTGGTTGGGATTGGACAATTCCAGAAGTTTAATCATACTGGTAATAGAAAACGCACTCTCCAGATATGGCAGGGCTCCTATCATCAGGACAGCTGAAAGTATACCATTGATGGCTCCTATTACTGTCCCCATCAGAGCCACATTAAGAGTCAAATGCCCCCCTATAAAAGCCAGGGTAATAATGGTAGCAATATTTGCCAGAGCAATATACATCCCTGCTTTTGCCAGATCAGAGGTCTGATTTAGTTTATAAACCCGAAAAACTCCCACCGTTCCGCCAATAAATGCGCAAATAGCAAAGCCTAACTGATTCCCTTCAGTCAGAAGGCCCACATACAAGGCCATAATCATGGTAAAGAAATAGGCCAGTCTGTTGTCCAGCAAAATAGCAATAAGCATAGAACCGGCGGCAACTGGAGCCAAGTATCCCACCAGAGCATTGATTTCCGGTTGGTCGCCAAATTTTATCAGGCTGAGAAAACGGGTAATCAATAATACCATCACAAAAACCAGCCCGATCAAAAGTATTAATTTATCATTTTCATATACTTCCCTATAATAGCGCTTGAGAAACTCCATAATCAGCCAGAAGGTCAGGAGAACAAAAATTCCTGCTCCAATTATGGTAATAGGATAAGTTTTGCTTCTCTGTATCCCCAGCTGTTCCAAAACTGATATCTGTTCTTCGGTTACTCTATCACCTTCGCGGACAATTATTTCTCCGGCCTTGATTGTCTTCTGTACCGGTTGCACAGCATCTATGGCTTCTTTAATTGCCTTGTCGGTAGCCTCCTTGTTGAAAAGCAGGTTGGCTTTCAAGGAACTGATCGTTACTAATCTAATAATCTCCTGCGCCTGAGGGCTATAGGCATAAGTGTTGGTTTCTTGCTCAGCTTGTTCATATACTCCCTCCAAAGCTTCCTCAGTAATCGGCTTCTGCATCAGCCTTCTGGAAATACTTAATGAAACCTGCTTAATCTGTTCGATATCCTCTGGCGTGGCATTTATAATATACTGGCTCAGTTCTTCTATCTTCATTTTAAATAATATATGGTTTTCTTGTCTTTCCAGCCCTTGGAGCGCTTGCTGCAATTTTTTGTTTCCATCTTCCTCAGCCAGTAAGATCTCTTCAACGTTAGCAAAAAAGTCATTGATCTCGCTTTCAGTATTGGAAAGTGCATATGTATCACTCTGATAAACCCTTTCCACTTTGGCAACAGCCTGTTGTTTTAATTCTTCTGTTTGTCTCTCATCAATAACAATTGCTGTTATATTTGACTGAATGTTGCGTTTAGCGACCTCGTCCGGTTTCAACATCACCTGTTGAGGACTGAAATTACTGAATAGTATGAAAATAGTTATCGAGAAAAAAAGCAAAACACCCAAAAGTTTTCGGGTATTGGAATGCTTTATAAAAAACATCGTTTTTTTCCATAAAAAACGCATTATGTCAGGGATCTGCATAAAAAACGCTCCTTGAGACGGCCTGTATTGGCCGCACATATGTCAGTTTCAGATTGACGTTCTATCTCTGTTTTCCTGCCGCAGTTATCTAATCAGGCTGATTGGCTTCGAATATTTCATAGGCATCAATGATTTTTTGTACCAGAGGATGCCTTATCACATCACTCTTACTCAGGTATTCAAATGATACACCGTGAACTTGTCCCAAAATTTTCTGGATTTCAACCAGGCCTGAAAAATCTTCTTTGGGTAAATCCACCTGGGTTACATCACCAGTGATTACTGCTTTGGAACCAAATCCCAGACGGGTCAAAAACATTTTCATCTGCTGGGGAGTCGTATTCTGAGCTTCATCCAGAATAATAAAGGCATCATTAAGAGTTCTCCCCCTCATATAAGCCAAAGGAGCAACCTCAATAAGATTTTTTTCCAGGTATCGCTGGGTTATGTCTACTCCCAAAACATCAAAAAGCCCGTCGTACAAAGGTCTCAAGTACGGGTTAACTTTTTCGATAAAATCTCCAGGTAAAAAGCCCAGTTTTTCTCCCGCTTCGACCGCCGGTCTGACCAGTATTATACGCTCCACTTCCCTGTTTTTGAAGGCACGCACAGCCATAACCACTGCCAGATAGGTTTTCCCGGTTCCTGCAGGTCCTATAGCAAATACTACATCATCCCTCATGATCGACTGCAAATAGCGTTTTTGCCCCAGGGTTTTGGCTTTGATAGCCTTTCCCCGGGCGGTCTTCAAAACTATCCCGGATACAATATCCTGATAATGCTTTTGCTTGCCCCTTTTAATCAAATTGCTCATATAATTTATATCATTTATATTGAGCTGTTCTTCACTTTCCACAATTTCTATCAGTCCCTGCAAGAGTTCCAGTGTCTTATCTACATCTTCTTCTCTGCCTTTAACATATAGTTCTGTACCCCGGGCAAAAATATCTGCACTGCAAATCTCCCTTAAATAACGAAAATTCTCATCACTCGTCCCGAAAAAAACTGCTGCCTGTTGATTATCCTTAAGCGATATTTTTGCTTCTTTTTCTATCAATAAATTCTATCCCCCTATTTCTGAATATAATACCTAAGTCATTATATCATATGACTATATTTAATTGCCATTTTCCCCTGTTTTTATAGCCCGGGCTACAGCTATATCTTCTATGGTCTCCATGCTTGCTTTAATCCTTAAAACAGGGTCACTGGGCAAAGACAAAATTTCTGTCTTAAGAGCCTTTTTATCAACTGCTTTCCCGCTCCTGGCTTCAAGGTGTTCCAGCGCCTTTTCTCTGGCTATTTCTATAGCTTCGCTTTCTGAATAGCGAATACTTTCCTTGATTTGCTCCTCTATGACAAGTCTGCGAATACCAAAATTTCCTAACGGAGTCTTAATCTTTTTGCCAGTCACCTTTTGCTGTGATAAAGGAAAACCGCTTTCCCGTCTTCCTTTAAGAATAAACTCTTTCCATGGTGTTTCCAGTAAAACTTTATTGATCTCCCTGCCACTCAATACTGTTTTCTCAGTTAGAATTTTGCACTCTCCATAACCTTCATACCACACCCTGGCTTTAACCTTTCCTCTCGCTCTAAGAAGATATGGTGCTTCTTCTTCAGCATCCTCCTTTTGCTCCACATAAGGACTTTTTTGCGGGAAAACAATTCCTGATATCAGGATATCTCCTTTGGCTATTACATCTCCTTCTTTTACACTCGCCTGCCCATCCAAAACCAGTATTTCCTCCACCACTCCATCCTTGCTGGCTACCATGTGACATGGACCATTTATCTCTTCACCCGGAAATACTTTTTCCACCACCTGAATATTCAGCTTGACTCCCTGAATATCCAGCTTTACATAGGTCAATTCGCTGATATCCCTCAAGATAGCCTCTTCGACCTCACTTCGGCTAAAGCTCCATTTGGCAGCCCCTTTATAGACACCATGACGAGCTGCTGTGCTAATAATACTATTGCTTTTTACATTTTTATTTCCGCTGAGTTCAATAAGCCAAATAAAAGACGACATCAGATAAAGTGCTGTAACAAATATTAAGCCGCCAACTATAAAACCCAGGCGTCTCTGAGCGATCTTTTTAAAAAAAGGCAATCCTTCTTTTCCGGTTACTTCGAGAATAAAACCATTTTCATCGGCAATTTCCTTCAAAGCCTCATAGCCACTGCTTCTTACTTTAAAATTAACCGTCTCATCGCTTTTTTTTATATCCCAGATAAATATTCCCCTGCTAAGTGCCAGATTCATTACTTTTTCCAGCTTACTGCCTCGCAGATTAACAGTTATTATTCCCCCAAGCTGGTCTAAAAACCTTCTGGCCATGCTTCTCCTCCATTTCTTAATCCAGATATTTTATTGACCGTATTTCTCCCGATACGCTCATCTCGTCAGTCAGGAGAGCTCTTATCTCCAGGTTCTGGCCTTGTATTTCCAGAAAACCCCGGCTCAGATTAACTCGTAAGCGTTCCAGGCTGTACTCTATAATTCCTCTGTGGTTTTCCAAATAGAGCTCTGTGGTACCTATTATGGTAACTTTAGGTAAATCCAGAACCAAATCCCTGGGGATTTCCAAAAAATCAGCCATGGCTCGATTAAAAAACTCTCTACGTTTTTCCATACCCTTCCTCCATTCTGCATAGTTTTATTGAAACACCCATTATTGAAATATATGCCATTATTGCCGGCTAAATTCTCAATTGAGAGTTTTGCATAATTTCGAAAAATCCAGGATATCATTTTGAGCGTTAGTGAAGCCACCTTAATCGTAAGCAAAGCGAACACCAATAGTGCCCGGAGGGTGAATCTTAAGCTCCTTCGGCATTGCCTCAGGATGACAGTACTATAGTACCCAACGAATCATATTAAAAAGCTAATTATGCAAAATCCTCAATTATCTTCTTGCTGAGTTGCTTATGCATACTGTAAAAGTCCTCAGGTGTTCTCCTGGCAGAGATTAAAACAAGATATAAAAAAAGATACGCTTTAAAAGCGTATCTCATTCATAAATACCTCAATATCTTATTTGGACACCTCAGTTATTTAAAACACTCTACATAAAACCTATTGCTACAATACTCACCAGAAACGACACTATTACCAGGCTGACAATCACCAATACCGCTTTTCTTTGCTTTTTGTTCTGCATTCCTTTATTCATAAACATATAGAACACCCCTCAATATGCCATAATTATTATAATCCAAGAAAAGGTCTGATAAAACCAGGTTTATCAGACCTTTATTTCTATTGGAGCCTTTCCCTGACCAATTGATTCACCAGTTTGCCGTCTGCCCGGCCTTTAAGCTCGGCCATAAGCACCTTCATAACCTTTCCCATATCCCGGGAGTTAACGGCTCCGGTGTCTTGAATCACTTTTTCAACAATCTCTTTGATCTCGGTCTCGCCAAGCTGTTCTGGAAGATAGGCCTGAAGCACCTTTATTTCTTCCTGTAACTGCTGTACCGAAGCTGGTCTATTAGCCTTTTCGTAATCAGGAATAACATCTTTACGCTTTTTTATCTCACGGCTAATTATATCCATTAACTCCCCATCAGTCAGATCTCTTTTTTTCTCTATTTCAGCATCTTTTTGTGCTGCTCTGACCATCCTGATAGTATCCAGTTTAAGTTTTCCAGCTTCTTTTGCTTTCATGGCCTCCTTCATGTCAGAAAACAATTTATCAGCCAGGGACACCTTTAACCCTCCTTAGAATTTCTTCTTCTTACGGGCAGCTTCAGACTTTTTCTTTTTCTTAATACTGGGTTTTTCGTAATGATCATGCTTCCTAATATCTTGCATAACCCCTGAACGCTGGCAGGAACGTTTAAACCTCTTTAGCGCACTATCCAGGGACTCATTTTTTCCAACTTTTACTTCGCTCATTATTTCCCTCCCCTCATCCGTTCAGGCTGAAATAAATGCCATTTTATTTTACTATTTATTCAGGCCTGCAGTCAAGATTAGAAGGGGGGCCAACCCATTTCTTTACCTCCCAGTAAATGATAATGAATGTGAAATACCGTTTGTCCACCCCATTCGCCACAATTATTAACCAGGCGATAGCCATGGTCAGCAATCTTCATATCCCTGGCCAGGCGGGCAGCCATCAGCTGAATATAGCCTAATAGTTCAATGGAATTTTCACTCGCATCATCAAGAGAAGCTATATGTTCTTTGGGTAATAAAAGAATATGAACCGGGGCTACCGGATTAATATCTTCTATAGCCAGCACCCTGTCATCTTCATATATTATTTTGGATGGAATCTCTTTGTTTATAATTTTGCAAAAAATGCAATCCTCTTTGCTCACTTTGTCACCTCCCCCTGGAAGTGAATCGATTTATATATTATAACTCAAATATAAATCACTCATTACTATGCGTTTAGCAAATTATCCAGGTTCAAGTCTATTCTATCAAATATCCAATCTAATTCAAAATATCTTTTATTATCTTCTAAACGATTTTAAGTTAAGCCTTAATAACTGATTAATTCTATTTACGAATCTTCTAATCTCAACAGATATAACTGTTTCACACATGAACTTATATTTTCCGCGGGCTCAGCTTGCCCTGGACTGTATCATCATTGATACTCTCCGGTATAAGCTGTATAATCCTTCCTTCTCTATTCTGTTCTGAAATAAATTCCATCTCAATATAATTGTCACTCAGGGCCAGATACTTGTTGGAACCCTGTTTTCTCTCCACCAGCGACTCCAATTCCTTTCCTATTTGCCCTTCAATAAATTCCCGGCGTTTTTCTTTAGCCAGCTCGATAAGCTTCTGGCTCCTTTGCTGCTTTTCTTTTTCACTTACTATAGAGGGAATCCGCGCAGCCGGAGTACCCGGTCTCGATGAATACTTGAAAACATGCAGATCACAAACAGGCAATTCCTTAATGAGTTCATAGCTCTTATGAAAATCATTATCTTCTTCCAGAGGAAACCCTACCATAACATCTGTAGTTAAAGCTATTCCCGGCACTTTGCTGGCAGCTCTATCAATCAGTTCAGCATAATATTCCCGGTCATAGCGACGGTTCATCGCTTTTAGTACCTTATTGCTGCCGCTCTGCAGCGGAACATGTAAATGCCGGCACAATCTGTCTTCATCAGCCAGCAAATTTATTATACCCTCGCTTACTTCCATAGTTTCAATGGAGCTTAAACGTATCCGATAATCAGCAGTGAATCTTTTCAGAATCAAACTAATAAGCTTTTCCAGATTGATATCATGAGAAAGATCATTTCCGTATAATCCGGTATGTATCCCTGTTAAGACTATCTCACGATAATCAAGAGCCAATAATTGTTCTATTTCCCTGAACACATCTTCCGGCAATTTGCTGCGTACCGGACCGCGGGCATAGGGAACAATACAATAGGAGCAAAAGCTCCGGCAGCCATCCTGGATTTTAACAAAAGCACGGGTCCGCTGATGCTGACTGGAGTACAATACCGGCTTAAGTCTGTCTTCTGCTTTTATCTCTTGGCAAATAACCTCCGGCCCCTTTCGCCTGTCATGATAATAGTCTTCGATAATTGGCAAAATATTTTCCTTATGGCTGTTGCCAATTATCAGGTCAATGCCATCAATATCGGCAAGCTTTTCTGCTTCAACCTGAGCCATACAGCCCGCAGCCACCACAATAGCATCCGGATTTCTCCTGCCGGCCCTTCTCAGCATTGCTCTGGATTTGCGATCACTGACATGGGTAACCGTGCAGGTATTAATTATGTAAATATCTGCAAGCTCACTGAAATTCACTATCTCATAGCCCTTGTTAATAAATTCCTCCATAATTTGCTCGGTTTCCACCTGGTTTACCTTGCAACCGAGAGTATGGAAAGCTACTTTTGGCATTGCTTATCCCTCTAAACCATCCGGATAAATCATAATTTTATCCCGGCTCCATTTCTCCATATTCATACATTATTATCCCGGCAACTACAATAGCAGCCGTTTCAGACCGCAATATCCTGGGTCCCAGTCCCGCCGGAATTATCCCTTTGCGCCTTGCTTCTTCCACTTCAGCTTCAGAAAAGCCGCCTTCCGGTCCCAGCAGCACAAATATCTCCCGTCCCGCCAGGCTTTCCTGCTTCTCTCGAAGAAGGGTTTTCAGACCTGTCTGTTCTTCATTTTCGTAAAGCATTATGGCCGGCCTTTGTCCAATCTCCTTGAACAGAGCACTAAAATCCAATACCGGCTTGAGCTCTGGAATTACATTCCTCCGGCATTGTTTACAGGCTTCCCGGGCAATTAACTGCCATCTTTCCACTTTCTTTTCTGCTTTTTCCCCGGACAGTTTTATCACGCTACGTTCGCTGATCAAGGGATAGATTGTACTGACTCCAATTTCTGTAACCTTTTGTATAATAGTATCCATTTTATCACCCCTGGGTATTCCCTGCACGAGTGATAATCTGGTAGCTGCTTCGTTATCTCTTTTTAACTCGGCTTCAATATCAGCAAGCAGAGTCTTTCTCTCCCTGCCGGACAATCTTACCTGGTATTCATGTCCCTTCCCGTCAAAAACCGATATTATGTCTCCAGTTCTCAGACGCAAAACCTTTTCAATATGTCTGCTCTGGTCTTCGTCAATATAGACCTTATTGTTTTTAATGTTTTGGGCAGAAACAAAAAAACGCTGCATAAACCCACCTCCGGGCAAAGCTCGAATAATTTATCTTTTACTTTTGACAGAACCTACGTACTAAGGAGAATTTTTGACACAGGCTCGCTACGCTCGCACACAGATCCTGCGGACGCAGATTAACACAGATTCTTTTTACTGTTTTAGTTTGGTGGACGTTAAAAATCTTAGTTGATAGTTAATAAAATGCTCTTCCATTAATGTTTGGTTTAAGAATAACGGAAGCTACAGCTTCCGTTATTCTTAAAATCTAGAAAAAAAGCAATTTATTAACCATCAGTTCAGATTGTAGAATTCCAATAGATATAAACATTAAACAAAAAAATCAGTGTACATCTGTTAAATCCGTGTGCGAACGTAGCAAGCCCGTGTCTAATAAAACTTCCACTGCATAGTTTCTGTCTACTGCAAAACTGGAGGTTACTAGCGGTTTAGGCTTTGCGGGCGGCGACTCCTACCCAATCAATATCTGTTAACATTTCCTCGATTACAAATCCATACTCGATAAGCTTCTTTTCCACTCCCGGCCAACGGCTGTCCACAATACCGGAGCCAAAAAGCCATCCCCCGGAACTTAGGACCTTCGCAGCTTCGGGAATTAAAAGATTTACCACCTCCGCAGTAATATTGGCCAGAATTACATCGGCTTTCATACCGGCTGCCACCGCCACTATATCACCTTCATGCACCTCTATAATATCCTGTAGTTTGTTAAGTAAAATATTTTCACGGGCAATCCTGACGGCCACTTCATCGATATCCATGGATAATATCCGGGCTGCCCCCAGCTTGGCCGCAGCTATAGAGAGAATGCCCGAGCCGCAACCGGCGTCTATAATTGTCTCTCCACCCTTTATATATTTTTCTACAAAAGTCAGACAAAAACGGGTAGAAGCATGTATCCCGGTACCAAACGCCATACCCGGATCAATCTCTACGATAACTTCATTTTCTTCTGCTTGATAATCTTCCCAGGATGGCTTAATTACCAGTCGCTCACCCACCTTGAAGGTATGGTAGTATTTTTTCCAGGATTCTTCCCAATCCTGTTCCTTAACTTCATCAAAATATACCCGGCATTCAATGTTAAAATTATCTTTAACTGCTTCCAGAGAGTTTTTGAATTCATCAATTATTCCACTTTCGTCATGGAAATAAGCCTTTACCACTACAAATTGGTGATTCAAAAAATCAGGAGAAACAGAATCCGGGTTCCATTTATCTTTATTATGATATTTTCTGGCCCCCTGGGGGTCCTCAATAACCACTCCGCCTGAACCCAGGTTATGAAAAATGCCGGCAATAGCTTCTACACAAATGCCTTCGGTCAATACGCTAATCTCTTTCCATTTCATTTAAGCACCCTCTATCCCATGGCATCCTTGAATTTTTCAAAAAAGCCCTTCTTATTTTGTTTGGCATCACTTTCACTGTAAAATTCTTTTAAGAGTTCTTTCTGTCTTTTACTCAGTTTTTTGGGTATTTTAACCTTGACTATTACCTTCAGATCACCATTTCTATGACTGTGCAAGTGAGGAATACCTTTATTCTTTACCGTAATAATGTCTCCCGGTTGAGTCCCTTCCGGAATACTAAGATTATAAGCAGCACCACCCAGAAGAGGTACTTCTATTTCGTCGCCCAATGATGCCTGTACAAAATCAATTTCCAGGGTGCTTATCAGGTTATAGCCATCCCGTTTAAAGGAATGGTGGGGTTTCACTACTATGGTAATATAAAGATCACCTGGACCGCCGCCCCTCAGGCCAACTTCACCTTCTCCCTGAATACGCAGCCTTGAACCGCTGTCAATGCCAGCAGGAATACGCACATCGATTTTCCTGTTTCGTTTCACCTGGCCGGCACCTCTGCACTCAGAACATGGTTTTTCAATAATCCGGCCTTCACCGCGACAACGATTACAGGTCTTCACACTCTCGAAACGTCCAAAAGGTGTGCTCTGCACCGTACGGGTTTGACCGCTGCCATTACAATCCGGGCAGGTCTTTACACTTGAACCCGGTTCTGCCCCGCTGCCTTTACAGAGATCACATTTTTCCATGCGCGGCAGTTCAATTTCTTTTTCCATACCAAAGACTGCATCTTCAAAGTTTATTTCCAGACGTATTTCCCGATCAGCCCCGCGCTGTGGTCCAGTTCTTCTCCGGCGTCCAGATGAAGCTCCGCCGAATATCACATCAAATAAATCCCCAAAGCCGCCAAGATCATCAAAATCAAAACCTCCAAAGCCGCCAGTTCCAGAATTCTTTGTAGGATCAAAGGCATCTGGTCCAAAACGATCATACACTTCTCTTTTCTGAGGATCGCTTAATACCTCATAAGCATCGCTGATTTCCTTGAATTTATCCTCAGCTTTGGGATCATCCCTGTTAACATCCGGGTGATACTTCCTGGCCATCTGCCGGTAGGCCTTTTTTATTTCTTCGGCTGAAGCATCACGGGATACCCCCAGCACCTTATAAAAATCTTGTTTTGCGGACATTTCCCCCCACCTTCCTGAAAAACGGGGCAAACCCGGAAACAACCAGGCTTCCGGGTTTAAACACCCTCCAGACATAGTTTGCAGCCAGATTATTTTTCCAGCTAAGACCTATTTGTTTTCTTCATCATCCTGTACTTTGTATTCAGCATCAAATACATCATCCTGCCCGCTGCTGTCAGCAGCTTCGCCTTCCTGCTGAACATTTTCATACATTTTAGAAGTGAATGTATAGATAGCTTCAGTCAAAGTCTGGGTCTTGGCTTGAATATCTTCAATATCGTTTCCTTCCAGGGCTTTGCTCAACTCTTCTTTGGCGCTCTCTATTTTGTTTTTGCTTTCTTCATCAATCTTATCCTCATTATCTTTTATGGTCTTTTCAGCCTGGTAAACCATACTGTCAGCAGCATTCCTGGTCTCAATTTCCTTTAAGCGTTGTTCGTCTTCCTCCGCATATTTCTCGGCATCATTTACCATACGGTCAATCTCTTCATCACTCAGACCACTGGAAGAAGTAATGGTTATCTTTTGCTCCTTGTTGCTAGCCAGGTCTTTGGCAGTAACATTTACAATTCCGTTGACATCGATGTCAAATTTCACTTCTATCTGCGGCACACCTCTTGGGGCAGGCGGTATACCAGTTAATTGAAACCTTCCCAGGGTTACATTGTGTTCAGCCATTTTTCTCTCGCCCTGAAGAACATGGACATCTACCGAAGGCTGGTTATCTGCCGCAGTGGTAAAAACCTGGCTCTTGGCCGTAGGTATAGTGGTATTCCTCTCGATAATCCTGGTAAACACACCACCAAGGGTTTCTATTCCCAGGGATAACGGGGTTACATCCAGTAAAACGACATCAGTCACATCACCTGCCAGCACTCCGGCCTGGATTGCTGCACCGAGAGCCACGACTTCATCCGGATTAATGCCCTTGAAGGGCTCTTTACCGGTAATGTTCTGCACAGCTTTTTGCACTGCCGGTATTCTGGTAGAGCCTCCCACCAGTATTACCCTGTCAATTTCGCTGGCTTTTAAACCGGAGTCTTTTATGGCCTGTCGTGTAGGTCCCATGGTCTTTTCCACCAGATCCGCGGTCATTTCATCAAATTTGGCACGAGTCAGGGTTCTGGCTAAATGCAAAGGTCCTTCCTGGGTAGCCGTAATATAAGGTATGTTTATCTCAGTACTCATAACACTGGAAAGTTCATGCTTGGCCTTTTCAGCACTTTCTTTGAGCCGGTGCATAGCCATTTTATCATTCTTCAGATCTACTCCGGATTCATTTTTAAATTCCTGTACCAGCCAGCTGATGATTTTATCATCAAAATCATCACCACCCAGGCGATTGTTCCCACTGGTAGCCTTTACTTCAAATACTCCGTCACCTATTTCCAGGATAGAAACATCAAAAGTACCGCCGCCCAGGTCAAATACCAATATGGTCTGGTTATCTTCCTTATCCATCCCATATGCAAGGGCAGCCGCTGTAGGCTCATTTATTATCCTCAATACTTCCAGACCCGCTATTTTCCCCGCATCCTTGGTAGCCTGTCGCTGCGAATCAGTAAAATAGGCAGGAACAGTTATTACTGCCTGGCTTATTTTCTCTCCCAGATAGGCTTCTGCATCTGCTTTCATCTTCTGCAGAACCATCGCTGAAATTTCCTGGGGAGTATATTTTTTACCATCAATATCAACTTTATAATCGGTTCCCATTTTTCTTTTTATAGATACAATAGTCCTGTCAGGATTTGTAATAGCCTGTCGTTTGGCAACCCTGCCCACCAGTCTCTCGTCGGCTTTGGAAAAGCCGACTACTGAAGGAGTAATGCGTTCTCCCTCTGCATTAGTGATTACCTTGGCTTCACTGCCTTCCATAACAGCTATACATGAGTTGGTTGTACCCAGATCTATCCCTACAACCTTGGCCATAAATAACACCTCCAAAATTAATAAAATAATATATAAGTTACTTTTAACTGCTGCTGACCTTAACCAGAGCAGGACGGATCAACCTTCCATGCATTATATATCCCTTTTGCAATTCCTCGATAACAGTATTTTCAGGCTCTTTACTGCTTTCAACCGCCAGTGGCTGGTGAAATTGGGGATCAAAAGTCTTGCCCAGAGCATCTATAGCCTCTACCCCCTCTTTTTTTACGAGTTCATGCAGTTTTTTGGATATCATTGCAACCCCTTTGTTCAGGGATTCATAGTCCTGATTGGAAACAGACATTACAAGAGCCCTATCCAAATCATCAATAACTGGCAACAGCCCTTTGATCAGAGGAAGATTGGCAAACTTTATGTATTCCTCCTTGTCTCTGGCGCTTCTTTTTTTGATATTCTCAAGCTCTGCTATTGCCCGCAGGTACTGCTCATAATGCCTGGCTGCTTCTTCATTTTTCCGGGCAAGCTCTTGTTTTAAACTGGCGATTTCATCCATTTCCGCCGTTTGGTCCTGAATTTCACCCGGGCCGGGTTCTTTAAATTCCTCTTCCGGATTACTTCTATCATCGTTCTCGTTGTTTTTAAGGTCTTTGTCCTCCATGAATTTGTCACCTCTCATTCATAAGAAATAAGACTGCTGTCTGATTTTTCTCCTTCGTTCCTCATTTTTATAACGGAACTTATTCTCAATATAGCCAGGGCTACTTCTCCCGCCGCCAGAATAGCATGGGATTTAACCAGGGTAGGATCAACTATGCCCTTTTGCACAACATCAATAATATCTCCTGTTTCACAATTCAAGCCAATAGAGGCAGAATCATGTTTCCTCTGAGCAGCAATAACGTCTCCCAGCTTCTCCAGGGCATTAAAACCGGAATTGTTAACTATACAGGCAAATGGTTTTAATAAAGCTTCTTTAACGCATAATACGCCAAAAGAACTCAAGCCTTCCAAATCTCTTGCCATATCTTCCAGCTGAGTTGCCAACCAAACCTCAACGGCTCCCCCTCCGGGGACAATCCCCCCGGCAACGGCTGCCTGTACCGCCGAGGCAGCATCTCTGGCCATACGTTCTCTTTCATCCAGCAATTCACCGGTTGATGCAGCAACAATTATCGTAGCCCAGTTCTCGCCTTCTCCATCCAATACAGAAATATCCTGCTGTTTTTCATCCAGCACGGCTTTTCGGGCCCTTCCCAGATAAGTCTTAAGCATATCCGCTTCAGCATTCAGGGTGGACCTCTTTATTTTTTTGGCCCCTGTATGCCGGCATAAACAGTCTATTTCCCTGGACGAAACCCTCTGGAGCACCATTATCCCGGCACGGGTGAAAATTTCCTCAGCAGTATCATCTATCCCCCGGTCAACTACTACCATATTTATTCCTAAAGAACAGATTTTTTTCAGGTTTTCTTCATATTTATTTCTACTATCAAGATAGTATTGAAAACCACTCTCAGTCTTCATAGCTTCATGAGCAATTTCTTCAGGAGCCAGGGCATCATCAATTACCAGGATAAGAGCATCCTCTACACAGACCGGCATCTGTTTATTAACTGTTTCCTTGTTAAGCACAACGCCTCTGAAAACCTGATTCCGGCTGGCTTCCCGGGCAATGATGGTGTCAGCAAAATGAAAATCATTGCTCAGCATTTTTTCTTTTCCCAGCAGCCTCGCACCTTCAATAATATGCCCGGCCAAATCTTCATGTTCCCGACCGGCGATCAAGGCAGTCTTATACAATAATTCATCATCTAAAGAACCAATCTTCTGGCTTTTTTTCTCAAGTAAATCCAGACTGGCATCAATACCGGTTTTTATGCCTTGCAAAAGCCGGGTAACCGGGATTCCTTTCATAACCTGACCGGCACCTTCAGCAAGCAGGGTTCCGGCAATTATGGTAGCAGTAGTAGTCCCGTCCCCTACCGCTTCCTGCTGGGCTTTAGCGGTATTGATCATCATGCGGGCTGCAGGATGATTCACTTCCATAAGTCTGAGTATGGTGACACCGTCATTGCTGACAATCACATCACCAAATTTATCTATCATCATGATATCAAGACCTCTGGGGCCGATAGTTCCCTCCACTGCCTGGGAAATCACCCGTGCAGCATTGGCATTGTTGAGCAAAGTCTGAAATCTGTCTTCACTTTGCTGGCTGTTGAACACGGTATTATCAGGCATAATTACCTCCTGCTGCTAAGCATCCAAAAACCTATCCTTTAAATAATCAACTGAAATATTTTTTGAAAATATCTTCAATAACTGTTCTGACTGATTCTACAGTCCCGGCTGCTTTCCAGTATTCCATCCGCACCGGGCCTATGACTCCCATTTTCCCCATTTCCCCAAAGGTTTTATACCCGGCAAATACCAGGCTCATCTCTTTAATCTCTTCTGCCGGATTTTCCTTGCCGATTTTTATGTCAACTTCTTCCCCAATTTTATCGGGAATAATATCCCTTAATTGTCCGTCAGTTTCGAGTATCCTCAATATGGCTTTCAGCTTTTCCATATCCTTGAATTCAGGTTCATTCAAAATATTCAGGGCTCCACTAATCACTACCCGATCTTCGCCGGAGTTCTGGAGAAGGCTGTCGATAGCTTCCAGGGCATTATCAATAACCTTTTTTCTCTTTCTAAGGTCATCCCTGATGGTTTGTAAATCGCTTCTGCGCATATCTTCCATTTTTTTCCCTCTGAAAACCCGGTTAAACACATCGCCAATTATCTGCAAATCCTCCTGCTTAACTGCGTTGGGAATATCAATCTTTCGGTGCATTATTAAGCCAAGATCGGTCACTATTAAAACCATAGCTTTCCCAGCTTCCATTGGGACAACCTGCAGGTGTTTAAATTCGCTAAACTTGATTGAAGGAACAATGATAAAAGAAGCATAATTGGTTACCTGAGCTAAAAAATTCCCAATACCAGACACGGTATCGTTCCACTCCTGTATGTTTTCTTTCACTACTTTGTATAAAAGGTCCAGCTCTTCATCACCCAGAACCTCTTTTTCCATCATACAGTCAACATAATACCTGAAACCTGTCTCTGACGGTATTCGCCCGGCAGACGTATGGGGCTGTTCCAGATAACCCATTTCCTCCAGATCTGCCATTTCATTCCTGACTGTAGCGGCACTGATCTTCAAATCATACCTTTTGGCAATTGCCCGCGAGCCTACTGGCTCAGCACTACAGACATAGTCCCTTATTATTGACTCCAGTATCTTTCTTTTCCTTTCATTCAACGTCATATTTTCACCTGCCTGTTAGCACTCTCGTTTATTGAGTGCTAATCAGTATTTACTAAAAAATATCACCTGCTTAATCCTTTGTCAAGCACTCAAATCAAGCAATAAATTGGCATAAAACCTCATTTGACAGAAAATATCCTTTTCTAGTGAGGCTTATCTGCCCATTTTCTATCTTTAGTAGTCCCTTTTGGCTGCAGGACTTAATTACCTCCGAATACTCCCGGCTTATATCTATCCCATATCTGGATCGGAATTTTTCCATATTTATCCCCGAGCATAATCTAAGCCCCAGAATAATAGCATCTGCAATTAATCCCTTATGCGACATTTTTTCGATTTCTTCTACAGGTCTTTCCTGCCTATTTTCTATTGCATATAAATAGGCTTTTAGATCAGGCTTGTTGATAAAGCGGGACTTATCCATAAAACTTACCGCCCCGCAGCCAATTCCGATATATTCACCAGCCTGCCAGTAAATAAGATTATGTTTACATTCGCGTCCTGGAAAAGAGAAGTTCGAGATTTCATAATGGTCAAAACCTCTTCCCTGCAGATATTCTCTTCCCAGGGTATACATCTCAAGTTCTCTTTCTTCGTCCAGCATAGCCATACGGCCCTTTTTTATATCCATTGCCATTGGAGTTCCGGGATCAAGCTGCAGCAGATACATGGAAATATGCATCGGAGAAGAGTCTGCAGCTGTTTGCAGACTCTTTATCCACCTGTCCATAGATTGCCCCGGAATCCCATAAATTAAATCAATGTTGAAATTTTCAAGTCCCTGAGAATGCAGGATATCTATTAATACACGGACATCTTCTGCGCTGTGAATGCGTGTCAGTACTCGCAAATCATCATTGGAAAAACTCTGAACCCCCAGCGAAAGCCGATTAATCCCGGCATTCGTGAAGTCCTGTATCTTCCTGGCATTCAGGCTGGCGGGATTAGCTTCCATACTGATCTCCATATCAGCCGGCAATCTAAAGTTGTCGTCAAGTGCCCGGATTATGGTCTCAAGCTGTTCTGTGCTAAGCAAAGAAGGGGTCCCCCCGCCAAAGTATACCGATTCTATTTTCTTCCCGGCACCTTCATGAGCCCTTTGAGAAATCTCAGCTACAAGGGCGTTGGTATAGCGTTGCAGGTATTCTTTTGCGGGCAGAGGCACAGAAAAAAAATCACAGTAATTGCATTTTCTGATGCAAAAAGGAATGTGAATATAGATGCCCGTGGAATAATTCCGCATTAGTTTTTTCCTTTCAGAGCTTGCATTGTTCAAAAGAGACTGTCCTGACAAAGAGCATTCACTCCTTAATAATTAATCATTCAGCTTTAGTCTTTATCTATATCCAGCACAGTCATAAAGGCATCCTTGGGCACCTCTACCTGCCCTATTTGTTTCATTTTTTTCTTTCCTTCTTTTTGTTTTTCCAGAAGTTTTTTCTTGCGGGTAATATCTCCGCCATAGCATTTGGCCAGAACATCTTTGCGCATAGCTTTGACACTCTCCCGGGCTATAACCCGATTGCCTATGGCAGCCTGAATGGCAACCTCATACATCTGACGGGGAATGATTTTTCTTAACTTCGTTACTATAGCCCGAGCCCGGTAGTAGGCCTTGTCTTTGTGAGCGATAAAACTCAGGGCATCGACTATCTCACCATTCAGCATTATATCCAGTTTTATCAGATCAGCTGTTTCATAACCGCTGATTTCATAATCCAGTGAAGCATATCCACGGGTACGAGATTTGAGGGCATCAAAAAAATCGTAGAGTATTTCGGATAAGGGCAATTTATAGGTCAGCATGACCCTCTGCGGAGACAGGTATTCCATGGTAAGATAATTTCCCCTTTTTTCCTGGCACAACTCCATAATAGCCCCGACATAATCATGAGGAACCATAATAGTAGCCTTTACATAGGGCTCCATTACCTGCTCGATTTTCTGCGGCTCAGGCCAGCGGGTGGGATTCTGTACATACATCTCGCTGGAGTCTGTTAAAATAACCTTGTAGACTACACTTGGAGCTGTAGCCAGGAGGCCCAGGTCATATTCTCTTTCCAGCCTTTCTTTGATTATCTCCAGATGCAAAAGCCCCAGAAACCCGCAACGGAAACCAAAACCCAGGGCATCTGAACTTTCCGGTTCATAGAAAAGGGAGGCATCATTCAGTTTTAATCTATCCAGGGCTTCACGCAGTTTTTCAAAATCATTGTTTTCCAGCGGATACAAGCCACAGTAAACCATAGGCTTGACTTCCTGATATCCCGGTAAGGCTTTCTGAGCAGGCCGCTGTGCTCCAGTAATCGTATCCCCGACCCGGGTATCATTGACATTCTTTATTCCCGCTGCCATATAGCCGACTTCACCTGCGGAAAGGCTCTGTACTTCGGTCATGTAAGGGGAAAGCACCCCGATTTCCATAACTTCAAACTCTTTATTGGTGGACATTATGCGTATGATATCTCCCTTTTGCAAGCGGCCTGATACCAGCCTTATATAAGAAATAGCTCCCTTATATGAATCGAAATAGGAATCGAATATCAAAGCCTGCAAGGGATCATCTTCTTTATTATCGGGAGCGGGTATTTGCCTGGCCAGGGCTTCCAGCACATCCTCCACACCGGCACCTGTTTTGGCCGATATAAGGATTATTTCATCCCTGTCAATCCCCAGCACATCCTCCATCTCCTGCTTTACCAGCTCCGGCTCTGCACCAGGTAAGTCTATTTTATTAACCACACCAATTATTTCCAGATTAAGTTCCATAGCCATGTAAACATTTGCCAGAGTCTGGGCCTCAATGCCCTGAGAAGCGTCCACTACCAGCAAAGCGCCTTCACAGGCAGCCAGGCTTCGGGATACTTCATAGGAGAAATCTACATGCCCAGGAGTATCAATGAGATTCAGAATGTACTCCTGCCCATCCTTACTGCTGTACTTCAGTCTTACCGGTTGTAGTTTTATGGTAATTCCCTTTTCTCTTTCCAGATCCATCTTGTCGAGAAACTGTTCTCTCATTTCTCTTTCACTTAAAGCACCAGTTATCTGCAACAGGCGATCTGCCAGAGTAGACTTGCCATGATCTATATGAGCGATGATACTAAAATTTCTAATCCTTTTATGCAATTAATTACCCTCCAGAACAGTCTAATACACGCATAAATTATAACGAATAAATTTGAGCTATTCAATTATGATTCTACTGCCCCCCACTATTTAATCGCATATTAGTGAATACGTAGTCAAAAGAGATCGTATTATAATTTTGAATTCTTAATGTTGAATTTTGAATTTTGGTGTAAATACTCCGTATTTCTCTTTATTGTAAAGCTTTTCAAATTCGCGTAACTCGCCCTAAATTGCGTTGATTTAACTCTGATTATGCAATCAAATGTATATTTATGCCTTTTTGTAGTGGAATTAATTTTATCCTTATATAGGTAATTGCACGGTTTCTTATCCCCAAATATCCTTAACACAATATTAAGTAAATCCCGAAAATATCAATATAATAATAACCGCACCTGTATTTTTGGCAGCACGGTCTTTTATAAATTAGTCCACTTTGATATGATAAAAAAAGCCTTGATTCAAGGAGGACCTGATGTTTTTTAAAATTGCTCCGTTCCTTATAGCTGTCTTTCTGCTGTCTTTTTTTAAAATCAACTGGCCAATCCTTAAGCAAAAGCCCCTGATGGTTTTTCTGCTTATCCTGTTTACTGTTATAATAATCCTTGGTATATATTTTGTTGACTACATTCCGCTATAGGAAACTGTTAAGAAAGGACGATTCGAAATGTTATGGCAAATACTTGTGCTCCTGTTGCCTTTTCTGGCTTTGTTTTATTATTTAAAGAGCAATTGGTCAGATATTAAAGATAACACTCCCATAGTCTCCCTTCTAATTGGAGGAACTATACTTTGGTTTGCTGGTCTGTTTATGCAGCAATATAATTTTGCTAACGGTTCCTTGCTTTCACTTGTAGGCGTATGTATCTTCTTTACTGTTATAGCCGTTCACACGGCCAAGTACAGAAAAAAAGAAAAAAGCGATGATGAAGCAGAATAATTTTTCAACTCACGCAGTAGACAGGGGGACACAGGGGGGGGGCC
>Ga0334888_1001281_pt1 | contig 33596 bp, 24 predicted proteins | sample GraSluR1_MG_FD_207227 | JGI IMG/M metagenome (GOLD analysis project Ga0334888, IMG submission 207227) | Sludge microbial communities from methane-producing bioreactor in Wageningen University, Netherlands - Granular Sludge_3_08-R1 | ecosystem: Engineered > Bioreactor > Anaerobic > Unclassified ...
AAGCGCCATGATGTGCGCAGACGGCTAGCGACGCTGATAGCGGACGTAGAGTTCCTGGTTGGGATCATTGTCGTTCAGCGTGAAGACCGCGGGAGGCCCAACCGGCTGTGATTGAGAATCGACCAACTGCACGATCCATTCGCCGGCAGCCGGTTCGTTGGGAAACTCGACCTTTAGGTTTTGGTAGCGCTGGCGAGCGTCTTGGAAGGGCCAAGTGAAGGCCGGCTGGCCGCCGAAAGACTGCGCCGAGACAGGCAGATCAGCGCCGTTGCGCGTCACCTTCAGGCCATACCCGGCTAGCGCGCCGCTGTCGGCGTAGACGTATAGGTAGATGCGCACCAGGCCGGTTTCAGGGAACTGCTCCTGGTTTTCGAGGTCAAAACGCAGCCCGCCCGCCGTATCTGTCTGAGGAGCCGGGTCGGCATCTGGGCCGCCTACCTGCTCGTCCGAGGAGGCAGCCGCTCCGATAACGGCGACGGAATCGACAGGGCCGTCCGTGTCAACGAGGCTAGTGCTGATCCACGCTTGCTCACCGGCAACGCAGCAGACGGCCCACCATTCGGCATCGGCGCTGCGTCCGGTCACTTCGTACTCTGCACCGCGCTCGACGGTTGCCACGATGTCGAATTCGATGCCTGGGCCGGAGCGGATATTGACCAGCGGCGAGTTCACAACGGCGCGCGGTGCGTCCGGTTGGGGTGCGGTCAGCGGCGCATTCTGCACATTCTGCGGGATAGGGGGCGCTTCCTCTACCGGAACCGGCGCTGCTTGCTGTGCTGCCATTCCAGGAGCTGCCGCGGGCTGCCCGGCGCTCTCCGGCGTTGTCGGAGTGAAGGTCGGGTGCGGCGTTCTGAGGAGTGGCGGGTTGGACGCAGCTTCGGTGTCTTTTCCGAACAAGCCGCAACCGGTGAGCATGACGAGCATGGCAAGAAGCGCAACGGCCATTGCTGTCCAATGACAGGCTTGTCGGAAATGCTGCGAACCGGATTTGAAACAGTGAGTGGCTTGGCAACGAATTGAGTTCATTAGCGTACTCTAACCCAGCCGATGTAGATCTCGCGATTTGGATTGCTGGGCGTTGACGTAAAATTGACCGCCTCTGATAGTTGATTGCCTGCACCGTCTGAAACGTATACCGTCCACGTTCCCGTTCCAAGCAGCTCAAGCGGCGTGAGCGTACTGGGCGGGTCGAGCGTATTAGGGTCAGGTGCATGGTACTCGTATTTGTAGTTATAGACAACTCGATTGCCCGATCCGGGCGGCGCGCTGTAATCGAAATGGCCGGCGCTAGGTATGTTGCCCAGGCGGTTCGGGCGTTCGAAACCTTCGAATCTTACCGTTATGTAGTGATCCGGCGCAGCTTCTTCGGCGGGCGGGATGCCCACGTAGAGTTTAACCCAGATCGTGATGTATTCGTTGTTGGTCGGGAAGAACTGCGGCCCAATTGCCAACTCGAAGGGATAGGGCGTAGGCGTAAAGGTGGGCGTGGCTGTCGGCGTCTCCGTAGGCGTGCCGGTGGGCGTGGCTGTCGGCGGCGCTTCAGCTATTGACTCAGGGACCAGGGCGATGTCGTTGTTGACGGTGACGTGTTGGGCGGCCACCCACATCGACTGGCCGCTGATACAGCATATCTCCAGCCAAGCCTGGTCGGTGCTCCGGCCGATGATGGCGACGGGGATGTTGGGGCCAAGTTGCGCGATCTGGGGATATTCTACGCCGGGGCCGGTGCGCAGGGCGACGAGACCGGAAGCTACCGTAATGTAGGGCGTAGGCGGCGGCGTAGGCGTGGCGCTCGGCGCCGGCGTACTGGCGGGCGCCGGCGCGGTTGCGCCGCTGACAGGCGTTTCGATCTGTCCGTCGACAGGAATGACAGGCGTCGCCGCAGGGATTTCCGGCAGCACGGCGCGCGGATCCATGCCGGGAGGTACGATGATGACGCCGGGCTTGCCGTCTGAAGGCGGCGTAACGATGACGAGGGTCTGCTGAATGGGGGGCGTGGGCGTAAAGGTCGGTACGAAGGTCGCTTCAGGCTCGGGCGTAGGCGTGACGCGTTGGCGCTGCACGAGGTCGGCCGCCGAGCAACCTAACGTGAGGATCAGAAAGACGGCGACGATGAGCCAGGTTCGATGGGTGGTATGGAGAAGCGGCGAACGGGCGCGCAGCGTACGTCCGGCGAGAGAGCGGCTCGACGGATCGGCGGCGTCCTGACTGTGCACAAGGGCCGCCGTCGCGTTCTCTCGATCGGGACGGACGGCGGGAGCTTTAGCGGGTACGCATCCAGCCAATGAAGACTTCCCGGTTGTTGTTGCCCAGCAGCGTATTGAACTCCACCGCTGGAGAGACCTGGGTGCCATTGCCGTCGATCACGAAGACGCGCCAGTAGCCGTCTATGACGTGAAGCCGCGTGTCCTGGGTGAACCGGTCTTTTTCCTTCGGGTCCGGCGGGAAAAACTCGAACTTGTAATTGAAGCGGACCCGGTTGCCGCTTGCGGTTCCTGGGGGCACATTATAATCGAAGCGGTCCGAACTTGGGCTTTCGCCCTTGGTGTTAGGCCGGCCGTCGAAGGTGGAGCGGTCGTCGCGATTGCGGAACTGCACTTTTACATAGTACCCGGCCAGCGGCACGCCGCCATCGGGACCTGGTGCGGCGATGCTCGCCCAAACCGTGAATAGCTCGTTGTTGGTCGGGAAGAAGAGCGGGCCTTCCGAGACCTGAAACGGGTAAGGCGTTACGGTCGGGGTTGGCGTGACGGTGGGCGTATCGGTGGGCGTGCTGGTTTCGGTCGGTGTGGGCGGAGCGTCGGACAGGACGAGGACAGCGGCGCTGGCGTCGTTGACAACCTGGACGTGATTCTGCGCTACCCAAACGGAATCGCCGTTGACACAGCAGATTTGCAGCCAGGCTCCTTCGGGGTTGCGCCCGACGATGGCGACAGGTATTTCCGGGCCCAACTGAGCTACCAGCGGGAAGTCGACGCCGGGGCCGGCGCGGAGGCTAACCAGGCCGCTTTCGACAAGGACGTAGGGCGTCGGCGTGATGGTCGGCGTGTCTGTGGGTTGCGGCGTAGCAGACGGCGTCGGGGTGCTGACAGGAGAAAGCCCGCCCGGCGGAATGAGCGGCGGAAACGTCGGCGGCGGTATCTGGACCTCGCGCGGGAGCGGGGTGCGCGTCGGCGGGGTTGGAGACGGCAGCAACGAGGCGTGTGTAGCGGTTGTCAGAGGCGATATGGGCGAAGTCGGCGTAGGCGAAGGTGTCCAGGTGGCGGTCGGCGGCAGCGGGATCAGCGTACGCGGGTCTACGCCGGGAGGCACGATGATCACGCCGGGCGTTTGGGGCGGAGGCGTAATGACGATGATCTGGGAAGCCGCGTCCGGCGGCGTGAAGGTTGGCGCAGGGGTGCGGGTGGGCGGAGGCGCGGCTGGCTGACGCTCCCAGAGCGTTCCAGTCGAACATGCTAAGCTTGACAGCGCCAAGGCGAGAAGCACAAGCAATGGGATGATGTGCGGCGGCAGTCTGTGCATAGAATCGGCGCGGAGCGGCCTGGCGGTACGGGAATTCCAGAACGCTGCTTCAAGAGGATCCAATCGCTGAACCTTGAACCGGATGGTCCTAACAGGCGAGTAATGACCTTGCGAAGGCGACGCCGCGAGTATAGCACGGATCGGGAATGAACCCCAAAGCATGCGGATCTGGACGATGGCGAAGCGCGTCGCCACTGCCCCGGAGATTTTGCATGAAAACGGGGGTGAATTAGAATGGGAACGTTGCCCGGACAGCCTGACAGTCGCTGGCGGGCGCGTCTTGTAAGCAGGGCGACCGGTTCGCTTTGCCGCCGTGATGAACGGATACCTCGTAAACGAAAGCAGGGGTTACGATGGCTCGAACGAAAGTGTTATTGGTGCAGGATGTGCTCGATCTGGGCGAGGCGGGCGATGTGCGCGTGGTCGCCGGCGGGTATGCCAGGAACTATCTGATGCCGCGCGGGCTGGCGATCTTGGCGACTAGAGGCGCGCTCAAGCAGGCCGAGGAAATTCGGCAGGCGGGCATGCGGCGGCGCGCCAGAGAACGCGCGCATGCGGAGTCGCAAGCTGCGCTAGTGCGCGGGCAGCGGCTCCTTTTCGGCGCCCGCGCTGGTGAGAATGAGCGGCTCTATGGCTCGGTGACGGCGCATGAGATCGCCGATCAGCTGAGCGAAGCAGTCGGATTTGAGGTGGATCGCCGCCGTATTCAGCTTGAGCATCCGTTGCGCGACCTGGGGATCTATACTCTGGAACTGCGTTTCATGGCCGACGTGTCGGCCGCATTCCAGGTAGCAGTTGTTCGCGAGGGAGAGACGTGGACGGCGGCGGAGGCGCGCGAAGCGGCCAAGGCCAAGGCTCGGGCGGAGAAGGAGGCCGAGGACGCCGCTGCGCGAGCAGTAGCCGAGGCAGAAGAAACAGCGCAAGAGGAAGCCGCAGCCGAGGAAGCTGAAGAGGAAGAGGAGTAGCGCCGGTAGACGGCCGCTCTGTAAATCGAGCGGCCTGCCGTATATCCGCCTTTGGCATAAATGCAAACGGAACAGGCGTCGCCTACTGATGAAGGCGGCGCCTGTTGCTGTTCTGCGTCTGCTATTCCGCGTCTAGCGGAAGGTCGATGCGGGCGATGTCGGCAAAGCCGTCTGCGCTCGATGCGTAGACGATAACGGCCGCGCCATCTGGTCGGAGCGCAGAGGCGGGCAAGGGCGGGAGACGATACGGATCGGCGACTATTAGCGGCGCGCGGCTCGCCGATTCGCTAGCCAGACCATCGGCGGGCCGGGCGCGATCGATCTGGAGGAGTGCGCCGCTGTCATCGAACAGAAAGTCGCCGCCTTGTGTAGGGCGCACGCTGATGGCGAGGTCTTCAGGCCAATGGCCGTTCTCCAGCCGCCAGTAGAGTGTGAGGTCAGTCGATTCTGTAGCGTTTTTGGCCGCCGGCTCTCCGCTAGGCGACGGCGCGACGCGATATCCGTTGAAGACAACATCGGCGCTGACTGCCTCGTCAACTTGGACTGACGGCTGCGGAACGATGGACGCGCCGGCGTCGAAGGCTGAGGGAATGATGGCAAACCAGTCAGGTGAAACGGCTAAAACGGACGGCTGCGGCACGATATTTAGCTCGTCCAGGAAGGTGGGGATAGCGTCCCATGTGACATAAACGGGAGCGCCTGCCAGCTCTTGGGCCGCCTGGACGCTGCTGATCACGCGCAAGTCCGGGCGGAGCGACCAGATGTGGATGAGGTATTGAAGGGCGAGAACGTCGTCAACCGAGGCGAAAAGGGCGGAGCCTTGCGGTAGAGGTTGATCGATAAGGACTGCGGCGCGTTCTAGAGCGGTGTCTTGCGGGCGGTTGCGACTGTTGGCCGCGGGCAAGGAGGCGCCAGCGCGCCATACGATGAGCGCGATCAGAACGGCGAGCGGCGCAGCCCTGAGGCCGGCCGAAAACAGGCGATCTCTGCGCGGCGCTGGAAGAAGCGCGGCTGCGCCTTTTGCGCCAAGGCTCTGCATGCGTTCGATGGCCGCGCCGGCCCCCACCAGGACCAGGGGATAGGCAGGCAAGATCACCTGGAACCAGTTGCCGTAGCGATAGGCCCATGTAAAGATCGCATATAGGGTCAGGGTGCTATACAGAACGGCGGGCAGTGGGCGCTTGATCGCCGCGAGACCGATTAGGCCGGCGAACAGCAGTATCCAGCCCAGTTCTTCGACAATCAATTCCGGGAAGCCGTTGCCGAAGAAGCTCCGTCCCGGCTCGAATCCCCAGAGCAGTTCCTCGCGACCCTGGGCAGTACTGACGAACGACAGAAACCAGGCGAGGGTAGATTCCCATACGCCCGCGCCGCGCCATTCGGGATGCTGCGCTCCGCGGATGTAGACGTAGGCATAGGAAATCAACGACAGCGCTGCCGCAATGATACTGCCGATGACGGCACGCGCATCGCGCAACAGCTTTGGGTTTCGCCAAAGGACTGCGGCGACAATGGGCGGCACGATCAGGGCGACCGTGAGCATGTGCGCTAGACTCACGCCGCACAAAAGAGCTAGGGTCAAAAGGCGGCGCAAGTTGTCCGGCTCACGCTCCCAACGGATGTAGAAGTACAGGATGGCGAGGGTCTGGGCTACGGCGCTGCTGTACTGCTCGGTGGTGGTGGCGTAGTACCAGAAGAAGTAGGTGACCGCAAAGAATGCGCTGAGCAATAGGGCTGCCGGCCAATTTCCGTCCGGGCGCCGCGCGGAGCGGGTGACTTCGCAGATCAACTGGTAGAGCAGCCAGAGCGAGATTAACGCCCAGAGCGTGCTATAACTGCTCAGGATCGGGATGGGATTAGGATGGATCGCTCCTGCCGCCGTGAGAGCGCTGCGGATAAAATGAAACCAGAGCCAGCCGCCCATCGTGTAGAGCGGGTAGCCAGGCGCGTTGCTGGGGCGCGCTTGAACTTGGGCGTACTGGTGGGTGATGAGATCGCCGCCGTGAAGCTCATACGGCTGAAGCCCGTTGTCGAGTGTGAATGCATAGACGATAACAGCGGCTATGAGCAGGCTGATGCCGGCGAGCGTGCGCGGCGTCAGACGGCGTAACACGCTTCGTTTCTGGCTGCGTGCGACAGGGACAGTCACGGGACACGGTTCCGAGGATAAGCGCCTGGCCAGCTTGTACAGGCGACGCGGATGTCGAGCAAGATGCTAACATTGGCGCGCAGGTGCGTCAAAAGCGGGCGGTCTGCGGGTGACGGGTCGGCGCGCCGCTGTTCAGCGTGGGGTTGTGGGCGATGCTTTGTTGATATGCCGATGAAGCGGCACATATGTTCCAAAATGGATGCCGTCAGGTTGGGAACCGCCTGCATAATGGGGTATAATTAACTTTATGTTATGGACCTCGGCATCTGTTGGAGACATGGCGCTGTTTGACCGTCCAGCGAGGTCTTCCGGTGATATTGGGCTATGCCGGTCCAATTTGGCGAGCGACTAAGCGTTGGAGTTATTGAATGGACGAGAGCTTCGATCCCCAAGATGGCGGCGGGGAGATGAACGATAGGGCTTCCGCTTTGCCTACTAACGGCGCATCGTTGGATTCGGTAAACGGAGATGACGCTTACCTAGGCGTCGTGCGAGCTGTCTCAATTGAGGATGAGTTGCGGGCCAGTTATCTAGATTACGCAATGAGCGTGATCGTAGCGCGCGCGTTGCCCGATGCACGCGACGGCCTGAAGCCGGTGCACCGGCGCATTCTCTATGCGATGCATGACATGGGCTTGCAACCGAATTCAGCGTACAAGAAAAGCGCACGCATCGTCGGTGAAGTGCTTGGTAAATATCATCCGCACGGAGACTCGGCGGTCTATGATGCGATGGCGCGCATGGCGCAGGACTTTAGCCTGCGCTATCCGCTGGTGGACGGTCAGGGCAACTTCGGCTCGGTGGATGGCGACAGCCCGGCGGCTATGCGCTATACCGAGGCCCGGCTGGCGGCGATCGCCGAGACCGTTCTTCGTGACATTGACCAGGACACGGTGGACTGGCAGGCGAATTTCGACGACAGCCTGCAAGTGCCACAGGTGTTGCCCGCCATGTTGCCGAACCTGCTGCTTAACGGGACGAGCGGCATTGCCGTGGGCATGGCGACGAACATTCCGCCGCACAACCTGTCGGAGATCGCTGACGCCGTGGCGTACGTGATCGACAACTGGGAGCGGCGCAATGAGATCGGTCTCGAGGAGTTGATCGAGTTTGTCAAAGGGCCGGATTTTCCTACCGGCGGCATCATCCTTGGCACGGAGGGCATCCGCCAAGCTTTCGCGACGGGGCGCGGTCGCGTTCTGTTGCGCGCCAAAACCAGCATCGAAGAGATGAACAACGGCCGGTTCCGCATTATCGTCTCGGAAATCCCGTATCAGGTCAACAAGTCGGTGCTTATCGAGCGCATGGCGGAACTGGCGCGCAACGGCGTGCTGGACCAGATCAGCGATCTGCGCGACGAGAGCGATCGCAGCGGGATGCGCATCGTGATCGAACTGAAGCGGGGCGCCGCGCCCAAGAAAGTGCGCAACCGGCTCTTCAAGCACACGCAACTGCAGACCACCTTTGGGGTCAACACGCTGGCGCTAGTCGAAGGCCAGCCGACGACGCTTTCGTTGCGCAAGGCGTTGATCATCTACATTGAACATCGCGTCGACGTGTTGACGCGACGAACGCGCTACCAGCTTGGCAAGGCACGCGAACGGGCGCACATTCTGGAAGGGCTGCGCATCGCGTTGCAGTTCCTCGACGAGGTAATCCAGACGATTCGCCAAAGCGAGAGCGCAGAGGCGGCGCGTTCGGCGCTGGTGGAACGCTTTGGGCTGAGCGAGGTGCAAGCGCAGGCGATCTTGGATATGCAGCTGCGCCGTATCGCCGCGCTGGAACGTCAGCGAATCGAAGACGAGTACCAGGAGATCATGCAGCGTATCGCTTATCTCGAGGATCTGCTGGCACACCCGGAGAAGATACGCGGCATCGTCAAGGAGGATATTCTTTGGCTGCGCGAGAAATTCGGCGATGCGCGGCGCACGACAATCGCTTCAGACGCCAGCGGCGAGTTTACAGACGAGGACCTGATCTCACAGGACAATGTGCTGATCAGTTACAGCGCAGGTTCATACATCAAACGGATATCGGCGGATGTCTTCCGGGCGCAGGGCAGAGGTGGCCGAGGCAGCCGCGGGACGACTATGCGCCAGGAAGACGAGGTGATCAGTCTCTTCGCTGCCCGAACGCTTGATTACATCTTGTTCTTTACGAACAAGGGCAGAGTCTATAGCAGCCGGGTGTACGAATTGCCGGAAGGCGGGCGCACTGCGCGCGGCGCCCACATCGCCAATGTGTTGAGTCTGCTGCCCGACGAGGCAATCTCGACCATGTTGGTGGTGCCGGATTTTGACCAGGCCGATTATGTGACATTGATCACGCGCAAGGCGCGCATCAAGCGGATGGACTTGAACGTCTTCGCCAATGTGCGACCGAGCGGTTTGATCGCCATGAATCTGGACGACAACGATTCGTTGGATTGGGCGCGTCTGACGAATGGCGACGAGGAGTTCATCCTGGTTACGCGTCACGGCAAGGCGCTTCGCTTCCACGAAACCGCGGTGCGCTGCATGGGACGCACAGCCGCAGGTGTCATGGCGATGCGTCTGGTTGATGACGATGAGATCGTGAGCCTGGATGTGATCAAACCGAGCGCTGACCTATTGGTGCTGCACGAGCGCGGCTGGGGCAAGCGCGCTCCGCTCGGTGATTATCCGGTAAAGGGCCGGTATACGCAGGGCGTATGGACGACCGACCATCGCCGCCTAGACGAGGTCGGACCGGTGGCGGCGGCGCGGGTGGTCAGCCCAGATGACCATGTGACGGTTATGACGGCGAACGGCATCATCCTGCGCACGCCTGTCGCCGGCATCAGTCGGATGGGACGCAGCACTCGTGGCGTGCGCGTCGTCAACCTGCAGGAAGGCGATAGTGTGGCGGCGCTCGCCGTTCTGACGCACGAGGATCTGACCCGCGGGGTGGATGGCGGCGTCCAGGACGGCGATGGTCCTGAGCCGGCGGTCAATGGCGAGCCGGCTAACGGTTATCCGGCCGTAGCGCTGGCGGGCGATGAGGGCCAAGACGAGGACGCGGACGTATGACGGTAGCCGATATGCGATTGCCGTAGGAGAGGGAAAGGATGCCTACTGCCGCAGCGAGACGCCCGCCCGGTCAGGAGCTTGAATACCTACCGCAACTGGACCCGCAACTGATGGCCGAGACGCTGATCGCGTTCGCCAACAGCAACGGCGGGACGCTCGTGCTGGGCATGGATGCGGAGGGCGGGGTTCGTAGCCGGCACGCCGAAGAAGACGCTTCGGATGCCCTCGCCGCGGCATTGCGCCTGTGCCGCCCGCCGGTGCGCACCGAGTGGCAGGTGCAGGAGACGCCGGACGGCAACGCGGTGCTGGTGCGCGTGGAGCGCAGCGACGAGATGCACGCACTTGCTGACGGTAGAATATTGGTGCGGCGCGGCGTCGAGAACCGCTCACTCGACGCAGACGAAGCCGCCAGGATGATGGGCACACGGGCCGGCGTGGATTTTGAGTTGCAGGAAGTTCCCGGCGCGACGCGCGACGACCTCGAAAATGAGGTGATCGACACCTATCTGGAGAGGCGCCAACGTCGCAGCCCGCGCGCCAGCGTGTTGCCCAAAGATAGGATTCTTCAGCAGATCGGCGCGTTGACCGACGAGGGCAAGCCCACAGTGAGCGGACTGCTACTCTTCGGAAAGGACCCGCAGCTGTTTATGCCCCATAGCCGGGCAATCTTCGTGAAGTTTTCCGACACGCAGCCGCGCGGACCGGAAGGCGCGTTCGGATACGGGAGGCGTGAGGAGTTCACCGGCCCGCTGCCGCGGATCATCGACCGCGCCTGGCGCGTGATCTGGGAAGAGATGGACAAGCAGGCCGTAGTGAAGGGACTGCATCGCCAGGAGCAGACGGAATACCCGCAGTCCTCGGTGCGTGAGGCGTTGGTCAACGCGGTGGCGCATCGCGACTACCGGCTTACCGGCCGAAGCATCGAAGTGCGCATGTACACCGATCGCCTTGAGGTCACAAGCCCTGGCGGACTGCCGGCGCACATCACGCTGGACAACATTGTTGAAGAGCACTATAGCCGCAATCCTCGGATTGTGAATGGCCTGTTCCAGTGGGGCTACATCGAGGAATTAGGCCTTGGCATCGACCGCATGATCGAAGACATGGTCAGCGCGGGTCATCTGCCGCCTAAGTTCGAGGCGAAGAGCCATCGGTTTTCTGTGATCCTGTATAATACAAAAGATCCGGCGCGCATGGTGCAGTCTTGGGAACACACGATGAACGAGCGGCAGATCAAGGCAGTGGAATTTGTCCAACGCGAGGGGACGATCACGAATCGCGACTATCGCGAGTTGTGCCCCCATGTAGGCGCGGAGACGCTTCGCCTGGATTTGGCGGACCTGGTGAGCAAAGGCGTACTGCTTAAGATCGGTGATAAGCGGGGCACGCGGTATATCCTCAAGTGACTTGATGCATATCCCAAATATCCCAATTGGGATATTTGGGATTATGATTTGAGAACGACCCGCGCATGGAAGATGCGCCGATTCCTTGTGGGGGTCCGGCGCCGGTGCTATAATGCGGCGCGTTGTCGCACATTTGTTTGGACATATCCGGCGGCCTGCATAGCGGGGAGCAGGCCGGCAGTTTTGTTGGAGCGGTTGAACCGCCGAAGCGATGAATATGACTGAGACGACCAAGAACGCCCGGGACGAGTACGCTCTGCCTGCCGAATATGTGTTGAGCCGCGATGCAGACGTTGCAGTGGCCGCGGGCTCTGACGAAGTACACCATGCTGGAGATGAGCCGTCGATGACGTGGCTGCTGCTACGCGAGTTGATCGAAACGGTGGTGCTTTCTCTAGTGATTTTCCTATTGATCCGGCAGGTCGTCCAGAATTATCGCATCGAGAGCCATTCGATGGAGCCGAACTTCTACGAGGGGCAGTTCATCCTCGTCAACAAACTGGCCTACAAGTTCGGCGCGCCGCAGCGGGGCGACGTAATTGTCTTTCACAACCCCAACAACCCGGACGAGGACTACATCAAGCGCGTGATCGGGCTGCCGGGCGACACGGTGGAGATCGCGGGCCAGAGCGTGGTGATCAACGGCGAGGTCATGGCAGAGCCATATGATATGAACATGTTGCGGCCTGATACGTATTTTGGGCCGCTCGTCGTTTCGCCCGATCACCTGTTTGTGATGGGTGACAATCGACCTAATTCTAAGGACAGCCGCAGCTTTGGGCAGCTTTCGTCGGATCTGATTGTCGGCAAGGCATGGGTGAGGGTCTGGCCGATCACCGAGTTCGGCAGCGTGGAGCATTACCAACTTGAGCCGGGCGCAACGGCGCAGGCGGCTCCCTGAGGGCCGCATCAGCGATCTGGAAAGCAGGGTGACAGCGTGAGCAGCAAAGAAGATACCGCGCGACAAGTCGCTGTGGAGGCTATGGCGCGGTTGGAGCAGTGGCGGAGCAGCGGCGAGCTTCTTGCGCCGGCCGGCAGCGTAGCGCTCAGCGCGGCGGATGCGGCGGCATTGATCGACCACACGCAGCTTAAACCGGACGCAGGTGCGGAGAGCATACGCCGTCTATGCTCAGAAGCGAAGGAATACGGTTTCGCCAGTGTATGCGTTCACTCGGGTTGGGTTCCGCTTTGCAAAGAATTGCTGGACGGAGAACCGGTAAAGGTAGGCTCAGTGACCGGGTTCGCGTTGGGCGCCAACCTGAGCGATGTCAAACGGTACGAGGCGGAGCAAGCGATTCGCGCCGGAGCCCAAGAGATCGACATGGTGATCGCGATCGGGCGGCTTAAGGACGGGGACTATGCCTACGTGCTGGAGGATATCGCCGCGGTGGTCAAAGCGGCGCATGCGCAGGGGGCGCAAGTCAAGACGATCATCGAGACTTGTCTGTTGACCGACGCGGAGAAGGCTGTCGCCTGTGCGCTGGCGCGGGCTGCCGGAGCGGACTTTGTGAAGACGTCCACCGGCTTTAACGGAGCAGGCGCCACGACGGAGGACGTCGCTCTTATGCGCGCCATTGTAGGGCCGGAGATGGGCGTGAAAGCCGCGGGCGGCGTGCGCACGCTCGACGACCTGCGCCGCATGGTCGCCGCAGGGGCGACGCGGATCGGCGCCAGCGCCGGCGTGCAAATTATGCGAGACCTAGCAAGCGGGGATGCTGCTGACGGAGGGGAGACCGGCGACTCCGGCGTAAAGGCGGGAGAGGCGTACTGATGTCTGAGCGGGTCCAGGACTACGCACTGATCATCGGCCACGTATGGCGTTGCACCGATTGCCGGGACGCGCTTTTTGAGAATCCGGAAGCCATATGGGTGGGCTACAAGCTTTCTGAAGATCAGCGTGAGCGCATACGCCAACTGACTGATGAGTCGTTCCAGACGATGGCAAACCTAGTTGATGTGACAGGGCTGTCGGAGCGCGAGTTGGAGGCTGCGGTGGAGCATCCGCGGGCTAGGCTGCGCCATTTGGGCAGCAATCGCGGCGATTATTTCTTTCGCACCAACAACGGCGGCTGAAGCAGGCGCCGCAGACGCGACTAGGCACAGATGAAACAGATAATCCCAGGATTATGGGATATTGACGAAATAGGGGACGCGGTTCACTGTTACCTTTGGGAGTGGGCCGGCGGGGTGACGTTGATCGATACGGGGATGCCAAGCCACGCGCGCACGATCCTTGATGTTCTGGTGCGTAACAATTATCCTCTGCACACGATACGGCGCGTGATTGTGACGCATTCGGACCTGGACCACGCGGGCGGGCTGGCGAAGATTCGTCGCGCCACCGGCGCAAGCGTCATATGCCACGCCGTAGAGAAGGAACTGCTGGAACACCCGAACCGGCGCTTGCTAGGCTCTGCGCTGCTTCGGGCGTCGATGACGCTGCTCAGTCCGTTGCCTGCTTTCCGCCAAACGCCGGTCAGCCCGCAGGAACTGATCGTCGACGGCGATGTGCTGCCGGAAGGGTTTGTTGTGATCCACACGCCAGGCCACACGCCAGGTCACATCGCGCTCTTGCATCGGGAGAAGCGGCTGCTGATCGCGGGCGATGCGCTGGCGAACCGGGGCGGCAAGTTACAAGGCCCGGCGTCTATCTTCACACCGGACGGCAAGAACGCCCAACGCAGCATATGGAAACTGGCCAAGAAGTACGGCGATGACTACGAGACGATTGTATTCGGCCATGGCCCGCCGATCATGAGCAATGGCGGCAAGCGCGTGAAGGCGTTAGCCAGCCAGGTGTTCTCCACCGAGATCTAGGCGCTCCCTTCGCGCTGATAGACGATTTCTCCATCGAAAAGAGTCAGGTCCACCTGGGCGGCGGCAATCTCCTGGCCGGGTGAAGGCGCTTGGGCAAGCTCGAAGAGGTTCCTGTCCAGTGCAATCATGTCTCCGCGCTTGCCGGGCGCAATGCTGCCGATCACATCCTGCCAACCGACCGCTTGCGCCGCGCCGAGGGTGTAGGCGCGGATCGTCTGTTCCAGCGAGATGCATTCGTCGCGATACCAGGGGCCGCGTTCCATACGTTCGGGTCGTTGACGATAGAGGGCGGCATGGAAGCCGAGAAAAGGGTTTGCGTCGGCTACGGGCGCATCGCTGCCGAAGGCCAGCAGCGCGCCGGATTCGAGCAACGAACCGAAGTTGTACATGTGTGCGCCGCGCTCGCCGAGCAGCCGGTCTGAGACATCCAAATCGTCGGTGGCGTGGATTGGCTGGACGCTGGCGGTGATGTTGAGTTGAGCCAGGCGCGGCAGGTCTTGCGGCGCGATGATCTGCACATGCTCTATGCGATGACTGACCGGCGGATGAGGCGCAGACGCGGCAAGCTCCTCGAAGATGTCGAGGCATTCGCGGTTGGCGCGGTCTCCGATAGCGTGCACGCTGATGGGAAAGCCTAGCGCCGCGGCCTGTCGAAACGCTTGCGCCATCTCCGGAGGCGGGGTAAGGCAGACGCCGAGGTTGTCGGGCTCCTGGGCGGACTCTTTCACGAACGGGGCGAGAAGCCAGGCGGTGCGGCTGCCAAGACTGCCGTCCGCAAAGACTTTGACGTGCCCGAGCCGCAGCCGGTCATCGCCGAAACCGTAGGAGAGGCCAAGAGCGGCGAGGTGCGGCAATTGACGAGCGGCGACGTTGCAGTTCACGCGCAGACTGAGCGAGCCTTCGCGATTCAGGCGCTGGTAGGCGGCGAGCGCTTCCGGTCCGTCATCGTCGCTTTTCATGCGTTGATCGTGAATGGCGGTGATGCCGAGCGCGTGCAGGCGGCTGATGCCGAGCCGCAGCGCCGACGCGATTTCGTTTGGCGTAGGCGGCGGGATGAGACTGGATACGAGGCGGATCGCCAACTCGCGCAGGACGCCTGTGGGGCGACCACTTTCGTCCCTGTCGATGATGCCGCCCGGCGGGTTGGGCGTGCCGGCCGTGATCCCTGCCAACTCCAGCGCTTTGTCGTTGACGACGGCGCCATGCATGTCGGATCGCCAGAAGATAGCGGGCTGCTGCGCACCTGTGACTGTCCGCAGATCGGCTGCGGTGGGGAAGTCGGTGTCGCCCCACCAGCTTTCGTTCCAGCCCTGGCCGACGATCCAAGCGCCGGCGGGCAGGCGCTGAGCCTGCTCGGCAATGCGTTCGAGCATCTCTGCTTTGCTGCGCGTAGTCGCCAGATCGACTTGGGACAGGTTGCGGCTCCAGTTGAGGAAGTGGATGTGCGCGTCGCAGAGGCCGGGAAGAACCAGGCGACCTTGCAGATCGAGCGTCTCTGTCTTGGGGCCGGCGAGGCCGAGAACGGCGGCGGAGTCGCCTACGGCGACGATAACACCTCTGCGCAGGGCGACAGCGGACGCCCAGGGGAGGCTCGGGTCAACGGTGTAGATATGAGCGTTGTGGAGGATCAGATCAGGGTCAGTCGGCAAGCGGCGCATGGGCTACATCCCGTTTTCATGGCTAGACGGTCCGATATTGCACAGGGAGTGTAGCATTAGGCAAATGGGTTTGTCAGATTTGACATGCGCGCGGGTATAATGCTATGATTCCCGTCAGCGTTGGGAAGTGAATGGAGACGTGGTGTAGCGGTTAGCATACTGGCCTGTCAAGCCAGAGGTCGCGGGTTCAAATCCCGTCGTCTCCGCACTCGAAAGAGAAAAATGTGCCGGCAAGAGGCCCTCGGAAACGAGGGCTTTTTGTTTTTATCGTGTCGTGCCTCGGCAGATCAGATGTCGCCCCAAGTTCGCCAGAACATCCAGGGGGGCTTTTCCGTCATAGAGAGTGTACACAAGCGGGCGACTCGGTGGTATAATCAAAATAGCTTTTTGTGCACCGGCTCGGTAAGCGAAGTCCCCATACTTTGCCATAATCCCGACGAGCCGGTCCAAGACAGCATCCCATCGAACGCCCAATCGATATTGCAGCCATCACCTTGCGGGCGGTTGTGTTGTGCGGCACTGGTCAGAGGCGCTGTGTACATCGCAGCAGGCTCATGGACGGCTGCAGACGCTTCCGCCGCTCGGCGGTTGCGATTCCTGCTGCAACAGCGTACGGAACGAAGACGAATCAAAGAATAGGAGGAAGTGTGTCCGAAGAAGCGAATGCCGTTGCACAGACAGGCAACGAGGCGGATACAGCGCAGAATCCGGCTGGACGGCAGATCTTCCGTATCGAAGCATATGAGAATTACGTCCAGAATAGAGAGAGAGTCGTTATGCCGCGTCTGGCATCGTCGAGAGGGTTTATCATACTCTGGATTGTCGCCGGGCTACTGATGGCGTCAGGAATCGTGATGGCGTTTTGGCCTTTGCTTCGCCAATACCTGATAGGCTCCCCATGAAGCGCGTGCCTGTCATTTTGCAGATGACGCCGCACGAGTGTGGGGCGGCTAGTTTGGCCATGGTCTTGAGCTACTATGGCCGCGAAACGACTGTCAGTGAAAGTCGCCGGTATTTGCGGAGCGGTCGAGACGGGCTGTCTGCGCGTGCCATCGCCCAGGCTGGACGCGAACTAGGGATGCAGGTGCGCGCTTTCTCGATGGAGCCTGCCGATCTGGCGAATGTCAAACTGCCGGCAATCGTCCACTGGAACTTCGATCACTTCATGGTGGTCGAGTCGTGGTCGCCCAAAGACGTAAGGGTCGTGGACCCGGCTGTAGGACGGCGCAGGCTTACGCAGGAGGAGTTCAGCGCCGGGTTCACAGGCGTCGCGCTGGTGATGGAGCCGGGGGAAGGCTTTAGGCCACAGCGAGCTCAGAACAAACTGACTTGGCAGCAATTCCTGCGTCGAATCTTGGCGACGCCGGGGACTGTCGGTTTCTTGGGGCAGGTTTTAGGCGCATCCGCACTACTACAGGTCCTTGGTCTAGTTTTTCCGCTCTTTACAATGGTATTGATCGATACGATCTTGCCTGCGCAAGATGTGTCGATGTTGACCATGCTGGGTTCGGGGATGGTAATTCTGATCGCGGCCCAGGTGGTCTTAGGCTACCTGCGCAGCGCGGTGGCGCTGTATCTGGAGGTTCGGCTCGACATCAGTGTGATGCTGGGCTTCTTTGAGCACATGCTGCGTTTGCCGTATCGCTATTTCCATGAACGCACCAGCGGCGATCTACTCATGCGCCTGGGCAGCGTGTCAGTCATCCGCGAGGTGCTCACCGGCGAAACCGTCTCCGCCATATTAGACGGGGCGATGGTGGTCTTCTATTTAGCGGTCTTGTTCTATTGGCAGCCCCTGTTCGGCGTCGTGACGTTGGTCTTCGGCGCTCTTCAGATCGCGATTATGTTGGGGACGACCGGACGCCTATACGAGTTTGCGGAAAGAGACCTTGCGGCCCAAGCGGAGTCGCAGAGCTATTTGGTAGAGGCGCTGACCGGCATTGCGACGGTGAAGGCGTCCGCAGCTGAGAACCGGACACTGGCGCATTGGTCCAATCTGTTCTTTAAGCAACTCAATATCTCGCTGAAGCGCAGCCACCTGGCCATGGTTGTTGGCGCGGCGCAAGAAGCGTTGGGGGCCCTGGCGCCGATCGCCCTGCTGTGGCTGGGCGCTCTGTGGGTGCTGGATGGCCGGATGAGCTTGGGAACCATGATGGCCGTCAATACAGTGGCCGTCTCATTCTTGGGGCCGCTCACCTCGCTGGTGGGGACGGTGCAGCAGATGCAATTGATCGGCGCGAACTTGGACCGCATCGCCGATGTGCTGCAAGCCTCGCCGGAGCAAGACGCGCAGACGGTTGCGCCGGCTCCGAAGCTAGCCGGGCGGATCGAGGTGCGTAACGCCGGTTTCCGGTATCACCCCAATGCGCCGTGGGCTTTGCGCAACGTGTCGTTCGACGTGTACCCGGGGCAGAAGATTGCCATTGTGGGCCGAACGGGGTCGGGCAAGAGCACGTTGGCTATGCTGCTGTTGGGGTTGCATGAGTTGGACGAGGGCGAAATTTTCTACGACGGCGTGCCGCTGGCGGGCATGGACTACCGGTCTCTGCGCAGCCAATTCGGCGTGGTGTTGCAGACGCCTTCGTTGTTCAGCGGATCGATCCGGCGTAACATCGCTGCGCACGACCCGGACCTGCCGTTGGATGCGATCGTTCATGCCGCGCAGTTAGCGGTCGTGCACGACGAGATCATGGCCATGCCCATGGGGTATGACACTGTGATTGCGGAAGGAGGCGTCGATTTAGCCGGAGGGCAACGCCAGCGAATCGCCATCGCGCGTGCGCTGGCGCATAACCCGGCCATATTGGCGCTTGATGAGGCGACCAGTAACCTGGACGCCATAACCGAGAGCATTGTGGATCAGAACCTGAGCGATCTCGATTGTACGCGCATCGTAATCGCTCACCGGCTGAGCACAGTTCGCAACGCCGATCTGATCCTCGTGCTAGATGAGGGCGTCATCGTTGAACGCGGTGTGCATGAGGACCTGCTGGCCCTCGGCGGGGTCTATGCAACACTCGTTCACGATCAAGATACGACGCTAGGATCGGACGTTCCGATCCAGCCACACCCTGGTGCAGTTCGCAAGTTGCGCGCATAAGGAGGAGTACCTATGTTGCACAACAAGATCATCCGAGCCTGGAAGGACCCGGAATACCGGGCCTCCATGAGCGAGGAAGAAAAGTCGCAGCTGCCGGAGAACCCGGCTGGCGCGATCGAACTGACCGACGATGAATTGGATATGGCTACGGGCGGGCAGCAGTATGTGTATCAGCCCTCCTATCGGCCTTCATCCATGTCATCGCAGCGACCGTCTTCGGCGTCATCGCAGTCGTCTTCGTCGAATTCGTCACAGTCTGCGTCGTCTAACTCGTCGCAGTCTGCTTCGTCGAATTCGATGTCTTCGCGGTCTGCATCGTCGAATCCGTCGCAGTCAGCTTCGTCCGCACCGTCACGGTCCGCTTCGTCCAATCCTTCGCAGTCCGCGTCGGGTTCGTGGCGGCCGTGGTCCCGTCGTCCGAGTTACACGTGGCGCCGCTCCCCCTTCTAGGCGGGAGGCTGAAGCCGATCGGCCGATAGGGGCTAGCTTGGCGCACGAGGATGTGTGTCGCTATCCAGCGCGAAGCAGGCGTGAGACCGGTACGCCGGTTTAGCGAGGGCTCATCAGGAACTGGTGACCTGCTTCGCGCTCCGACCGGGCGCTGGTCTTTCTGTACAAGGCGGGATGCCGTAAAGCCAACCGGAACGCAGTGATGCGAGACGAGTCGGCGGTAGGTTCCGGCAGATCGGCCCTCTAGCGGAGAGACCGGCGCTCCTGTTGTCTAGTCGTTGGGTGGAACTCATGGATTCTTCGCTGTTTTTTTCTCCTTCCTGGCGCCAAGCGCTGACGTTGAGCGAACGAGCGGCGTTGCTGCTCGGAGAAGCCGCGGGCCATAACGGTGAACGCGACGATGCGCGCGGCCAACGACGGCTGGAGCGCTGGCGGAATCAGTGGCCGTTCAGCGATGAGGCGTTTCTGGCGCAGCGGCTTGCTATAGACAACTTGGACGAAGTAAAATTCCAAGAGATCCTCAGCACCCCGGTTCAGGCTATTCAGGTTCATATGGACGATTCGGGGCGTCCTCCCGACTGGCTGACTGCGTTGGCCGACGCCTATTCGCGTCCGGCTTCCGCGTATGCCGGTTACCTTCCCGGCGAGGAGATGCTCGGCTTCTTGGACTTGGTTCAGCCGATGATCGACCAGGCTTGTAACCGGCTGCGCGCCGGCTTTGCCGACCTGGCGGGGCGGTACGCAGCGCTGCCGTTCGACCCTGAGACTATCGAAGACATTTTCTTGATGAACTTGCCGGAACCGCTCCTGATGCGCTTGGGTCGCACGATGGCGCTTGAGTTGAACGTAGCGCGGCTGCAGGGCATGCTGGAGGGCGAAACGCCTGCCGAACGGTTCGCCAGTTTCGTCGATGGTCTGCGCAGCCCCGAACGGTCGGCTGAGATATTGGCGGAATACCCGGTCTTGGCGCGGCAACTCTGGCTGTGCATTATGCGGTGGGCAGATGTCTCGTTGGAGTTCCTTGGCCGCCTCTGCGCGGACTGGGAGAAGATCCGGGATGTCTTTAGGCTTACGGAGGACCCAGGGCCGCTTGCATTACTCCTGGGCGGCGCCGGCGATACGCATCGCGGCGGTCGTTCGGTGATGGTCGCGGAGTTTGATTCGGGCTATCGCATTGTGTATAAGCCTAAGTCTCTCTCGATTGACGCTCACTTTCAAGATCTGTTGGAACAGGTGAATGAATGGGGCTGTACGCCGCCGCTGCTCACGATGAGCATCTTGGATCGGGGCGACTACGGCTGGGTCGAGTATGTGGCGCAGAGCGAGTGCAGTTCGACGGCGGAGATTGAACGCTTCTACCAGCGGCATGGCGCGTATCTGGCGCTGCTCTATGCGTTGAACTCCACGGATTTTCACTTGGAGAACATCATCGCCGCGGGTGAACACCCGATGCTGATTGACCTGGAGACGCTCTTCAACTCATTGGCCGACGCGTTTGATGTGACAGTGGCGGATGCCGCGGCACAGAAGGCCATGTCCGAATCTGTGATGCAGGTTGGCATGCTGCCAGTACGGATCTGGTCGGGAGAGGATTACGACGGCATCGACATTAGCGGGTTGGGCGGCAGCCCCGGCCAGTTGTCGCCGGACCGCATCCCAGAACCCACCGATGCGGGCACTGACGCCATGCACTTTGTGCGCCGTCGCTTCGAGTTGCCTGGCGACGCCAACCGCCCCTCGCTCGACGGGCAGGAGACCAGCGCCGTCGACCACGTAGACAGCATCGTCTCCGGGTTCGTAGGGATGTATCGGCTGTTGCAAGCGCATAAGCGCGACCTGCTGGCAGATGACGGACCGCTCGCCCGATTCGCCGAGGACGAGATTCGGATTTTGCTGCGGCCTACGCGCACCTATGCGCAGTTGTTGTTCGAGAGCTTCCATCCGGACTTGCTGCGCGATGCGATTGACCGCGATCTGTTTCTGGACCGGCTGTGGATCGCGGCCCCGGGGCGTCCGTATCTGGCCGCAGTTATCGGGGTGGAGCGCGATGATATCCTTTTGGGTGACATCCCTCTCTTCACGTCGAAGCCGTCGACGCGCGACCTGTACGGCGCACAGGGCCAGGTCATCGGCGGCGTGCTGAGCGATACGGGGATGGCGATTGTACGGCGACGAGTGCAAGCGTTAAGCGAGCAGGACATGCGCCGGCAGTCGTGGATCATACGAGCTTCGCTGGGCACGCTTGCGCCAGGGATTGACCGGCCGCCGGCGACAACTCACCAGTTGGACGACAACAGCGGCGGCGAACTCCGTCATCGGCTCTTGGACGCAGCGCGCGGCATCGCCGATCACCTGGCCGCAAGCGCCATCTACGGCGAAGAAGATGCCGCCTGGATCGGGCTTGAGCCGATGGGCGAGCAGTACTGGTCGATTACGCCGTTGGGCAATGACCTTTATAGCGGGACGCCGGGCATTGCGCTGTATATGGCCTACGCCGGTCGAGTGCTGGGTGAAGAGCGTTATACGGAACTGGCGCGGCGAGCCTGGCGCACGGTATGGCTGCACGCCGAACTCCTGCGCCCCGGCCTGCCTGAGATCGGCGCCTTCGAAGGATGGGGCGGCGTACTGTATACGCTGACGCACCTGGCAGCGCTGTGGGATGATGAGACGGTGCGGGATCAGGCCGCTCAGGTTGTGGAGACGCTGGCGGGCTTCATCGAGCGCAACGATACCTATGATGTGGTGCGCGGCTCCGCCGGCGCCATCGCTGCGCTGCTTGCCTATCACAGGCGATATCCATCCGAAGCGGCTGTGGCGGCGGCGATTGCCTGCGGCGAGCAACTGGTTGCGTCGGCGCTGCCGATGGCAAGCGGCGCCGGTTGGCGCATCAGACGGCACGGCGAGACGCCCCTTGCTGGGTTCTCGGCAGGAGCCGCCGGCATTTCTTGGGCGCTGCTAGAATTGTGGGCAGAAACAGGCAATGAGACATACCGCGATGCAGCGCGGCAGGCTATCGCCTATGAGCGGAGTCTCTTCATATCGGAGACTGGCAACTGGCCTGACCTGCGCGCTTCCGGCGATGACGAATCGAGCGCCGGCTCCGGGCGGAACGTGACGGCCTGGTGCCACGGCGCATCCGGCATTGGGCTGGCGCGGCTGTGTTCGCTTGACCGACTGGAAGATCCGGCGCTGATCACAGAGATTCAGACCGCGCTGGATACGACACTGAAAGATGGCTTTGGCCATACGCACGCTTTGTGTCATGGTGATATGGGGGCGCTGGATTTGTTGTTGGAAGCGAGCCGCGTGTTGGACGAGAGCCGCTGGCGTGACGCAGCTAACCGGCTTGCCGGGGAGGTATTATCCAGCATTGAGCGGACCGGGTGGCAGTGCGGCGGGCCGTCGGGCGTGGAGATGCCCGGGCTAATGCTGGGATTGGCCGGGATCGGCTATGGCATGTTACGCTTGGCGGAACCGGCGCATGTACCTTGTGTACTGCGTCTGGCGCCGCCCGTCGCATGAGGGCGTGATCATCGTTTTCGCCATTGACTCAAATACAAACCAGCGCTCCTAGAAACGGAAAGAAAATGGCAACGGAGGATCTTCTGAGAGACGCATTTGCACACGTCGACGCACAGCGGGAAGCGTTCATCCAGCGCCTGCTCGACTATGTATCGCAGCCAAGCATCAGCGCACATGGCGTGGGCATTATGGAGGTGGCGCAGTTTCTGCGTGAACGCCTGAACGCATTGGGCATGGAAGGGCGGCTGATCGACACAGCCGGCTGGCCGATGGTCTATGGCCGGCGCGACGACGCGCCCGGCGCTCCGACGATACTGCTCTACGGCCATTATGACGTGCAGCCGCCCGATCCGCTAGAGGAATGGGTATCGCCGCCCTTCGAGCCGGAGATCCGCAATGGACGCATTTATGGCCGCGGCGTAGGCGACAATAAAGGGCAGCATTTTGCGCAGCTACTTGGCATTGAGTCGCTGTTGGCTGTTACGGACCGGCTACCCTGCAACGTAATCTTCCTACTGGAAGGCGAGGAGGAGGTCGGCAGCCCGCACATCGCGCAATTCGTGCGCCAACACGCCGACTTGCTCAAAGCTGACCTGGTGGTGACCGCAGACGGACCTGTGCACGAAAGCGGACGCGCGACGCTCAATTTTGGGGTGCGCGGGGTGTTGTCGTTTGAACTGCACGCGCGCGGGGCCAACCACGATCTGCACTCCGGCAACTGGGGAGGCGTCGCGCCCAACCCAATCTGGACGTTGGTTCATGCATTGTCCACGATGAAGAACGACAGCGGCGAGGTGCTCATCGAAGGGTTCTACGATGACGTGCTGCCGCCGAGTGAGTTGGAGCTTCAGGCGCTGGCGGCCCTGCCCGTCGACGTGGATAAGGTGATGCGCGACCTCGACTTGAAGAAGTTGGATGCGCCGGCGGAGCGCGGCTTCTACGAGCGGCTGTCGTTATGGCCGACGCTGACCATCAACGGTTTCCACGGCGGCTATGGCGGGCCGGGGTCGAAGACCGTGTTGCCGCACGAGGCCTTCGTCAAGTGCGATATCCGGTTGGTAGAGGCGCAGACGATTGAGTTGATCTCGGCTAAGCTGGAGGCGCATGTGGCGCGCTATGCGCCTGACGTAAAGCTCGTGTTGCAGGGCGGTATGGATCCGTCCAAGACGCCGCTGGACTCGCGCTTCGCCGCGCCGATCCGCCAGGCAATCCAGGTTGCCCAGGGTGAGGATCCGCTGTTCATCCCGGCGATGGGCGGCAGCCTGCCCGACTATGTGTTCACCAAGCTGCTTGGCGTGCCCGCATTCGGTACGCCCTATGCCAATCCGGATGAAGCCAACCACGCCCCCAACGAAAACCTGGAAGTCGAGCGTTTCATCCGCGGTATCAAGACCGGCGCCGCTTTGTTGGCTCATCTGGGATGAATGACCGGATCGTGAGCTTCGCGTTGCAACCGGAAGACGTGTTGAGTCAATTCACCGGTTGAGTCAAGTGAATAGGGAGAGGCAAGAAGGCTCGCCAGCGCGAGCCTTCCGCTTTGCTTCGTTTCGGATGAGGAAGCAGCCTAAGCGGCTACCAGGCGTAAGCCTTCGGCGCCGGCTCGCCGGGGCCGGGGAAGATCTCGTCGAGCTTGGCCAGAACTTCGGCGTCGAGCTTGATCTCGGTGGCGTGCACGGCGCTCTCTAGCTGATCGAGGGTGCGCGGGCCAATGATCGGCGCGGTGACGGCTGGGTTGGTCAACATCCAGGCCAGAGCGACTGCCGCCGGCGGTTCGCCCAGTTCGCGGCACAGCGCCTCATACTGCTCCAGCTTGTCTTTGTTCCTCTCGACCTCTCTCTGGAAGTGCTCGCTGGACCGGCGTCCGGTGTTGTACTTCTCCAGCGCGCCGCCGAGCAGACCGCCGCCCAGAGGGCTCCACGGTATGAGACCTAGCCCGTAGTGCTCGCAGGCCGGGATGACCTCCAGCTCGATCATGCGGTTGTTGAGATGGTAGATGCTCTGTTCGCTCACCAATCCGGTCATGCCGCGCTTGGACGCTTCTTGGCAGGCGGTGGCGATGTCCCAACCGGCGAAGTTGCTGGAGCCGACGTAGACCACCTTGCCCTGTTGGATGAGTGCGCCGAAGGCCTGCCAGGTCTCATCCCACGGGCACTCACGGTCGATATGGTGCATCTGGTAGAGGTCGATCCAGTCGGTCTGGAGTCGCTTCAGGCTGCCGTCGCAGTGCTTTTTGATCTTGACGGCGGATAGGCTTCTGCCGTCGGAATTCGGCTCGGGCTTATTGGCCTTGCGCGAGACCGGGTTGTAGACCTTGGTGGCGAGGACGACGGCATCGCGGCGTCCGCCGCCCTGGGCGAACCACTTGCCGATGATCTCTTCGGTGAGGCCGTGTTCGATCTGTCCGCCGTAGACATCGGCCGTATCGAAGAAATTGATGCCCAGTTCCAGGGCGCGGTCCATGATTCTAAAGCTTTCGTCTTCCGGAGTCTGCGTCCCGAAGTTCATGGTGCCAAGGCACAAATTGCTGACCAGGACGCCGTGTTTTCCGAGTCGCCGGTATTTGATAGCCATGAGATGTGGTTCCTTTCTTGGGTGTAGTGCAGGTTGTGATACTGGAACGATGTCTCGACGGGACACGATCGCGGCCTGTTTGGTTGCCGCCGACGCCCTCGCGACGGCTCGAAGCAGACGCAGCGCTAACCGAGCGAATTGCTACAGGCAAGTAGTTCGAGCGGATACGGCGAAACAGGACTGTTATAATCGTGTCAGGGCGCATCACTATGCAAACATTATACCACATGGCATGTGCTTATCTACAGGGAGGGCAGGCGGTGAGCGTGTAGACATCTCCAGCCAACCATCCTCATCGAACCATTTGTTGACCATCCTTCGCATAGACAGCTCAAACTTCGTGAAAGGAGACCGAAGTGAAGCCATTCAGTTATTTCCAGCCGACCGAACTCCGATTCGGGTCGGGGCGCGTCGGCGAGGCCGGCGACGCGGTCGCACGCTACGGAAAACGCTGCCTGATGGTCACGACGCCTACCGACGCGGTGATGGAGCCGCTGTATAGCCGCATTAAGGGCATCCTCGCAGAGAGCGGGGTCGAGTGCCGGCATTTTGACGGCGTTGTGCCGAATCCGACGACAGACTGTATCTCTCAGGGGGCTGCGCTGGCAAAGGATTTCGGCGCGGAGGTCGTGTTGGGCGTGGGCGGCGGATCGAGTATGGACAGCGCCAAGGCGATCGCGGTGGAGGCGAGCCACACCGGAAAAGCATGGGATTATCTCTGGTTCAGCCAGACGCAACCCACCGCAGCCACCCTGCCCATTGTCGCCGTGGCGACCACCTCGGGAACGGGCTCGCAGTTCACGCAGGTGGCGGTGCTGACAAACCCGCAGGAGAAGAACAAGTCAGCCATTTATAACAACGAGGTGTACCCGCGCGTGGCGATTGTCGATCCGGAGTTGATGCTGACCTTGCCGCCGCATGTCACCGCTTCGACAGGGTTTGATGTCTTCTGCCATGCTTTTGAGAGCTATCTGCATGTCAACGCGTCGCCGTATACGGAGATGATGGCGCTGGAGGCGATCAAATTGGCGGCGGCGCATTTGCCCGCGGCTGTCGACGACGGATCGAACCTGCCGCCGCGCGAAGCGATGGCCTGGGCGGACTGCCTGGCTGGGCTGTGCATCGCCGCGGCCGGGGTAACGCTGCCGCATGGCATCGGCATGACGATCGGCGGCTACTGCCCTCACGTCATGCACGGCGAAGCGCTGGCGGTGACCTATCCGGAATTCACCCGGTATACATATCCGTATGCGGTGAAGCGGTTTGCGGCGATGGGGCGTATCTTCGAGCCTGAACTACACCATGTGTCCGATGAAGAGGCGGCGGCGCGATCGTGTGAGGTTCTGGACCGCTTTTTGCAGCGGATTGGCATGTGGTTGAGCTTCGAGAAACTGCGCGTGAGCCAGGAGGAACTGGTGTTGATCGCGGATCATAGTCAGGTCTTGCCCGACTACAAAAACAACCCGCGCGTCGCTACACGCGACGAGATCTATGAGATCTTGCAGCGAAGCTACCGCCGGTAGCGCACACTGTTCCGCGTCCGCGGTTGATGCGGTGCAATAACTATCATACGGATGTGACGTGTGGCGGCTTTGCGGCCCGATCGGCGCTGCCCGCAAAGCTGCTACACGCGTGTACTGCGAGTTGTCTGCTTAACGGCGCAGACGCTCTTGTCCTCTCTGCGGTTAGTGTCTCCTCACGCGGATCATATTGTGTTTCGCCCGACATATGTCCCGTGAACAAATGAACGCAAATGAACAATTGACACAGCGCGATAACCGTGCTATGCTTGTTCATGTGTTCGGCAGCGTTCAAACGGTCATACACGGAGAGGCCCGTGACTGCTGAAACGCATCTCCTCTACAAGATCGCTAAGGCTTACTACGAAGATGGGCTGACCCAAAGCCAGATTGGCAAACGGCTCGGCCTGTCACGCATCAAGATTTCGCGGCTGTTGCATCAAGCTCGGCAGAACGGCGTGGTTCAGATCACGATTGCTGTGCCCGTTGATTCGCACGCCGACTTGGAGCGTGAACTGGAAGCCGCGTATGGGCTGGACGAGGTCGTCGTCGCGGCGACGTCGCGGACCAACCAATCCGATGTGGTGCCGGCAGTTGGGCAAGCTGCGGCTGCGTATCTAGCGCGCTGTATCGAAGACGGCATCGTACTTGATCTGAGCTGGGGCACGACGCTGTTGGCGACTGTAGACGCTATGACGCCGCAGAATCTGCCCCATGTGCGTGTCGTACAGATGCTGGGCGGCTTAGGGAAACTGGAAGCGGAAGCGGCGGGCGGCGATTTGGCCCTGCGCCTGGCGACGATTTTTGGAGCGCGCATGCGCCTGCTCTGGTCGCCGAGCGTGGTATCGAGCAAACTGGTGCGTGATGCGTTGCTGCAGGATGCCAACATTGCCGAGACATTGGTGCTGGCGGCGCGTGCCGACGTAGCGCTGGTGGGCATCGGCTCGCCGACGCCGAACTCGGTGGTGATCCAGTCGGGCATGTTGACGATCAATGAACTGGATGAACTGCGCACGCTTGGGGCCGTGGGCGACATTGCGCTGCGTTTCTTCGACGCCGACGGAAAGGCCGTAGAGCACCCCATCAACGAACGCATCATCGGCCTAGAATTGGCGCAGATCCAGCGCATACCGCGCGTGATCGGCGTCGCCGGCGGCATCGAGAAGTTCCAGGTGGTTCGCGCAGCGTTGCGAGGACGCCTGATCAACGTGCTGGTGACGGATGAGCATCTGGCTCAGGCACTGCTGGCCGATTTGAAGAACCCTGTGGGGCAACAAGAGGACCGGCAACCAGTCGCAGGCAAGAGCGTCGCCTGAGACCTGCCGCGGGCGCGTGGCCGCGGCAGCTGTTGAACGCGTCTATTATCAGTTCAGGCCGGCTGAGGCCAAAGCCGGACCGCGACGTCCACCGATTATGGAGCGCAGCTATGCAACTACTGAATCATCTGCAACGGCGACAGGCGGAGGGAAACCCGATCCGCGTGGGCTTAGTCGGCTGCGGGCAAGAAGGTTCCGGCATGGTGCATATCACCAACCAGATGGCCGGTCTAGACACGGCGATCATCGCTGATATCGACCTGAGTCGGCCGCTTGCGACCTTCAGGCGGATCGGGGTTGCCGAGCAGGATATCGTGACGACAAATCACCCTGGGCAAGCCGCCGACGCGATCCGCGCGGGTAAGCGCGTGGTGACCGAGGACGCGCTGTTGCTGCCGCAGATCGAGAGCGTCGATGCAGTGGTGGAGGCGACAGGCGTCACCGATGTCGGCGCGCAAGTTGCATGGCGCTGCATCCTCAATCGCAAGCATGTGGTGATGCTCAACGTCGAGACCGACGTGACCGTAGGGCTGTTTCTACACCACATGGCGCGGCGCAGCGGCTGCATCTATACAGTATCGACGGGCGATGAACCGGGCGTATGCAAGCAACTGTTCGACTTTTCTCGCGTGCTGGGGTTCGAGGTGGTATGTCTGGGCAAGGGCAAGAATAATCCCATCAATTACTATGCCACGCCGGAAACCGCGCGCGAAGAAGCTGAACGCAAGAACATGAACCCCAAGATGTTGGCGGCCTTTCAGGACGGCACGAAGACGATGGTCGAGATGGCGGCCATGGCGAATGCCACCGGCCTCGTGCCGGATACGCCCGGCGGGCACGGGCCTAAGGCGGACTTGGCGGACCTGAATAAGGTGCTCGTGCCGCAGGCGGACGGCGGCGTGCTGAGTCGTCGCGGTTGTGTTGACTACTCGACTGGCAAGGTTGCTCCCGGCGTGTTCGCCATCATCGCCACGGAGGACCCGCGCGTGGTTGAGGATCTCAAATTCTATTCGATGGGCGACGGTCCCTATTACACGCTTTACCGGCCGTATCACCTGTGCAGCATCGAGACGCCGATTGCCGTGGCGGAGGCCGTAATCTACGGCGAGTCTACGCTTGTGCCTCAGGGGCGCGTGGCGGAGGTCGTGTCGATCGCCAAACGCGACTTGAAGGCGGGGCAGACAGTGGATGGCATCGGCGGCAGGGATTTCTTTGGGCGGATGTACGCCTATTCAGAGGCTAAGGCGTCCAGGGGCATCCCGATGGGTTTGACCGCAGGCGGGACGGTCTTGCGCGATATTGCCAAAGACGAAATGTTCACCGAAGAGAATTTCCAGCCAGACACAACGCAGTTTGTGTATAAACTGCGCCAGATGCAGGACGCGCTGCCCGGCTAGGGCTGTCAAGCGGCGCGCGGGCCTGTGCGGCCCAGCGAATTGTTGAAGCTAGGAGAGTGATCAGAGCAGATGGGGGAGACCATGAAGGCAGTGGTAGTGCGGGCGCCCATGCAGTTTGACGTCGAGGATGTGGCAATGCCGGAGACGCCGGCAGGCGGCTTCTTGCTGGATGTTAAGGCATGCGGTCTGTGCGGTTCCGATTTACGCACGCTGCGCAGCGGACACCGCAAGGTGACCTTTCCGTGGGTCATCGGCCATGAAATCTGCGGTGTGGTGGCGGAGATCGGGGCCGGCTATGACGGGCCGTGGCAGAAGGGCGATCTGCTCAGTATGGGGCCTGTCGTCTACTGTGGGCATTGTGACTTTTGCCTTGAGGGTCGCTATGAGCTGTGTGAAAATTATCGGGAGATCGCACAGGCTTGGCCGGGCGGGTTAGCCGAGTATATGGCCGTACCGCCGGAAGCTGTCCGGCTGGGCGTGATCGAAAAGGTCCCCGCAGGGGTCGATCCCGGCAGCGCTGCCATCGCCGAACCGATCTCGTCATGTCTGAACGCCCAGGAACGCGGGCAGGTGGGGATGGGCGACACGGTGTTGATCATCGGGTCCGGCCCAATTGGATGCATTCATGCCAGTTTGGCGCGCATTCATGGCGCAGATAAGGTCTTTATCGCCGATATTTCGGCGGACCGGCTGGGGTTTGCCGAAGCGTTCGATGTGGATGCGCTGATTGACGTCAGCAAGACCGACATTGTCGAGGAAGTGCGCCGGCTGACGAACGGTAAGGGCGCAGACGTGATTGTGACGGCGACGCCTGCACCTATTGCTGTGGTTCAAGCCGTGCAGATGGCGCGTAAAGGCGGCCGGATTTTGGTCTTTGGCGGGCTGCCGAAAAACGACAGCACGCCGCCCGTCGACATGAACCTGGTCCACTACAACGCACTGTATGTCATCGGCACGACGACGTTTGCCCCACGCCATTACCGCCTGGCGGTGAAGTTGGTTGCGTCGAACCGCATTCCCATCGACAAGTTGATCACGCATCATTTCCCGCTCGCGGAATTCAAGCAGGGGGCGCAGTTGGCGCTCGAAGGCAAAGTGCTAAAGGCTGTGTTTGAGACTTAATGCCTACCTGAACGAAAGTGATTTCAATGCAGAAGTGATATACAGCAGGTACCGTTTACCAGATACATCGAGGAGGATAGGATTTATGGAAACGAAGATTACTTTCGGCGTGATCGCAACCAATCGGAACTTCTTCGCCGATTCCCTGGTGGCGAGTGGGCGGCGCAAGGTGCTGGACAAGCTGGCGGAGTTTGGCATCGACACGGTGGCGCTTTCAGAGACGGACACCAATCTGGGCGCCGTCGAAACTTGGTCGGACGCGCAGAAGTGTGCTGCGCTATTTAAGCAGCATCAGGACAAGATCGACGGCATCGTCGTGACACTGCCCAACTTCGGCGACGAGAAAGGCGTGGCGGAGGCGCTACGGCTCTCCGGGTTGCGCGTGCCGATCTTGCTACATGCCTTTCCCGATGTCACCAGCGAACTAACGGCTGCGGGACGCCGCGATGCGTTTTGCGGCAAGATTTCGTTGAGCAACAACTTGTACCAGTACGGAATGAACTTCAGCCTCACCGAGAACCATACGGTCGATCCGGACTCGGAGGAGTTCAAAGCGGAAATACAACGTTTCGTGCGTCTTTGCCGCGTGGTAAAGGGCATGCGCAAGGCCCGGCTCGGCGCGGTAGGCGCTCGTCCGAACGCGTTCCAGACCGTACGCTACAGTGAGAAGCTGCTGGATGCGTATGGCATCAACGTATCGACGATGGACCTGTCCGAGGTGTTCGGTAACGCGGAGAAGATTGCAAATGACGATCCCCGTGTGCGCGCCAAGTTGGAAGAGATCAACGCATATGCGCCGAGCCGTGGAGCGCCTGACGACCGCCTGGTGTTGATGGCGAAGTTGGCGTTGGTGCTGACGGATTGGATGGACGCGTATGACATCGATGCTACGGCTTTCCAGTGCTGGGATTCGCTTCAGAAGAACTACGGCATCAACGCTTGCACGGTGATGAGCATGATGAGCGAGAAGCTGATGCCGAGTGCATGCGAGGTGGACATAGCGGGTACGGCTTCGATGTATGCCCTGACGTTGGCCGCAGATGCACCGAGCGCACTGGTCGACTGGAACAACAACTATAACAATGAACTCGACAAATGCCTCTACTTCCATTGCGGCAACTGGGCCAAGAGCCTGGTCGGGAACATCGAGTTGATCCAGGCGGAGGTGCTGGGTACGACGCTTGGCCGAGAAAACACGTGGGGCGCCATCCAGGGGCGCACGCCGGCCGGTCCGTTGACGTTTGCGCGCATCGACACCGATGATCGCCGCGGCGTCATACACACGTATGTGGGCGAAGGCCGGTTCACCGATGACCCGCTGTCGACCATTTCCGGTTCGCACGCGGTGGTGGAAGTTCCGGGTCTGCAGCGGCTATTGCGTTTTATCTGCAAGAACGGCTTTGCGCATCATTGCGCCATGAGCCAATCCAGCGTGGCCGATATCTTGCAGGAGGCATTCGAGACATATCTGGGCTGGGAGGTGTACCGGCACGAATAGGCCGGATGCGGCGGCAATGTGAACGTGTTGCATTGCCGATCAGGAAGGCAGGTGATGCCAGGCGCCGAAGAACGGTTTGCACCATAATGATGTCTGACCCACGGAGTGTTTACAAGAGGAGAGAAGCATGACGCACAATATTAGCCGGCGCGACTTCCTCAAGGTCAGCGCCATGACAGCCTTCGGTATGGCTGTCGCCGGCTGCGCGGGCGCGCCCGCGGCTGAAGCTCCGGCCGCGGCTACGGCGGCGCCGGCAGCCGAAGCACCGGCAGCCGCTGCGCCCGCTGCAGAGGCGGTGACGCTGGATGTCATGTCGATGGCCGAGTATGAAGCTCCCTATCGAGAGATCTGGAACTACTTCCAAAGCCAGAATCCGGACATCAAGATCAACGTGTTCTCAATCAACGAGGACACCGCCGCTGCACACGAGGCCAAGGTTGCCGGCGGCTATTTGCCGGCCATAGAGCTCACGCAGGAGATGCAAATCTTCTTCGACAAGAGCAACTACGAGATGGCGATCGACCTCTCGGAGATGCCATTCGAGTGGTGGGATCGTTGGGAATTCGACGTCAAGAATGCCTGGTCTGATCTGCATGGCCTGCCTGGGCCGCGTTCGCTCGACATCTTCCAGGGCTTCGTCATGACCTGGCAGTATAACAAGGAACTGATGGAACAGGCGGGGCTGGATCCGCAACGCGACGTCAAGAGCTGGGACGACCTGAAGAAGTGGTTGGACGAAGGCACTGCCTGGGCAGCGGCTACAGACGGGGTCGACTGGTTCTGGAACCAGGCCTGGCACAACTGGGTCTTCGGCAACAACTACACGGACTGCATACCCTTGGCGTTTGCCGACGGGCAGCGCGATCGCCAGGTCGACTGCTGGCTCGGCAGGGCGCAGTTCAACGCCGAAGATTCGCCTTATCGCCACTACTATGAATTCTTCAAGGAGGCGAACGATAAGGGCTGGATTCCGCCGGGCATGACGACGCGACAGTGGGAAGGCGATATGGAAGCCTCCTACATCGCCGGCAAGTCGGTGATGATGCTGCACGGGCCGTGGGTGTGGGACAAGGCTTTGGCAGCGGGTTCCGATTTCGCGGTCAATGATATGCAGAGCGGTCTGCCTGCGACGCCGCCCGCTGAAGGACAAGGTACGTGGATGCAGAGCGCTCTGCCGCCGAACATCGACAACCAGTGGTTCATTCGCACGGGCAACGAAAGCGCGCCGTACTGGGATCAGCTTGTGTACGCGTGGAATTGGTTCTTCAGCCCAGAGGCGATCCCCATGCGCGCCCAGGCTGAGGGCCGCGTACCGCTGTACGAGCTGGATGAGCCGCTCGAACTGCAAGGGCCTCAGTTCCAGCAGGTGCTCAATGAGATCGGCGAACCGGGCGGAAAATGGGAAAACGCCCAGTTTGAACAGGCTCAGACCGGCAATGTCTTGGCAGGGCCGTTCCGCAAGAAAGGCTCCAAGGGCGTGTGGGACTGGGAGGCCAACGGCAACAACGAAGTCATGGCGAATGTCCTGTCCGGCAG
>Ga0334888_1001284_pt1 | contig 33575 bp, 31 predicted proteins | sample GraSluR1_MG_FD_207227 | JGI IMG/M metagenome (GOLD analysis project Ga0334888, IMG submission 207227) | Sludge microbial communities from methane-producing bioreactor in Wageningen University, Netherlands - Granular Sludge_3_08-R1 | ecosystem: Engineered > Bioreactor > Anaerobic > Unclassified ...
GCACATAAATCCCATGTCATTGACATGAGTGGTGACAGTTACAGGGTTCGTGAAACCAAAGAGTGGCTTACATAGTGGACCATTTTTCGACCGAATCCGTGGACCATTTTTCAGTTGACAAATACAAATATCTTTGTTTTGCAGATTTAACTGCTTTCCTTTCATTACCATACTTATTTAGAAGATGGTAAATATCCTTTTCGGATTTATTATATTCTTTCAAACCGGTTTTTTTAGTAAAAAGCGTTTCAAATTTTTCGCAACATTTTTTTGAAGATATTTCCATAATGGGTGAGGCAAAATATCCACTCATCCATACTTCAAAACAGGGATTCGACCATCCCACATTAATGTCGTTTGCTTTTGCGGTATCAATTAGTTCGTTAAAGTTTGGTATTTCATCTTTGTCAAAAACTAACCAGATTTCCCTAAACCTTGGTTCTTTGTTTCTTTCTGATAAGGCAAAGTCAATCATTTTGTTGGTATCTTTTTTACTATAAATTTTTAATAGCAGATTATCAGCACGGTCTTGCTCTACGGATGTCTTTAGTCCTTCGAAATACAATCTTTCTGTTTTTTCGGTATCAGTAACAACTAAATATCCGGATTGACGTATCTTTCGAGTCTTTCTATCGTTTCTGCTATCTTGAGATTGTTTTTTACCCATCTTCTCTACCTCTGAAAATTTCCTCGATAAAGGGCACCGCTCCATATTTTCCCAGAAGATAGTTTTTTTCAAAATCACTGTCTTTTCTTATTTTTTGGCCTTTTGAATCAACAATATCGTCCAGAGAAAATAGTTCGGACTTCTGGTTTTCTTTCTCTACAAACCAAATCTCATCGCGACGGAATAGACCCATTTCCATATAAACGGTATTATGTGTAGTAAATATGAGCTGGGCATTTTTGGGATTCTTATCAGGGTTTGTAAATGTAATAATAAGGTTTCGCATTAGTAGCGGATGCAATTTTGTATCCAGCTCGTCAGCAAATAGAACCCCTCCGTTTTCGAGAACCGATTTTACTCTTGAATATAATGCATACATTTTTTTTGTCCCGGAAGATTCTTCAGAGAAAGATACGCGAACCAAGCTATCACTATCCACTTTTTTATGAACAGAAAAGGCACTATATAATACGTTGTCGGTGTTCTCTGTATCTTTAGTTTCCTCTACTTCTATGTCGACAATTGACTTATCAAAAGAATGCAAGTACTCGATTATCTCTTTCTTCTGTTCATTATCATGATATAACGTTTTATTCATATTGTTAAGAACAGCACGTTCAAAATATAACTCGTTGTGATCGACGGTATAGTTCTTATTAAACCAATCAAACACTACTAGACATTCTTTAATTTTTAATTTTGCGCCCTGATCAAGAATAAGAACACGATTGTTTAAAGACAGTTCAATATTATCGCGATAATTATCATATGACGGTGCTAATTCTATACTGGTGTTTCTTTTTCGTCGATATATGGTGACATAATCATTTCCTCTGAAAACACCAGTTTTGGTATTGCTTTTTAACCATTCTTCAAAGACTCCGTTTTTATCTAAAACAAATCCGTAGTTATAATATTTAGTAGTGGTTTTTTCTTGAATTATGAAGTAGACCTCGTATTTACATTTTGTGTTGACATTTTCGGTAAATTTGTATGAATTTAATTGAAGAAAAGAGTCAAAAATCCCAGTTTTCTCTCTTTTGTCCATAAGGTCTGCAACAGAAGAAAATTTTACGTACCGATGCATGAAATCGAATGCGGAATGCAAATTAGATTTTCCGCTTGCATTTGCTCCGTAAATTGCAGCTAATGGCAAAACATTATCGTTTCCGATTGAACGTAGATGGCTTGGATACTCAGATATTGAACTGGCACGCATATCTAACCCAGTCACCTCTTTAAAAGAGCGATGATTTGAAAAAATAAATTTTAATAACATAGGAATCCCCCCTTTCAACTAATAGTGTATTCCATGTTCTTAAAAAAAGCAATGAAATTGAGAAATAATTTCAAAATATATGCTATTATGGCCTTATCAACCCAAGAATTCGCTTCTTGCTGACAATAGCCTACCAAATAATATAAATTTTGCAATGTAGGTTCAATAGGATATTATAAATTTATCTTACAAGAACTAATGAAAGAATAGAGTAATGTTCGATATTAGAAGGAGGAGGTAGAAGATTAAGTTATAAGGATAAAACGTAGAAGGCAACTAGAGGGGCAGTTTAAAGATATTGAACGCATTCTAGAAAAACTGAAAAGAGCGCTGAAATGAAGCAAGAGAAACAGTATAAGAAATTCATTGACATTCACAATAATCCGACTGTTTGGGGGTATGATATTGCACGGTTTTGTTGTAGGTGCTAATCACCAATATGATCTGTATCGCCATGTCCTGCGAACAAAAAGTGTTACATGTAGCACAAATTGTTTGCATCCCATTGTCTTATTGATTATCACGTGATAGAATAACTACGAACAAAAAGTGTGACATGTAGCACAAATAGTTCGTTTGTGAGGTGATGATTATGAAAATCTACAGAGACCAATACCTGAATGCGCTAATTGAAAAAAAGGACAATGGACGAGTTAAGATTGTTACTGGAATTAGGAGATGTGGGAAATCGTATTTGCTATCGAAATTATACAAGAACTATCTGTTGGAGAACGGAGTTAAAGAAGATCAAATCATAGAGCTGGCACTAGACGAAATCGAAAATATCAGATACAGGAACCCATTTGAACTTAATTCTTATATCAAAGAGAAGATAGATGACAAATCTAAGCGTTACTATGTTTTTATTGATGAGATACAGCTATGCGCTGAGGTCAGGAATCCGTATGTAGATAATGCGAATGAAAAGGTTACTTTCGTAGATACAGTGCTTGGCTTAATGAAGATAGAGGGTGTAGATATTTATGTTACTGGCAGTAATTCGAAAATGCTTTCGTCAGACATACTAACCCAGTTTCGGGACAGGGGAGATGAAATTCAAGTTTTCCCTTTATCTTTCAGTGAGTTTTATCCGGCATACAAAGAACTTCATTCGGGGATGAAGTCTCCGATGTCTTTTCCTTTTTCTATTTCGGAGTTTAGCGAAGAGAATGCTTGGACTGAATACTGTACATATGGCGGCATGCCCTATGTTCTGTCCCTACCATCGAATGAAGAAAAAAGCAAATACTTAAAAAATCTTATTGAAGAAACCTATATCAAAGATATTATTGAGCGAAATGCAATTAGAAATGAAAAGGAAGTTCTTGATGTATTGCTTGATTTTGTTTCTTCTGCTATTGGATCCTTGACCAATCCGCTAAAGTTAGAGAACCGATTTAGTTCGGAAAAGAAAATAAAAATTTCCCATAATACGATAGCAAAATATCTTGAATATTTTGAGGAGGCCTTTATTTTGAATTGTGCCAAGCGATATGATATAAAAGGCTCGAAGTATTTTAATACTCCTCTGAAATACTACTTGTCTGACATGGGGCTCAGAAATGCACGATTAAATTTCAGGCAGTATGAGGAACCCCACATAATGGAAAATATCATTTATAATGATCTGATTCGTCGTGGATACAATGTTGATGTCGGGGTAGTAGAATATTTAGTAAGCAAGAAAGATAATAACGGGAAAGAAAGTAGGTCAAGGAATCAACTGGAAGTAGATTTTGTAGTAAATCATGGCAACAAGCGTTACTACATTCAATCGGCACTGCATTTAGATGATCCTCACAAGAAAGAGCAGGAAACGAATTCTCTGAAGAGGATAAAAGATTCCTTTAAGAAAATTGTTGTGGTGCGAGATAAAATTATTCCATGGTATGACGATAACGGGATTTTTTATATCGGTATCCAGGAGTTTTTATTGAATGAAAATGCTATAGAGCAACATTAAGTTTTGCCGCTGTGGAATACATAGGTCTCAAAATATTCAACAGTCACTATTTTAAACCTATAACTTTGCAGTACGCCCTGAGCAGACATATCCTTCTTATTGGCCAGATCCTAATTTTGCCTGTTAGCTCATGGCTTTTCCGCTCATAACAACACCTCCAAGTAATCCTTCAGCAAAGTGTCAATTTTAAACAAAATCAATTTTACTTTATATCGTCTTTTCGACACTAGTAGTGTCATTTGAATAGTACTTTAAATATGACACTGCCTATGCAAACAAGCTTCCCGCAAACATAGTGTCAAAAATAAAATATAATTCTATTGACACTCAACACCCCTGTGATACAATGCTTTATCACATGCTTTCGGCACGGTTTGAGCTTATAATAAAAGAATCATTCGAATTACTAGCAGAGGATACAAAATGAAGCAGATAACTACAACGGCAATGGTTTGCCTGGATGACGATTTGGGATTTTCCTATAGAGTTTCAAAATTAGAATATGTGTTGTATGAAGATGACAGCTTTTCATATACTTTTACACCGAACTACAGTGTAATTGATTTGCTGACAACGGATTTGTTTCAGGGAATTCCCGGATTGGATATTGATCTCAGGAAGTCTCAGTATGTGCGCAGGAACACAACGCCTGTATTTATCAGTGAACGGACACCCGGAGAAAATCGGGAGGATCTTTGGGAATTGCTGGAAGAATGTAACATGAATTACCTGAACAGGTTGGAATGGTTGATTCGGACAAAGACCAGATACAGTGGAGACCGGCTATATGTAGTGCGCTGGGGAGCCAATGATAATAAATGTTGTGTGGACTATGCAGAAATAGAGAGGGAGGAGCCGAGATCTGCTTCAATAATTCAGCGTCTCCTTCGTGGGATTTGCGCCGGTGATGATATCAAAGGCCCCAATTTTCTGATTGACGATAGCAACAGAAATTCCTACTATTCTATTTTGATTAGCCTATACAAAAAGGAAAAGAGTTATATTGACACGCACAGAGCGAAAGGTATTAAGGCATCCGCGGCCAAGGGGAATTATCGTGGCAGGACACCAGTTCCAATTGACGACACAAAGCTTATTGAAGTTATAAACCAGTACAGAAAAGGCAAGCTAACACCAGAGGAAGCCGCTACCAAGTTAGGTGTGAGCAGACGCACTTTTTTCAGGAAGCTCAAAAGTCATGATATCAAATAGCATTAGTGGATTTTGAACCAACTGTGAATTACTAGTGGCGCCTGAAGAATGAAAGGGAATTCCAGTATGTGTTTCTAGGGCCAAAACGTGTGATATGGCATACAAATTGTTCGCACAACACTGGAAAAACTATCAATGAAATGGAGACAAGGAGGATGTTATGGTTAACGATAATCGTATATTAAAAGTTGGAAAAGGCCCGATTGAAATCAGGGATGCTTTGCCAGAGGATTTTCCGGAAGTTCTACGAATGAACCAGGAGTCTGTTCACTTTCTTTCGCCCTTAACTATGGAAAAACTGGAAAGGCTAGATGGCGAATCGGATTTTCATAAAGTAGTGCTGGTGGACGGAAAGGTGGCTGCCTTTTGTTTGGCATTTCGGGAAGGGGCCAATTATGAAAGTGTGAATTACCAGTGGTTTCAGGGAAATTATGAAAAATTCCTGTATGTGGATCGGGTGGTGGTGGATTTAAGTGCTCAAAGCGTTGGTTTAGGGAAAGTGTTGTATGAAGAAGTGTTTCGATATGCCAAAGAATCCCGGGTTCCCATCGTAACTGCCGAAATAGATATTCAGCCTCCCAACCCGGTTTCCCTCAAGTTTCATGAAAAGTTTGGATTTGCTGAAGTGGGAAGACAAGAGGTATATGACGGAGAAAAAGTAGTATCCCTGCAGGTTGCTCGAATTTTATTATAACATAAATATTGCATTCTAACATAAATAATGTTAGAATATAAAATAAACGCTAGGATGCAGAATAAATGGAAAACTATTTGAGAGAAACCTTTGGGCTGGATGTCAAGGTTGATAAAATTAATGAAGATGACCTACTTTCTCTCCCGTTATTTTTCAAAGAGGAGTATGATTTATATTCCATGGAAATTTTGGGAGAGGTATTAGTGTTGTTGAGAGTTAAAAATACGATACAACAAATCCCAAAGATTAGAAAACACCTTGAAAGAATAAGAATCGAGCTAGGCAGTGAAGGGGTGCTTTGGGTGGAGGAATTGTCGGCAAATCAAATTCGAAATCTTGTAAGTCATAACATTCCTTTTGTTGCCTCGGGCAAACAGATTTATCTTCCATATATTGGGATTTTTCTAAAAAAGGGCAAAAAGAAAATAGAAAGGAGCAAAAGAGTTTTTTCTCCTTCAACGCAGAGTTTATTCATACAACTATGTTATAGAAAATCATTCTTTGGAAAGAGTTTGTCAGATTTGGCTAAAGAGAGCAACATCAATCCGATGACGGTATCGCGAAGCGTTCAGGAGCTCGTCGATTTGAAGTTGATTAGTGTTAAGAAAATGGGGGTAGGAAAGTACATTTTACCGATTTATGAAGGGAAAGAATTATTTGAGGAAGGAAAGATTTACCTAAGGAAACCCTTTGGGAAAACAGTATATGCACCTAGTGAGAAAATAAAAGGCGGCATTCCTTCTGGCGAGTATGCCTTATCAAAGGGGACGATGATTTCTGAACCAACAATGAAAACCTATGCCATCTACAAGAAAAACATAGATATAGATGAGCATATTTATACTGAAGAGGAGCCATTAATTCATGAAGGAGTTTCCGAGCTTGAACTGTGGACCTACGACCCCGAAAAACTAATGAGAGAAGGTGTTGCAGACCCAATATCTTTGTTTGCATACATGCGAGATTTTAAGGATGAGCGAATCCAATTAGCACTGGAAGAATTGTTGGGGGGTTATCATGATTAGAGGGCTCGATATTTTTCGTGAAAGCTTTCAAGGTTATGAAGACGAATACATACTCATTGGAGGTGCTGCCTGCGATATTATTTCATCAGACCAAGGGTTTGATTTTCGAGCAACAAAAGACTTTGATATGGTTCTAATTGTGGAGGCGCTAACTAAGGGTTTTGCAGAAAACTTTTGGGAGTTTATAAACAGTGGTGGATATGAAGTAAAGTCAAGACTTAATGGCAGTCCAGTTTTATATCGGTTTCAAAAACCCGAAAATCAAAGATACTCGCATATGATTGAACTGTTCTCAAAAAGATCGGATTTATTAGTGAATGGGGATCAACATATAGGTCCCATTCAGTTGGAAGAGGATGTTTCTTGTTTATCCGCCATTATGTTAGATGACGCGTATTATCACCTTCTTACCGAGGGAAGAGAAATAATTGATGGCATCCCTGTTCTTAAAACAGAATACATCATAGTTTTTAAGTGCAAAGCGTATCAAGATATGGTAATGAAGAAAAATAGAGGAGAAGAAACTAGCGATAGAGAAATCAGAAAGCATCGCAATGATGTGATTAGACTTTTTACCACTTTGCCAGGGAACCTTACGATTCAAATCAATGAAGATATTTTAGGTGATATAAAGTGGTTTGTTGACGAAATGTGTGAGGAAGATATTGACCTTTATGGCTTGGGAATAAGAGAACAGAGTATAAGTGAATGGATAAGGGATTTTAGGAAAACATACGGTTTAGACGGATGAAAAGGTATGATCCTGGGGCATTATACCTTTTTATACAAGTTATATATAAGTAGATTAATCGTCTGCATTTAGCAAGTAATTAACGGGGCCGTGCAGGATGATATGCTTAATCATTTCTCCCAGTTCCTCCACGGGAAGGGCCATGTCTTTTTCCACCATCCAGTAAGAGATGATTCCGATTTGGGCAGAGGCAATGTATTCAACCACATATTCCATATTTTTGGCGGGAGGAATGTTTTCCCGACGGAAGATTTCCTGGACGGTATTCTTTACAATCCCTTTGATCTTGTGGACAAAGTGAGGGTCGCCGGTGGGGCCCAACAATACCTGTAAGATTTTTTTGTTCCGGTTGTAGAAGGCTACGGGTGGCAAAAATGGTCCCAAGTTGTCATCTCTAAGGAGTGGCGGAATCACATCTTCGATCATGTTGACCAGTTCCAGAATCAATTCGTCTTCCGTTTTCTCCAATAGGTCATAAATGTCCCTATAATACACATAGAAAGTCCCTCGATTTAATTGGGCCAAATCGGCGATTTCCTTAATACTGATATGTTCAATTTTTTTAGCGGCATACAATTCAAAAAATGCGTTTCTCAGGCGTTCTTTGGTTTGGGCAACCTGACTGGATTCCTGTTTCATTCTCTCACCTTTCTTCCATTCTAGTATTCTCAAAAACCTTTACCCAATCTATTCTTCTCAAAAACCTTTGCCCAACAAATCCATTGGAATTGTTGATGGTTTTTTTTGCAAAGGCTCATATATAATAGTAGTATAGAACAACATGTTGGTGGATTCAAGAAAGAAGGGGCACGTTTGGTGGACAAAGAGCAGGATGGCTGTATCATCTTAAACCAAATCAGTAAATCCTATGGAGACAAGGAAGCGCTAAAAGGAATTTCTTTGAGCGTTCCTTATGGTGGTATTTACGGACTTTTAGGCCCTTCCGGTTGCGGGAAAACCACCACCGTAAAAATCATGTCCGGAATTCTGGAGTCTACCTCGGGAGAAACCTTTGTGCTGGGTGAGGAAATGCCCCAGTTATCCTTGATGAACGACATCGGTTATATGGCGCAATCCGATGCCCTCTATATGATGTTGACAGCGGCGGACAATTTGGCATTTTTCGCCCAAATTTATGGCATGGAAAAGGAACGGATCAAGAAGAGAATTCAGGAAGTCATGGAGTTGGTGAATCTGTCGGAAGATCTGTATCGTCCCGTTTTTACTTATTCTGGGGGGATGAAAAGAAGGCTTTCTTTGGCTATGACCATTCTTCATCACCCCAAGGTATTAATATTGGATGAGCCCACCGTGGGGATAGACCCTCTTTTGCGCCAGGACATTTGGAAGGAGCTTTACCGAATGTCGGACCAGGGAGTGACCATTGTGGTCACCACCCATGTAATGGATGAGGCGCTGAAATGCCATCGTTTGGCAATGATGCGAAAAGGGTGTTTGATTGCAGAAGGCACGCCCCAGGAGTTACAAAAGAATGTGGGTGCCAGTTGCCTGGAAGAGGCTTTTATTCATTATGGAGGTGATCTCCATGAGGATTAGGGCCATGGCCTTTCGAATTATCAAACAGTTATTTAACGATAAGAGAACCTTGGCACTCATCTTGTGCGCCCCTCTCATTCTGTTGACCTTAATCTACTTCATTCTGGATACCACCATAACGGATATGAAGGTGGGGGTGGTGAACGCGCCACAAGCCTATATCGAAAATCTGTATGAAAACAATATTACACCCATCCGGTGCACTGAGTCGGAGGGAGCAGAAATGCTTCGAGAGGGGGAGATTACGGCTACAGTGAAGCTCATTAGCGGCAAACTGCAGATGGAACTAGATGGAGGAAATAGTACCAAGGCCAAGCAGGTATTGGCGGCCATGGAGCAGGCGAAAAAAGCCATGGCAGGTTCCATGGAACGGCCGGATTTGAAGACAGAGGTACGGTATGTGTATGGTGCCGATGACTTGACTTTGTTTGACAACTTTGGTTCCTTGTTTATCGGGTTTCTGGTGTTCTTTTTCACCTTCTTAATATCCGGCATTTCTTTTCTGCAGGAACGAACCACCGGAACCTTGGAAAAATTGTTGTCTACCCCCATCAAGAGATGGGAGATTGTCACGGGATACATGGCAGGCTTCGGAGCCATTACGGTGGTACAATCTGCCATTATCACCTTCTATGTGATTTATGTATTGAAGGTGATGATGATTGGCTCTTTGTGGTTGGTGATGCTGGTAACGTTGCTATCCGCCATGACGGCTTTGTCCCTGGGAATCTTATTGTCGACAGCGGCCAGCAGCGAGTTTCAAATGATTCAATTTATCCCCATTGTCATTGTGCCCCAAGTGTTTTTCACCGGACTGTTTGACTTGTCCCCGGGGTGGGCTGCTGTGGGGAAAATCATGCCCATCTATTATGTGGCGGATGCTTTGGATAAAATCATGATTCGCGGCAGCGGGTTTGGCCCCATTGCCTTGGATGTAATTATTCTGCTGGGGTTGACGGGGGCCTTTATGGCAGCCAATACCCTACTATTAAAGAGATATCGAAGGATCTAGGAGGGTTTTGCCAATGGAAAAGATGGAAAGAATGGAAAAACTTCAGAAGAAGAAAATCCCTGTGCTGATACTGGTAGGGGTACTGGTAGCGGTGGCTATTTTCTATTGGCTGGGTGGAAACCGGTATACCGGGTTGGTAGAAGCCACCATGTTATCCCATGTGGCGGAGGTTCCCGGGAAAATCCTGGAGATGCCGGTGGAATTGGGTCAGCCTGTCAAAGCGGGAGATGTTTTGGCGGTGGTGGATTCCAAGGAACAGCAACATGCGTATGATCAACTGTTGCTGACCCTGGAAAAAAGAAAGTTGGGGCTGGCCCAAGAGCAGGGTGGAACGGGAGTCAGCACACAAGCAGAGACAAACCTGGCGGTTGCGGAGGCCAATTATAATAGTGCCCTGTCCGCCAGCCAAAAGGCGGGTCAGGATTATCGGGACGCCCAGACTTTGTATCAACAGGGAGCCATTTCCAAGGATGTACTGGAACAAGCCAAAGTACGAGCCGATGCCGCTTCCAGCGCTTTGACATCTGCCAAAGCCTTATGGGAAAATGCCAAGAGTGGGGATGCCGTCAGTGGTACAAAAATCGACATTCAGCTTTTGGAAATTCAAGTGGAGGACATGGAAGAACTCTTGGACAAGTTCACCATTCGGGCGGCCAAGGACGGAGTAGTGATGAGCAAAAGTTATCAAGTAGGAGATGTGGTTTCTCCGGGGTTCAACCTGGTGGATTTGGCCATAGAGGAAGGAAAAGTTGTGGTACTTTATCTCCCCATAGACCGGGTTCATGACTTGGAATATGGGCAGAGTTTGGTGGTGAAAGCAAACCAAAGGGAGTACCAGGCAGCGGTTAAATATATTGATGTGGAAAGCGTATATACCCCTAAGGACATGCAGACTTTGGCCAACAAGAACAAAAAGAGCATCAAGGTGAAGTTGCTGCTTCCGGAAGATTGTGATTTAAAGCCGGGGGAAGAAGTGAAAGTGCGGGTAAAATAAGATGTTGAAAGTGCGGCTAAAATAAGATGTCGGCTACCCATCCTTTCTGATTTATGGTAAAATATTGGAGCGGACTTTGTGCTGTAAAGGGTCCATAACAATCAATCAGAAATAAAGGTTCGGGAGGGTGGGTCATCATGAGCTTTCGAAAGACAGTAGCGGGTTTGCTGGCAGTTGCCTTAATCTTTGGTCAAGGCGCTTTTGCCTATGGAGAGGAGAGCGCTCTGCCGTCTCCGGCCAAAGTGCTGGCGTACCACAAGCCCAATGTGACCTTGTTATATAACGACCAGGAGTTGGGGTTTACCGATGTGAATGGCACACCGGTATATCCCATTATATATGGGGGTACTACCTACATTCCCGTTCGGGGGGTGTCGGAGCTGATGGGAGAAAATATTGAGTGGGAAGCCAAGAATCAAATTGTATTCATTGGCAAAACCATCAGTATGCCTTATAAAGGAACCACGGGAATGGTGGAACCAGAGTTAAAGCCGGTGGTCCCCTTGGGGTCCAGACCCAGCCAAACCATCATTACCGTGTATTTGAAGCCGGATGTAAAAATTATGTACGATTTTGAACTTCAGTCCTTTCAAGATGTAAGCGGAAAAAGGGTATATCCTATTATTTATGGCGGCACCACCTATTTGCCAATCCGAGCCATCTCCCGTTTGATGGAGGCTTCTATCGAATGGAACAGCACCACTCAAACCATTTCCATCCATAAAGATGTTCCCACACCTGTGGAAGAGCGGTCTGCGGCAACGGTGGCCATGACGGATTTATTCAATCAGGCGGTGGATTTGTACAATCAATCCACAGCCAAGATTTCTGTGCTGCAATCTACCCAGGATCCCGCCCAGCTGCAATTAATGGCGGATGGAGTGAGTTCGGATTACGAGGTGGCAAAGGCCAATACGGTGTTGGGAAAAGAAATTAAGAACGGGGAATTTTCACCCCAAGAACTGCTGGCTCACGAGAAATTGACCAGCTTCCTGGAGTTGGCGGAGTATTATACCCTGGTGTTGGAAAACATTTTCTTTATGGCCGTCAGTGGTCAGGATTACAGCATGTTTGCCGAGACCTTCTTGATTTTTGCTTTGGAATCGGAGAGCAAAATGGATGAAGCCCGGGCAGCCATCGAAGCACTATAGGAAATAACAGGAAGCAGCTATGGGAAAACGCGGGTGGAAAAATAATTTAATACAGACGGCATTTTGGATGGCTTTATTGACCTTGGGTTCCAAGGTTCTGGGATTTGCCCGGGAGATGGCCATGGCTTCCTTTTTTGGCACCAATTATGTGGTGGATGCCTATGTCATGTCCCAGGCGGTGCCTGGGATTCTTTTTGCCGCTTTTTTCGCCGCCATTGCCACTGCTTACATGCCTCTTCTTTCCGAGAGAATCGAAAAAGACGGAGAAGATGCCGGATGGGTTTTCACTTCCCAAGTCATCCGGATTCTCCTGATGTTTTCCGGATTGGCAGCAGGGTTTGGCATTGTTTTTTCCGACCTGCTGGTATCCATTTTTGCTCCGGGCTTTACCGGAGAAACGGCACAGCTCACCAGCTTTTTCCTGAAGGTAACCTTCTCGTATATTCTGTTTTCTGCGGTCTCCGGTATTTTGGACAACTACCTTCAATACAAAGGAACCTTCATCCCCCAGATTCTGGTGGGATATATTCAGAACCTGGTGTTGATCTCGGTAATTGTAATCAGTGCTTTTACCACCCACTATTTCCTGGCCTTCGGCATGTTGATTGCCTATACCATTCGGTTGATTGTCTTCGGCATACTGTCTCGAACCCGAGGGTTTCGCTATACGCGAAGCGGGGACCATCTAAAGGAAACCATCCAGAAAATTTCCCTGTTGGGAATCCCTGTGTTTATTGGGTCCAGCATGCAACAAATCAACCTGCTTGTGGATAAATCCCTGGCTTCCGGCCTTCCGGAGGGTAGTATGGCGGCTTTGAATTATGCGGGCATCCTCAATACATTGATTATGTCTCTTAGTATTACAGTATTAACCACCCTGATTTATCCCAAATTGAATCGTGCCAGTGCCCGGGAAGAACTGGAGCGATTTGGGGGAATTATGCAGCGAGGCCTGGTGTTGGTAGTGATGATTGCCTTGCCCTTTTCTTTGGGTGCCATGGTCTATAGCAATGAAATGGTGCAAGTGGTGTTTGAGCGGGGGGCCTTTGATGCGGACGCAACGGCTTTGACCAACATGGCTTATTTGTTCTATTCCGTGGGACTGACCTTCATGGCGGTGAACGATTTGATGTTTCGGGGCTATTATGCCTTGCATGATATGAAAACTCCTATGATTTATGCGGGAATCGGGGTGGGAGTAAATATTGTATTAAACTTGTTGTTGGTGGGACCCATGGCCCATGGCGGACTGGCTTTGGCCACTAGCATGGCGGCATTGACCAATTCCGTGCTGTTGATTACCGGGTTCCGGCGGAAAAAGATGGAAATCCGCCTCATTGACTCTAAGAGCAAATATGGGAAAATTATCCTGGCGGCTTTTGGAGCTGTGGCCTTATCCAAGGGAATCCACTTGCTATTAATGAATGCCATCTGGATGCCGCGAATGGTGTATTTGGGATTGGCAGTGGCAACAGCGGCGGGAATTTACTGGCTTTTGTTAAAATGGATGGGTATAGAAGAAATCCAGATGGTGAAGGGTTTATTTCAACGAGGCCATGGAGAAACAAAGGAGTAAAGCATGAGCGGATGGAGCACGTTGCCTTGGGTGGCACTTTTTGCCCTGGGAGCCCTGGTGGTGAACAGTGCGGGAATTCTGGCCATTTACCGGAACCGGGAATTTGCGGAAAAGAACAAGGTGTACTTTATATGCTTCGCTGCAGGAGTATTGATTACGGCCCCTTTGATTCACACCTTGCCCCATGCCTTTGAAAAAAACCACTTTGCTGGATCTGCCGCTCTTTTGGGATTTCTATTTATGTTTTTCAGCAACAAGTACATCAAGAAACGAACCCAACAAAAAGAACTGGCCTTTGGCATCACCGCCATCGAGGGCATCGGCATTCACTCTTTTATTGACGGGGTCATTTATTCGGTAACCTTTAGCGTGAGCACCTGGACCGGGGTGCTGGCGGGGATCGGTTTGGTAGCCCACGAGTTTGCAGAGGGCGTGATTGCATTTTCGGTGTTGGTGAAAGGGGGATTATCCGCCCAAAAGGCGGCCTTTTATGGGTTCCTCGTTGCGGGTCTTACCACCCCGGTGGGCGCCTTTGTGGTGTATCCCTTTGTGAAGAACCTGTCTGGTTCTGCCTTGGGGCTGGCCCTAGGCTTTGTAGGAGGCGTACTGATCTATGTATCGGCTTCCCATTTGCTCCCGGAGGCCAGAGAGCATGAAAAATTTCATTCTCAAACCGCATTTTTGTTGGGGGTGTTATTGGCGGTGGGATTGATGCTTTTGGAGTAATGAATGATTGAAACGATTTGGGAACCGACCATACAGAGAAAAACAGCAAGAACATAAGGTACAAGAACATGTTCTTGCTGTTGTTTGTAGTTGGGCCTCGGCCTGGTAATCATATGTCTTGTCACCTGTTAAGTTTTGTGGTATCATGTGTTTCAATAAAGTTGTTTGGCCGAGAGAATCGTTTTGGAACAAAAGGGGACATCATGAACCAGGAAGTATTGGCAGGAGAAATTGTTCGGCTGCGGGAAGAGAAGAATATTTTGATTTTGGCTCATTATTATACATTGCCTGGGGTACAGAAGGTGGCTCACTTTGTGGGAGATTCACTTGAGCTGTGCCGCCGGGCTTTTTTGTGGAAAGGAGACACCATACTTTTCGCCGGAGTAGATTTCATGGGAGAAAGTGCCAAGTTGCTGTGCCCGAAAAAGCGAGTCCTTATTCCGGAATCGGATGCCACCTGCCCTATGGCTCATATGGCCTCGGGATACAAAATTCGGAAGATGCGGGAAGAAATCGAGGACTTAGCTGTGGTTTGCTATATCAATTCCATGGCATCCATCAAGGCGGAATCCGATGTGTGTGTGACATCATCCAATGCCGTGCAAGTGGTTGGTCAGCTGGAGCAACAAAACATATATTTCATACCCGATGGGAATTTGGGCCGTTATGTGGCATCCCATGTACCACAGAAGCAATTCTATTTCGGGGATGGGTTTTGCCCCATTCACCAGGATATCACATTGGAACAACTAGAGTGTGCCAGGGAAGTGTCTCCGGATGCTTTGGTTTTGGCTCATCCGGAATGCAGTCCTCCTGTCCTGAAAGAAGCGGATTTCATCGGAAGCACTTCCGGGATTTTGGAGAGAGTACAAGAAGGAGAAGAGAAGGGTTACCTGATTCTAACGGAAGCAGGACTTCTTTATCCGCTTCAGAGCTTGGGCAAAGATGCCGCTTTTCATTTCCCGGAGCCTTTGCCTATATGTAAAGATATGAAGAAAATTACATTGGAAAAGATTTTAAAGTGTTTGGAGCAAGAGGGGCCGGAAGTCACTATTCCCCAAAAAGTGCAACGCAAGGCGGAGGATAGCATCATTCGGATGATGGAGTTGTCTCGCAATCACAATGGGAATGAGAAGAAAGGGGCCGGTTGATTGAAAAGGTTTGACGTCATCGTAGTGGGTAGCGGGGTGGCCGGATTGTATTGTGCCTTGAACCTGCCGGAGGATAAAAAGGTGCTATTGGTAACCAAAGAAACCTTGGAAGCTTCTGACTCCAGCCTTGCCCAAGGTGGAATTTGTGTGATGCGGGGAGAGGAGGACTATGATTCCTTTTTGGAAGACACTCTGAAAGCCGGTCACTATGAGAATGATCGAGAGGCGTTGGATCGAATGATTCGACGGTCTCCCATGTTGGTTCAGGACTTGCTGAAGCTGGGAGTACAGTTTCAGCGCCAGGGAGAAGAACTGGTATATACCAAAGAGGGCGGGCATTCGAAATCCAGAATTCTGTACTATGGAGATCAGACAGGCCAGGAAATTACCCGGGTTTTGATTTCGGAGATCCTTACCCGGCCGAATGTGGCGTTGGCTCAAGAGGTAACCTGGATGGACCTCCGGGTGGAAGACGGGACTTGCTGTGGGGTGGTTCTTCGTAGCAAAGAAGAACAAATTACGGGAATTCTGTCGGATTATGTGGTGGTGGCCACGGGAGGTCTGGGAGGGCTTTATCATCAGTCTACCAATTACCGCCATCTTACTGGAGATGGAATTGCCATTGCGTTGCGTCATGGTGTGGAAGTACGCCATTTAAATTATGTGCAGATTCATCCCACTACCTTGTATTCTGAAAAGCAAGGGCGACGATTTTTGATTTCGGAATCTCTTCGAGGAGAAGGAGCCTACTTGTTGGATTCCCGCGGGGAGCGGTTTGTGAATGAACTGCTTCCCCGGGACCTTTTAACGAAAGCTATTTATGACCAAATGGAAAAGGACGGGACGCCTCATGTGTGGCTATCCGTTGTTCATATGGCCCCGGACTTTTTAAGAAATCGATTCCCCGGTATCTATGCCCATTGTTTGGAAGAAGGGCTGGATTTAACCCGAGATTGGATTCCCGTTGTGCCGGCCCAACATTATTTAATGGGGGGTATTCATACGGATTTAGAAGGACGCACCTCCATGCCCCGATTATATGCCGTGGGAGAAACGGCCCACACGGGAGTCCACGGGGCCAACCGGTTGGCTAGCAATTCCTTGTTGGAGAGTCTGGTTTTTGCCAAAGAGGCCGCCTTGTCGATTGGAGATAGATACAAAAGACTTCATGCAAGGAAAAGAGCCTCGTATGAGAAAAGCCCTGTTTTGGATTATAATATCCATCTTTGGATGGAGGAAAACAAAAAACTGATACAGCAGCAGCAAGAAAGGGAGGCGCGAGATGCAACGAGGGAAAAGAACAGATGATGGCGGAACCCTTATGGAAAGAGAAGGGTTGGGGCTTCCCTGGTTTGAGGTAGAGGAAAGGATTCGGCAGGCATTGCGAGAAGACATGCCAGACGGGGACATCACCACGGAAAGCATAGTGGGTTCGGATGCGTTGGGGCAGGTGGAATTGATTTGTAAGGAAGATGGGATTCTTTGCGGTCTTCCGGTGTTTCATCGGGTCTTTTTAATGATTGAGCCAAAGGTTCAAATGGTTACGACTTTAGGGGATGGAGCAGAGGTTTCATCAGGGCAGGTAGTCGCCGTGCTTCACGGACCCTTGAGGGCGCTACTGTCCGGGGAACGCACCGCCTTGAATTTCCTGCAGCGAATGACGGGAATTGCCACCATGACCAGAGAGTGGAGTACTCTGTTGGAGGATACCGGTACCCGATTGATAGATACTAGAAAAACTACCCCTAACATGAGAGCGTTTGAAAAGTACGCTGTTCGAGTAGGCGGTGGGCAGAATCATCGCAGCGGATTATCGGATGGGATTTTAATTAAGGATAATCATATTGCGGCAGCGGGAAGCATTGGAAATGCCGTTTCTCGAGCCCGGAAGGCCAATTCTTTTCAACGGAAAATCGAGGTGGAAACCGAGTCTTTGGAAATGGTGAAAGAGGCATTGGAAGCTAGGGCGGATATCATCATGTTGGACAATATGGAGATGGGCGTTATGAAAGAAGCTATCCGCATGATTGGTGGGCGAGCCTTGACGGAATGTTCCGGAAATGTTACAAAGAAAAGAATTCCGGAGTTGGCAGGCTTGGGGTTGGATTTCATCTCTTGCGGCGCCCTGACCCACTCTGCCAGGATTTGTGATTTTTCCATGAAACATCTCCGGCGGGGGGAGATTTGTGATTAGGGTAACGGTTTTCTTGCGGGTGTGAGAAGGTTCTCATAGGCGGAGTGGACACAATCTGTGGGCAAGCGGGAGGAAAAAATGGACGGAGAACAAAGAAGAAAAATCTTGCTTGAGTACTTAAAAACCGAAAAGGAACCTCTGTCGGGAGGGGAGTTGGCCCAACGTTTGGGTGTCAGCAGGCAAGTCATCGTTCAAGACATTGCCCTGCTTCGTGCGGCGGATTACAAAATTTTTTCCACCAATCGAGGATATTTGTTGACAGATCATCAGGCATTGCGCCGGGTATTCAAAGTACGCCATGACGATGATGCGATTTCTGATGAGCTTTTTACCATCATAGACTCGGGGGGAAGAGTGTTGGATGTGTTTGTCAATCATGAGATTTACGGGGAAATCCGAGCCAATCTGTTCCTGGTGGACCGGGAAGATGTGGAGCGATTCAACCGAAAGATGCTTTTGGGGAATACCAGTCCCTTAAAACATCTGACGGATGATATTCATTACCACACCGTGGAAGGAGATTCGGAGGAGGTGCTCCTCCGAGTGGAACAAGCGCTAAAATCAAAGAATTATCTGGAGAGCTAAGCTCTCCTTTTATTTTGCTGTATAAGCCAGAGAGATATGGATGTGAGTACAATAGCGGCTCCTATTAAAGCATAGAGGCCAGGTGCTTCTCCGATAAATAGGAAAACCCAAACCGGATTCAGAAGTGGCTCCAGGGTACCAATCAGGGAGCAGGCCAAAGGAGAAATGTGCTTGGAAGCCAATGTGTAGAGCACATAAGGGATTCCTAGTTGAAAGATCCCCAGGAAGACAACGAAAAGAATTTCGTGGGGTGTGGTTTGGAAATCAACAAAGAAAAGGGATCCCAATCCGATTAGGGTGGTAAAGGTATGAGCCAAGAGAATGCCGGACATTCGAAGGGAATCATCGGATTGGGCTTGGCCAATGGCTACAAACATTAAGGCCAAAAAAATGCCGGCAGAAATACCAAGCAAGTTTCCGGTTAAGTTTCCGGGGGACAATTCGTCGAAAAAGAAAAGGGATATCCCTAGAGTGGTGAAAAGTACAACCAAAATCTCATTCCCTTCCAGCTTTTTCTTTAAAAAAAAGGCGGAGATCAAAAGAATGAAAATAGGGGCGGTGTATTGAAGGACAATGGCATTGGCCGCTGTGGTCAGTTTGTTGGCCATGACGAAGCTGGTACAAGATCCCGCCAGTCCAATACCAGCTAACACAGAGGTTCGGTTTATGATAAGCCGTCGGCCGGTCTTCCGCATAAATATGGCCAACACTATACCTACAATGAAACCTCGGCCCCCCGTTATGATAAGGGGGTTCCAGGAAATCCATTTGATAAAAAGCCCGGCACTGCTCCATAGGATGGCGCAGATGACCATCAAACTCATGGCTTGTTTTTTCTCTTTTGGTGTAGACGTCATGTGTTCCCTTTCATATAGGATAGGGATGGGGTCTATGGGCAACCCCATTTAATGTAGCAAAGAGAGATTGAAAAATCAAGGTGAAAGAGAAAAAATGCAATTCTTGTGAAAGTATACAAAATATGGGTTGACAAAGGGCGTTGATTGGTGTAATTTAACAAATATAGCGGAATTCCGACAGTAGTCCGTACATCAAACATCAAAAAGGGGTTATTGATACATGATTCGTTCAACACAAACATCTTCCTTCGATAAAAAATCCGGTAAGCGATAGCGCTGCTCAGATCCACTGAAGATCTTGGGCAAGCGACCTTTCACTTGCCCGGAGGAGGAAGAACGGAAAAAACCGCTCAACGTCTTTTGGGAAAATTCTCAAAAGACGTTTTTTTATTCAGAAAGGGAAAACATATGACAATCAGAGGATCAATCAGGGGGGTGAGGCAGCATCTGCTGCCCTTAAAAGCTTCTTCTTTTCAAGAGATGAAAAAATCCGTTGGTGAATATCAAACAAAGGCAAAAGTATAGCCTGTTCAGGGTGACTTGGAATAAAGCCCCGGAAAAGAAAGGAAGAAGAAAATGGAACAAATCAAAGGATCGATTGTGGCGCTGATAACGCCTTTTCATGAAGACGGAAGTGTTAATTTTGGAAAGATTGAAGAGTTGTTGGAGTGGCACATTGCAGAAGGCACCGATGGAATATTGATGTTGGGCACCACCAGTGAGTCTCCCACTATGAGCCATGAAGAAGACGATGCCATTTGCAAATTGGCGGTAGAAGTGGTAGGCGGTCGGGTTCCGGTGATTGCATCCAGTGGGTCCAACTGCACTCAAACGGTGATTGAAAAAAGTCGCAGCTTCAAGAACTTGGGGGCAGACGGCCTGTTAACCATTGCTCCCTATTACAACAAAGCCAACAAGGAGGGGATGTATCACCATTTTGCCGATGTGGCGGATGAGGTGGATTTACCCATGATTCTGTACAATGTGCCGGGAAGGACAGGCTGCAGCATTCCGGTGGATGTGGTGGAACGATTGGCGGCTCACCGAAATATTGTCGGAATCAAAGAAGCCAGCGGTGATCTGGGTTATGTAGCCAAGCTATCTCGATTTGCGGGAGACCGCTTTGCCATCTATAGCGGCAACGACGATGTAATCTTGCCGGTGCTTTCTTTGGGGGGTGCCGGGGTCATATCGGTATTGGCCAATATATTGCCCCGCTTCACCCATAACATGGTGATAGACTTTTTGGAAGGCCGCTTTGAAAAAGCTCGCCAAGCCCAGGTGGGATATATGAATTTAATCAATGATTTATTCATTGAGGTGAATCCCATTCCGGTGAAGGAAGCCATGAACTTGATGGGCATGGCGGTGGGCGGATATCGATTACCTCTTTATCCTATGGCAGAGGAAAACAGGGAGATTTTAAGAAAAGAAATGGAAAGGATGGGTGTTATATAATGAGAGTCATCGTATCCGGTAGAGGCAGGATGGGCCAAGCCTTGCGGGAAACTGCATCTGCCAGAGAGGGCATTCAGATTGTAGCTATGGCAGGGAGGAAAGAAAATCTTTCCTCCCTGCCTGAAGGGGATTTGATACTGGATTTTTCCCGGCCGGAGATGGCTCTTCATATGGCGGACTTGGCTCATGAGCGGGGGCTTCCATTTATCACTGGAACCACTGGATTCTCTTCGGAAGAATTGGAGGCTTTGGAAATCATCGGTAAGGATATTCCGTTGCTAGTGAGTGCTAATTTCTCTGTGGGCATTGCCGTGTTGGCACATGTGTTGGAGCAGGCGGGAAGCGCTTTGGGAGCGGAGTGGGATGTGGAGCTGATGGAGATTCATCATCATCATAAGGAAGATGCACCCAGCGGAACGGCCATAAAGTTGTTGACAGCATTGGACCCTGAGGGAACTCGAAAGAAGGTTTATGGGAGACAGGGATTTACCGGACTTCGGGAGAAAGGGGAAATCGGCATCCATGCCCTTCGAGGAGGCAGCGTGGTGGGAGAGCATCAGGTTCATTTTTTTGGTGCCCAGGAAACTCTTCAATTCATTCACCGGGCGGAGAGCAGGCAGGTTTTTGCCTTGGGTGCTTGGGTGGCAGCAGAGAGATTGATAGGCATGCCGCCGGGCTATTATTCCTTGAATCAATTACTCTTTCGTTGACAAGAGGGGGCCCTTGGAGTACACTGACAAGGTAGAATTTTGCGAAAGGCAGGAAACAAGATGAAACATATTAAAACCGTCACGACCCGTGATTTAAAAGAAAGTGCCATTACCGGCGGTTGCAAGGAGTGCCAAACCTCTTGTCAGAGCGCTTGCAAGACCTCTTGCGGAGTGGCCAATCAGAAATGTGAGAAAAAGTAAGGGCAGGCGTAAGCCCTTCTTTTTTTCTTGAAAAAGTTTTTACATGAGGAGCGGAAGAAGATGATTCACGGCTATGAACTGAACGGATACCATATTATTATAGACCCCCCCAGCGGGTCCATTCACCAAGTAGATTCGGTGGCATTTGACACGATTATGAACTATGAGGAAAAAGATTCAAGAGAGCTGAAGAAGATGGTGTTGGAAAAACACAAGAATGATGTTTCGTTGAACGGCAATGAATTGGATGAGTTGTTCCAAGATATCGAAGAGCTGATAACCACGGGGAAGTTGTTTTCCAAAGAAGAAACCTGGGAAGAACTGTCGGAAGCGCTTTGGGGAAGGGCAGCGGGTTCACAAGCCTCTCCACAATTAGTCAAGGCCTTGTGTTTACATGTAGCCCACACCTGTAATATGACCTGTGATTACTGTTTTGCCAGCCAAGGGAAATATCAGGGGGAACGGGGGCTTATGTCTTTGGAAGTGGGGAGAAAAGCCATTGATTTTTTGCTATCTTCTTCTGGCTCGGTTCATAATCTGGAAGTGGATTTCTTTGGGGGAGAGCCCTTGATGAATTGGGGTATGGTGAAGAATCTAGTGGCCTATGCCCGGGGTCAAGAAGAGAGGTGGAATAAGAAATTTCGGTTTACCTTGACCACCAACGGGTTATTGCTGGATGAAGAAGTGATGGATTTTTGCAACCGGGAAATGCACAATGTGGTGTTAAGCCTGGACGGAAGAAAAGAGATTCACGACCGTTTGCGAAGAACCACGGACGGGGAGGACAGCTATAATCGGATTGTGCCCCTGTTCCAACAGTTTTGTCAAAAGCGGGGGGACAAGGAGCACTATATACGAGGTACTTTTACCCGGGAAAATTTGGATTTCACCCAGGATATTTATCACATGACGAAGTTGGGGTTTGACAAACTTTCTATGGAGCCGGTGGTTTGCAATCCCAAGGAAGCTTATGCATTAAAGGAGGAGGATCTTCCTTTTCTAAAGAAACAATATGAGGAATTGGCCATAGAAATGGTGGCTCGTTCCCGCAAGGGAGAGGGATTTACCTTTTATCATTATATGCTGGATTTGGAAGGGGGCCCTTGTATTTACAAGAGGTTGGCGGGATGCGGTTCCGGCACGGAATACATGGCGGTTACCCCTTGGGGAGACTTATATCCATGCCATCAGTTTGTGGGGGATGAGAAATTCTTGATGGGCAATGTGTGGGAAGGGGTGACGCACCCTGAAATATCGGAACAGTTTGCAATCAGCCCTTTGGCTACCCAAGAAAAATGCCGAACCTGTTGGGCCCGGCTTTATTGCAGTGGCGGATGTGCCGCCAATTCCTATCATACCACGGGAGATCTTCAAGGAATTTATGACTTGGGGTGTGAATTATTTAAAAAGAGATTGGAGTGCGCCATTATGATTCAAGTGGCCTTGGGCTAAGAATTCCTTTCCAATTCCTCTGGCATTACTCCTGAATCACCTTTAGGCTGTATTCTGGGTTGACACCGTACAAGATGGGTTTCAGCAAGGCTTTTACCTGTTGAACCGCCCGCAAGTCAGCCACCGCCAATCGGTTGCTGCTATTCAGGGTTTCCATCATAATTTCCTCAATTTCATGGTTCACCACATTTTGTTGTTCCTGGGTGAGCTTGATGTCTCCAAAGGCCAGCAGTGCCCGTTCCGTATCTCCAAATTCTGTTTTGGAGAAATCCGGGTCTACGTAGATGAGCCGGGCATGAGGAATGGTCAAGGTGACGGTTTTGGCTTCGTGGTCAAAAATCAGGGTTTCTTCTCGAATTTGTGACAAGTCTACCCCAAAGGCTCCCGTACCGTAAGCATAAATGGTTTTGGACTTTTCAAAGAGTGGGATATTAGCTAGGGTTCGGGTGATTTCCATTTGAACGGACACATCTTGTTCCAAAACCACCAGTTCTTGGCGTTCCCGTGTTTCTCCCAGTAATGCTTGGGTGATTTCGGTTTCGTTGTACCCCATCACTTCTTCCGGGAGGAGATCACTGAAAGAGGTAGGCCATTTGCCTAGGCCCAGGGTATCTCGCAGCGAGGGAATCAACAGCAAGGTTAAAATCACAATGATTAGGAGGAGTATCAGTATGAGGGGGAGCGTAAAACGCAGCCCCCCTATTTTTATTACCGTTTTTCTTTTTTTCATGCCTTGATCTTTCTCATCTTTCTATCTTACATTTTTCCGTGTTTCCACATTTCCGTGTATGCTTTATTAGAGCTTTTCCAAATCGTACGGAGTCTCCTGATATACGTAATAGTTGAGCCAGTTGGAGAAAAGTAGGCTTGCATGACTCCTCCAGCGGAAGAGAATCTCTTTTTTGGGGTCGTCATCCCGGAAATAATGCTTAGGTACTTCGATGGGAAGGCCTTTGTCCAAATCCCGTTTGTATTCTCCGTAGAGGGTTTCTTTGTCGTATTCCTGGTGGCCCAGGATAAAGATTTGCCGCCCGTTGTCGGTGGCCAGGATGTGAAGGCCGGCTTCTTTGGACTCCGCCAGAATGCGCAATTCCGGAACTTTTTTTACATCTTCCTTTTTGATGGTGGTATGGCGGGAATGGGGTGCATAGAAATATTCGTCGAAGCCCCTCATCAAGGGGTTCAAGGGTCTGACCACCTTGTGTTCAAATACCCCGAACACCTTGCTTTTTAACGCATGCTTTGGGACATCGTAATAATAATGAAGAGCGGCTTGTCCGCCCCAGCAGATAAACATGGAGCTGTACACATTTGTTTTGGCATACTCAAAGAGTTCCGAAAGCTCGTGCCAGTAATCCACTCGTTCAAAAGCCATGGTTTCTACCGGAGCTCCCGTTAGAATCATTCCGTCAAATCGTTCGTGAACGATTTCATCAAAGGTCTTGTAGAAAGCCACCAAATGTTCTTCGGAGGTGTTTTGGGATTCATGGGCCTCCATGCGAAGCAAGGTCAATTCCACTTGAAGAGGGGAATTGGCTAATACTCTGGCCAGTTGGGTCTCTGTGGCAATTTTGGTGGGCATCAGGTTGACAATTAAGATTTTCAAAGGACGGATGTCCTGGGTGGCCGCCCTTTTTTCGTGCATAATAAATATGTTTTCCTTCTTGAGGGTTTTTGCCGCAGGAAGGCTATTTGGTATAATAATGGGCATTTGGTACCTACCTTTCTAGAGACGTTCCAGGGCCCTTTCAAAATCCTCCCGGATGTCTTCTATGCTTTCGATACCCACGGATACGCGGATCAGCTCGGGTCGTATTCCGCCGGCGATTTGTTGTTCTTCCGTCAGTTGTCGATGGGTGGTGCTGGCTGGATGAAGGACGGAGGTTCGGATATCGCCTACGTGGACCACGATGCTGGAAAGTTCCAGGTTCTCTAGAAATGCTTCTCCCTTGGCTCTGCCGCCGTTCACTCCGAAGCTAAGGACGCCACCGGCGCCCTTGGGCATATACATAGACGCCAGAGCATAGGAAGAATCCGAGGCAAGGCCCGGATATGTCACCCAATCTACTTTGGGATGTTTTTCTAAATATTGAGCCAAAGCCAATGCGTTCTGGCTATGACGTTCCATACGAAGGTGAAGGGTTTGCAACCCCTGGTGGGTCAGGAAAGCATTCATGGGAGCCATGGTACAGCCAAAATCCCGAAGCATGGTGGTTCTCATCTTAACGGTGAAAGCCGTCTTTCCGAATTTCTCGTAAAAACAGAGACCGTGATAGCTATCGTCGGGCTCGGTAAGACCCGGGTACTTGTTGGAAGCACCCCAATCAAAGGTGCCGGCTTCAATGACCATTCCCCCAAGACTGGAGGCATGACCGTCTGCGTACTTGGTGGTGGAATGAATGACGATGTCCGCGCCATATTCGATGGGACGAGCCAGGGCAGGCGTGGCCAGGGTATTATCCACAATCAAGGGAACTCCCAGCTCCAGCGAAGCTTTTTTAAATTTATCAAAATCCAACACCACTAAGGCCGGGTTGGCCAATGTCTCTGCAAAAATGGCCTTGGTAGTGGGTCTTGCTGCTTCCACGATGGTTTCTATGGAATCCTTCACATCCACGAAGGTTACTTCGATCCCCATTTTTTTCAAAGATACCGCCAACAGGTTGAAGGTACCTCCGTATATACTGGAGGAAGAAATGATATGATCTCCAACTTGGCATATATTTAAGAGGGTCATCAGTGTGGCAGCCTGACCGGAGGACGCCGATAAAGCCCCGGTACCCCCCTCTAATTCCGCCATGTGATTTTCCAGCACACTTAAGGTGGGGTTTCCCAACCGGGTGTACATGAAATCCCCGCTTTCCAAATCAAAGAGAGCGGCTACATCCGGTGTAGTATAGTAGCGGTAGGTGGTATTTTGGACGATGGGAACCACCTGAGGCTCTCCCTTTTTTGCCTGGTATCCTCCCTGCACGCAGATGGTTTCAAAATGTTGTTGTTTTCTGGACATGACGACCCCTTTCGCCTTTTGAAATATTTAGATATACTATACTCGAATTAGGGGAGAAAATCAAGAAAACACCCCGGTTTCCTGAAAAGGTTCAGAACGGGGCGTTTTCTTTTGTATTTGGAAATGTTGATGGCGTTTGATTAAGCCTTCCAGAGGCTATGAAGGTTGCAGTATTCGTATGCTGCCACCACGTTGTCCCCTTCTACTAAACTGAATTCTGCCATAGGGGAGTCAGCGGGAGAAAGTTCCACGGCTTGCATGCCTTTTTCTGTGAGAAGAGCAATCCATTGAATCCAGTGGGCCTCCACCATAGGATGCTCCACGGAACCCACCTTTACGGTGACCTTGCTTCCTTCCCGGGTGATGACTGGTACATGTTTTTCTCCGGCACCGTCGGATGTATTGGCGGAAATTTCCGTCATGTTTTCACCGCAACACTGTACGGGCACACCGGAGTTATGGAAGAAATACACGATATTGCCACAATGACTGCAACGGAAAAAATTCAGTTCTTTTCTCATTTGGTACCTCCTGTTTGTCAAAATAAACCCCTTTTGATAGGGAATATATGCCCTCAAAGACCGGGGCTTAAACATGGTTTCAACTTTTTATTTCAACCCGGGTGTGATATAATTTTTTCAGTATGATTGGAGGGAAACTATGTTTGAGCAGGCCATAGAAAAGGTGGGAGTGTATACTCGCCCTATTTTTACCATTATGAGAAGATACGGTAGTTCGGAGGTGATCCCCGGCTCGGCCACCTTGTTTTTTGTTAATGAGGAAGGCTGGGCGGTGACATCGAAGGGTGTAGCCAAAATGATTTTGGATGCGGGTGCCATTGATAAAAAATATGGGGAATTCTTGGAAAAGAAGAAAATCATCCCTCAAGGGTTTAATCTGGAAGAAGGAGTCCGGCAGCTGGAAGAGATGTACCAATACAAGCAGGACACCGTGGTTCAGTTGAAGGTGAATTTTGTGGGGTGTGTGGATGTGGTGAAAGGGGTTCAATGTAAAATGCACCCCAAATTGGACTTGGCTTTAGTGCACTTCGAAGGATTTGAAAAAATCGGATACCAAGGCACGGCTTTGTTGGCAGGCAACGGAGAAGAGCTGAAGCCGGGAAAACGATTGTGCCGTTTGGGATTTCCCTTTCCGGAATTTCGCAATTACCGATATGATGTAGACCGGGAGGACATTCAATGGACCAAGGAAGGGAGAGCCACGACCCCCAGATTTCCTTCCGATGGCATGGTGACCCGGATGGTGGGAGGCCCGGATGGTTTGGTGGGGATGGAAATGTCCACCGCCGGATTTCGAGGCCAGGAAGGAGGCCCGGTATTTGATGAAAAGGGCGTGGTGTATGGCATGTACAGCGGGGTCAGCCCCTTGAACTTTGGGATGAGCATTCACATTCAACGGATTAAAGATTTCTTGCGTCAGGAAAAGGTGGCTTACTTTACCGACAAACCGGAACCGGAGGCTTCTTTGGAAAAAACCCGAGAGGCGGAACAGCTACTGGAAGTGGCCACGGATTCGGACGCGTATGATAAACTGAATTAGCAGAAGAACATTAATAGAAGAGCAAAAGAATAAAAGGACATAAATAAAGAAGAGAAGGATGAGAAAAATGGGCAGAAGGAAGAGGGGAGCTGTGGAAATGGCAAAGGCAATTCGAATCACTTTACTGGTGATTCTAGACGCAATCATTGTAAACATAGCCTACATTGGAGCCTATTTATTGCGGTTTGACTTTGATGTGAACGGCAACCAATTTGAGGTCTGGTTTGCCGTCTATGCTTCCAATCTATTTCCCCTTACTTTGATTATTCTGGTGGTTTTTGCCTTGGCAGGGATTTATACCAGCATGTGGCGGTATGCAGGAACCCAGGAGCTGATGAAGGTGGTGCTGGCCTGTATGTTAGGGCAGCTTTTGGTGTTGGCCTTTTTCGCCTTTACGCAGCAAATGGTGCCCCGAAGCATCTATATCATGGCGGGGCTTTTAATGGTGGTGCTGGTGGGAGGATCCCGAATCATGTACCGTCTGTTTCGTAGCCTTCGAACTCCGGGAGCTTTTAACAGCACCGTGTTTGGGTTGGGGCGCCATAACTTTGTGGGTGGTAATGTGACGAAGGTAATGGTGGTGGGGGCCGGAGATGCGGGGGCTTCCATGATTCGCGAAATGAAACAGCATCCGGAATATGGGAAAAAAGTGGTGGTGGCCATTGATGACAACCCTTCCAAAATCGGAAGCCGAATCAACGGAGTGAAGGTGGTTGGCGATGTTTCGAAAATCCGTGTGGTGGCGCGAAAGTATGGGGTTCAGGAAATTATCGTAGCCATTCCTTCTGCCAACCGAAAGGTAATCCAGGCCATTGTCAATGAATGCAACAAGACCCGGGCTAAGATTAAGATTTTGCCCAGCCTGATTGATTTAATCAATGAAAATGTGAGCATTTCCAAGCTTCGAGATGTGGATATAGAAGACCTGTTGGGTCGGGATCCGGTGAAGGTGAACCTACGCGATATATCCAGCTATTTAGAGGGGCAAATCGTGTTGGTGACAGGTGGCGGCGGTTCCATCGGCAGCGAGCTTTGTCGACAGATTGCCGGGTTTAAACCCCGGAAGTTGATTGCTCTGGACATTTATGAAAACACGGTTTTTGAGCTTTCTAACGAAATGAACCAAGCCTTTCCGTATTTGGAATTTGAGACGGTGATTGCCAGCGTTCGGGATCGGCAACGGTTGCGGGAGGTTTTTGAAAGGTATCGACCTCATGTGGTGTTTCATGCGGCAGCCCACAAACATGTTCCTTTGATGGAAACGAATCCCAAAGAAGCTTTGGTAAATAATATACTGGGAAGCAAAAATATGATGGAGCTTTCCGAGGAGTATCGGGTAACCAAGTTTGTGATGATTTCTACGGACAAGGCGGTAAATCCCACCAATGTGATGGGGGCTACCAAGCGATTGGCGGAAATGATACTGCAGGAAAAAAGTAGAGAAGCTTCCAAAACCAGTTTTTCTGCCGTACGTTTTGGCAACGTGCTAGGGTCCAATGGTTCCGTTATTCCCATTTTCCGAAAACAAATTGAAAAGGGTGGACCGGTGACGGTGACCCATCCGGACATTACCCGCTATTTCATGACCATTCCTGAAGCAGTGCAGTTGGTAATTCAAACAGGAGCCATGGCTCACGGAGGAGAAATCTTTGTACTGGATATGGGTGAGCCGGTTCGAATCATGGATTTGGCAGAAAATGTAATTCGTCTTTCCGGTTATGTGCCGGAGGTGGATATTGACATCGTGGTGACCGGTCTTCGACCGGGAGAAAAGCTATATGAAGAATTGTTGCTGGACGAAGAGGGAGTGGAGAAAACCGGTCATGATAAGATTTATGTGGGCCATCCCTTGGAAGCAAAACCGGAATTGAAAGCCTTACTTCATCAGGAGGGGGCGCTGGAGGAGGCCCTGAAAGAATTGGTCATGGGATCTGAGGAGGACATTCGAAGCTGGCTCCATGAAATGGTGCCCAATTACACTCCCAATGGCAACGGATTTTATTAGAAAGGAATGGGATGGAATTAAAGATTGATGTAGGCCAAGGTACCCTTTCCCGAGAGAACCTGGAAGCAAAGAGAAAGGACACGGAAATAGCTCTGTCCCGGCTGTGGAGTGGTGAGCTGCCCTATACCGGATGGGTTTCTCTTCCTTTGGAAATACAGAAGAAAGACTCTTTCTTTATGGAAGAGGTGGAACGGATGGAGACGGTGGCGCTTGCCATTCAAAACCGATGTAAGCTATTTGTGGTCATTGGTATTGGAGGGTCCTATCTGGGAGCCCGGGCGGCTTTGGAAGCCTTGGGGCCCAAGGAAGGGTATCCCGAAATTCGATTTGCCGGCTTTCATCTCAGCGGCACTTACCACGAAAAACTGTTGGAGGAGGTAATGCACAAGGACACTTGTCTTTGCGTGATTTCAAAATCCGGTACCACCACGGAGCCCAGTTTTGCTTTCTCTGTGCTGAAGGAAGCCATGATAGAGAAGTATGGAGAAAAGGAAGCCTTCAAGCGAATCTTTGCAGTGACAGACCCGGAGAAGGGGATTCTGTGTAGAGAGTGTCAGGAGTTGGGATATACTCATTTTGCCATACCGGGGGACATCGGGGGCCGGTATTCCGTATTGACTGCCGTGGGCTTGCTGCCATTGGCGGTGGCGGGAATGGATATTCGAGCCTTACTGGAGGGTGCATATGAGTGCGCTTCCGATCCCGGATGGGATCATGAATTGGTGGACTACGGGATTCTCCGATATCTTCTCTGGGAATCCGGGAAGCGAATCGAAATATTTCAATATTACGAGCCTCGATTTCAATATTTTGCGGAGTGGTTGAAGCAGTTGTTTGGTGAAAGCGAAGGCAAGGAGGGGAAGGGACTCTATCCTGCTTCTCTCAGTTTCACTGCAGACCTTCACAGCATGGGTCAATTTCTACAGGAAGGTACCCCGCTATTCTTTGAAACAATTTTGGATTTAAAGGAGCCGGAAGGAGACGTGTGGGTAACGGATGTGAATAGTCCATTTTACCGTATGAGTATGAATCGGGTCAATCGGGCGGCCATCCAAGGTGTAATGAAAGCACACAGCCAGGTGGGGACTCCCATGGTGAAAATAGGGATTCCCAAGATGAGTGAACGAGTGTTGGGTCAGCTGTTTTACTTCTTTGAAACAAGCTGTGCTATTACTGCGCTGCTGATGGGAGTGAATCCTTTCGACCAGCCGGGAGTGGAAGCCTATAAGGCGGAAATGAAAAAAGAGCTGGAAAGGGACTCTTTCCAAGAGGGAGGAAGTAAGATATAATTGGCAGGTAGGTTGGGGAAAACTTGAGGGTCTTTTCAACACGGAAGTGTTTGAGATATGAAGGTGTTAGTAATAACAGAAGATAAAGATTCAAATCATAAGGAGGGTCTAGAAACATGAAAAAAATTGGAGTATTAGGTACAGGAACGATGGGTGCCGGCATCATTCAAGTGTTGGCGCAAAATGGATATGAAGTGGTTTTGAGAGCTAGACGCCAAACCTCGGTTGACGGTGGAATGGCTACCGTGGAGAAAAACTTGAGCAAGTTGGTGGCCAAGGAAAAGATTACAGAAGAGGAAAAAGCCGCAGTAATGGGTAGAATTCAGGGCTCAACAGATATTAACATTGTGAAGGATGCGGATTTAATCATTGAAGCGGCCACGGAAGATATGGAAGCCAAGAAGGCATTGTTCAAGGAGTTGGATGAATTGTGCAAGCCGGAAACCATTATCGCTACCAACACCTCGGCTCTTTCCATCACAGAGATTGCAGCAGCAACGGGAAGAGCGGACAAGATTATTGGCATGCATTTCTTTAATCCGGTTCCCATGATGAAGCTGGTGGAAATCGTTCGAGGACTTTCTACTTCGGACGAAACCAGAGAAACCATTCTGGAGTTGACCCGGGCTTTGGGCAAAACACCGGTAGATGTGGCAGAAGCTCCTGGATTTGTAGTCAATCGAATTTTAATCCCCATGATCAATGAGGCGGTAGGAATCCTGGCTGACGGCGTAGCCGATGCCGAAGGCATTGACCAAGCCATGATGCTGGGTGCCAACCACCCCATGGGTCCCTTGGCCTTGGGTGACCTGGTGGGATTGGATGTTTGTCTGGCCATTATGGATACCCTGTATACGGAGTTTGGAGATACCAAATACCGCGCTCATCCTCTGTTGAGAAAGATGGTTCGTGGCAACAAGCTGGGAAGAAAAACCGGTGTGGGATTCTACGATTACAGTAAGTAGGATTTTGTTTTCGAGGTTGAAAAATCAATAGAGAAATAAGAAGAATGAAATAAAAAAGGGCTCTGTGTCAATTGTTGGGGTGGAGCCAAAGATGAATAAAACCTAGACGTTTTCCCAGATGGAGAGCCTCGTGCCTTCCATCTGGTTTTTCGTTTAAGGCAAGCAAATAGAAATCTACCCATATAGAACTAATTTGTTGTGGATTTATGAAGCTAAGGCATGCATAATCCTGCGTCTAAAACGATCAAAATTAGGCATTCCATAAGCCACTCTCTTTAGGACCTTGATCTTGTTATTGCATCCTTCGGTGAATCCATTCGTGTAAGGGTAATCGAAGGAATTCAGTATTTCGGTGCTCCATCTAGTAAAAGTTTTACCCACCTCTACGAACTCCGGCACATCATAATTCATAGCATACATTACCCAAAATCCCAGCTGCTTTCTGGCAACTTGAGAATCGCTACTTTTCATGAATTCTTCAAATTTACACTTAATGATGTAGGCATGCTTTAGCTTTTCGGAAACGGAAAGCATGGCTTCTACTTCCAGAGATTCCTCCCAGGTGAGTAGAGAGGAGTTCTTTAGTAGTAGTTTACGGCTGCGTTTGAAATACTTTCTGCGATGGTCCGTAAAGCTTTTCTGAACCTCTTTCCGTACTCTCTCAAAGGCCCAATCTACCAATCGTTTGTAATGGTACCGGTCTGCAATAATCTTGGCATTTGGGAAAATTGCTTTGACTAAACTTTTGTAGGGAGTGTACATGTCCATTACTACAAACTGCACCTCTTTACGGTTTGGAAACTTTGAAAAATAGCCAAACAGCTCTTCTTGTGAACGAGATGGTAGAATGTCAAACACCTTTTTTCTCTCTAAATCTGTCAAGATGCATTGAAACTTTTCGCCTCCCGAATTTCCCCGGAATTCATCAATAGAAAGGACCTTTGGTAGATGGGTAGGAGAAAAGCTCAAGTAATCTAGCACCCTTGCAGCCGTGGGCGAAGATACATTGGTAAGATCAGCAATGCTTTTCATAGACCAAGATTCTCTGAACAGCACCAACAGGTAAGCGAATAAACGGTTGGTGATGCGATGATATCTAGGTAGAAAATCAATTTCTTCATAAAACTTCTTCCCACATAGGGGGCATACATGACGACGTTTCCTTATGTGTAGGATGGTAAACTTTCCAAAAGCGGAAATGTCTTTCACTATTTGAGTGCGATAATCATGAACCTTACTTGTCCGTTCACCACAACTGGGACAAGAATGAATACGCTTCTCCATCTTTAAGTGAATGTGTAGAGTGTTATCCTTATGTTCCACAAAATTGACGATTATGTCTTTTAACCCCGTCATTTCTTGGGTATAATGACCGTAGGGCATAGGCTTCACCTCCTTAGTATTATTTTGTGGTGATTTAATTCTACATGAGTTGACAGCCTATTGCTCTTTCTTTTTGCCTTTTAACGAAAAAATGCTAGAGGATCTACTCTCTCTTCGAGTAGACCACCCCAACATTTATTATAGAGCC
>Ga0334888_1001293_pt1 | contig 33436 bp, 28 predicted proteins | sample GraSluR1_MG_FD_207227 | JGI IMG/M metagenome (GOLD analysis project Ga0334888, IMG submission 207227) | Sludge microbial communities from methane-producing bioreactor in Wageningen University, Netherlands - Granular Sludge_3_08-R1 | ecosystem: Engineered > Bioreactor > Anaerobic > Unclassified ...
ACGAGCGTCAGTCGGCAAAAGATGCTGATGCCTTTTTTGCAGCCCTGGTTACACCGGAAAGCTGGAAATGCAGAGGGCGTAATGATTTGCGTCAAACTCTTGAAAACGGCCATATATGGACAGTTAGTAGAGGTTTAATTTACAGAGACGCCAAGACATCAGGTTTTGATAGGGATTATAAAATAGTAGTGATGTCGGCATCTGGAAGAGGAGCTATTTGTGAAAAAAAAATTGATGAGGACCGACGGCCATGCTACAAAACGGTAATATCAAATAAAACGGTAGCCGACATAAACGAATACATTGAGCAACATTATTTTTAGTTTATGAAAAAAATATTAGCTATTGATTTCGACGGCACAATTGTCGAAGATCGTTTTCCTGGCATCGGGAAGATGATACCGGGAGCCAAATCGGTAATTAACTCTTTTTACGAAGAGGGCAATACGGTGATAATTTGGACATCGAGAACCGGCGCTGATTTGGAGAGGGCAAAAGCCTGGTTGAATGAAAATGGTATCAAGTATCACTACATAAACGAGAGTTGCCCGGACAATGTTGCTCAATTTGGAGGAACCGACACGCGAAAGATATTCGCAGATATCTATATTGACGACAAAGGTCTTGTACCACTACCACCTGACTGGTGGAAGATTGGAGATATGATAATTGATAAGATAATGTAACACACAACAATGGCTCGCTCACGGAAAAACATGATACATCGTGCTAAGCTTGTACAGGATATGACTGCTGAGCACTACGAACCAGGAAGGCACGACCGGTGCAAGAAGTGGGTTTTTCTGCATATTGTATCGAAAGTATATCCGATGAGCGAACGTACTTTCTTCAGGTACCTGGCTATGGATATAAGCGATTTGGAGGAGCCGTCACAACGGCAGGAAGATAAACGACAATTAAAACTATTTTAAAATGAATAAAAGAACATTGGAAATTATAATCGCAAAAACAATTTGTACGTTTAATTAAAAACAAATTGTTCACAAAGAAGTATTTGTATTGATATTCTAAACCTTTGCTTATCTTTGCAAATGAATCAATAGCATAAATATGACTACATTAGGAAAATACTTGTCGGAAAAGTCTATTAATAAGGCTGATGTATCTCGCAAGACTGGTATTAGCAAGTCTAGATTGAGTGAATTAAGTAGAAAAGAAACTGCAAAATTGAAGGCAGATGAAGTATACTTAATAGCGCTTGCCATTGATGTTTCTCCAGAAGAAATTCTAAATAAGGTTTGCGGTCATCTCAAATTAATAAAAGCAAAATGAAGAAGCCTATCTATATTGATATATTCGCAGGATGCGGAGGTCTTTCTTTAGGGCTTCATAATGCAGGATGGCAAGGGTTATTTGCTGTTGAAAAAAACGCAGATGCCTTTAAAACGCTTGAATATAATCTTATTGGAAAGGTGAATCACTTTCTATGGCCGGATTGGTTTCCTCAAGCTCCTCATGATATAAATATTGTTTTGAAAGATTATAAAGAACAATTATTAGGTTTACAACGAAAAGTAGATATGGTTGTAGGCGGTCCGCCATGTCAAGGTTTTTCTATGGCTGGAAGAAGGAAAGAGAATGATAGACGTAATGATTTGATAAAATCTTATATAAAATTCATCAAGACAATACAACCGAAGATAATCTTTTTTGAAAATGTAAAAGGATTTACTTTAGAGTTTAAGAAAAACAAGGATAAAGGTAAAGAGTATTCATCATATGTGGAAAATGCTTTAAATAGAGCAGGATACTATGTAAAAGGCGAATTGGTTAATTTTGGAGAATATGGCATACCTCAAAAAAGGACACGTTTTATATTAATTGGTGTAAGAAAAGATTTACCTAATGTATCAAAAGACACAGCTTTGCAATTTTTTAATTTAATAAAGAACAATAGGCATTCATTTTTGTCTAAAAAGAATTTAAGTATTGAAACTACTTTAGGAGAAGCCATTTCAGACTTGTTGAGAAAAAATGGAGAAACAGACTCCCCTGATACAAAATCATTTAAGGCAGGGATTTATTCTCCAATAAAGAGTTCCTACCAACAATTAATGAGAACTGGAGTAAATCAAAGCGTTCCAGACAGTCATCGTTTTCCCAAACACAGACCTGAAATATCAAGTAAATTCCAAATCATTTTGGATACCTGTAAAAAAAATAAGGATATAGACGCTCACACAAGAGAACGGTTTAATATAAAGAAGCATACTGTAATCCCATTAGACGAGTTAGATAAAAGTCCTACTATTACAACTCTTCCAGATGATTATATTCATTATTCCGAACCTAGAATATTGACGGTCAGAGAATATGCGAGAATACAATCTTTCCCAGATTGGTATATTTTTCAAGGAAAATATACGACTGGGGGAAAAAGGAGAACACAGGAAGTTCCGCGTTATACACAAATAGGAAATGCTATCCCTCCATTATTTGGAGAACAGGCAGGTGTTATCCTTAAAAAAATGATATAGAAATGGATTTGCATTTCAAAACAAATATACAACTCAAAAGCATTATTGGTAAAGATCTTATCAATGATGACAATATTGCCATTCTTGAATTGGTGAAAAATGCTTTTGATGCAGATGCAAAGCGAGTAGATATTTCATTTTCAAACTTAAAAGAGAATGATGATAAGTCTGTTAATTCGTATTCAGAAAAAACCTCACGCTTAATAATTCAAGATGATGGTTTAGGTATGGATCTGGATGATATTAAGAATAAGTGGCTAAATATCGCATATTCAGAAAAAAAACAAAACACCCGCCAACATAATCGAATGATGGCAGGTGCTAAAGGAGTCGGACGCTTTTCTTGCGACAGATTGGGTGAGTTTTTAAACCTGTATGCTAAGAAAAATAATGAAAATTCCTATATTCTTCTGAAAATAGATTGGAAGATGTTTGAGGTTGAAGATGAAAATAAGGAAATACAAAGCGTTATTCTCGACTATAAAGAATTGACAATAGAAGATTTAACAAAAAAAGGAATTAAACCATTCAGGCATGGAGTAATCTTAGAGATAATAAAATTGCGGAGTTACTGGGTGTATGAGATTAAAAACGATAAAGGCATTATTGTAGATTGGAATACAGACAAACTTGTTAATCTGAAAAAATATCTTGAGAAATTAATAAATCCTAATCAGGCATTTGAGAAAAATGATTTTGGTATTTATTTAAATGCGCAAGAATTTACAACAGAAAATAACCGCAAGGAAGAATCTCAAAAATTTATAGGAAAAGTAGAAAGTACCATTTTTGAGAAACTTGACTTTAAAACAACAAGTATTGAAAGTGAAATAATAGAAAATGGGGAAATAATTTTAACAACGCTAAGAGATAAAGGCAAGACGATTTTTTGGATAAAAGAAAAAAACGAATTTTATCCAGAGATTAAACATGCAAAATGTTACTTGTACTATCTAAATCCATATTCTAAGGCTTTCTTTACAAAACAAACGGGTGTAAGACCCGTGGCATATGGCTCAATTTATTTATTCTTGAATGGTTTTCGTATTCCCCCGTATGGCGAGGAAGGCGATGATTGGTTAAATTTGGAACAAAGGCGGGCACAAGGCTATGCAAAATTTCTTAGTTCAAGGGATATTGTTGGGCGGGTTGAAGTTTTAGATTCAGAAAATTCATTCCAAATAATATCGAGTCGAGAGGGACTGGTTAGGAATGAAAGTTTTTCAAAGTTAACTAATCGTGAAGGTTATTTCTTTAAATCTTTCAAGAGGCTAGAAAAATATGTTGTTGATGGTCTAAATTGGGATAGCATTCCAGAAGAAGATAAAGATAAAATAAGAGAAATTGAAAAAAAAATAATTTCGGGACAATTAAAAGAAAATGAATTAACTTTTCGTGAAGACGAAGTAACCAAAAGAAGGCGTATTTATTCCAGTATTCATTCTATTATTGGAGCAAAAGCTAGCGATGTTATTGAACTTTACATCAATGAAGATTTAATACTTGATAAAATTGAAGAGGAAAAGGCTAACGCTGAACGAGAATTTGAGCAACTTATCACAGATTTTGAGAACAAAAAAATAGATGGAGATACCCTAAACCGTATTTTGCAGAAAAAAGCAATTGAAAATAAAGAGCTTGAAAAACAAATAGCCGATTTTTCAAAGTATTCCACTAATGAAGCTACCGCTAAAGCTATTGCAGAGCTGCAATACTACAAAAAAACAATAGAAAAACAAACACAAATAATTGAGGATTTAAAACTTCAATTGGAACGAGAAAAAGAGGCTAATGAAAAACAACAACAAGAGTTAGAAAAACTTCAAACAGAAAAATTTCAAGCTGAAAAAACAGCAGAAGAAGAAACAAAAAAACGAGTTGATGCAGAGAAGAAAACAGAAGAGGTTGCTAAAGAAAAAGACAAGGAAATTCAACTGGAAAAATTAAAAGTCGAATTTTACAAAAAACAATCTACTCCAGAAACAGATGCTTTAATACATCACGTGAAAAACAATAACCAAAAAATAAAGGAAACAATTTCGCTTATTATTAATAAACTGGGGGAAGAGCAGGATGGGAATTTTCTAAAAGAATCTATCATAGAATCTTTATACGAGATTTTTCATTTTGCAGATAAGTCACTAAAGGCAACTGACTTAATCCTGAAAAGCGATTTAGAGAAAGCCGATGCCCAGAAGATCAATCTGCCTGATTTCATATCAGGCTATTTTAAGAATAGCAAATACAATATTAAAGTCCATTCATCCAACAATGTTCGCTTATTTTATATAATTGGCAGTAAGCTTGATTTAGCCTTGATTATTGATAATTTTATCGATAATTCCGAAAAATGGGGTGCAAAGAATATATGGTTTAAAACTAAATTAGAGAACAATGCTTTAGTTTTAAATATATATGATGATGGAAAGGGGTTATCTTCAAAGTTTAAAACAGCTCCTAATGATATATTTAAATTTAGAGAGACAGCAAAAGAAAGCGGCACTGGATTTGGATTGTATTTAGTTTCAGAGTCTCTTTCAAAGATGAATGCTGAAATTGTGATTGATAAGCCTGAAATAGACAATGGTATGAATTTTAAGATTACTTTTAAATGATTCAAAAATACTTAATTTTAGTAGATGAACAGTCTCAAAATGCTGCTTTACAGAATATAAAAGCAAGTCTCAAGAACGATGATATTGAGTTGATTTATCACGAATTCAACCCTATAAACTACCTAAAAAGAGATAATGGAGAACCCTTCTTTGATGCTGAATCTTTTAAGAATGATTTATTAGAATTGCCTTATTTTCGGCAACTTGACTCTATTGTTTGTGATTACAATTTAATCGCTAATGTTATAGATGGATTTCAGATAATAAAAATCATAAAATCAATAAATCCTAACTACAAAAAACAGGTGATATTATATTCCGCACAAATTGAAAATGTTATTGAAGACATTATAAAAACAGGCGATTTTGACCAACAAAAAGAAAATCTCAAATCACTAATTGATTGCAATATAGATTTTCGCAAACGGGATAGTGGCTATGAACAAGGGTTGGTCAGACATGTAAAGAAAGAAAAAGAATTTAGTTTTGAAGATGAATTGATCAAGTGGTTTTTCCTTCGGAAAGATGATGTATTTAATTATTTATTTCCGAAATATTCAGGTAGAAGATTTGAAGAAGTAGCTACTTGTATTCAATCAAAAACGCCTGACAGCATAGAGTTTAAAAAAGATTTGATTGAACAGATCATTTCTTATTTGTCATCAATTAATGGTCTAGACGAAGTAAATTAATCAATTCTATGACAAAGATTTTTGGTATATATCCTATTGACAAACAGGAGTCTACGACATTCTTAAACCGGATAAACACTTATCTCTGCAGAGAACTTGATAATCAATGGCATTGCTATAAGACAAAATACACTGATGAAGATCATGAATCTTGCATAAAAAAAGCTATAGATAGTCATGCGAAACTCATTTTGTTCATGGGGCATGGTCGAAGCGATTGTTTATTTGGCTCTTGCAATAAAAAGGCTCAAGATTTTATAGCAGGAGATGCCATAATTGAAAATCCCGAATTTTATAAAAATGAGCATTTTATCCATTCGGAAAATATCACAGAATTTAAGAATAAGATTTTTTTTAGTTTTTCTTGTTTTTCCAATAGAAATGATGCTAAGAGCCTTGCTAGGAATGCAATAAACAAAGAGGTGATAAGTTTTGTTGGGTTTGGAGATATTCCTACAGATTACATTAAAGAGAAGAATATTCCATTAAAAGCTATTGCAGTCTACAAAGGAATTATATCCAAAGTGATTAAAATTAGTCTTAGTATGTCTATTAAGAATAACTATACTGTTGAAGAAATGGTTTCTTTAATAAAAGTTCTTACAATTAAAGAAATACAAAAGATGATTCTTTCTCCATATAAAAATAGGCACAAAGAAGTCATAGTTAAAAACCTATTCCTTTTCAAACAAGAAATTATGATATTTGGAAATAGGTATGAAAAATTAATATAATGGAAAGACTAGTAAACGATATGTGTAATGGCTAACCAGTCTGCCACGGGTTAACGACTTGAACTTTACATAATATTTTAGTTTACATAACCCGTGTTATGGAAAGTTTTCCATAATACGCGAATTGGGTTTAAACCCCGACAAGTTGGGAAAAATTGACAACCACGAACAGGAAACTTGGAAAGCGCCCCTGCCTCAATTCATCGAATAAATCTATTTTAAACGCTTCAAACGGGAAGAACCCCTTGCCGTACGGTCGCTGAAAGACATCATAGCGGATGACAAAGCCAGAAAGGAAAAAAAGAAAAAGGAGAAGGCAAAGAAACGGGCGGCAATGGAAAAAGAGCAGGATAACAACAATATAACTTCCGCTGACACAGAATAAAAGACACTGTCCAATAAATTGTGTAAATGAAAAACTACAGGAATTCGTTCTTGTAGTTTTTTTCTTTTCCAACCCCTCGTGGATTTTGGGAGGGGATTAGAAAAGAAAAAAACATGATTAGTAAGTAAAGTATTATTAATTTTGTAATCATTTAATTTTATGGACATTTATAATCAAAAAAACAATTGTACGTTTAATTAAAAACAAATTGAGCAAAAGGAAGTAACTCTATACTCTTTACATTTAGTCTAGAACATAACCAGGCCAATTCCAAAAAGAATGAAGTAAGTCATAATCGTATACTTTTACTGTTCAATATCGATTCTGTTTGTTGAGAAACTAAGCCGCATTACCACCAGACCATCATTTCTGTCTTCCTGAGTAAATTCATTCACTTCAAATGCCGAATATTCATTGGTTTCGAACCGGCGAAATGCTTCAAACACTTTTTCGGCATTATCGATATAGGATAAGGTTGCATTACGTGTTGTTTCCGGAACGTCGGTACCGGTGCGTGTAATGGTTTGATCGAATACCAGGCGGATACGAATCTGGGCCAGACGGTTTTTAATACCACCACCATATTCGCTGAAGGTGAATGAACACTTCACAAGGGCACATGGGAAACCTACCTGAGGCCTTAACTCGCTCCGGTCGAGCTGTCCTTTATCCATGTCGATAGTGCGAAATATACCGAGTTCCTGCAGCTGCCCGGTGACGGCTAAAAATAATGTTTTCATACGCTGTTTAATTACTGTTTAAATATCCTTTCAAGATCACGTTCCATTTTTTCACGAATTGCCTGATTGAGTACTTCGGATTTGCCAATGAAAGGACGTGCTTTCATTTTAAAGGTAGTCTTTCCGAATACCTTTGCATTTTGACCAAACTGGTGTACAGCAGCATAAACTTTATCGGTACCCACGGTGACGCGACCAGGTGATAGAAAGTAATCGATTGAATTTCTTAGTTCATTGGTTTCTCCGGTTAAAATTCTATCTGTTGCCCTGGCTTGTGAAAATGCCTTTTTATTAACTGATGAGAAGCCGTACCACGGGCTATCTGGTTTTCGACGTTCTACCTCCGGCCACTTTTGGAGTGTTGAATCAGTAAATCCTTCGTTCATGAATGATTCTTTAAAATGGTCGACAGCTTCTTTACCTACTACATGCGGTAGATCTTCATCGCGGTACCGGATTATTTCATCTATCTTTTCGGAGATTACCCGCTTAAATTCGTCAGGATTCATTGTTAAATATTTAAAAATGAGCATTAACATAAAAAAGTTTTGTATCTTTGCACAAGGAAGAAATTCTTAGCCGTTCTACGGATCGGTGCTTGCAGGGGGAATCATTTGATTCCCTACTGTTTTTTATAAAGCAATCGTAATTTCCCTTTTTCATATAACCACACCTGGTTGATATCGTATTTAAAATTTTTATCCAATATTCGTTGAATGATGTTTCGGCGGATATACCTGTCAGAAGCACCCTTATTGTTGTTGATAATTATATTGGGAGACTGTTCGGCTCCCTTTTTTAGCATGTGTGATATTTTACGCTTGTTGAACGGAGGGCGATAGGATTCGTATTCAAAGAAGACTCCTCCTATTTGCAAATCGGGACTTTTACCGCTATATTTTGTCTTTAGCAGCGATGAATATACCCTCTTGTATTCTTCTGATTTTGGATGTAGTTTGGGCGTCAAGGTGGCTATTTTTCCCTCTTTTGCAAAGAAAGTTGCAATTGTCAAATTATCCTTGTAGTCAGGTGCTTTTTTATCAATACTTTCATGTACAATTATTTTCCCCCCGTTTTTAAATTCTTTTCTAACTTTAAAACCATCTGTAATCCTTTCGGTCACAAAAGATCTTATCTGTGATGATGTTTCGGCGGATATTCCCTTAAAGTATGGATGTATAGCCATATTCACCATCTCGGCTGTCTTCCCGGGGTTGTTATCAAAAACCGGATCGACAGGCTCTCCGTCTGCCGGTACTTTGGTCGCCGGCTTATCAGTGTTCCGGATCCCGCACTCACATCCCCAATCGAGGGGAGGTGTGTGATCGTTCCACCATGTGTGATCGATAGGCAGAATAGTACCATAATACTCTTTGTGCTCTTCGCGTGGATTGGCAGCTGTTGAGGGCATGAACTCAAGATTTGGATACAGGTGTTTTGTAGCCTCAAATTTCTTGAAGTTGGCAGCCGAACGGGCCGAACGTACAGCTGTATTATATTCAGTAAGTAGCCACCGTTTATTGTAGTCGGCTTTAATGCTTGTACCCAGTACTGCTTTTTTGAATTCGTGGAACGAACGCAGGTTCCCTTTATCGTCGAGTAGCTGTTGGGTGATTTCTACGGTTTGCCGATGGTTTTTAAATGCGGCGAATACTGCAGCATTGGTTTTAAACTCATCGATAAATGCCTGGTTCTTTTTACCGAATTCTACACCTGCCGACTTGAACTGTTTGTCGATTGCTGTTTGATACGCCGTATTGCTGATGTTGAAAAGATTCTCCTCAACAATAGGCATTTTGCCTCCTCTTTTTTTATAGATATTTCGAAGCGCCTCTTCGAAAAGTTTATCGATGTTTAAACCGATTTTAACCTCATCGGCCAGATCAATGCCGGTGTGAGTATAGCTGGTCGATTTCTCTTGCAAATGCCGATTTGCCCGGCTCCCTGTTGTCCGGGCGAAAACGAAAAAATCTTTTAACCATCCGATAAACCCATCGTTGAGTTTTTCATCTTTTGCCGGATCCGTTTTTTCTTCTTTCGTTTCTGGCTTTACTTCTGGTTTTTCTTTATCAGCATTGGGTTTAACTGGTTCGTCAGGCTTTTTCGTTTTTGATCGCGGTATGCCGGAGATTTCGAAGAAATAGTCTTCGTCCACTTCAAGTCCTTCACGACGCATTAAAAATCCCATATCAAGACGTTCCTTGGTTGAGATATTCTCACCTGCGTCCGGGAACAGAAAGAATCCGCCTTCAGCTTTGTATCCTCTTTTAACCAGCAGCGGCACCAGGTAGCGGTTAAGCATTCGCTGTACATACCGGCGATCGGATTGTGCAATGCCCTCCTCGGTATCCTCATGAACCTCGGCCTGCGATCGGCTGCTGCCGTCGGTGGTGGTCATACTCTGCCCCAGTACTGCGATAAGTATCTCCTCGTTACAGGCTTTCTTAAAGCGATCATACAGGTCGGTAGAACTTCCTCCCGTGTCGTGTACGTCAAGCGAGGTGCCATCAGGAACGGCAGCAACTGGTTTGCCTCCAATCATTGACAACGCTTCAAACAGCATGTCGCGCTGTTTTTCATCGGCGCTATTGTATTTCCCTACCAGGAATGGCATCCCGAAAATCTCCGCGTACTGTGCCCAGTCGCCAAAGCCACCACGTTTATAGATCACGTATGCAGCAGCTTTGAATATGTAACCAAAATCATCATCTCTGCCACATTCAAATATAAAGTCATCCTGCGTATAGTCATAGCCGTGTTGGTCCGTTGTCCTCGCAGCTATGAAACGCTTACGTTCCGATAGTGGCTTGTCCAGGTTGGTGATTTTGATATGTTTTCTTGGAAAAGAGAACACATCAAACTCAGGCGAAAAACCCACCTCAATAACTGACTTACCATATGCACGCGCCCGGGCAATTTCTTCGATTAATAGTTCGAATTCCGGTGTGTCAATCAGATCGTCAATTTCCTCAACAGATTCACCATAGCGTTGAAAGGTGATTTCGGCATTGGTAATTTTGTTGATCCGCCTGTCAACAGCTGATGAAAGTACCGGATCCAACATTACGTTATCGATAAGATCGTACAATTTTGCACGGTTGCCCCTGTTGGCATTATTGAGTGCGGTGCGCCAGGTGCCAATATCTGCCGACTCGAGTTTTGCAGGTTGTATCACCAATGATTTAATTATTGCACCTGCAGGCAGACTTTGAAGGGTATTGTTTTTCTTTGACATGTTTGAATAATGTTTATATATGAGATTCTCTGCGCTTATTTGACCCCAGGGCGAAAGGAGTGCTATTTAGTTCCCTGCCGGATTCATCGCGCCGTGATGGTAAGGCAATGTCGAAGTTACCCTTCTGTATCTTTACCAGTTCCGATACGGCATCGTCGCGACGCTTTGCGCGAAGCTCGAGTGAGGTGTTCACATTACAGATATTGACAAAATGCCAAACTGCGATGTCTTTAATCCACAGCACCAGCAGTTCGTTTCGATCCTCGCCTGATTTAGCCAATTCAGCATCAATATCGTACCGGCCGGCAAGATATCCACGTACTTCGGCAATGGCCACATTAATCGCTTTTAGAAGCTTTGAGGGGTCTCCATCGGCGATGGTTATGATTTGCTCGTAGTAAAGATGCGTTTTAATTTCCTCCAGAGAAACGTACATGGTTGTTCTATTTTGTGGGTTAAAAAATCGGGATGCGTAATGGTTTTAGTAAGTGTATCGTATAGCACCAGATTGCTATACATACCGGTTTCCTGCTTTTTGGAAATGACTCCGCGATTCTTCATCAGCTGAATATCTTGCCGGGAATATGCCCGGTACCGGTCGAAAAGATATACCCTGTATCGCTTGCCGGTTTCACGTGCAAGCCTTTCGGCCTCTATGCATTTGCGTTTAAAATACCTGAATCCTTGCAGCCGGCTCATTCTTTTTGTTTCACGCCTGATGCGTTCATGCCTAGCGGCTCTTTTGATGCGTTTAAAAATGTTCATTGTGTGTGAGTTAAATTCGTTTGCTGTTTGTTTGTTTTGAAAATGTTTTGAAATCAGAGGGTGTTGCTACCCTAATTTTTTGGTTCAGTATCCACACACCACCCTCAATACAGTCGGGGCCGTCTCCGGGAGCCTTCATTTGCATAGTGAAAAGCTTGAACTGTTCCACCAGGCGCATCATGTGGGGGTTCCCTTTCTCGTCGATATTGAAAACCAGTTGGCCGGTTCGCCACAGCGGTTCGAGAGTGCCCTCGATACGTACCGGCTTGTCGGGTTTGCGACGTGTGTCGGGTGTTATGTTAACATACCCTTTTGTTTTACCCAGTTCGAGAAACTTGGGCTGAATAACCTGTTCGTAAAATGGATCCTGCAAACTGTTGTTCTCGATGTAATTATAGAGAAGCGCTTTACCATCCGACCAGTCACGCAGGTCGTAGAACCAGTTAACGAATGTGTCGGTTCCCGTTTGTTCAAGGAAGCCTTTGTAAACATAGAATACCCCATCTTTGTATCCCATCAACCAGGCTGATTTAAAGGATGTACCTTTCTTTTGTTTGTCCTTGTTCGATGGAGATGGATCGGCATATACCAGTGCGAATGGAAGCTTAGATAACGGTGGACATTTACCCCATGTTTCTTCTTTGAAAATATCACCTTCAGAGAGTGGATTGTTGAAATACTCGCCCTGGGCAGCTTTGGTGCTGATTTTACTCAGTACCCGGTCAATCATCTCCTCGGTGTTCTTTGCCGGCCATGAGCTCTTGCCATCCTTGTCGCGAATATTAACAATATCCCAATGGTCTGCCATCTTTCCCGCACGGGTAACACAGCAATCTTTAGCGATAATGTTTCCCAATACAAGCGTAAGTAATGGTTTGCTAACGGATCGGGTCGGAATCAGTGCCTTTTCGACCCAGTCCCAGCGCTTGTCGATGGTGTCCTTGTTCCGGGTATCTTCGTCCGTGTCTAAGTCCGTTAGGATAATGGAATCCGGACGGAGGGCTTCGTTTTTCTTTCCACGCGGAGACTGACCGGCACCGATTGCCACATAGCGTGCCCCGCATTTGGTTGTGAAGTTCCCGTTTTCCCAGCTTCCCCATTTCTTTTGTTCTCCGTAGTAGGCAATAATACGGCTGTTTCCCTCGAAGTTCAGCATGTAGGGCATAAGCAAATCACAGGCTGCATCGTATGAGCTTGACACGAAAATGGTAAATTTCTTCTTGCCCGTCAGGTTCAGATACATCATGGTCATCATAACCACGGTGTCCTTGGCCAGCTCGCGCGCCCAGGATATGACCTCGTACCACTCGGCGTTCTCGATTGCTCTTTTGATAAACCTTTTATGGAATGGGGCGAAATCGGCCGTGGCGTAATTCGGAAACATATATTTCATCCACGCGACCGGATCGCGCTCGAGGCTCTGTCGATGCTTTTCAATATCCGCCTTCGACTTATCGGCCTCGAGGGCTGTATCGGTACGTAATGCCTTGACGTATTCGTCCCACTCCCTGATAGATTGTTTGTCCTTTGCTGATGCCATTTACCTTACGACTTTAAAAGTTCTGTTCTGAAAGCTTCCCACTGTTGTAGGGCTTTATAAGCTTCTGCACTCATAAGAATTTGAATTAGTTAAACATTATGTTGATTATCTCAGTAAATCCTTGATAAATGCATCGAATAGCCCGCTAAGCTCCTTGGCTTTCTCGGTATCGATCTTGCGGAGCCAGTCCAGGAACTTCATAGATACGCTCACCACGTCGGTAATGGATGTTTCCTTTTCAAGACGTTCAACCACGGCAGCCAGTTTGGCCAGTACATCGGCGTCGGCCCCTGTTGGAATACCTTTTTGTTCCTCGGTGATCTTGTTGTTAATGGCAGAGATCTGCTGATATACCCGATTAAGCTGTTCCTGGCGTGTAATGGTTATAGATGCCTTGAGTGTGTCCCACTTTCCTTCTCTTACCCACTTGCTCATGCTTACTTCGGAAACACCAACTTTCTCGGCTATTTCTTTTTGTGATAGTTGCGAATTGCAATAGAAGAACTGCGCGAGCTCTTTTTTCCGTGTGCGCTCCTGTTTGGTTTCTCTTGCTGCTGACATTATTACATGTTTAAATTTCCAGCAAAATAACCTGTTTAAACGCTTAACTTAAAAAATGACTGACGTGATGTCATGTTTTTTTTGAGACTATGAGATTATATAGGAATTTTGCCACACAATCAACAGATAATCGCACAAAATTTAGGTTTATGTCAAAAACTTTTGTACTTCACGATGAATCGATAAACAGTAATGGATTCTGGATGCGCACTTCCGGAGCTGATATTTCGCAGTTTCAGAAAAATCCGATCATGCTGTGGAATCATAACCGCGGATGGCGGGGAACGGAAAATGAAGTGTTGCCTATTGGTCACTGGGAGAACATCCGTATTGAGGGTGACAAGATACTGGCCGATGCAGTATTTGATACAGATGATTTTTCGCAAAAAATTGAGGAAAAAGTAGAGTCCGGAACACTTAGGATGTGCTCACTTGGAATTCGTGTTGTTGAGTCTTCGTCAGATCCTATCTATGTGAAACCCGGACAGCGGTACGAGACGGTTCTGAAGTTCAAAGTTCGTGAGGCCTCCATTGTTGATATCGGTTCAAACGATAATGCACTGGCTCTTTACGATGACAACGACAAGCTCATTGAGCTTTCTGCCGGTGGAGAAAATATCCCCTTGAATGAATTAACCCCAAATAAAAACGAAATGAAGGAACTTATTAAATTTTTAAAGTTACAGGATGGAGCAACCGAACAGGATGCTATTAATGCCGTGAAGCCTATCCAGGACGAAAATGTTCAGCTTAAAGCTGATTTGAAAAAGGAGCAGGACGAAAAGAAAGCCCTGCAGGATCGTATTGATGCCATTGAGCTTGCTGATAAGACGGCAAAAAAAAACGCTTTCGAAACAGAACTTGCAAGTGCCTTCAAAGATGGCCGCCTGAGCGAAAAGGCCGACGGATCGGTAAAGACAAAAATGCTAAAGCTGTATGATGCCGACCCGGAAGCAACGATGGACATGCTGCAGTCGATGAGCAAACGCAAATCGGTAGCCGTAAATCTAGCCGACACGAGTGGGAAAGATGGCGAAACAGCCTGGGAAAAACGGCAGCGCGAAATTGAGGAAAACTCAAAGAAAAAATAAGCAGTTCCTCGAAGCAATTAAAGACTATTCAAACATTATTCAATCAATTTTCAAAAAAGTATGAAAACATTCAAAATTTTAGTTTCGCTTTTCACGATGTTGCTTTTCAACATTGTTGCCGGATCGGCCATTGCCAGCGCCTCCGGATTTGATCCCGGAGCGATTATTGGCATCGGCACCACACTTTCGGTGGTGGGTTCGCTATTCACGCCCATGGCAGGCGTGTTGCCCATGGCCATAACAATAACCACGGCCTACGCTGGAGAGGTACTCGAGGATCTGTTGGTCAGAGCCACCACAGGCAACGAGATCGTTGCGGGTGGCCACATAAGGGTTCAGCCTAACGTGAGTAAGAAGTTCGCAATTCCGAGGCTCAAAGCAGGTAAGATGTTGCAAAAGCGCAAGGAGCAGCCTGTTGAAGGAGACAGCAAAGGTGATTTTACTATCGACGAAAAATATCTTGAGCCTCAGGATGTGATGGCGTTCACCACGTTTAATCCACGTGTGTTCGAAAGCATTTGGCGTCCGTTCCAGCCAACCGGTAACCTGGTTTTTGCCGAATTACCTTCAGAGATACAAACCAAGCTGCTTGCAGAACTTGCCAAGGTGGTTGATTTTGAACTGGGGGGTGAGTTTATCAATGGCGTTAAAGGTTCATCTGAAGGACAGTATTTTGATGGTATTTTGACCCGTATTTCTGCCGACAGTTCGGTAGTTAAGGTACCTACTCCGGTAGCACTGACACAATCAAACGTAATCGCTAAAATGAAACTGGTGCGTGCGCGTATTCCTAAAGCTATCAAGAATAACCCCAATCTGAAGATGTTTATGTCGGTTGAAGATGCTGAGGCTTACGAATACGAACTGACAGATCGACCATCCAAAGGAGCTGACTATACGAATATGAATCCGGAAAGGTTCAAAGGTATTCGTATCGTAGCCCTTGCCGACTGGCCTAAGGATGTGATTGTAGCAGCTGTTACTTCTACTGGTGTTGACTCTAATTTCTGGGCTGGTGTATCGCTGGTTGATGATCAGGACGCTATCCTGATTGACAAACTGACCAATGCGGGTGAGAAGTATTTCTTCAAGATGCTGATGAAAGCCGATACCAACATTGTTTTTGGCGAAGATATCGTATTGTACGATGGTCGCGATGCTGCTGTAGCTGCAGGTTCAACAGAGCTTGATGCCCTGGTGCTGAGTGCCGGTGATTTGGTTCCTGCATTTGCCACCGCCCAGCGTAATTATACGATGAATGTTGCCAACAATGTTGACTCTACAACCATCACAGCTACCGGAACTCATACCGGCCAGGTGATCAAAGTGGGTTCTACTACATTAACAAGTGGCGTTGCCTCAGCAGACCGTAACCTGGCTGTTGGCGAAAACATCATCAACGTGAATGTAACCTCTGCTGATGGCGGCTCAACTGCCACTTATCAGATTCTGGTTACCCGCGCAGATGCATAGTGATTGCATATTAGTTTTTTAAGGATAAACCCGTGTGTGAGAAGGGGCGGGTAATTGGTAGCCAGTATCCGCCCCTTAGTTTCACAAATGAAATTACAAACCATGTCCCGCAAATCAAGAAATATTAATCTCATTGTAGTGCATTGTTCAGCCACTTCGGTATTGAAAGATTATACACCTCAAATGATGGAAATCGATCATCGTGAAAGAGGATTCAATTCAGCTGGTTATCACTTTTACATTCGACGCTCAGGGCAACGTGTTGCAATGAGGCCATTACAGCTCGCCGGCGCCCATGTTACCGGCTTTAACCGACAAAGCATAGGCATATGCTATGAAGGAGGCATTGACGTCTCAGGCAAGCCGTCGGATACCCGCACTGTACAGCAAAAAGATGCAATAGCAGCCTTGTTGCGTGAACTTGTGATTTTATTTCCTGATTCTGAGATTGTAGGACACCGTGATTTGTCACCTGATAAAAACGGAGATGGAATAATCAGTCCGGATGAATGGATTAAAATCTGCCCTTGTTTTGATGCAAAAAAGGAATATAGATCAATCTAAAAAATGATGGAACAATATATCAGTATACTACTTAATCTGATTTTAGGTGGTGGTTTTATTACCACAGTATTCCTGCTTAGAACACAGAAAAGACAAGCGCTGGCTACAGTGCGATCGTCGGAGATTGATAATCTTGAAAGGGTGGCCACGATCTGGCGAGAAAGTCTGGAAGCCAGGGAAAAGTACTTCGAAGAGGAGCTTTCATCGCTTCGGACAAAAATTGCAGAGATGGAAGTTACTATACGTTCGCTTTCAAACACTAACAAACAGATTTTAAAAATTCTCAAGGAGATCAATCATGACAATCTTGAACAAAAAAAGGAAGAGGCCAAAAACCTCGCAGGCAATCAGGCTTAGTTTTATACTTCTTTTGGTATTGCTGGCAATCGCAACTTTGTCGGTATTTACAGGATGTCGAAGCATTCAACAAAGTCGCGACTCGACCTTCGAAAGCACTTCTTTCGAAAGAGAAACCTTGATTCCAATAGCAGTACCTTCAGATAGTCTTACTCTTCGTGCATTATTCGAATGTGACTCAATGAATAATGTATTGATGAAAAATATCTCAGAAAGCAAAACCAACAATGTTTCCACATTAATTGGGTTCTCAAATGGTATTTTGACATATAAGGCAACTTCAAAACCTGATAGTGTACATGTAAAGCAAAAGGAGAAGTACAGTAATACGAAAACCACTGTCACCATCAACAAGACAACCACAAAAAAGGTGTGTGGATTTTTATGGTGGACGGGATTTGCCTTCTGGATATGTGTACTCTTGTGGGTGGTTTATACGGTCCTTGATAAGATATTCAAAATAACAACTCTTATAAAATAGAAAAAATGGCAGAAAATTATTTAACAGGTATTGCCAAGATCGAAATTGGCGAAATTGCAGCAGACGGTGGACCTGCAACCGTTTTTGAAACGGTTGGACAGATTTATAAAGATACTGCACGAATGGAGCAGGCTGAAGGTGACGTGGTAGAACACCAGGTTGAAGAGTCGGACGATCCGGTAGTAATGGTGCCTTCGAAAGGAAAAACAACTCTTGAATGGGGAGTAATTGATTTTACCCCCGCTAATCTGGTGAAAATTCTTGGAGGTGCGGTTACAGGTACAGCACCAAACGAAAAGTGGGAAGCCCCGGATACAGCTGTTACTATCGAAAAATCGGTAAAAATCACTCCAAAAACAGGAAAGCCAATCACAATGCCTCGTGTAAGTTTACGTTCACGCATCAATTATGCATTATCTAAATCGGGTATTGCACAGGTTATCATCGCGGGAACTGTGTTACAGCCAACCAAAACGGGTATTAAACCAATTATTGTTGGATAAATAAAATTTGAGGTGCCATTTTAGCGCCTCAAATTTAAATAAACACACACGCGCACATGATGGATAGATTAGTTGAACAAGCAGCTGCACAGGCGCTGCTCGATAGGGGCGCTGCATTTCATATTCAAGCGCCCTTTTTATTTCGCATAGTTGGCAAAAAGAAAATCCGGCTTGTGGTACGAAGACTTCGGTTAGGTTCACTTCTTCACCTGATGGAGTTGCCAGGAATCAAAGATTTAGTTCCTCTCAATGTTGGAGATGATGCCCGGGTAGTGATCGATGAAATGGGGGCTAAGGCAGAAAGCATAGATTTAAAGATAATCAGTGAAAATATTATACCTGTCACCAGGGCAGTAGCAGCATGTCTATTGAATCAGAATTGGAAAATTGTGCTCTTCAAAAAAGTGGTAGGAAGGTATTTACGCAATACACTTACCTCTGATCAGATTCAGGAACTTGTAATGTGGCTTTTGATCTACGCCAGGGGCGAGTCTTTTATGAATACTATCAGATTGGCGGCGATGATGAAAATGACTTCGCCGATGAATTTGAGTCCGCAGGAAAAGGGGAGTTAACGAACTCGATGGAGGGTTCTCATAGCCTCTTTGGTTTGATTTGGAGCATTCAAAAGGAGACCGGTTGGTCTCACAATTATATCCTTTGGGGAGAATCGTGGATGATGTTGCAGCTTAAGCTTACGGACTCGCCCAGGATGAGAAAGAAACAAAATAATGTGATTGGCCCGGAGAACTGGGATCAAATTGAGCAATTAATACTTTAAAGACGTGGAACCGGTAAAAATTGATTTTATAATTGGTGGTAATGTAGATGATCAGGCCCCGAAAACAAAGAAGGCGCTTGATGGAGTTGCCGATGCGGGCAAGAAAGCTATAGATCAGACCAAACAACGAATTGCCGATACCAAATCTAATATTGCGCAGGTTGAGGCTGATTTAAAGAAACTACAGCAGTACTACGATCGAGCTGCACCAGGTAGAGCACGTGATACCTTTGCCCAGGAACTTTCGGCAGCAAAACGAGCACTTCAGGAAGAAAAAAATATACTTACAGAACTGGAGGCAAGTGTCGAAAAAACAGCTGGAACTCATGTACGCCTCAGAACTCAGGTCATGACTCTGAAAGATGAACTTGCTAAACTGGAAATGCAGGGTAAGCGCAACACCCCTGAGTACAGGCAAATGGCAACTGAACTAGGTCGGTTGAACGATCAGATGGGTGACACCGCAATGCAAGCTAAGATACTAGCAGACGATGAAGCAGGATTTAAATCAGTGACATCAGCCGTGACTGGTATGGCGGGAGCTATGAGTGCTGCAGTTGGAACAGCAGCTTTACTTGGGGCGGAAAACGAGGAGCTAACGAAAGTTCAAACACGTTTGCAGGCTGTAATGGCTATAACAATAGGTTTACAGCAGGTAGCAGAGACCCTGAATAAAGATTCATATTTCAGAGTTCATCTACTTTCAAAGGCGAATGAACTATGGTCATTAACCAACCTTAAAGTTGCTACAACATTGGGTATATCTACTGTAGCAGCAAAAGCACTAATGGCAACTTTAACTCTTGGTCTATCTGTTGCCATCACAGGTTTAATATATTTGGTTGATAAGCTGATTTCCAAAAATAAAGAACAGAAAAAAGCAGCACAAGAGGCTGTTAAAGCTCGTCAGGAAGCATCAAAGGCACAAATGGAGGCCGCCAAAGCAGCTGCCGATGATTATGCAAAAGAGCTCGCACAAGTTGAAGCATTACGCACAGCATTGCAATCGGATAATGTATCTCGTTCGCAAAAACTAAGCATAATAAAAAAACTACAGGGTATAATGCCCGGCTATAATGCGGAGCTTGATAAAGAAGGTCGTCTGATTCGCGATAATAAATCGGCCGTTGACAATTATATGAAATCTATAGAAAAATCGATTAAGTTGAAAGCTGAAGAGGCGCGGCTTACTGAATTATTCTCAAAAAGATATGAACTTGAACAAAAGAACTTTACTAAACCTACAACTAAAAAAGGGAGTGGTATTTCAAATTTGCTGAATGACAGCGAAGCAAGATTCAACGCATGGAAAGATGGGGAGCTGAAAAAAGTAGATGGTGCAATTGAAGAAGTAAAACAAAGAATTAGTAAAGGAGGTTTGATTTCCATTATCACACCTGAAAAGGAAACTGCTCCAACACCTGACAAAAAAGTGAAAGATGAAACATACGATGCAGCAAAGGTTATCCAACAACAGCTACTTGAAATCAATAAGCAAACATCAGATCTATTGTTTGATCAACGTGAAAATAATTTACAAAAAACCCTTGATGCGATTGATCGTGAGAAGGAAACTGAACTTGAAAAAATTAAGCTGAAGGAACAGGAGATTATCGATAAGTATAATTCGACGAATAAAGACAAAAAAGGATTTCAAAAAGCATCCTCACTTTCGGATATTTCCCCGGAATTGGCAGCGAAGAACATTAAAGCAGTTGAAGCATTGGAAAATGCTTATGAAGAGCAAAAGAAAGCCGAGCAAAAAAAGTATTACGATGATATCGCCCGGATGGCAGCTGAAGCTGCAGATGAAAGAGTCAAAATCGAAAATGATTATGAAGGTCAAATAAAACAGGCACGTGAAGCTGGATTCGAGTCATACGCCAAGCTGCAGGAGGAAGAACGTAATAAAAAAATATCAGATATCACAGCTGCTATTATCACCGAATCAGAAACCTATAAGTTAGCTACCAACGATCAGCTGGCAATTTCTCAGGAAACAACTGCAAAATTGATTGATTTGATTAAACAGCGGGTCGCAGCGGAACTTGATGCAGGCAAAATATCGAAAGAAAAAGCTGATGAAATTCTACGTTCAATTGAAGGTTCAGGGGCCTCGCGTGGTAGTTCAAATAATCCTTTTAGTAATCTTATTAAGGGTGTTGAAGATTACAAAAAAGCTAAAGAGGGTCTTTCTACTGCTAGAACTACCGGGGTTAGTGTCGATGATATTGCAAAGCTGGAAGCAGCTGCTAATTCAGCTTTTAAATCAGCTGCCGGTGCTGCCGGTGCTGCACTCACAGGGGTGCGTGACGTGCTGAATATGGCTGTTGATGGTTTGGACCAGTTAGGTTTACTCACCGAAGAAGAAAAAAAAACCGCTAATGATGTAATTGGAATGGTGTCGGGTGCGGCCAATCTGGCAATGGGTCTTGCTACGGGTAATCCGGTACAGATTATCCAGGGCTCAATAGAACTGCTCGTCAATGGCTTTAAGGTTTTTGATAAAAAATCGAAGGATATTGAGAAAGCACAGAATAAGGCAAAAAAAGATGTTGAAGACCTGGCCCGGGCTTACGATAAACTACAACGTTCGGTGGATAAAGCACTGGGTACTGATGTTTACAAAAATCAAAGGTCTCAGTTGGCAAATCTGCAGAGGCAAATTGCAGAGTATTATAAATTGATTGAACTCGAGCAAAAGAAGAAAGCAAAGAAGCAAGATCAGGAAGCTATTGCTGAGTGGCGCAACAAGATTGATGAGCTGAAGTGGATTTCAGAGGACATCCTCAACAACATAACTGAGAGTATTGCTCAGACCTCAGCGAAAGATTTAGCTACGGAAATCGCTGAAGGCCTGGTGTCGGCTTTTGGGCAAGTAGCCAGTGCCGCTGAGGCAATGGGTAAGGTGGTTGATGGCGTGATCAGGAAGGCAGTCGTAAACAGTCTCAAGCTTCGATTCCTGGAAAAACCTCTTGAAGGCATTATTGACACATTTGCTAAAGACATGGAAAGTGGTGGTGGACTTGACAGCGCTGAAGCGGCACGTTTTAGAAAAGCTGTTGAATCACTAGGGAATGATTTTTATGCCGCCTTTGAACAAGCCAATCAAGCTCTTGATGGTATATTTAATTCCTCTGCTAAAATTAACCAGGAAGGCATAAAGGGAGACATGTCGAATATAACCGAGCAAACCGGAACAGCGATCGTAGGACAACTGGCCGCCATGCGATTGAGTGTGGCATATCTGGCTAATAACAGCAAAAACACAGCGGAAGACATGACAAGGATATTCGCTGAAATTTATCGAATAAAGGAAAACACTGAGTATTGTCGTTTGCTTGAACGAATTGATAACAATATTCAGTATTTAAAAAGTAATGGAATTCAGGTTAAATAGTAATTAAACGCGAAACAATGAACGGAAAATGGTACATCGATGGCTATGATATTGTTTCAACTGCAGGAGCATATATTCTTAAAGGTTCGTATAATGAAATCTTGTCGCCCCCTGTTCCTAAAAAGCGGCTTGAACATGATTATGGTGATAAGCATGGTTTAGACGTAGACAAGGAAACTGAGCTTGTGTATGAAGCAAAGCGCTTTAAGCTAAATATTGCAATTAAGGCCAGCTCATCATCAGACTTCTGGCAAAAATATAGCTCTTTTTTCTCAATGGTAGATAAAGAAAGTGAGTTTAGTTTATATGTATACGACCTAGGTGTAACATTGAAATTGCTTTACGAAGGTGCAAAATGTACACATAAATCATCATCGATGAGGAGTGGCAATGTTTTCGCAGTTTACGAATTATCAGTATTAGAATCAAATCCAGCAGAAGATCGAATTTATGGTTAAGATATTCCGGGATACAGAAGAACTCAAAATTGTTGAGCCATCGAGCTCGTCAAATTATGTAGAAACATTAATGGGTGATCACCAGATTACTCTTGTGTTTGATCTCCCTGCATATATAGAGTTTTTCATTGGTGACTACATTGTTGAAGGTGGTGTAAATTACAGATTAAATAAACTGCCGACTGTTAAGAAAATTTCAGCGCGTTTATATCAATATAACGCTGTGTTTCAACATCCACGTTATGACATGCTTAAGGTGATGTATCTTTTGTTTGATACAACAGCCCGACCGGCTCAGGGTGAGTTCTCCCTGACCGGAACGGCTGAAACCTTTGTTGACCTGTTGGTTTCGAATTTAAATCGTATCGATGGTGGTTGGATGAAGGGTGATGTTATAGAATCGGATTTCCGTACATTAACCTTTTCGAACGAAAACTGCCATGCTGTTCTTGAACGTATTGCAGATGAGTTTAATACAGAATATCATGTGCTAAACAAAACCATTCATGTTAAAAAAAAGGCAACCATGCGTGAGTTGACTCTTGAATATGGTTCAACTGCTTATGACATTGAAAGGGTATCAGTGAATAGTGCAGATGTAATTACACGATTGTATGCTTTTGGATCGGACCAAAATATTTCGTCGCAATACAGAGGTGGATCCGGAAGATTGTTATTGCCATCTACTGATAATTATATTGAATCGGACAATTCTGCATTATATGGAGTTATTGAACAGGCAAAAACCTTTGATGATATTTATCCACGTTTATCCCTGTTAGGTGCTGGTAAGGTTACTTCTGTTGGTGGTCCGTTTGAATTCTCCGATACGGCAATCGATTTCGATGTGAATGATTTTAAAATGCCTGGAATACCAGCAAAGGTTCGATTTTTAACCGGTGATTGTGCTGGTTACGATTTTGAGATTCAATCTTATGAACATGCATACAATAAATTTGTAATTATTGAGAATAAACAAGATGAAGACCTTGTGCTTCCAACTTTCCTGCTAAAGCCAAAAGTAAATGATAGATATGTGTTGTTGGATATTCTAATGCCAGATAACTATATTGATGCAGCTGAAGCTGAATTGCTTCAAAAGGCTGAGGAGTATCTCCAGTCAAACGACAAGCCAAAGGTAGAGTACAGGGTTCAGTTCTCTGAGATATTCGCAAAAAAAGAGTTGCCTGTTTTGCAATGTGGCGACCAGGTACATATTTACGATGAAGATTTAGGAATTGATGAGGATATAAGAATTACAAAGATTCAGCGTGGAATTCGTGAAGGCTATAAGCTTCAGGTTGATATATCGAACACGGTTTCGCGTACAATCATTCAGACAATTACTGATGAAATAAACACTGTTAATAATCAGATTGTAGTTAGTAATGAATCGAGTAAAGCAAGGTGGATTGAAGCATACAGGCGCTCAAAAGAGCTGCGCGAAATGGTTTTTGATCCGGATGGGTATTTCAATGCAGGTAACATTCGTCCGGCTTCGATAGAAACCTCTATGATTTCTACGGGCTCACGCTCACAACAATTTCAAACTACCTGTTTGTTAAAGCCTAATTACGCCGGAAGTCCGCAATTATTCTACTGGTCATCCGGGTTGCTTATACACTTTACTATAAACAATGACAACACCGTTAAAATGTGGACAATTGGAGCCGGTGGGTTTCAAATAACAGGCGATGATCAAGCAAAGGCCCTGTATATTTATGCAAGATGTAGCCGTACAAGTTCAACGGCTGATATTTATCTTGACTCGTCACCTTTGCGATTCGACTCTAACGCAACACATTTTTTATTTTTAATTGGTGTCTTACACTCGCCGCTCATGGACGTAAGAGGCATTTCATTGTCTTACGGACAAACACTAATTAACGGGCAGTTTATAACGACAGGTGTAATAGCTTCCATTGACGGAAGTACAAAATTCGATTTGAACAATGGAAAGATTTCGGGAAATATTCAATTCCTCAGCAATGGGGTACTTAAAACTATCGATCAGGTTATTGGGGATATAAAAATAGGTGCTAGGAACCTTATACGTAACAGTGGAGGTGTTATTTCAGGCACAACCGACCCGGCCGGTAGAGTAATTATGACTAGTTATCCTTTTCTTAGTGGGGCGCTCGAAACAGGAAAAGAGTACACTTTCAGTTACCGCCGGATCGGCGGAATACATTTATCACAGCTCGTATTGTGCAATAGTTCTATGTCACAGCTAGTCAGCATCCCTATTGGTACGGATGGAATAGCAACCTTCACGTGTACCCAACAAAATATAACACGCTTGATGTATTACGGTACTGCTAACTCAGCTTACAATCTCGAAAAATTTAAACTTGAGGCTGGAAATAAAGCTACCGACTGGACTCCTGCTCCTGAGGACATTAATGAAATGTTAGCACAACTTGAAACTGATGTTTCACAAGCAATCTTCGAAGCACAGAATGCGAACAATAGCATAGGCAATTTAAATTCATATGTCGACACTGCTTTTCGGGATGGTATTATTAACGAAGCCGAGGCTAAAGCGATAGAAAAATACATCAATGAAATTAATGCTTCAAAAGAACGTGTATTTCGCGAATATCAAGATCTTTACACGAATACATATCTAACCGGTACAGCTAAAACAAATTTATTAAATGCCAAAATAAATTTGTTTGGGCATATCGATGCCTTGCTGACGGCAATACAGGTGGCTATCTCTGACGGCAGCACGACCGCGGGGGAAAAGGCAGAGGTGGATACTAAGTATGCCCAGTACACCGGTTCGCTCGGGGACTACACGCAGGCAGTAATGCAGGCTAGCAAGGCCATACAGGATATGTTGAAGGCAATAGCCCTAGATGGAATCGCAAGTCTTGAAGTAGGTGGTGAGAATTATTATAACGGAAATAATTTGCTATCAATTTCAAGTCCCGGTGGTTCAACTCCAACCATTTCACGCAACACAATAAACACCCCGAATGGTTTTGAAATTGTGAGTTCAAGCGGAGGGTATCTAACCGAGGCTAGAGTCAGTAATGTGGTAAGAGGTAATGGATATCATGTCGTAAGCTGTTATATGCGTGTTGCAGCCGGATCTGCTCAGGTCAACATCGATATCTGCGACAACCATGCATCCCTTGTAAACGTGAACACCGACTGGCAGTTTATACAAGCGGTCGCTAACGTTTCTAACTACACCGAAAGTATTTACAATTTCGTAGACTTTCAGACATACAATCATGTAACTATTCAGGTCAAAGATTTTATGGTGCAGAAAGGAAACAAGGCAACCGACTTTAAAAAATCGACAGAGCTCCTACTTCAGGCGCTACAGGGAAGCACTGATGTGCTCGGTGGTCTGCTTGCAACGAATGTGATCCTCATGAAAAATCAGGAAAATAACATCACGGGTGGTATATCTGGTTTGACAGGCGACAATATCGCTCAGTGGAGTGGCGGAACATATAACGATGCTATCGAAGATGCTTTACGAGAATTCGGAGCAAATATGCAAACGGGAAGTCTTGACAAAAAAGACGGAGGAGGTCATCGGGCTTTTGGAAAGTTGGCGTGGGATGTGCTAGGAAATGCTTTTTTTGGTGGAACGATCGAAGCTTTGTCCGGTAAGATTGGAGGATTAGATATCTTTTCTAACACGCTTAAATCAGCATCAATGTCCTTTAGTGAAACTCCGGTTGAAACTTTATCCACACTGATGAGCCCCACATCGGCCTCGATCAGCCAGCAGAGTTCGTGGAGTAAGACAATTCAAAATCAAACGGCCTCCGCCTTTACGCAACCTATTCTATTAACAACAGACTCGCAGTTGAGATTTCGGGCAACTTGCGTGCCGGGGTATGACATTTTACATCCTAATAGTCGGCGATGGGAGGTTAGAATTTTTGGCGCTAATAATGTGATAGTGTTTCGTGATTACGGAGATGGAATCTTAAATGACCAGCTGTACAGTGTTAATCTGCCTGCCGGAGAGTTTGTGGTTCAGGCAATTGCTTATCAGGCCGGGGTTATTAGCTCTAATGTAACTAATACGGCAACGCTGACAGGAGAGAGTACGAATGTTATTTATGCCTACAGTTATACGGCACAAACTAAAATAGGTTCAGATGGATTTTACTCATTTTGGAGTTCAGATCGGTACATTTACTTCAAAAGCAATTATGGGTTTGAAGGCCGATATGGGAATGTAGGATTGCGCTTTATTACAGGACAAAGCAATCCGCAAAAAATGGTAGGTGGTAGTTGGAGTAATTTATAATCAAGTTAAAAGATACAATAATGACAGCTAAAGTTAGAATTAATAATGATATTAAAATATGGTTTGATTTAATCAATGGAGAATCTCAGTTACCTGAGAATCTTTCGGATGTTGTTGAATTAGATGTGAAATTAATAGGAGAGGTTTTTGGCAACATAATTATTCCATTATTTGAAATTTCAGGGAATCGAATAATGATTGATGTGCTTGCTGAAATGCAAAAAGTATGTGACAAGTACACTTTGATTATTTCCTACAAGAAGCCAAATCCTGATCGTACGCCAAACGAACAACCTTTTATCATCGATGCAACAGCATTTGAGTTGGTACCACGTTCCATTGAAGCAAATTCGTACAGTAGCGAAGGTAATCTTACTGTCCGGACAATTCAACTAGCCGGAATCATTTCAGTCGGAGGTGAAGGAGGAGGTGGTTTGAGTGGAATAAGTGTATGGCTTGCCTTGCCAGGAAATGAAGGAAAGACAGTAAACGATTATTGGGCTTGGCTGAAAGAGCCGGACCAGCAAACCACCGACGCAATACAAAGCATCAACGAGGCACTCCTCCTCAAAGCAAACCACGGATATGCCGAAGGGGAAACGCCGAAAACATTAAAACAGCTCGAAGTGATGATCGGCCAGGCACAGCCAGGAACCGGTACCGGAGAGCAAGTTCAGCTGCAGACAACAGCAACCCACATACAATGGAAATACCAATCGGAAACCGTTTGGAGAAACCTGATAGCCCTAAGCGAATTAAAAGGGCCGCAAGGTATCGCCGGACCGCAGGGGCCGCAAGGCCCTGCCGGAAGTCCAGGAAGCGACGGTGAAGTAGGCCCACAGGGTCCTATCGGGCCAGTCGGCCCAGCCGGACCTGCGGGAGAAAAAGGGGACCCGGGAGAGCCAGGGCCAGCCGGTCCTGCGGGACCACAGGGTCCAAAAGGACAGGACGGAACCTCCGTATCCCTTAAAGGCTCGGTACCAACAATAGCAGACCTGGCCCTAATTGCCAGCCCGGAAGCCGGCGATTTATATATTGTTTTAGAGTCGGGATTCGGGTACACCTGGAGCGGGACCTCATGGGACAACGTCGGGAAAATACAAGGTCCAGCCGGGCCACAGGGAGAACAAGGTCCAGCCGGACCAGCCGGTGAGCCAGGACCTGCGGGTCCATCGGGACCAGTCGGCCCTGCAGGGGAGAAAGGCGATAAAGGTGACAAAGGCGATCCGGGTGAAACCGGACCAGCAGGTCCAGCCGGACCACAGGGTGAGCCAGGAACTCCAGGATTGCCGGGTGAAACCGGGCCGCAAGGACCACAGGGAATACAAGGCCCTGCGGGTGAACCGGGACCAGCCGGTGAAACCGGCCCTGCGGGTCCACAGGGTGAAGCAGGACCTGCGGGTCCACAGGGTGAGCCGGGACCAGCGGGAGAAGCCGGTCCGGAAGGTCCACAGGGTCTCCCAGGCGAACCGGGACCAGCCGGTGCTGACGGAGCCGACGGTTTAAGCGCTTACCAGGTATGGCTCACTCAGCCAGGGAACGCCGGCAAAACGGAAGCGGAATATTTAGCATGGCTACAAAAGCCGGCAACCGATGCGGCGGAGCAACTGACCGAAATCGAGCTGCCAAAGAAAGCAGACCACGGATACAGCGCTGGAGAAACCGTTAAAACATTAAAGGAAACCGAAACCCACCTCCTGACAGTTATAGAGGAAGGGCTCCAAAATGCAGCTGACCAGGGACTGAAAGACGTTACAGAGGAGGGATTCTTTATAACCGATGCAGCCGGGAAAGTAATCGCTAAAATTACCGGCGACGGCCTGGACGCGGCCAAGATTGGAGCATCCCTAACCGGGATTATTCAAGAGATTGCACCAACACCAACCAACCAAAGCGGGGTCGAGTCGTTAACGATTTCAGGGGACAATTTCGCGAACATTCAATCCGGGCCAATCGATAAAGAATTTACCCTGACCATAACACCGGCCAACGCAAACGAAAACGTGGTCTGGAGCTGCGACATAGGACACGTTCTAACCCAGTCCAACAAGGGCTGCATCGTCCAATTTTCGACCCTTGGATTTGCAGAGGTAAAATGCGTTTCTTTGAGCAATAGCCAGGTATACGCAAAAAAGAGGATAAACGTTATCAACGATTCAATTAGCGAACAGGTCAACATAAACTACCACTACGATGACCAGGAAGCAGGGAGCGCCGGCGGGACTTTGGAGCTGATCTCCAACAGCACCCGAGCCTACCAATTAGCCTGGGGTAACGATAGCGGGATTCTTTCAAACTTCGAAACGTTCAACGGCGACGATAAAAACGTAACGATAGAGGGGACATTCCCACCGCTCATGACATTGACAGCCGGGGTGACATACAACCAGATCATCCCGAAGAAAACCATGTTCCCAGAGGGAGTAACAAGGCTCTACCTGATTGGGAACGCAACCCACTACATAGAAATCGAACCGCACAAACGGTTTGACCAGAGCCGGCTCGGAACTCCACGATTGAAATTCGGAATGATAAGCGACGTCCACACAACGAACAACAATTCATACCTTGAGATTTCAAACGACCTCCCAAAAGCATGGGCCTGGTTCCAATCGCAAAACGCCAACTTTGTGTCCGGATGCGGGGACCTGACCAACGGAGGAAGCGAAACAGAGTACACCAATTTCCGAAATTTCTGGCAGGGAAAAGCAGACGTCTACTCTTGCCCGGGGAACCACGACCAAAATAACGCCTTAAATTGGTTCAACGGAGTCGGGCTGCCGCAAAGTTATACCTTAGAAAAGGGGAACCCAGCAAACAACACGATAACAAGTGACAAAAAATTTGGGACCATTTATAGAGCCGACATCCCGGAAAACATGGTCTTCATATTTTTGGGACTTTCAACGTTTTACCAGACCGACGGAGTAACACCGGAACAACGTGCCTGGTTTGAGAGCCAGCTACCACAATACACCGGCAAAAGAGTCCTGCTTTATTTGCACATAAACATCGACGGAACCTCGGGATGGCTAAACAACGCCTACAATTTTATCGGGACACAACCGGAAGAATTGCAGACCACCCAGACCACAACAAACTTTTATCAATGGTTCCGGCCCATTTTGGAAGCGAACCCGAATATAATCCACTTCCACGGACACTCGCACTACGTCTCAGGGCTGGCATTGATAGACCCGAACCTAATGTATTACGAAGACAGCCCTACCTCCTTTAAGTCGATGCATTGCCCATCGCTCGGGAGAGCCAGGTCAACCCAGAACTACAACGAAGCAAACGAAGGGGAAGCGCTATTTTTGGAAATTTACGACGAATACTTAGTCACTAAATCGCTGGACGTTACCACAGACAAATACCGACCGCTCGGATTCCAGATTATAAAATTTAACAACTAAAAAAAATGGGAAAAGCAATAATTATAGCCGGGGATTTTTCATCCAAGAACATAGGGACCGTAAACTTCATTTCAAACGCGGTACCACTTGAAAGCATTTCAATAACCAACAAGGTCGCAACCATTACCAACAGCTACCAACTGCAGAAAGCGCTGGCCCCTTCGGGTACCACGCAGACCTTGGTGGTTTGGGAAAGCTCAAACCCAGCGATCGCCACAGTTACCAACGAAGGGCTGGTCACCGTCCTCCAGACAGGACAGGTCACCATTACATGCCGGTCTTATTTCAACGCGGGAATTTCGGACACCATGACGGTAAGCTGCGTGAAAGAATTGATAGCGGTAACCAGCATCAGCCTGACAGCACCAAAAACAGCCCTCTCCACCGGAGAGGTGCTGACAATTTCCGTCTCGAAATTGCCGGCCAACGCCGAAACCGGGCTGACCATGAGCTACCAGGTAACCGGCGACATAACGATCGTCTCCCAGAACAACAGCCAGGTTATTATACAGGCCGGAGAAACCGGAGGAAACTGGAGCGTGTCCGGGACAACCGACAACGCGGTGAGCAATTCGATCAGCGGAACAATCCAGAACGTGACTGTCACGGCCATCAGCCTATCGGCTCCGAAAACAGCCCTTACTGTTAATGAGGAGCTTTTAATCACGGTAACCAAAACACCGGTAGACGCCACCATCGGAACCGCAATAACATACACCCCAACAGGCCCAATCCAGGTAGTCTCCAGCAACGACAACGGAATAACAATCCGCGCTACCGGCGAAGGAAGCTGGAGCGTTTCAGTATTGAGCGCGAACGGAAAGACCAACTCGATCAGCGGAACCAGCTCCCACATTGCCGTAAGCTCCATAGCGCTGAGCGCACCAAAAACAGACATCGCCATAGATGAAGAATTGACTATCTCGGTAGCCAAAATGCCGTCCAACGCCACCACCGGAACCACCATGAGCTACACCCCAACAGGGCCGATAACAATCGTTTCACAAAACGATAGCCAGGTGGTAATAAAGGGAACCGGAGCCGGAAGCTGGAGCATTCAGGGGACCACATCTAACGCGGTCACAAAATCTATTAGCGGGACCGTTTCAGCGGTTGCAATTACCAGCGTTACCCTTGTGGCTTCAAAGGCCGCACCATGGGACAGCGGCGACGTCGTTACGATTACCGCACAGATCACTCCGGCAAACGCCAGCCTGACAAACTTTGTACTTAGTCATTCGGGAGCCGGGACCGTAACAGGACAAACAGCCACATCAATAACCATCACAGCGGATGAAGAAGGGACAGCAACCGTCACAGCATTGGACGGAGCGATCCAGATCGTAAGCCAGAACTACGCGATTGTATTTACCGAAAGCGATCCGTCCTTAGTTTTCCAACTAGACGCGGACGGCTATACCAGCGGAACCTCATGGCCGGCGACAGTCGGAGCAATCAACGCGACGGTTCTAAATGCAACGAAGGAAAACGGCATGGTTCGTTTTTACGATAACAACACAGCCGACGAAATAAGCAGCTCAATGAACGTCGACCTTTCGACAATTATAAACAATACGAACGACTGGACTATATTCTTCGACGGAAACGTCCCAGCGGTACCTCTCGGAGGAACATCGCAGACGATATTCAACGTCAACATTATTTTGATAATCCAAAACGGAACCAACTACCGACAAGCCATAACGCTTGTACAGGACCGAACCACGGTCACAACTGGAGAGCTTATAGTTAGAGGAATCAACAATAACATTTCATACACGTTCCAAGCCGGGGAGCCCTTCGTTAGCAAGGTCATGGTCGTAAAGAAAAACGGAAAATTTAACTTTTACGCATTGAAAACAAACGGAGAAATCATGTCGATATTAGACTGGCTGCAGGGAGCGACTACAGAGCTAAACGCATTCATGGCCAACCCAGAGTTGAAGCTAACCAACAGACGCCCAAGCTGGTACGCGCCCGGATCGGACAACAGCATAAAACAGATTCAGGTATTCAACCGACCATTTGCCCTGGCTGATGTTCAGGCAAAGTTTGGCGTTTAAAGCAAAATTAATTATTGTTTAAAGATAGTTTATTCAAAAACAAAATGTGCAAAAATAGGTGCGAATGTACTTGTTTTTGCACATTTTGTTTTTAATCAAATGCACATTTTGTTTTTTCGATTATAACATATGCTATTTATGTAGTCCTGATTATAAGGATAAGGTAGAAGTTACAGTTAACGAAGATTTTCCATTTGACAAAGTTCAAGATATTCCCGGAATATATTTTGAGTGGGAAAATGGTGTTTGGAAAATGAAAAATAAAAATCCCAATTATCAAATCAACTAACAATGATAGATTACACCCAAACTCATAAATATTATTCTGCACCTCCCAATGCAATGGAAGCAATCCTTGCTCATCCATATTATCCTTCAAAAAAGAGTATCGAGTTAGGGATATTTAATGCTCATCGGTTTGCCTTTTATTTTTGGGCAAAATGGATGAAAGAAAAAAAGGATGGCATAGTACCTGATTTAGTGACATTTGATTGGCATCAAGATTTGGTTTACCCGGGAGACTTGGAAAAAGAGTGGTTGGCGAAATTGGATTTACAAAATTTGTTTGAAGTATCATTTTACGCGTAAGCCCCCGATAAACTACACGTTTTGGTATTAAATAATTATCAAGACCTTTGCTGGCAAAGTTAATATTATGATTCCAACCAGCAAAGAAGCATTTAAGGCGATATTAGATCGTCAGCAGCAAAGCGGATTAAGTATCCGTGATTTTTGTTCCAATGAGGCATATACTTTATCGAGTTTTCATTACTGGAAAAGCAAGTTTGGATTCTCAAGGCCGTAT